>Ga0126371_10002678_pt1 | contig 15378 bp, 15 predicted proteins | sample PanSoiMetaPlot_4_FD_110145 | JGI IMG/M metagenome (GOLD analysis project Ga0126371, IMG submission 110145) | Tropical forest soil microbial communities from Panama - MetaG Plot_4 | ecosystem: Environmental > Terrestrial > Soil > Tropical forest > Bulk soil | place: Panama | collected 2016-02-17 | reverse complement strand
TCGGCGGTGCGCACCATCATCGGTCCCGAAGTTGCGCTGATGGTCGACTTCAACCAGTCACTCGATCCGCCCGAGGCCTGCCGCCGCATCGCGCGCCTCACGCCTTTTGATCTCCACTGGATCGAGGAGCCAGTGGCACACGAAGACTTCGCGGGCCACGCACTGGTACGTGCCAAAACCGGCGCACGTATCCAGACCGGCGAGAATTGGTGGTTTGCCCGCGACATGGCCAAGGCAATCGCCGCCGGTGCATCCGACTTCGCTATGCTCGACGTCATGAAAATTGGCGGTGTTACCGGCTGGCTCGGCGCTGCCGGTCAGGCCGAAGCCGCCGGCCTGCCGGTCTCAAGCCATATTTTCATTGAGGCGAGTGCGCATCTTCTGGCAGTGACGCCGACGGCGCACTGGCTCGAATATCTCGATATCGCCAGCGCAATTCTGACGGATCCGCTTCGGCCGCAGAACGGCACCGTGAAAGCCCGCGGCCCAGGTCTTGGCCTCGACTGGGACGAAAAGGCCGTCGCGCGCTACCGCGTCGCCTGAGCGGGCGGTAACTGTTAGCAGCTTGGAGAACCAACCGTGGCGAAGTGGATCGCCGGGGAGATGAAATACGACCGTGAAATTGCGAGAGTGACTTGCCTGTTCCGCAGAAGAAAATTCCCTGTTCTTTTGATCCGGGAATCTGCCATCAATCGTTTGAATTTCTTGATGGTATGACGGCTACGGCGTTCGAGGAGGGCCCAGCGGATGGCAATTCCCTGTATTTATTCCCTGTTAGCAGGGAAGTGCACGAGAGAAACGTTGGCATTAGACTGGCAGCACCGCCACTACATCGCTAGCCATTGCCCGCCAACGTCAGCACGGCCTCGTGTGCCACGGATCGCGTGTCACACGCCGTGCGGCGGTGCTGGCTCAGCTTCTCTGAACCCTGGTTCGCGCGCTAGGCTCGCGCCATGCGTTACGCGCTTTATTACTGGCCGCAGATTCAGGGCCGCGGCGAGTTCGTTCGCCTCGCACTCGAAGAGGCGGGCGCCGATTACGTCGACGTCGCGCGGACGAAAGGCGGCATGGACAAAATGATGCGGCTGTTGAAAGGCGCCGCGCGGCCACCGTTCGCACCGCCTTTTCTCAAAGCGGGTTCGCTGCTCATCGCCCAGACGGCGACGATCCTGTTTTATCTCGGCGGACGGCATGGATTGGCGCCCAAGGACGAAGCCGGGCGGCTCTGGGTTCATCAATGTCAGCTGACATTGCTCGACTTCCTGGTCGAGATCCACGACACCCATCATCCGATCGCATCCGGCCTTTACTACAACGACCAGAAGACCGAAGCGCTTCGCCGCGTGGCGGACTTTCGCGCTAGCCGCCTGCCGAAATATCTCGGCTACTTCGAGCGCTTGCTGGCCCAACATCCACGCGGCGGCCTTGCCGGCGCGAAGCTCTGTTACGCCGATCTGTCGTTGTTCCAGACGATCGTCGGACTCGCCTATGCCTTTCCTCAGGTGATGTCGGGTACGAAGCCGCAATATCCGCGCCTCCATGCGCTGCGCGACCGCGTCGCCGCACGCCCACGCGTGAAGGCTTATCTCGCGTCCGCGCGGCGCATTCCGTTCAACGAGCAGGGTATCTTCCGCTACTATCCCGAGCTCGACGGATGATGCGACGCGGTTTGCTGCTGTTCCTGATCATCTTCGTCCTGCCGCTGCTCGTGAGCGCCTGCGTCTACGGATTTGGCGATGGCGTGCCCTGGTACGAGGCGCGCCGCGATCCGACCGGTCTCGCGCCCGATCCCGCGACGACGCCGGAAGCCGTCATTCAGGTGTACGCTGCGCGCGCCGTCGCGTGGCGCGGCATCTTCGCCGTCCACACCTGGATTGCGGTCAAGCCGAGCGGCGCGCCGCGCTTTACGCGCTACGAAGTTCTCGGCTTTGGCGTTAGCCAGGGCGCGCCGGCCGTGCGTATCGATCGAATGGGGCCGGACAATTATTGGTTCGGCGACAAGCCGACGATCATCTTCGATCGACGCGGACCGGGCGTCGACGCGCTGATCGACAAGATCAAGGCGGCGGTCGCGTCGTATCCCTATCCGCACGAGTATCACGCGTGGCCCGGTCCCAACAGCAACACCTTCACGGCCTATATCGCGCGCGCCGTGCCGGAATTGGGCCTAGCCCTGCCGGCGAACGCAGTCGGCAAGGATTTTTTGCCCGGCTTCCAGGTGTTCGCGCCGGCGCCGAGCGCGACGGGTTACCAAGTTTCGCTTTTCGGTCTCGCCGGATTGCTGGTGGCCCGCGACGAAGGGATCGAGCTCAACCTCCTTGGCCTCGATATCGGCGTCGATTTTACCAAGCCGGGAGTCAAGCTGCCGGGCGTCGGCTGGATCGGCATTGGCAGTCCGACGCCGGCCTGAAGCCTCCAATGGGCGGGCTCCGTCTCGCGCCGACCCGTTCGCTGTGGCAGGATAACGCCCGAGCAACAGGCGACGAGGCCCATGACGGCAACCGTGCGAGCCTTGAAATCTAAAACCAGCAGCGGCACCGGCTCGGTGATCGCGCGGCTCGATGCCGAAGTCGATGCCTTCGTGCGGCGTACGCGCTTCTTCCGCGAGCCGATAACGCGCGGCCGCGCCGCCATGTTCGTCTTCCAGCACCGCCAGAACACCCGGCACCGCAATTCGGTGCTTAAGCTCCGCGTCGCCACCAACTGTCCCGATTGGGACATCAGGCTGCGCATCATTGGCGCCTGTGCCGAGGAGATCATCGCGGATCACGAGCATGGCGGCGGTCGGCCGCATTGGGCAATTCTGGAAGAGCTCGGCACCAAAATCGGCTTGAAGCACGACACAATCCGCAACGCGCGGCTGCTGGCCTCGACGCAGATGGCGTGGCTTGCGTGGGACGCGCTCATGTCCAACCGGCCGTGGCTCGAGGGTCTCGTCGCCAACACCTGCGCCGAGCGCGCCAATATTCCCGGTTACGGCGAAGGCATCCTGCGCAAACACGGCTGGTTCGGTCTCGAGCGGCAGCGCTGGGGCAAGCTCTTCGGCCTCGCCGATGACGATTTGGAATTCTTCGAGCTGCACGAAGCCGCCGACATCGCCCATTCGAATCTCGGCTGGAAAACCATCGCCGAGCAGGCCGAGCGCCAGGGCGCTGCCGACGCGGTCGTGCGGGCCTGCCGCGTCAACCTGGTGGTCTGGGAGAATTATCTCGACGGGATTGCCGATGGCGGCGACGCGCTCGATGGCGGCTGCGAACCGAGTTATGTCTGAGATGCTGATCGATTGCCGGGATAAATCCGAGGTCGACGCCGCGCGAACCGTGGCCGAGCGCTACGACGCGCTGGCGCCCGGCGAGCGCGCCGAAGCACTGCTGGCGAATTATCCGCCGCAGACGCGGATGTGGCTGCTGGAAGCCGGCATCCGCCATGTGCCGAAGCGCGATGCCGATGGCGCGTGGCATGTCGCATTCGTCCGCGGTCTGTCGCCGACCTTGGGCAAGCCGACGGGATTTCATCATCTGGCGACGCGGAGCGATGGTTCGATCTGGGTCTGTCAACGCAGCCCCGTCGTGGCGCGGATCGACGGCGGGACGCGGCGCATCGTTGCTGTCGCACGGGCGCTTAAATCCGGTTCGCATCTTGCTCTCGACGAAACCACCGACCAGGTCATCGTCGCCGACCCGGCGGCCGGTCAATTGGTGGCGCTGCGTTGCGCCGATCTTACGGTCACCCATCGCTGGGACACGCCCGGCGGGCCACAACTGCCTGTCGTCACGCCGGATGGCATCGTCTGCGTCACGGGCGGTGCGACCGGCACGCTTACCATTGTGCGTCCGCAAGCCCGCGGCTATGTCACGCAAACCGTCGAAGTCGGATCAACGCCGCACGACCCGGCATTGTCGAGCGACGGGCAATACGCCTTCGTGCCGTGCATGGGCGCGAGCGTTCTGGTCAAGGTACGGCTGCCCGACGGTGCGATTGTCGGCCGCTGCGCGGTCGGCGACGGCCCGTCGCATGCCAAGGCGGACCACCGCCGCAAGCGCATCTACGTCGCCAACAGCTGGGACGGCACGCTGACGGCGCTCGACGAAGACGGCGGTGTGGTCGCGTCGGTCGAAAGCGGACGCTGGGCGCACGCGGTGTGCCTGACGCCGGATGGCAGCCAGATCTGGGTGGCGAACTTTTTCGACGACACGGTCGCGGTGTTCGATGCCGCGAACTTGAAGCGCGCGGCGCTGCTGGAGACTGAGGCCTATCCGCACGGGCTCGACATTGCGCCCGACGGCAAGCGGGCGGTCGTGACCGGCTTCGCGTCCGATCACGCGCGCGTCTTCGAGGTGCCAGGCGGCAAATTACTTGCCCGTATCGAAATCGGCCGCGGCGGCGCGCACACGGGCTTCATCGGCGACAGCCGCACTGCCGTGGTCACCTGCTCGGTCGCGAACCACTTGGCGTGCATCGACCTCGATGGCAAGGCCGCCGCCGGCCGGATCACGCTCGGCAACGCCTAAACGGCGATCGCCGGTTCAGCTCTTGAGCGGCGGATAGTCGCGCGAGAACACCGGCTCGGCGAGGAAGCTTTTCGGGTCGTAGTGCCAGAACTGGCTGACATTGGGATAGCTTTTGATCGTCACGTTGACGAGCTTGCCGTCCCGCTTCTCGACCCGCCGGATATAGACGGTGAAGACCAGGTTGCCGTACTCGTCGAACTTCACCGGTCCGCGCGGCGTTTCAGTCAGCGATACGGCGCGGATTGCCTTGATCAGCCCATCGCGGTCGTCGACCTTGCCGCCGGTTGCCTTGAGCGCGGCCTCGAGAATCTGGCCGTTGACGTAGAGCGCCGCCGCATAGAATCCGATCGGGATGTCGGCGCCGTAATATTTCTTCATCGCGGTGATGAAGCGCCGGTTGGCCTCGGTCTTGAGATCGAGGGTGTAAGGGATCGAATTGATCAGCCCGATCGCCTCGTCGCCGAAATTGCGCATGATGCTGTCGTCGGCGACGGTGGACCCGCCGAGCAGCGGTAGCTTGAAGCCCTGGTCGCGATATTGCCGCGTGAACTTGATCGGGTTGGCGCCGGCATAAACCTGCACCACGACGTCGACCGCACGAGGATCGATCTGGGCGAGATAGGGCGTGTAGTCGGGCGTGTTGAACGGCGACCACAATTTCTTGGCCAAATGCCCGCCGTCGTCTTCGTAGACTTTCTGGAAGCCGCCGACCTGCTCGTAACCGAAAGCGAAATCGTCGCCGAGCGTGATCGCACGCTTGAGCTTCATCTCTTTGATCGCATAGTCGGCCAGCGGATATAGGCACTGAGCCGAGCTGTCCGACGTGCGCACTTGGTAGGCGTTGCGGTGCCGCTGCGTCAGGTCTTCGGCGCCGCCGAAGCCCATGGTCGGCATCTTGTTCTGACCGAGGTAATCCTCGATCGCCAGCCATTCGAAGGCGGCGAGGGGGCCCATGATCAGGTCGACCTTGTCGCGCTCGACCAGCTCGACCGCTTTGGTCTTGGCGACGGCGGGCTGGCCGGCGGTGTCGGCGACGATCAGCTCGACCTTGCGGCTGGCGAGCGTGAAGTTCTTTTCCTTGAGGAAACAGGTGATGCCTTCCTCGAGGTGGATGCCGCCGGCGGCGAGGCCGCCGGTTTTCACTGTCATCAGACCGATCTTGATCGGCGCTTGCTGCGCGATCGCGGGCATCGGCAGCGTCGCCGTGCTGGCGATCGCAGCCGTGCCGGCCATGAATGTCCGGCGATCCAATCTCCTGGCCATATCGATCCTCCCCGTCAGCGGCGCGCTCTTTGTGGCGCGTGAGCCCGTTGGCGACAGTATAGGTACGGAATGCGCAGGCCGCCAACGGCGGCGGGCGCCGCATCGCAATGCGATGAAGCGTCCTGCCCACGCCTGCCCACTTGTCGTTCCGGGACGTCGAGTCTGCTCGTTTTTCGCGCGTGGATTTCGTACAACGGGCACCACAATGGACGCCTTAATCGCTTTGACCACCCGCGTCTCGCCGGCGGCGCTCGACGCGCCCGGTCCGTCGGCCGACGCGCTGCAGAAGATCCTCGAGGCCGCGGTCGCCGCGCCCGATCACGGCCGCATGCGGCCGTGGCGTTTCCTCATTATCGAAGGAACGGCTCGCGACAAATTCGGTGTCCTGCTCGCCGAAGCGTTGCAGCGCCGCGAGCCGACGGCGCCGGCCGGCAAGCTCGACGCCGAACGCAAAAAGGCGCTGCGCGCGCCGCTGATCGTCGTCGTCGTGGCGGCGGTGCAGCCGAGCGCCAAAGTGCCCGAAATCGAACAGCTCATCGCGGTCGGCGCGGCGGCCCAGAACATGCTCGTGGCCGCTTACGCGCTCGGCTTCGGCGGCTTCTGGCGTACGGGCGCCATCGCCTACGATGCGGCAATGAAACGTGCCCTCGGTCTCGCCGAAACCGACGCCGTCATCGGATTTCTCTATCTGGGCACGACCAAGACGTCCGGTCCGCCGCGCCAGAACGATACGGCGTCGGTCACGCGCCGCTGGACGGGCTGAAGCGTCGCCGCAAGGGCGGCGACTTTCGGCACGTGTCGGCGGATTTTACGACGGCCAAAAAATAATGGCGCCGAGTGGTGGATTTCCGCGGCTGGCACGCCGATTGCTCCCCTCCCCATAGAAGCTGATTAAGCGTGGGGAGTTGGTCATGATGAATTTCATGTTTTTCGCGTTGGGCCTGCTGACGGCGGCCTACGACACGATCGTTCGGGTCTGAGTTCAGCAAGACGAAACGGAACGTCGCGCGCCAAGGCACCGCGGCGCGTTATACCGTTCCGCCCTCGATGCGGACGCGGTTGTTCGGGGTGGTGGGGTCGCCGTCGCCGAGCGCCCGCAGCCATTTTCCCGTGCGCACCAGGCCGCCGAACGTGAAGAGATGTAACCCGGCGATGTCGACATCGACTGGGTCCGCGGCGGCAAGCGCCCGGATCACCTTTTCAGGCCCCGATTCAACGAGCAGCCGCGCGATCGAGGTCTGGCCGCCGACCAAAGCGAGCAATGAATTGCCAATGCCACAGCGCATGGCGAATTTGGCCAACGTGGCGATGCTCGCCGGACCGGCGAGCCCGGCGCGCACCGGAACACCGATGCCGGCGGTGCGCATGCGCGCAAGCCAGCCAACGATGGGCGCTGCATCGAAGCAGAATTGCGTGACGATATAGGGCGCAATGCCGTCGCCCAGCAGCAGACGGAGCTTCGCCGACAATGCCGCGTCGAGGGTAGCGGTCGCGATCTTGGGATGACCTTCGGGATAACCCGCAATGCCGACGGTACGGATGCCGTGCTTGCGCAACAGGCCGGTTTCGATCAGTTCGAGGCTCGAATGGAACGGGCCAGCTGGCCGGTCGAGATCGCCGGCAATGACCAGCACGCGATCGACGCCGGCGCCGGCCGATCGGGCGAGAAAATCGTCGAGTTGCGTCAGGCCCGTGAGATAGCGCGCGGCGACATGTGGCACCGGACAGAAGCCGGCACGCTTCAGGCGTGCCACGGTGTCGACGACGGCATGATAAGAGTCGTCCGGCGCGAAATTGACATAGACCGGCGTGCCGGGCGCAAGAAATCCGCGGCAGAGCTGTTCGCTGCCGTGCTCGCGCGATGAGAGCTCGATCGAAACCCCGCGCAACAGCTCGACGATCCGCTGCCGCTGACGATCGGGCGCTAAGGCCAATTCTACCAAGCTGTCGATGTGCGTGCCGGGCATCATCCGGAATCCCGCTTGCGCGAGATGATGTAGGATTCGTCCCAGAACCAGAGGCCGCCGTGCTTTTGCAGCACGTCGCGCGTTGCGTCGAGATAGGCGGTGCTGCCGATGACTTCGGACAGCCTATGGTCCTCGATCTGGGCGACGTAGATCGCCGCATTCCAGGCCGCGAACAGCGTCGATGTGCCGATCGATTCGCTGATCTCGCTCGGCAAGGTATGCATTTCGTAGCGGAAGATAGATCGCGTGTCGGCATAGGCGTTGAAATTGAGATCGCGGCCGTTGTTGCCGAGATCGGCCTTGACCGCGCGCAACAGTTGATGCCGGTCGTGCAGGAACGGATTCTCGCCCGGCCAGATTTTCTGGATGATTTCGAGGCCCGGGTCGTTGCCGTGCGAATGGATGCCGATGAGCCGGCCGCCCGGTGCCAAGGCACGCGCCAGCGGCGCGATCACCTTCTGGGCCTTGAACTCGAGCGGCGCGCGGGCGCGATAAGGCTGCGAGGCGATGACCAAATCGTAATCCGCACGGGTCGCGCCGCGCCGCGGACGCAGCGGATCGAGCAGGAACTTGTAGTCGTCGCGATAGATCACCAGAACGACGGGTTTCTCGTAAATCGGATTACCCGAAACCTTGCTGAGCTTGGCGCGCCAGTTCTGGTTGAGGAAGGGCTGGAGTTGGGTGATCTGCTGCTCGAATTCGTGCGACGTGCTGCCCATCAGGCCGACTTCGTGCCAGGCCAGGCTGGTCGCGGCGGTGACCGAATTGGGCGTCAGCCACGGCGCCTCGGAGTAATACATGTTGGTCAACACCAAGACGGTCGCCGGATGCTCGAAGAACCGGTCTGGCATTTTTTCGAGTGTCAGACGCACGTCCTCGAGGCTGATCTCCTTGCCGACGATGTAAAGCGGCGTCGTCGGGAAGCGGTTGTGCAGCGAGCGGGTGATGCGCGCCAGTACGGTGCCGTCGCCCATGCCGGCGTCGAACACGCGGATGCCCGGCGGCCGCGGATGGATGTTGCCGAGCTCCATGCTGACGCGTTCGGCGACCGTCCACTTCTCGCCGCAGGTGTTGACGAACAGCAGGTATTTCTGCCGGTTGTCGTAGAAGCGGAAATTCTTGTCGGCCTTGCCCTTGCCGTTGATGTCGGTGAGGGCCGGCGGGATTGGCTTGGCCAGCGGCGGCGACGCGGTGGCCGGTGCCGGCGCAGCGACCGCCACGGTGCGGACGCGCGTCGCGTCCGGCTTATGGCGCACCATGAAATCGCGCACGCGTTCGACGGTTTCGACGGTCACGCGGCCGCCGAAGCGCAGCCGGCTGACCAACTTGCCATCGTTGACGGCGAGGCGGCCGAATGTCGACTCCGCCATGCCGACGCGGCGGCAGTATCCCGAAATCTCGTGCAGCAGAGACTGACTATCCATGCGCGTCCACCCCTGGCGCGCCGTTCGCGCGCTTGTTGCTTTGGGCTGATTTCGAACGCGTATCGAGTACCGGTCAACCACAATTCCGCCCACTCCAATTGTGGGCAGCACGATGGGAGATATCCCATTAAAATGGGCGAATGATTACGCCATTCCTAGCCCATTTTTGCAGCGTACAAGGCCGGTGGAAAACCGCTCGCGCGCTCAAAACACGCGCCTTTGACGGTGAGTGGGCAGTGCCTAGATGCCGCCCCAGATCTCGGTCGCGACCTCGGCGACGAGCGCCAGTTTGCGGCGTTCGAGGTCGATCGCCAGCTTATTGCCGTGGTGCGAACTGGCGAAGCCGCATTGCGGGCTGAGGCAGAGATAGTCGAGCGGGACGTATTTCGCCGCGGCGTCGATGCGCCGCTTGAGCGTGTCCTTCGATTCGATCTCCGGTCGCTTGGTACTCACCAAGCCGAGCACGACGTATTTGCCCTTGGGCACGAACCGCAGCGGCTCGAAGCCGCCCGAACGCTCGTCGTCGTATTCGAGGAAGAAGCCGTCGACCGCGGTACTGAAGAGTCCCTCGGCGACCGCGTCGTAGCCGCCTTCGGCCATCCACATGCTCTGGAAATTGCCCCGACAGGTATGCATGGTGACGCGCAAGCCCGGCGGCCGCTCGGCAATGAGTCCGCTGATGATCTGTGCATAGCGCGCCGGCAGCGCGTCCGGATCCTCGCCGTCGCTGCGGACCTGATTACGGATCTGCTTGTCGCACAGCGTTGCGAACGAGACGTCGTCGATCTGCAGATAAGTCAGGCCGGCGTCCGTGAGGTCCTTGATTTCGGCACGATAGGCGGCAGTGATGTCGGACCAGAATTCCTCCGTATCGGGATAAGCCGTGGTGTTGATGACATGGCGTCCGCCGCGCATATGCATATAGGTCGGTGCCGGGATGCACACTTTCGGTGTGCGGCTGGTGGCGCTTTTGAGAAACCTGAAATCGTCGAGCATGATCGGCCGGGTGCGGCGGACCTTGTCGCGCACCACCAGCATCGAGCGCGTTTCGGCGGTCTCGCCGTGTTCGCCGCGGAAACCGAGCGCATATTGCGCCTGCGTCGCGACGATGCCGGTGAAACCGGTCAGGAAATCGACGTGCCAGAAGGCGCGGCGGAATTCGCCGTCGGTGATGCCGCGCAATCCAGCCGATTCCTGCAATTGCACAGCCTCCTTGATGGCGCTGTCCTCGATCACGCGCAGCTCCGCCTTGGTGATGGCGCCATTGGCGGCCTGCTCGCGGGCGGCGTGCAATGCGGGCGGGCGCAACAGCGAGCCGACCTGATCGGCGCGGAACGGCGGTTGGCTGGTCTTGGTCATGACAATCTCCTTCCCGGCAATTTTTCTATCACCCGATAGGTGTTTCTTCTATCGTCCGCCGGTTGCCGAATGAGGAGACCGGCCATGCCGTCCGCCCGTGGCGTACGCCGTGCACGGCCGCGCCGCCGCGCCGAGGAGATCATCGATGCCGCCGCCGCGGTCTTTGCCGAGCGCGGCTATCACGGCGCCTCGACCCAGGACGTCGCCGATCGCCTCGGCATGCGCCAGGCCAGCCTCTATTATTACGTGCCGTCGAAAGAGGCGGCGTTGGAGCAGGTCTGCCTGCGCAGCGTCGGCGATTTCGTCGAGCGCGCGCAGGCGATCGCGGCCGGTCCGGGCCGCGCCGCCGACAAGCTTGCGGCAATCGTCGAAAGCCATCTGGCGCCGGTCGAGACGCGCGGCGATTACGTGCGCTGCTTTCTACGCGAACGCCGGTTCCTACCGCGCGACAGCGCCCGGCGTATCGGCCGGGTCGCGCGGCAGTATGAGGGCATTTTGCAAAGCGTGATCGAAGCCGGCATCGCGGCAGGCGAACTGCGGCGCGATCTCGATCCGCGGCTGACGACCTTGGCGTTGATCGGCATGTGCAATGCGGCGATGGAATGGTACGGGCGCGAGCCGAACGCGCCGCTTGGCCGTATCGCCAATAAATTCGCGGCGCTCGTCGTCGACGGCGTGCGGGCGACGCGCGGCGCGCCGCCGTCTAGCGGAAATCGCGCGAGGGGAAGCGGCGGTCGCGCCGGTTCTCGACCGCGGCGGCGAAGTGGTGGGTGATCGCGGTCGCGGCAGCGGAGTTCCGAAGCGCGGCCCGTGTTAGAGGTGCAGGCCGCTTGATGCCAGACCGTCGAGCACGAACTGGGCGGCCAAAGCCGCCAGGATAAGACCCAGGACGCGGCTGATGACATTGGCGCCGGTGATGCCCAAAAGGTGCGACAACCGCGCGGCGGACAACAGCGCTACGAGAGTCAGAACCAGCACCACGGCGAGTGCGGCGATCACCACCGCGACCATCGTCGACGTGCCGGCCCGGCCAACCAGCAGGACCGTCGAGGTCAACGCGCCTGGACCGGCCAAGAGCGGAAACGCGAGCGGAAAAACCGCGACATCGTCGCGGCGCCGCGCTTCTTCGCGTTCGGGCGGCGTCGGCGCATGGATACCGGAAGGGCGCGCGAAGGCCATATCGATCGCCAGCAGGAACAGGAGAATACCGCCGGCGATATGGAACGCGGCGAGCGAGATTCCCAGCGCCTGCAGCAATGGCGCGCCGGCGAAGGCAAAAACCAGGAACAGGGCCGCCGCGACCGCAACGCCGCGCAGCGCGGCGTCGCGTTGCTCCCGGCGGCTCCAATCATGGGTCAGCGTCGCGAAGATCACCGCCGTGCCGATCGGATCGATGACGACGCCGAAGGTGACGAAGCTGTCGACGAGAGTCGCGGTCACGCTAGGCTCACGGAAACAGGCCGCGCAGCTGCTTGCCGGCGCGGACCTTTTCGACGCCGAGGGCCATCGCCGCAATGCGGTTGGGCACGCCGTCGTTACGGCCACGGCGCGCCACCTGGCGGAAGGCGGTTTCCAGGATCTGTTCGAGGCGATGATTGACCTCAGTCTCGGTCCAGAACAGCTGCTGCAGGTCCTGCACCCATTCGAAATAGGAGACGATGACGCCGCCCGAATTGCACAGAATGTCCGGAATGACGAAGATTTCGTCCTGGCGTCGATTGAGAATGGCGTCGGCGCCCGGCGTCGTCGGGCCGTTGGCGCCTTCGGCCAGGATGCGGCACTTGAGCTGGCCGGCGTTTTTCTCGGTAATCACCTGTTCGACGGCGGCGGGGACCAGCACGGTGCATGGCTGCGTCAGTAGCGTGCCGCTATCGATCGATGCTTCCTTCGACCAGCCGGCCAGCAGGCCGCCATGTGTACCGGCATGTGCCGCGATCGCATCGATCGGCAGACCCTTTGGGTCGTAATAGGCCGCGGTATGATCCGCCAGGCCGATGACCTTGACACCCATGCGCCGCGCCAAAGTCGCCGCTGCGACCGAGCCGACATTGCCGAAACCCTGGACGATCGCCGTCGCCTCGGCGGACTTCAATCCCACCGTCTCGAGTGCCCGCGCCACGAGATAGGCGATGCCGCGGCCGGTCGCCTCGCGCCGGCCAACGGTTCCACCCACCGCAACCGGCTTGCCGGTGACGATTTCGGCGACGGCGTGGCCCTGAAACATCGAGTAGGTGTCCATGAACCACGCCATGACCTGCTCGTTGGTGCCCATATCGGGCGCCATGATGTCGGTATGCGGACCGACGAACGGGATCATCTCCTGCATATAGCGGCGCGACACCGCTTCGAGCTCGCGCCTCGACAAGGCGCGCGGATCGCAAGCCACGCCGCCTTTGGCGCCGCCATAGGGCAGTCCGACGAGCGCGCATTTCCAGCTCATCCACACGGCCAGCGCCGCCACTTCGCCGAGCTCGAGTCGCGGCGCAAAGCGCGTGCCGCCTTTGGTGGGGCCGAGCGTCAAATGATGCTGAACACGATAACCGGTGAAAATCCGCGTACGGCCGTCGTCCATGTTGACCGGGATCGCGACGGCAATCGCCCGCTTTGGATAGAGCAGCCGGCCGCGTTCGTTTTCGGGAATGGCGAGATGGTCGGCAACGATGCCGAACTGCTGCCGCGCCATGTCGAAGACCGGACCCGAATAAATGTCCAAACACGCCCCCGTCGCGACGCCCGGCCCGCACAGTATCGGAGTTTATATGACGAAGGCTAGGGCGCCGCGCGATTTAGCGCGTGCGCATCGCGGTCTGACGCAGCGGCACCGCCGGCGAGGTCAATACGAGCTCGATCGGCGTGCCGTCCTCCCACAGCTTGAAGGCGATCGGAACGCCACGATCGTCGAGCCAGACGACGCCGCGCTTCTGGCCGTCGATGAGGTATTGGCGAAGCAGGCGGGTCTTGCCATCGAGCGTCACCGGCATCTCGTCGCCGCCGCTGATCCGGACGTCTTCGATCCGTCCGCTCTTGGTCGACATCATCACATGCGCGTTGAGAATGCTGGGCGACCACGGATTGGAAGTCCACACGTCGGCGGGTGCCGCCGTCGTGCCGTCGGGAGTCGTAATCACGAAAGCGTTGCCACGGGCCTCGCCGGCGACGTCGACGCTTGTGCTATTGGTCGTGGTGACGCCGTGAAACGCGACGAGCCGGCCGTTGCGCCAATCCTCGCTGCGCGTCGCATCCTGGCGATAGACGACGATGCCCAGAAGCCGCACCACGACGTGCAGCACGCTTTCGACGTGGGTGCGGCCACCCGATTGATCGACGGTGTTGGTATAGGTACCGATCTGCCCGAAGGTCGGGTGTTCGACTTCGTATTGATAGGTTTGAGAGTCGGCGTACGCCGGCCGGACGAACGCGCACAGCGCGGACGCAACAACGGCAAAAGCGATCGGCAGCGACTGCGTTCGTGCCATGATCCGTACGATTACGCGGATCATAGGCTGGCGTTCCAGCCGCCGCCAGCCGTTCTCCGCCTACTGCCGGGAAATTTGTCCCGTCACAGGATCGATCACGACGCGGAACTGCTGACCGTTGTCGGTCACCAGCGCGGTGTAGTTGCTGCCGCTCGGACGGAAATCGCCAAACGCTGCATATCCTTGCGCCTCGAGCACGTTGAGTGCTGCGGTTGCTCGGCCGCCTTCCGGATTGTCCAGGTCGGGAACGGCCGGCTCGCTCGACGCCGGCAGCGCCGCGACGTTGGACGTGCCGGCGGGCGCTGCGGCGCCCAAGGCGTGCGGCGGCGCGCCGAGTTCGCCGGTCGTCGTCGGCGCGGGCGCCATGGTGACGACAGGCGCGGGGGCGGCCGACTGGCCGGCCGCGGTCGATGCGCCATAGGGCGATGGCGTTGCGTTCGGCCAGGCCTGGGCGTGCGCGTTGCCGGCCATGGCGAGAGTGGCGAGCAGGGCGAGAGCTGTGCGTGTCAATGAAACCTCCGTGGCGGACCGCTGGCGCCTTGCGGCGCCGGTTGCACCAGTTTGACTCAAATGATGCGCCCGATTTTGGCGGATTGAAGGCAAGTCCCGTGCGGGGCTGATCACTAGCGATCCGCGCGGCCGCTTTCTATAGTGAGCCGCGAGCCATGGCCCGTAATATCACCCGACCGCCGCGGCGGCACACCGGCAGTTTCGACGACTACTCGCATTTCTGGGCGCACTACCTGCGCGAGCATGGCCGTGCCGAAACGCGGCATTGGCATTTTTTCGGCACCGCCATTGCGATCGTTTGCCTTGCCGGTCTGGCCGCGACCGGCAGCCTGTGGTTCCTGGGCGGTATGATCCTGGCCGGCTACGGTCCAGCATGGATCGCGCATGCGGCATTCGAGGGAAACCGACCCGCCACCTTCACCCATCCGCTGTGGTCGCTGGTGAGCGACCTGCGAATGTTCGGCCTATGGCTGACCGGCCGGCTCGACAGCGAATTGGCGCGCGCCGGAGTTCCGGTCCGCCGCCGCCGCCGCCGTAGCTGAGCCGATGCCGGAACTGCAAGCGGCGATCGACGGGTTCAAACGCGCGGCAGCGGAACGCGCGGTCGCGGCCGTCGCCGACGGTATGACTGTGGGGCTCGGTAGCGGCACGACCGCCGAATTCGCGCTGGCGGCGCTGGCGGCGCGGATGGCGGGCGGCTTGCGCATTGCCGGCGTTCCGACATCCGAACGCACCGCGAGCCTCGCGCGCCGGTACGGTATACCTCTGGCGCCGCTCGACGGTCGGCCCATCGACCTAGCGATCGACGGTGCCGATGAGATCGAACGCAGCACGCTCAACCTCATCAAAGGCGGCGGCGGCAGCCTGG
>Ga0126371_10002677_pt1 | contig 15380 bp, 14 predicted proteins | sample PanSoiMetaPlot_4_FD_110145 | JGI IMG/M metagenome (GOLD analysis project Ga0126371, IMG submission 110145) | Tropical forest soil microbial communities from Panama - MetaG Plot_4 | ecosystem: Environmental > Terrestrial > Soil > Tropical forest > Bulk soil | place: Panama | collected 2016-02-17 | reverse complement strand
GAGAGGCTCACGCCGTGCCAGGGGCGGGGTGGGGGCTCGCTCCGGGACATTGTTGTCTGAAATCGCTGGCGATGTCTTCTGGGAGTCTCGGTTCACAGGGCTCTTTTGCACATAGGCACGGCAAAGCGGTCCCTTTCTATCGGGGTTGCCATGTGCCCGGCTGAAGGATTCGATTCCTTCGCTATACTAGCGGAAGTCGCCAACCGACAAAAGGCACGGGCAAGTCGTTGCGAAGAACTGGAAAATCGCCGTGGCGCACGAAAGAGAAATCAAGCTAAAGATCGAGGATGCACAGGCCTTCCGGCGGCTTTTGAAGAAGCTCGGGGCCGAGCCCGTGGGCTCGGGACCAGGCCGAGTACATGAAGAAAACGTCATTTTCGACACGCCGCAGGGTGGGCTGGCGAAACACGGCCAGTTGCTGCGCATTCGCACCGAGACTCTCGAAGGCGGCGGAAAGTCAAGAAAGGCGCGGCCGAAGCCGCGCGTCGTGCTGACCTTCAAGAGGCCCGTCCCGAGGCCGGCGGCCTCGGACGGAAAGGGGTTTTTCGCTGGCCCTCACAAACTACGAGAAGAGATCGAGATGGAGGTCACCGATGCCGCAACGCTCGCCACGATTTTTGAAGGGCTGGGGATGGCCGGTTGGTTCCGCTATGAGAAGTACCGAACCACATTTCGACTTCCGGCTTCGAAGGCCTGGGCTCGGGGGCTGCTGATTGAGTTGGATGAAACGCCGATCGGGACGTATGTGGAACTGGAAGGGCCTGCCGGTGCGATTGACCGAGCCGCCATCGAGCTAGGCTATTCGAAACGGGACTATGTCTTGAAGAACTACCTCACTTTGTACGTCGAACAGTGTCGCCGCAAAGGCATCGAGCCCGCGCACATGGTTTTTTCCTGAGCGGGGCTTCACCTGCTGGAGTAGTTTGATGGAAAAAAATCTGCGTTAGCGTGATTCTGCGCTTGACATTACGATAAGCGCAGCTTATCAATGCAATGGAGACCGCAGAAGCGGTCACCAATGATACCTGGACCCTTGCGATGAGCACGAGCAACGAACTCGAGCCTGGCCCTAGAAGCTTCCGGAAGCCGTCTGCCCGAGAGCGGATTCAAGGGCTGCGAATCCCGATGGAGTCGCCTAAAGGCCAGGCAAAGGCGCTGCGGGGCGGGTGGGGAGGGTTCATCGGCGGCTGAAGGTAAGTCCAATTGTGTCAGGCACTTGCCCGCCGCCGAGGTTCTTCGGTGAGCGGGTTTTTTGTTGCCGGATTGGGCTTCTGCAGGCCAACCGGTCACGGCGGCCGGGAACGATGCGAGGAGGTGGGAACCGATGGAGCTTTACGCCACAGAACTAATGGGCGTCAAGACTTATGACGTCAAAGGGCACTATGTGGGGCGCGTCCGCGAATTCTTCATTGAGCCTGCCGAGGCGCCGAATCGCATCTCACACTTTCTGCTGTCGCGCGGCCGCTTTCAGCCGCTGGTAGCCAAGCACAATCAAGTGGCTTCGGTGTCCGATGGAAAGATCCAGCTGAACGTAGGAGAGAAGGCCCTCGAGATTTACCAGCCCAACGAATCGTGGCTGGCCGTGCAGAAAGACCTGCTGGACCAGCAGATCATCGACACGCGCGGACGAAAAGTAGTGCGCGTAAACGACCTGGACCTGGCCGAACAACGGTCCAACGGGAATGTGGAGTTGCGCCTGACACAGGTAGACGTGGGGCTTCCGGGGGCGGTCCGGCGGCTGCTGCAAGGCGTGGTTCCCTCCAAGGTAGTGCGCAAGCTGCAGAGTCAGTTGCCCCAGCGTTCCATCCGCTGGGAGTTCGTCAACTTGATTGAACCGGACCCGCTCCGCCGGGTGAAGCTGCGCATCACCCACGAAAAACTCGAAGACCTGCATCCGGCTGATCTGGCGGACATCATGGAAGAGCTTTCGGCTTCGGAACGCCAGAGCATCATCGCGTCCTTGGACGAACAAACGGCAGCCGCGGTTTTGGGCGAGTTGGACGCGCGGCTGACGACGCAGATCGTCGAGGATCTCGATCCGGAGAAGGCGGCCGACATACTAGAGGAAATGGCACCGGACGCGGCCGCCGACGTGCTCGCGGAGTTGCCCAAGGAGACTTCGGAGGAATTGCTGGAGGAGATGCCAGGGCACGAGGCCAGGGAGGTTCGCGAATTGTTGGAGTTTGACCCGGCAACCGCGGGCGGAATGATGAACACGAAGTTTGTGTTTGTGAGCGAGTCCGCGACACGGGAGGAAGTGCTCGATTGGATGCGCAAGCAGGACCAGAGCTTCGAACAATTGGACGCTGTCGTCTTGCTGGATGGTAAAGCCCAGTATTCCGGTGTGGTTCCCGTGGTGCGGCTGCTCCTGGCGGAGCCCGCTGAGCGCTTGGGGGCGCTGCGGATGGAGCCGCTCGTCAGCCTGTCACCGGAAGCTGACGAGAAGGAGGTGTTCCAGCTCTTTGACAAATACAATTTGCGGATGCTGACGGTGGTGGATAAAGACAATCGACCGGTTGGGGCGATTGCCGTGGACGACGTAGTCTCGCATCTGGTGAAGCGTTAGAGCAAGACAGCGAGGCGAAGTGAACTGGCCAGTATTGTTGAGATCGGGCGTAGAAAATCTTCAGACTCGCGGCGCCAGCCTGCAGCGGCGGTTGCGCAGCCTGCGGCGGCGGCTGTTGTTGTTGCTGGCGGTCGTCGGGCCGGGACTGATCACCTCCAATGTGGACAACGATGCCGGGGGGATCTCCGTTTACACGCAAGCTGGCGCGCAGTACGGCTATGCGCTCCTGTGGTCGCTGATTCCCATGACCATTGCGCTGTACGTTACCGAAGAGATGTGCGCGCGCATGGGCGTGGTCACCGGGAAGGGGCTCTCCGACCTCATTCGGGAAGAATTTGGGTTCCGCCCAACGTTCTTCGTGATGATCATGGGGTTTTTTGTGGATTTGGCCAACGTGGTGGCGGAGTTCGCCGGCGTCGCGGCGGCCATGCAAATTTTTCATATAAGCAAATACGTTGCGGTTCCGCTCGCGGCGATACTCGTATGGATTCTGGTGATTCAGGGAACTTACAGGCAGGTGGAAGTCATCTTTCTTTTTGCCTGCGTACTGTATTTGTCCTATGTGTTTTCCGCCATTCTGGCCAGGCCCGATTGGCTCATTGCCGCAAAGCACACGGTGATTCCGAATGTGCACCTGGATTCGCGGTATCTGATCATGTTGACGGGGCTGATCGGGACGACTATTGCGCCCTGGCAGTTTTTCTATCTTCAGGCGGGTTTTGTGGAGAAGAAGGTTGGACCGAGGCAGTATCCGCAGGCACGCGCGGATGTCATTGTCGGCAGCATCAGCTGCATGGTGATCGTGTTCTTCATTATCATTTGCACGGCGGCAACTCTGTATGTCTCCGGCCACCGGGACATCAATGACGCGGCGCTGGCGGCTCAGGCGCTGATTCCGCTGGCGGGAAAATGGGCCGGCACGCTGTTTGCGTTTGGCCTGTTGAATGCTTCGTTGTTTGCGGCGTCGATTCTGCCCCTTTCCACAGCTCACGTCATTTGTGAAGGGTTGGGATTCGAGGCCGGACTCGACCACAAATTTACCGAAGCGCCGATCTTCTACTGGCTGTACACGGTGTTGATCGTTGTGGGAGGGGGAGTCGTGCTCTTGCCGCGTGCCCCACTGTGGAAGATCTTGATTTTTTCGCAGGTGGGCAACGGGATTTGGCTGCCCGTGGTGGTCATCTTTATCTTGCTGTTGGTGAACCGGCGCGACTTGATGGGCGAGTACGTCAACACGATGACCTACAACATTGTGGCGTGGGTGACCGCGATCGGGATGATCGTGCTGACGCTGATTCTTACCTATACCGCGCTGTTTCAGCCGGGTTCGCCGCCAGCCACCTGATGCGGGCCAAGATGTTACGTAGGGCACGCTCCCATTGCGCCACACCAACAGCGTGTGTTAACTTTGCGGCGTAAAGAGATTTTTGAGAAAAACCATCTGCAGACAGGCTTGTGTCACAAACCAAAATCCACAAAGCGCTGAGCGGGCCGACGCTAGAGTCGCTGGGGCCGGTAACGGCGGAAGAAGCCCAGCTTCTCGAGAGGCTGGACCTGGCGCGTCTGCCGAGGCACGTAGCGGTGATTATGGATGGCAATGGTCGCTGGGCGCAGAAGCGGCACCTGCCCCGAGTCGCCGGGCATCGTTCGGGAACGCAGACCGCGCGCACGACCATCGAAACTTGCGCGCGACTGAAGATCGACGCGCTGACACTGTATGCATTTTCGGTGGAGAATTGGCGGCGGCCGAAAACGGAAATCGACTTCCTCATGCAGCTCTTGCGGGAATACCTGAAAAAAGAGATGCCTCTGCTGCAGAAGAATGAGATTCGCATGCGTTTTCTCGGCCGCCTCGAGGAGTTGCCGGCTGGCGTGCAAAGGGACGTGCGCGAAGCGATGGACAAGACCGCGGGGAATACGGGCATGGTGCTTTGCGTGGCGCTGAATTATGGCGGGCGCGCGGAAATTGTCGATGCCATGAACGCCATTCTCGGCGAGCACCAGGGGAATGGGGCGTCATCGCGAATTACCGAAGAACAGCTCGCGCGACATTTGTACACCGAGGGCCTTCCCGACCCCGACCTGTTGATTCGAACCAGCGGCGAGATGCGCGTGAGCAATTTTCTGCTCTGGCAAATCGCCTACGCGGAGATTTTCGTAACCGACACGCTGTGGCCGGATTTCAACCGCGCGCGGCTGCTGGAAGCTCTGGTGGAGTTTCAAAAGCGCGAACGCCGCTACGGAGGCATTCGAGAAGACCGGCCCACGACCGAGAAACCCGCCCGAGTAGCGGGCGAGTGATCTTCCTATCCGGCACTTTTTTCTACCGTTCGCACCTATCGGCAACGTGATTTTTCTTACTCATTGTGATGAGATGGGACCTGCGCACTCCCGAGGGGAATCCTCTTCGATGACTTGGCAACGTGTGGCGACGGCGGTGGTGTTGGTTCCGCTCGTTGTGGGACTGGTGCTTTGGGGCTCTACCGCAATCGTGTCGCTGGCGATCGCCCTGGTCACCTTGCTCGCGCTGTTTGAATACTTTGCGCTGGGGGAGGCCATCGGACACCGCGCGTACCGCTTCTGGACCGGGGCCTGCGCGCTGGTTCTTGTCTACGCGCAGTGGCGAGCGGCATCTGAGCCGTCGTATGAGCTGGCCGGAGGCCTCATCGCGCACGAAAGCGGCAGGTGGCCTGCAAGCGGTGCACCGACGCTGGATGCCGTGTTTTTTCTGTTTGTTCTGGGGGTTGCTGCACTGACCCTTGCAACGCGGCGCCCTCTCGTCGAGGTGCTGCCGGCAGCGGGTATCAGCGCGAGCGGCCTCCTGCTGATTGCGTTCCCATTCTCCTTTGCCATTCGTCTCCACCGCGCGGGCCGGCAGGGGCCAGTGCTGCTGTTGTTTGCACTGGTCATCGTTTGGGTGAGCGATACCGTGGCCTATTTCGTGGGACGGGCGATCGGCAAGCATGCGCTGGCGCCTCACCTTAGTCCCAAGAAGACCTGGGAAGGAACCGTTTCGGGATTTCTGGGCTCGATTGTTGTAGCCCTGGCGTTTGTGCCCTGGGTGAGCGTGTCTCCGGTTCACCTGGTGGCGATGGCCGCATTGGGGAACATCGGCGGACAAGTGGGAGACCTGTTGGAGTCCGGCTACAAGCGCAGTGCGGGAATAAAGGACTCCGGGAGCATGCTTCCTGGTCATGGTGGTGTGCTCGACCGGATCGACGCACTTATCCTGGCGATTCCGGTTGTCTGGTATTATTGGATTCTGATCTACTCGCCGCGATCTTAGCCGACGGCAAACTCTTCAGTTCGCGCAAAAGGGAAACAGAAACCTCGTGAAGCAGCTTTCCATTCTGGGCTCGACGGGTTCGATTGGGCGGCAATGCCTTTCTGTGGTGGACGCGCTGCCGGGAGAATTTGGCGTGGTCGCGCTGGCCGCCGGGGCGAACCTCGAAGAATTGCTGGGGCAGATCGAACGATTTCAGCCGGAAGTGGTGTCTGTGGCGGACGGGCGCTCAGACGACCTTCGGCAAATGCTCGAGGAAAAGGGCCTCGCGCGCAAGCCCGAGATTCATCACGGCCGGGAAGGAATGCTGGCAGTCGGCACGCATTCGAAAGCAGATATGGTCGTCTCTGCGGCGGTGGGCGTGGTGGGTTTGGAAGCGACCTACGAGGCGGTAAAGCTGGGAAAGACAGTGGCGCTTTCCAACAAGGAAGTGCTGGTTGCGGCGGGAGAGCTGGTGATGGCCGCAGCCAGGAGAGCCGGGCGCGAACTTCTTCCGGTGGATAGCGAGCACAATGCGCTGCATCAGTGTTTGCGCGGCGGAACGCGCGAAGAAGTGCGGCGGTTGGTGCTGACCGCTTCGGGAGGGCCTTTCCGAAAGACGCCGCTGGCCGAGCTCGCGAGCGTCACACCGGAGCAGGCCCTGGCGCATCCCAACTGGCGGATGGGGAACCGCATCACCATCGATTCGGCAACGATGATGAACAAAGGGTTCGAGGTCATCGAGGCGCACTGGCTATTTGGCGTTCAAGGCGAGGACATTGAAGTGGTGATTCATCCGCAGTCGACCATCCACTCCATGGTGGAGTTCGTGGATGGTTCCGTTTTGGCGCAACTGGGACCGACGGACATGCGCATGCCCATCCAATATGCGTTAACCTATCCACAGAGGGTCGCATCCAATCAAGTGGCCCTCGATTGGACTAAGTTAAGGCGCTTGGATTTCGAGAAGGTTTCGAGGCGGCGGTTTCCCTGCTTGCGGCTGGCGCGGGAAGCCATGAGAAAAGGCGGGGCGTATCCATGTGCCTTGAATGCCGCCGACGAAATCTCGGTTTCCGCATTTCTCGAGCAACGGCTGCCGTTCCTGGGGATCCCGGAAGTAATCGAGCGCGTGTTGTCACGCACACCCCGCGGGCGACTCGACAGAATGGAAGATGTGCTTACGGCGGACGCCGAGGCGCGTCGAATGGCCCAGGAAGAGGTTGCCAAGGTCGCGGGAGACGTGGCAGCGCAAGTCCGCAGCGCGTAAGGCATAACTCCGGTCTGAAAGAAGAGGCTTGGTCGAAAGCATGGACATCGCAATTGGTTTCGTCCTCGTTCTGGGCATCCTGATCCTGGTGCACGAATGGGGTCATTTTGTCGTGGCGCGCTTTTTTGGCGTCCGCGTGGATGTGTTTTCCATCGGGTTTGGGCCGCGGCTGTTCGGCTGGAAGCGTGGCGCCACGGACTATCGTGTGAGCGCCATTCCGCTCGGCGGCTACGTCCGGATGGCGGGGCAGGATCTGAGCGACATCGACGCCGGAGAGCAGAAGCCCTCAGGCGCTCCCGATGAATTGATGAGCAAGAAACGCTGGCAGCGCGCGTTGATCTCCTTGGCTGGGCCGGTGGTCAATCTGATTTTTCCGCTGTTCTTGCTGACGGGTTATTTCGTCATCAAGGGGAATCCTTATCCGAAGTACATGGACGATCCGCTGGTGATTCTGAGCCTGCCGAAAGATTCACCGCTCATCAAGGCGGGTATCCAGCCTGGTGACCGCATCGTTTCGCTGAACGGGGTGTCCTCTCCGACTTGGTGGAACATCCGGGACGCCGAATTGGGCAAGGGCATTGCCGGGCAGAAGTTTCAAATCGGCTTTGAGCACCAAGGCGAAATCCGCTCGGTTGAGGTAACCAACTCCGGTATGCAAGTGCCGGATCTGCTTTTTGGCTATCCGCCGAATCGGCCAATCGTTGGTATGGCGGACAGAGACAAGCCCGCGTATCGCGCGGGCCTTCGACGGGATGACGTCATTCTGTCCATCAACGGCAAGCCCATCAACAACTGGCAGGAAATGGTGACAGCCATTCAGGATTCAGGTGGCAAGCCCATTCAGACCACCGTGCGGCGCAAGAACCAGACGCTGTCTCTCACGGTGACCCCGGTTTCCGACAAAAATGATAAAGGGGAGCCTGCGTGGATCATCGGCATCCGGCCAGGACAGGAATACTCCTTCCGCAAGGTGGGGGTCACGCAGGCGGTGACTACTGCGACGGATTTCACCGTGGCCACGACCTGGCAGGTCATCGACGTCGTGGGGAAACTCATTACCGGCAAAGTGGCGGCGAAGCAGCTTCAGAGCGTTATTGGGATTGCTAGCGAAGCCGGGCAGGCCGTGCAGGAAGGCACCTTTGCCGTCGTCACCCTGATGGCTGCTTTAAGCTTGAACCTTGGCATCCTCAACCTGCTCCCGATTCCTATCCTGGATGGGGGGAACATCCTGCTGCTTTCGATGGAAGGGATTCGCCGCCGCGACTTCAGCCTGAACTTCAAGGAACGCTTCGTGCAAGTTGGCTTGGTGTTCCTCTTGGTGCTCTTCGCTTACGTTATGTACAATGACGTGATGCGGTTGCTTCCATTTCATTCCTGAGGCTGAAGCTTCCGCGTCACTGGGGATCATCATGCCAGCTTCACCGGCGCACCGGGTTTCCACCGGTGAGCGCCTCAATACCGCAGAGACCACCGGAAAACTACAGCAAGCGGTAGCGGCGCGCGGCATTCGGGTGACCCGCCAGCGCCGCGTAATCCTACAAGTGATGGACCACGCCGAGCAACATCTCGACGTGGACCAGATTCTCGAACGGGCGCAAAAAATCGACGCGGGCGTGCACCTCGTCACGGTGTACCGAACAATCGACTTGTTGAAGAAGGAAGGCTTGATCGATGAGTTGGATCTGCTGCACCTGCGCGGCGACCGCCATTATTACGAGACGCACGGTCCGCGGGACCACATTCACGTGGCCTGCCTGCGGTGCGGCAAGGTCCGCGAATTCGAAAGCCGCCTCTACGAACAACTGAAAAATCAAATCGCGCGGGATTTCAATATGAAAGTGACGGTTTCGCGGACCGAAGTTGGCGGCTACTGCGCGGAGTGCCTCCAAGAACTGGAAAAGTAGATTCAGACCGGCTGGCGAACGGAGCGAAAGCGCCGGAGGCGCGAAAAGAATCTGTTGGCTCTCGAGATGTCCCGGGCGATTTGCCCGCGCAGTTCTTCGGGCCCGCTGAATTTCTTCTCGTCGCGAAGACGTTCCCAAAACCGCAATTCGATTCGCTTTGGCGGAGAAGAGAGTTGCGCCTCGAGAAGGTGCGTCTCAACGCTGAGCGCTGACCCATTAAACGTGGGGCGCGTCCCGATGTTGGTGACCGACCGGCAGCTCGGCTGTGCGCCGTCCAAACAAGTCCGCGTAATATAAACGCCGCGCCGCGGGAGCAATTCCTGTTCGGCGGAGAGGTTCAAGGTCGGAAATGTGAAGCGATGCCCGGCTCCCGTGCCGGAGATAACCTCGCCGGTGAGGACGAATTGGCGTCCGAGCAGCCGCGCGGCGCGCGCCACGTCGCCGTCGGCAATTTCCTTGCGAATGAGCGTGCTCGAGACAACCTCTCCCCGGCAAATCACCGGAGGAAGGACCACAACTTCGAATCCGTTCTCCGCGCCGAGCTTCCTGAGCAGGTGCACATCGCCTGCCTGTTTGTGCCCGAAGCGAAAGTTTTCCCCCACAAAAAGTGCCTTGATCCGTAAATTGCGCAGCAGCATTTGCTGGACGAACTCGTCCGGAGCGAGGCGTGACAATTCCAGGGTGAACGGAAGCACCACGGCGGCCTCCAGTCCGAGCCCGCGGAACCCCGCCATGCGCTGCGCGATGGTCGAAATTTGCGGCGAAGCCGTCTCAGGGCGAAGAACTTTGCGCGGAGAGGGATCGAAGGTCAACGCCGTGGGTACGGCGCCCAGCGCGCGAGCGCGAACGGCCACAGACCGCAGGATGGCTTGATGTCCAAGATGAATGCCGTCGAAACTGCCAATGGCCAGCACGCTGCTGTGACCACATTTCCCAAACCGGGAAGCCCAGGCCTCCGCGGAAGTGAACGTGGAGAAGCGCGGCGTGCCTCCTTCCGCAACACTGGCACGCGGTTCAAAGGAATCCTTCGGTCCGTGAAAGAGTTCGTCAGTTCGATCCACGCGCACTTCGAATTGCAAACCGTCATAAGCCAATTGCACATGAGGGAACCCGAGTTTCGCGAGGCGTTCGTTGGTTTCGACGTGAGGCAGGTCGTGCGCGATGTGCGTGAACCACGCCCGCCTAGGCTTGAGTTTTTGGATCAGCCCCAAGGCTTGCTCGACGGTCTGGTGCATGGGGTGCGGGACGTCACGCAGCGCGTCGAGAATGAGTTCGTCGAGGCCTTCGAGGAGGGGCATCGAAGCGTCCGGAATGGTGCTGAAGTCCGTAAGGTAAGCGGCGCCTGCAAAACGAAAACCAAGCACTCTCATGTCGCCGTGCAACAAGGGCACTGGCGTGAAGGGAATGCCGAGTAGTGTGAATTGGCGATGGCCGATGACCTTAAGCGTGACGCTCGGCACGGTACTCAACGTCGGCTTGTCGTCGAAAACATAGGAGAAAATACGCCGGATGATCTGGAAGGTGTCTTCGTTGCCGTAGACCGGCAGGGCCGCGCGCTGGCGGATGTTGTACGGCCGAATGTCGTCGAAGCCGAGAACGTGGTCGGCGTGGCCATGGGTGAGCAGGATAGCGTCGAGGCGATCGATTCCGGCACGCATAGCCTGCTGGCGAAAGTCGGGGGTGGTGTCGATGACCACGTTGTGGCCGTTCCGCGATAACAAAATGGAGGGGCGGAGGCGCTTGTCGTGCGGATCGGTGGAGCGGCAAACACGACAGGGGCAGCCAAGCGTAGGCACGCCCATGGAAGTGCCGGAACCGAGCACGGTTATTTTTAGCGGAGCACTTGACATCTTTGAAAGAGCTGGAGAACCCGCACTTGGCGGACCCGCGCCGCGCGTGCTCAGCGCGTTTTGCCTTTGGCCTGTGTTGCCGCTTGAGCCGCCACTGCCTGGTTGATCTCCACGTACGTCAGCTTGAGTTTGCCGAGCAAGTCCAAGAGTAGATTGTCTTCTTCCGGCGCGAGATTCCCCTTCGTCTTTTCGTGCAGGGCGTCGAGCATGTCAATCAGCTCGCGAGCCGCGTCAGGGTCGATCACCGGCTGGCCCGTTCGCGGGTCGGCATACGCGCCCAGGACCATCGCCGCGTTTTGCCCGAGCATGCGCACCAGGTTTTCGAAAGCGGCAAGGCGCGGGGGCGCTTCGGGGGAAGGCGGATTTGCCGGCGCTTTGGCCTTTTCGGCGGGCGCGGGTGCGGCCTTGGCAGCCTCTACCTTGGCTTCCCGTTCTTGCTCCTCAACGACATCCTTACGAAGCTCGCCCTCCGAGGTGAAGGGGCGGCGGTCGATGACGCGAAACGTATCATCCTGCTTGTGGTCAGACAAAGTGTATTCCCCAATGACAATTTCGGTTTTCAGTTTAACATGGCTGGCCAGCACAAGTCGCCAGAACGCCTTGTAAAACTGTCGGTTGCCCCTTAAAGTGGAACGTTTGCTTCACTTTGCGGGAAGCCAAGAAACCGATGCCTGCACGCACGAAACAAAAGAGCAAAACAGCCAAGAAGGGCGCGGTGAAGTCGGGTGGCGCGGAGATGAAACAATTGACTCCCGGCGAATGGTTTGAAAAACTCGTCGCCGTGCAAGCGCGCCTGCGCGCTCCGAAGGGCTGTCCCTGGGACCGCGAGCAAACGCACCAAAGCTTGCGAACCTACCTGCTCGAAGAGGCCTACGAGGTTCTGGAAGCACTCGACACAGAGAACGACGCAAAGCTCGCCGAGGAAATGGGTGACCTGCTTTTGCAAATCGTCTTTCATTCGCAAATTGCGCAGGAAGAGGGCCGCTTTACGGTGGCCGAGGTGATCCGCGAGATTCATGACAAGATGATTCGCCGCCACCCGCATGTCTTTGGCAAGACACGCGCGAGAGACGCGGCTGAAGTACTGCGAAACTGGGAGCAGATCAAGGCAGAAGAGCGGCGAACGAGCAAAGAACATGCCGATAAGGATAGCCAGGGAGAGCCGGCATCTTTGCTTGACGGAGTTTCTCGGGCGCTGCCGGCAACGCTCGAAGGATTTCAGCTCACGCGCAAGGCTTCGCGAATCGGTTTTGACTGGGAGGACTCCGCCGGGGTCATCGCAAAAATGCAGGAAGAGAGAGCCGAGCTGGAGACTGCGTTGCGAGACGGAGGCCGGCTGAGAATTGAAGAGGAAATGGGCGACCTGCTGTTCGCGGCGGTAAACCTCGCGCGATTCCTGCACGTCGATCCGGAGATTGCGCTCAAGAAAGCGAATGTGAAATTCTCGCGGCGGTTTCGCGCCATGGAGGCGCGTGCGCGCGAGTCCGGACGGGAGTTCAAAAGCCTTTCCCGCAAAGAGATGGAAGCCTTGTGGGACGCCATCAAAGACGGCGAAGGCAGGCCATGAGGCGCGGATTGGCTAAGGCGCAGGCGCGCAAATGAGCCGGGACATCCAGGTGCGCAAATGCGGGACGCTCGAGGAATTCCATCGTTGCGTGGAGCTGCAACGACAGATCTGGGGCGAGGCGGATCTGGAGGTCGAGCCCGTGACCATGTTTGTGGTGGCCGCGCATACCGGCGGGCAAGTGCTGGGTGCGTTTGAAAACGGCCGCATGATCGGCTACACCCTTGCGATGGTCGGCTTGCGCGACAGCGTGCCGTATCTCCATTCCCATATGACCGGTGTGCTCGGCGATTATCGCGATCGCGGCGTTGGCCGCATGCTGAAACTCTTCCAGCGGGAGGAAGCTCTGGGCCGGGGAATCCGGCTCATTCAATGGACCTTTGATCCCCTTGAACTTCGCAATGCCCACTTCAATCTGAACCGTCTGGGAGCGATATCGAGACAATACTTGGCGAACCTTTATGGGACCACGACTAGCCCGCTGCATCGCGGCCTGGCGACCGACCGGCTGCTCGTCGAGTGGCGCTTGGATTCTTCGCGCACGGTGGCGGCGATTCAAAACCTCGCCAAAGAGCCCGTCGAAGTGCCTGCGATGATCGAATTGCCACCCGAACTGGAGCAGTGGCAACGGGCAAGTGCTCCCGAAATCGAGAAAGTGCAGGCCAGACTGCGGGAAGAGTTCACCGGATGGTTTGCGAGGGGTTACGCAGCGGTGGCGTTGCGAACCGGACCTGGCCATCGCGCGTATTGTCTTACTCCCTGGAGCGACTTCTAAGAAAGGTTTCCACCGCACAAATTATGCAAATTCAAGGGATCACGCTTCGCGAAATATCCATGAAACTGGTGGCCCCGTTTGAAACCAGTATGGACCGTCTCGAAGTTCGCCGCATTCTTCTGCTGGAAGCGAACATCGATGGTGTGACCGGGTGGGGCGAATGCGTGGCGGCAGAGGCGCCATTCTACAGCCCGGAATACGCGGACACGGCTTGGCCGGTGTTGCGAGATTTCCTCTGGCCGATGGTCAAGGCCCAGAAGTTCGACTCCGCCCGCGAAGTATGGGGTCTGCTGAAACGCGTGCGTGGGCACAACATGGCCAAGGCCTGTCTGGAAGCCGCGGCGTGGGATGCGGAGGCGAAGCAGAAGGGCATTCCGCTGGCGAAGCTCCTGGGCGGTACGCGCGAGGAAATCGCTTCCGGCGTTTCGGTCGGAATCAAGGATTCGGTCGATGAATTGGTGGCCTCGGTGACGAAGGAACTCTCTGCCGGCTACCAGCGCATCAAGATCAAGATCAAGCCGGGAAGAGATCTAGAGCAGGTGCAACGTCTGCGACAGGAATTTCCACGAATCAAGCTGATGGTGGATGCCAATTCCGCGTACACGCTCGAGGACTTCCCGCTCTTGAAGCAACTCGATGGTTTTTACCTGATGATGATGGAGCAACCACTCGGCTGGGATGATCTCTACAGCCACATCGAACTTCAGAAGAGATTGGAAACGCCGATTTGCCTTGACGAATGCGTGCACACCGAAGAGCAAGCCCGTGCGGCGGTGGAACTGGGCGCCTGCAAAATCATCAATATCAAGCTCGGTCGTGTTGGGGGCTTCGCCATGGCGCGTCGCATTCATGACCTCTGCCAGCAGCATGGCATCCCGGTGTGGTGCGGAGGCATGCTCGAATCCGGCATCGGGCGCGCTCACAATGTTGCGCTCGCCACGCTGCCAAATTTTTCGCTTCCGGGCGACGTGACCGCCAGCAAGCGTTATTGGGCGGAAGACATCATCGCCCCGGAAGTCACCGTCTCACCGCAAGGGACGATTCGCGTTCCCACGAGACCGGGCATCGGATTCGAGCCGCGGCGCGACCTGATCGAAAAACTGACGGTCCGCAAAGAACGACTGGTTTAACTCCGTGAAGATCGCTTCGTCTACCGGGCGCACCCCCGGCCGCCCGGCGATCGCTGCCGCCATTGGCATTTTGGTTGTGGTTTGGGCGGTCAATTTCATCGCCGCCAAAATCGGGCTTCGCTATCTGCCGCCGCTGGCGATGGCTTCGTTCCGCGTAGTGCTGGCGGGTGTGGTCATGGTCCCGGTGTATTTCTCCTGCCTGAGGTTAAAGGCCTTTGCCGAAGCAGCCGATCTTCGCCTCCGAGGGTTCGGCGTCGGTGACTTCTGGACTTTCCTCTACCTTGGTTTCTTTGGCGTGGTGATAAATCAGATGTGCTTCACGATTGGCTTGTATTTCACGCCGGTCAGCCACTCCGCCGTGATTGTGGGCCTAGCGCCTATCTACATCCTCCTTTTGGCGGTCCTGTTTCGCCTCGAACGCGCCACCGGGCACAAGGTTATGGGTATGCTGATCGCGCTGGCCGGAGTCGCCGTGCTCGCCTCCGAGAATGGCGTCTCCCGGCACTCGGCATCGATCGCGGGCGACGCCATCACCATGGCGGGCTCGCTCGGCTTTGCCATTTATGCGGTTCTCGGGAAGCGCGTCGCGGAACGCTACGATACCCTGACCATGACGGCCTTCAACCACTTTGCCGGTGCGCTCCTGGTGCTCCCGGCGGCCATGCACGAGATTTGGGCTCTTGGCCCGGCTCGTCTCTGGCACCAACCTTGGCGGGCCTGGGCCGCCCTGGTGTACATGGCCGTCTTCAGTTCCGCGCTGGCCTATGTCTTTTACTTCTGGCTGCTTCGTTATCTGGAAGCCTCGCAATTGGCAGCGTTCACCTATCTGCTTCCCGTCCTGGCGACTATCCTGGGCATTTGGTGGCTTGGAGAAAAGGGCTCGTGGAGCCAAGTGCTGGGAGGGTGTATGGCGCTGGGCGGCGTTTATTGGATTGAGTCCAGCCGTGTGCCTGTCGTGACTGCTAATACCGTTCCTTGAGCTCCTCGCCCCTGAGGTGCCTTGCAGGGAGGGGAGGCCAGGCCTACTGGTTCCACCCAAGCGGGAATGCCTTCGGTAGGGTT
>Ga0126371_10002676_pt1 | contig 15382 bp, 12 predicted proteins | sample PanSoiMetaPlot_4_FD_110145 | JGI IMG/M metagenome (GOLD analysis project Ga0126371, IMG submission 110145) | Tropical forest soil microbial communities from Panama - MetaG Plot_4 | ecosystem: Environmental > Terrestrial > Soil > Tropical forest > Bulk soil | place: Panama | collected 2016-02-17 | reverse complement strand
CGGGGCCCTCACCCTTGTGGGCTCGGGGTTTGGGTCGAGCCCCAAAATAACTTTGGGCACCACGGCGCTGACAGTGGCCTCGTCTAATGCCACACAAATCGTTGCTAACTTTCCAACCGGGTCGCCTCCATCCAGCTTCAATCCGGGGAACTACCTACTCACGGTAAGTTTTACCAATGTCATACTCGACGAAAACATGTGCAAGATCTCGGTCCTTACCTTCGGGCCCGATACGTCCGGCGGACAGTGCAGCAAAGCCCCGGATCCCGATTTTTGGCTGGGCATCACGGGAACACCGGCAAGCCCGAGAGCAGGCGGAATCGGTTCATGGCTAATACCTCCTCTGAACCAGATGTCCCGGACTTTGATGTGACAAAAGTAAGCAGCTCCAGGTGGGTCCGCGCCAGATGCAATCGCTCAGCGTGGAAGAATCGAGTTGCGATTCTATAGTTGATTATATTGCGCTTATAGAGAACGCTGAAATCAGGTGAACTCCCTGCCCTTAGGGATGGACTATTGGGTTGCGGCTTCTGTCTCGGGTAGGGGGGCCAGCAATCCGGCGTTGCGCTGTATCAGGAAGTGATCTCGTGTAACGCTGGGCTCTCCAAACTCACTTACCAGCCGGAGAGGACCATACGGTCGAGGCCGCTCGTGGTTTGGTGCGAAGACACTTTTGAAGGAGAATCCCCATGCTGGGCGATGGAATCCGTAGGAGTCTGGCGACTGTTTCCAAAGAAGAACGGGACCTGCTGCGCGATGCGATCCTGCAGTTGAATCAGATCTTTTATAGCCCTGCTGGATCGAGAGCGGACTTCCCGGCCGGCCACGTGTCGCAGTGGTTCAAGCAGGATGAGATCCACCAAAGTTCCCATGTGCACGGCTGCCCTGCCTTTCTTCCCTGGCATCGGGAACTTTGCAACCGCTTCGAGGCGCTTTTGCGAAGCATCGATCCTCGCTTGTCGCTCCACTACTGGGATTGGACGCTCGATCCTTCCAGCATGCCGGACGGCCAAGGAGGGACGATCAACCTGTTCGATGCCGACTTTATGGGAAATGCGGATCCCACAGTTAACGGCGGTGCCGCGGGCGAGCCGCTGCTGGGAGCAGGCTTCTACGATCCTACTGCAGTCAATTATCGCGATGATAATTCTCCGGTTAGACTGATCCGGGGGAATCCGGCCGATCCTTCAACCTTTAGCTATCCCGACCCAACCGTGTCCCCATTCATTCATTACAATCCGGCCGATCCTCCGCAGAGCCTGACGCGCGCGAAACAACCCGGCGCCCCTCCGGTGGGAGCCCCTGGTTCGGGCTGGGCAACCGACAACCAGTTCATTCAGGCGGCAACCTGGGAAGATTTTAGGGACTTGATGTACGGGGACGAGCAAGGCACGAGCGGGGTCGGGGCACATGGTGCGGCGCACAGCTATATTGGCGGTGACCTGAGCGATCCGCACATTTCGTTTCGCGATCCTTTCGTATTCTTTGTGCATTCGAACATCGATCGGCTTTGGGCGACGTGGCAACGCCAGCCGGGCCACAGGGAGCGGCTTGATCCGGCGCAGGTCTATCACACGGAAGAGAACTCCACGACAGTCGCAGGAAGAAACGACGTGGAAGTTGGGGAGCCCTTTTGGGGCATTCAGCTCCCCTTGGCGCCGTGGGCCGGATTTGCAGCTCAGACTCAAATGAAGGATGTCTGGCCCGTTCGTCCCTGGGCGGCAGCCCCAGCGGGTCAACCCCCGGAGGACGAGGAAAACCTCCCTGGGAACAATAAGATCTCTACGGATCCAACCGTCGTCATCCCTCCCAGCTACGACACCGCCGTGCATTCCATGTACATCATCGTGAACCGGGACACGTTCTCTAGCTCGGAGGTGAGCGCTAAAGGCACTCCTGCCACTTTCCCGGCCGCGTTCTACGTGGTCTGCGATGGTTTCGAACCGCAGGAGCTCGGAGTGACGTTGGCAGGTCCCCCTCTGCCACAGCCCCCGGCGGCCAGCCTTCCAACCTTCACGTATGGCGGGGCGGGCAGCATCCAGGCGGTGAATCCGACCGCCCTCTACGAGGACCCGAGCGGCGCTATCGACGTGCCGCAGCGCATCATGATTCAGTACGACCTCAAAATTCACCGGCACCGGTGATTTCCCCTCAGCCACGGGCGGCGAGAATTTCTTCAATTTGCGGGCTAGTCTTACCTACCAGGTGGATACCGGCACTGGCGGGACGGTGGTGAATCAGGCCGTGGCTGCTTCCACCGAGCTGGCGCTTGTCAACCAGCCCAACCCGTACATGGACAAGATCAACCCAACGCTTTCGCCACCGAACCCATACTGGCTCAGCATCGATACGCGCGTCTTCCAGGTGAAAGGCCCGGGTGGCGGGCATCCGGCGGGATCGTTGGCAATCGGTCCCACCACGGTGACGCAAGGCGACATGGACACCGACGCGAATGCGCCGTTCACCTTCGTTACCGATGTGTTGTCGGCCTTGCGCGCCAGCCCGTCGCGGTTCGACAACACCACGCTCTTCCCGACGGACGAAACAGCCAGCCAGCTCGAGTTGTCTCAAAAAGCGGGTCCCGGGAATACGCAACGGGTGTACAACTACGTGGTGGCTCGAGTTCGTTACCTGGCCCCGAGCGGTGGGGCGGGTGTGCCGGCTGCGGGCGTGGGGGCCTTCTTCCGGGTGTTCAGCACCGCCGTGTCGGGACTGGACTACGATGCAACCAGCGAAACGGGCAATGGCAACTATCGGCGCCACGTGATCAGCAACGCAACGGCGACGAACCCGGCTTCCGCTATCCCGCTGCTCGGAATCGAGAATGACTCCCAGGGGAACCCTGAAACCGCCTCGATTCCATTCTTTGCGACCCCACGTGTGGATCCTTCGACAACGTCGATGCGAAGCCAACCGGTAGATACGCCAAACATCCAAACGATCAACAACACCGGCTCGGAGAACGTGCAATTCTTCGGCGCCTGGCTGGATATCAACCTGGCGCCGGGCGATCCCCACTTCGTCCAGTTACCCCTGAACCCCACGGGAGTAACAAACTGGCCCGACGGCCCCTACTCCGGGTCTGCGTCGAACTCGATCCAGCAACTAATGCTGAACACTCATCACTGTCTGGTAGCTGAAGTATTCTTCTGGCCTCCGCACACCACGAGCGATCCGGTCCCGCACCTGGCGACGCCGGCTTCGAGCGACCGCCTGGCGCAGCGCAATCTGGTATTGGTGAGATCGGGCAATCCGGGCTTCCCAGCCACGCACCAGGTGCAAACCACGTTCGTTGTCAAACCGAGCGTAACGCCGGTCGATCTGGCCGGAAGCGCCGCGACTGTGACGACGATGGCGGGCGTCACAACCGTAGCCCGGCCCGCCAAGCGGACAAGAAGCCGAAGGCTGGCCGCAGAAGCCCAGCCGGCAGCTGCGGTTGGGCAACGCTTCCACCCCGGCCCGGATGAGCTCATCATCCGCTGGAACAACGTGCCGCGCAACTCGGAAGCGGTCATCTATATGCCGGAGATCGACGTGGATGAAATCCTGGCGCTCTCGGCCCTTCGCCAACATCCCCCGGTGCTGGCCAAAGTCGACGCCCACACAGTGAGTTGCCGCCTCTCGGATGTCACTTTCATCCCTCTCCCCATGAACCGTAAGGGAACCATCGCTGGTCTGATGAGTGTCACGCTACCCGACGGCGTGAGGGCCGGGCAGGTCTACAGATTCAGTGTCGAGCAGTATTCAGGCTATTCGCTCCAGACGCTGGGCGCCTTCCAAATGACCATCCCCGTCAACCCGGATCCCGAGCTTCTGCCCGAAGAGATTCGGAAGCTCTCCATCATGCGGTACATCCAGCTAGGGATCCCGCCGCGGAGCCGCTGGGCGCCTATCTTTGCGCGCTACATCGACCAGATCGCAGGCCGGGTGCGCGGCTTTGGCGGCGATCCGAACACGGTTCTGCCTTCCCCCGACGGCAGCGGAGGCGTCCAGCCCCCGATTTGTCATCCGCCGAAGCCTGAGTTCTGCCTGCCTGACTGGTTGAAGCTGAATATTCCATGGAAGGACTGCGAGATTGAAGGCGAATTAGATCTAAAGATACGCTTCAAACGGAAGAGCAAGTAGACATTGAGGCTGCACGCGAATCGGCAGGTCCCATTTGAGGCTTCAACTTCGTGACGCCCGCGCAGGTGTTTCGAACCACGGTCAGTGTCGTTGGCTGGAGGCAGCCTCGCCGAGGATCGGCTCTACGAAACTCTGCCATGCGTCACTCGAGTGAAACCAGTGGCCTTCGATGGTACTGCCGCGATAGATCGAGCCGCCGTTCAGCTCACCCCAGGGCTCTTTGATGCGCGGGAGATAAACAAAACCGCGCTTCGCCTTGCGATCGTAGTCGTAAAGCACGACGTATGCGAGATGCGGTTTCTCCGCGAGACATTTCGGATCGTCTGGAATCGTACGGCACCCTGCGTAGAACGCGATTTGGTAGTGTTCTAGCGCGGGCCCGGGTGCCGCGGCTACCCCGGCCTTCCAGTTGATGATGAATCCCTCGGCTTCCTCCAGGCTTACGCCATTCACGCCCGGACCGGCCCATATATTGAATTCGTCGATCTTCGAATCGGTAATCTTGATCGTGGATGGAAACTGTCCACCCATGATCTCGACCAGAACCATGTCGCCCTTAGCCCACAAGGAAAGTGTGCCAAGAAGCGTCAACAGGCAGATGGTAGTGCGACAAAACCGGATCACAATACCTCCCTTAGCGGTATTGGACGCTGCAGCGACCCTGTTTCTTCCAACATTACCAAAGACGATTGTCGGCAACAGTGTTCAGTTCGACAACTGCCGACAAGCAAATCGCGTGCACCCTTTCCGCGCCAACCAAGAAGTAAGGACAGCCTTCAGCCCACGACCCGGATGCCTTGCTTCTCCGCCTCGCGCCGGAGGGCGTGATCCGCAGTCAGCACAGTGGCGTCTTCGTGCCGGGCCAGCGCGAGGTAGAACATGTCGTAGGGAGGGCGCCTGGTTGTTCGGGCCAACAGGAACGCTTCGCGGCGCACCTTCGCGCAGGGCACGAGGATGTCCACTAGCTGAATCGCCGATTCCATCCACAGGTCGCAGAGATCCAGGCTGAGGTTTTCAAACTGATGATACTTCCAGATCGTGTTTACGACTTCCGCGACGAACAGGTCCGGAGCCAGCACTTCGTCGGCAGTTTCCAGATGCTCGGCGAAGCTGCGGGCCTTGCCGCGGCTCATCACCGTGGTCACGGCCGCGCTCGCATCCAATACCAGCCTCACCGCTGTCGGTCCTTCCGAATGAGCCGGACAGGGTCGCTCAGCCTGCCGGACTGAGCCGGCGCACTCTCCCGAAGAGCATGGATGATCTTCTGGCGGCGTGCTTTCGCATCCAGCCCCACCTTCAGTCCGTGCGCCAGTACGGCTATGGCTTGCTGCGACAGGCTGCGCCGCTCCCGTTCTGCTTGTTCTTCAAGGAGGCGGTAAATGTGGTCCGGTACATCGCGCATCTGGAGCAAAGGCATAATAGTTCAATTGTATATGAAAAATGCTGCAAAATGCATTACATTGCCATGCTCAGCACATTCCAGAACAAACAGCAGCCCTGCTTATGGACGCCGCCGACTGCCTATGTGACAATTGAAGTTTGAACCCCATGAACAAATTGGAGTCCGTGCCACCGGTGTTTGAGGCGCCGGCGCTGGAAGAGGAAATTCTCGCGTTTTGGCGGGATTCGCAGGCATTCGAAAAGCTCCGCCAGCTCCGAGCCGGCAAGCCGCTGTTCCGCTTTATCGACGGGCCGATTACCGCCAATAATCCGATGGGCGTCCACCATGCCTGGGGCCGAACCCTCAAAGACGTGTTCTTGCGCTACCAGGCGATGACGGGGCACTCCGCGAAATATCAGAACGGGTTTGATTGCCAGGGCCTGTGGGTGGAAGTGGAAGTGGAGCGCTCGCTCGGCTTCAACGGCAAACCCGACATCGAGCGGTTCGGACTCGACAATTTCTCCCGCCAGTGCCGCGAGCGCGTCGAGAAGTACGCCAAAGTGATCACCGGCCAGTCCATCCGGCTGGGCCAGTGGATGGATTGGGACCACTCTTATTACACGCACCTTGACTACAACATCACCGGCATCTGGGCGTTTCTGAAGGAATGCCACAAGCGCGGCTGGCTGTATCAGAGCGGTCTGCCCATGCCGTGGTGCTGGCGCTGCGGCACGAGCCTTTCCGAACACGAAATGGCCGGCTCGCACAAGGATCTCGAGCATCTCTCGGTCTACGTGATGGCTTCGCTCAAATCGAACCCAAAGCGGCGGCTGCTGCTCTGGACCACCACGCCATGGACGCTCGCAGCCAACGTCGCGGCAGCGGTCAACCCGGAGCTCACGTATGTCGAGGTTAGTTCGCATCATTGGAGTCACACGCTCATCGCCGGTAAGGAAGCGCTCGGAAAGTTGAAGGAGTTTCACCCCAAGGTGGAGCGCGAATTTCCGGGCTCGGAACTGGTGGGCGAAGAGTATGAGCCGTTCTTCCCGGAACTGCCGCAGCAGAGCACCATCGAGCACAAGGTGGTGCCATGGGAAGATGTCGACGCCGTGGAAGGTTCCGGTATCGTGCACATTGCGCCCGGCTGCGGCCGCGAAGACCACGAGCTCGGCAAGGAACTCGGCCTGCCGGCCATCTCCCCGGTCGATGGCAACGGCCACTATCTTCCCGAATATGGCTGGCTGGCCAACAAGCATGCCGGCGATGTCGCGCAGGATATTTCGTACGCCCTCAAGGAATCAGGTAAGCTGCTCAAAGCCGAGATGTATACGCACAGCTACCCGGTCTGCTGGCGCTGCAAGACGGAGCTGATCTTCCGCCTGGTGGACGAATGGTTCATCAGCTGTTTCCAGATCCGCCCGCTGATGCTCGAAGCCGCCAAAACCGTCGAGTGGACCCCCGATTACGTCGGCAAGTCGATGGAAGATTGGCTGGGCAACATGGGCGACTGGTGCATCTCGCGCAAGCGCTACTGGGGCCTGCCGCTGCCGTTCTATATATGCCCGCAGTGCAGGGAACTGACGGTGGTGGGCTCGAAACAGGAATTGCGCGAACTGGCGGTGGATCCCGCGGCCGTCGACAAGCTGCCCGAACTGCATCGGCCGTGGATCGACGAGGTGCGCATCCGCTGCCCGAAGTGTTTGGCCGAAACGCCGCGCGTTGTTGAGGTGGGCGATTGCTGGCTCGATGCCGGCATCGTCCCCTTCAGCACTCTCGGCTATTTCGACGACCGTGAGAAATGGAAGCAAGCCTACCCGGCCGATTGGGTCAGCGAAATGCGCGAGCAGGTGCGTCTCTGGTTCTATTCCATGCTCTTCATGAGCGTGACGCTCCAGGGCCGCTCGCCGTACAAAAAGGTGCTGTCTTACGAATCGGTGGTGAGCGAGGAAGGGACGCGCTTCTCCAAGACCGGTTTCATGATTCAGTTCGACGATGCCGTGAACAAGGTGGGCGCCGATCCCATGCGGTATCTCTTCTGCGCGCGTCCGGTCACGGTTAACATGCGGTTCAGCTACAAGCTGGCCGAGATGGCTGCGCGCAAGATCGCCGATCTCTGGAACATCTACACGTTCCTGGTGAATTACGCGATCATCGACCAGCCCGATCTGTCGAAACCGGTCGCGGCTGAGACGCTGCAGGTTACCGACCGCTGGCTGCGCGCACGCACGGCCGTGATGCTCGACGAGGTCAAGCGCGGCTACGAAGCCTACGACACGCCGGCCGTGATCCGCGACGTCGAACGGTATCTCGACGATGTTTCCAACTGGTACGTGCGCGTGAGCCGCCGCCGCTTCTGGCGCAGCGGGCACGAAGCGGATAAGCGCGCTTGCTACGGCACTCTGCTGGGGGCGTTGCGCGCTACCACGCTAGCCTTGGCGCCGATCATCCCTTTTGTGGCCGAAAAAATCTGGCAGAATGCGGTGCGCGGTATGGATCCAAACGCCGCCGAGTCGGTGCACCATGCCGATTGGCCGGAGATTCCCGCCGACTGGCGAGACGATGCGCTGTTGCAGCGCACGGAGACCGTACGGAATGTGATCCGGCTGGGCCTCAAGGTTCGCGCGCAAGCCACGATTCGTGTGCGGCAGCCATTGCAGGCGGCGCATGTAGTGTACTCGGGAAACAAACGCGCGGCGGTCGAGGAACAGAGTGCGCTCATCCAGAGCGAACTGAACGTGAAAGAGGTCCGGTTCGCCGCCGATGCCAACGGGTTTTTCCAGCAGACCCTGAAGGTGGATTGGAAGGCCGCCAACTCGCATTTCCGCCGGGACGCCGGCCGCTTCCGCCAGTCGTTCGAGGCGCTGAGCGAGAGCAGCCGGGACGCGCTGGCGCCGCGTATCGCTGGTGGCGGCGAGGTGCAGGTGGATGGGTTCGATCTGCCTGTCCCCGCGAGCCTGTTCCGCATGGAACGCGCGGCCGATCCGCGGTATGGCGTCGCCGAAGAAGGCGAAGCGCTGGTCGCCCTCGACCTCGAGTTGTCTCGCGAACTCAAGCTGGAGGGCTTGTCCCGCGATCTGGTCCGCCACCTGCAAGTCACTCGTAAAGATGCGGGTCTGTCGGTGAGCCAGCGGATCGAACTGGGCCTGGTAACGGAGAGCGCCGAAATGCAGCAGGCGATCTGCCAGCACCGGGACTACATCATGGACGAGGTTCTGGCCGTGAAGCTTGAAACTACCGCGCTCACGGCGCCGAAGGCGGCGCAGGACCTGACCGTGGAAGATCAACTCGTCCACGTCACGATGAAGTGGTAACCGGGAGGCCCCCGCGCGCGGGGCTTGTGAGGGCGGGATTCCTTGGCCCAGCCCACTTGACGGAGAATAGTCTCAGGTATGTTGAGCCGGTTGACTGCCGGGTTATTGCTCCTCGGCGGTACTCTACCCGCCCAAACCCAGAAGGTGGAAGACCTGGTGGCGGGCAAGGTGCTGGTGATGGAGCGGGACGCGCCTGACCCGAACTTCGCCCAGTCGGTCATTCTGCTGATTCACTACGATACGGACGGCGTGGTCGGCCTCATGTTAAATCGAGCCGCCGATGTGCCGCTGTCGCGGCTGCGCGAATTGGAAGGAACCCGCCAGCGCGCCGATCCGGCGTATGTCGGCGGCCCTGTTGAAGTCGGAGTTGTCACGGCTCTGTTGCGCGCGTCCAACGCTCCTCCCGAGGCCATGCACGTGGCCGCGGACATTTACGCGGTCCAAAGCAGAAAAGGGCTCGAAGCGGCGCTCAAAAATTCAAAAGGCCCCGCCGATCTGCGTGTGTATCTCGGATATTGCGGCTGGATCATTCCGCAACTCAAGAACGAAGTGAAGCTTGGCAGCTGGCACATCTTCGAGCATGGCGAGCGCTTCGCCTTCGATGCCGAGCCCGCCACGCTCTGGAAGCGCCTCATCGGCCGCACCGGTGGTACGCTAGCGTCGGCGCCGCTCCGGTTTATCCGCTTCCACTAACGAATTGCCGCTTTAATGATGCGGACTCTTTCCACCAGACTTGCCGGTTCGACGGAGATCAGCTCGAAGCCGAAGTCGCGGTATGTCTGTTCGTGAACTTTCTCGAAACGCACCGTATCTTCAAAGCTGATGCGCCGGGCTTCGGTCGGCGTGACGAAACCGAGATTGTGGATGAAGAAGACGCGGCTTTCGTAGATTCCTTCTTTCTTGATGCGTCCCAGTTCGCTGGTCAGAAAGGGCGAATACGGATACCCGAGCCAGCCTGCCAGCGCCGCGGTACAAACAACCGAACGGTCGTGAAACTGAATCTCATCCGGTTGATACGATGCGCGAATCTGGCGGCCCTTCTGCAAATTTACGATGGCATCAATGAATGAGGGATGCCGCCAGAGTTCATCGGTTCCGTGGGCGTGCGCGGCTGCGATGACGTCCGTAGCTGCCTCCTCGACCACACCGAACCCGTCGAGTTCCAGCTGACGGATAATCGCAGTCTTCCCGGCGCCGGGCGCTCCCGTGATGATGAACCTTCTCATGAGATTTCCTTAGTGAGAACTCGGGCACTCCACTCTCTTACGAGTCTGTGTGATAACCCCGCGCTCACGCGGTGGGGCTGAACTGCTGCATCGTCATTTCAAACATTACGCAGCCGCGCCCGTAAGGGCGGGGTTCGCGGAGTGAAATTCACACGAACTCTCGCGTCTTAGTGATCGCGCTCGGTCACCAGTTCTGTGACTGACAACAGCGCGCGCTGGTAGGGCGATTCAGGAAATTCTCCGATGATACGCCGGGCCTTGTCGGTGAACGCCTGTGCCCGTTCTTTAACGCGCTCGATGCCGCGGTACTTCTCCAACAGAGTAAGAATCCGTGAGAACGGTACTTCGTTGTAATCGCGGCCCCGTAAAATCGTCTCCACCAGCCGCCGCTCTTCCGCCGTCGCGCACTCCAATGCATACACCAGAGGCAACGTCACTTTGCCTTCTCGCAAATCGCCGCCGACTGGCTTGCCCAGTGTCTTCTCGCGGGCTGTGAAGTCCAGCACATCATCCACTAGTTGGAACGCCATGCCCAGATTCCATGCGTATTCGGCCAGCTGTTCCTGGGCCTGGGAATCGGCGCCGCCGGCAAGGGCTCCGAGCTTGCTGCACACCGAGAACAGGCACGCCGTCTTGCGGTCCACCAGTTCCATGCAGTCGGCTTCGGTCACGTCGATGCGGCCGATGCGATCGAGCTGCAGCAACTCGCCCTCGACCATCATCTGGGTCAGCCCGATCAACAGGTCGAGGATCTGGAAATTGCGCTCGCGCAAAGCAATCTGAAATGCCTGCATGTACAGCCAGTCGCCCGCCAGCACGCAGGTATGATTGCCCCATTTGATGTTTGTGGACGGGCGGCCGCGGCGGGTCTGGGCGGCATCGATTACGTCGTCATGCACTAACGTGGCGGCATGAATCATTTCGACCACGGCGCCCAGCTGGATGGCGCAAGGCCCGGCGCTCCCCACCAGCTTCGCCGAAAGCAGCAGCATGGACGGCCGCAACCGCTTGCCGCCGCTCGACTGGAGGTATTGGCCAATCGCGGTGACCGCGTCTACCGACGCGACCGATTCAAGCGTGATCTTCTTTTCCACCTGGTCCAGCTCATCCTGGATCAGTTCGAAGATCTCGCGCGCCGTTAGAGCCTGGCCTAGCTTTCCCAAATTCATTGGAAGCAACTAGTTTACCCGCTTGGGGCCGCGCCCCGCAAACACAGCTGTTCAAAGTTGGCGGTGGTTAGCCCGGCGATTGTCTCGGGTGTAACCCCGCGTACCTCGGCCAGACGCCGCACGGTCTCCACCAGGAATGCCGGTTCGTTGCGTTTTCCCCGCATCGGAACAGGCGCCAGGTACGGGCAGTCGGTTTCTACCAGCAGCCGGTCCTCCGGTGTGATCCGCGCTGCTTGCCGGACCGATTCGGCCTTCGGAAACGTGAGAACGCCGCCGAATGCCAGGTGGAACCCACGCTCCAGAGCCTGCCACGCCTGTTGCTCGTCGCCCGTAAAACAATGCATGATGCCACCACCGCGCCAGTGAGCGCCCAGGATGGCGAGCGTGTCATCCCAGGCTTCCCGCGTATGGATCACCACCGGTAGGCGGGCCTCCGCGGCCAGGTCGAGCTGCTTTTCGAAAACGGAGCGCTGCACCTCGCGCGGCGAGAAATCGTAGTGATAATCGAGCCCGATTTCGCCCAGCGCCCGCACCTTCGGGTGCCGCGCCAGGTCGCGCAGCCGCGCGAATGTATCGTCCGAAGCCTTGGCTGCATCGTGCGGGTGCACTCCGACCGTGGCATACACAAACGGATACCGGTCCGCCAGGCGAATTGCTGCTTCCAGACCGGGCGGCCCGTGACCGGTGCCGATCGCCATCAGCGTATCGATGCCCGCCGCGCGGGCGCGCTCGATGGTTTGTTCGCGATCCTGGTCGAACTGCTCGTCGTCGAGATGGCAGTGCGAATCGACCAACTTCACTTCAGCCGCGCTCCGACGGGAATGTCTTCGAGGAATCCCGCCAGGACCGGCTTGCCACCCTCCACCGACGCCGCTACGATCATGCCGTTCGACGTCAGCCCGCGTAATTTGCGCGGCTGCAGGTTGGCCACGATGACCACTTTGCGGCCGATCATCTGCTCGGGCTTGTATGCCTCCGCGATGCCCGCGACGATGGTGCGCGGCTCAGCTTCGCCAAGATCGACTTTGAGGTGCAGTAATTTGTCGGCGCCTTTTACCGTCTCGGCCGAGAGCACCTGGCCGACGCGCAGATCGACCTTACCGAAATCATCGATCGCGATTTTCGGAGTTTCCGGCGTAGCCTCAGCGGCAAGCTCGGCCGTCTTGCCGAGCAGCTTATTCTGTTCCGCTGTGGCAACCACCTCTAACTCGCGCATCTTGTCGATCGCCGGCTTGGGCTCAAGACGCGGAAAGACCGCCACGACTTCGCCGATTTTCTGTCCTGCAGACAGTTGGCCCCATTTCAAATTGGACAGCCGCACCGATTCGATAGGATCTTTCATCCCGAGCTGCGCCCAGACCTTTGGGGTGGATTGCGGAAGGATCGGATACAGCAAAGCCGTCACGATCCGCAGAGCTTCGGCGGAGGTGTGCAGTGTCGCATCGAGTTCCGCCTGCGCGTCCGGTTGCTTCGCCAGCTTCCACGGCGCCTTTTGCACGATGAACTTATCGACCGCGGAAATCAAGCTCCAGACTGCTTCCAGGCCGCGGGAGAATTCGAACCGGTCGAAAGCCGCTTCGGCCGCGGTAACCGTCTGTCCCGCCAGGGTGCAGATTTCGGCGTCGGTCCCCTGGGGGATTACACCGCCGCGATACTGCTGAATCATCGAGAGGGTCCGGCTCGCCAGGTTGCCCAGGCCGTTCGCCAGGTCCGAGTTGTAGCGGCCCACCAGCGCGTCGTAGCTGAAGCTGCCATCCTGCCCGAACATCACCTCGCGGAGAAGGAAGTAGCGCAGGGCATCGACACCCATCACTTGCCGGATCGGGTCCGGCCTCACGATGTTGCCGCGCGACTTGCTCATCTTGTCGTTTTCGAACAGCAGCCAGCCGTGCGCAAACACGCGCTTGGGCAGATCCAGTTCGGCTGCCTTGAGAAAGCACGGCCAGTAGATCGCATGGAAGCGCACGATCTCTTTGCCGATGATGTGCAGGTCCGCAGGCCAGAGGTCTTTGTCCTCCACCGCGCTCATGTAAGTGGTCAGCGCATCGAACCACACGTAAAAAACGTGAGGGGCTTCACCCTGCACCGGGATACCCCATCTCAGGTTCGTGCGGGTGATCGACAGGTCGCTCAAGCCGCTTTTGACGAACGACATCACTTCGTTGCGGCGTGTGTCCGGCTGGATGAAGTTCGGTTGATTCTCGTAAAGCTCCAGAAGCCAGTCTTGAAATGCTGAAAGCTTGAAGAAGAAATTCTCCTCGGTGACGGTTTCGGTCGGCCGGCCGCAGTCGGGGCACGGATCTCCCGGCTTGGCATCGTTAACATACAGATTGTCGAAGATGCAGTATTGGCCGGTATACGAGCCTTTGTAGATGTAGCCGTTCTTCCGGCAGCGCTCGAACAGGTCCTGCACCACCCGGGCATGTTGCGGGCTAGTGGTGCGCTGGAAGTAATCAATTTCCAGACCCATCCGTTTCCATTCTTTGGCGAATTCCGCGGCGATCACGTCACAGAACTCCCGCGGCGATTTCTTGGCACGCTCCGCCGCTCGCTCCACGTTGACGCCATGCTCATCGGAGCCGGTCGTCACGAACGCCTCGTAGCCCTGCATGCGTTTGAACCGCCGCAGCAGGTCGGCAACGATGGTGGTGTACGCGTGGCCGATGTGCGGCGCGGCGTTCACGTAATAGATCGGTGTTGTGATGTAATACTTCATCTCTTTAGCGCGAGGTACGCCTGGTTGGCGGTTGCGAGAATCTCCCGCAGCGGCACGCCGGATGCGAGCGCCAGCGCGCGGCAGTCTTCGTATTCCGGCGTGTACGATCCTTCGCTCGAAATCTTCATACGCACGGTTCCGTACGGCGTCGCGACTTCCACGCACGTGCGCCCTTGCACGCGGCGCTCGGCGGTATAGATGCGCAAGCCCAGCGTGGAAGTCTCTGCGAAAATCATTTGCGCCAGCGCTTCGCGATCTTCCGGCCGCGCGATCACCCGCAGCAGGTTGCCCGGCCGCCCTTTTTTCATGACCAGCGGCTGCAGGGCAACATCGAGCGCGCCCGCTCCGAGCAGCCGTTCTGCGGCGTAGGCGAGCACCTGCGGGTTCAGGTCGTCGATGTTCGCTTCGATGATGGAGACTTCCACCGCTTCCTGCGCCCCGTTGGGTTCGCCAAGAATCACGCGCAGCACATTCGCGTGCTCGGAAAAATCACGGGTGCCGGCGCCGTACCCGGTTCGGGCGATTTTCATCGGCGGCAAAACTCCGAAAACACAGGCAAGGCTTGTCGCGACGGCGGCGCCCGTCGGCGTCGTCAATTCCACCGCCGGTCCCCGCGCATAGACAGGCGCGTTTTGTAGTAGCCGCGCCGTCGCCGGAGCCGGCACCGGCAGCACGCCATGCTCGGTCTGCACCGTGCCACTGCCCAGATTGACCGGCGAGCAGACCACACGCTCCACTTCCAGCGCATCGAACGCGACACACGCGCCCACAATATCCGCAATAGAATCGACGGCCCCCACTTCATGAAAATGGATTTTTTCGAGCGGCATCTGGTGCACTTCCGCTTCCGCTTCGCCGAGCTTGCGGAATGCAGTCTCCGCGTTACTTTTGACGCGCGGCGAAAGGTCCGCCTTGCCGATCATCTCAAGGATCTGCGAAAGGTGGCGGTGTGTCTTGGTTTCCTCAACGGAAACGAGATACTGCGTCGCCGCGATGCCGCACCGCTTCACCTTCTCAAACGACACCACAGCCCCGGCACGCAGAGAGGCGACGGCATCGGCAATGGCGGTTTGGTCGGCGCCGGCGTCGGCCAGCGCGCCCACCAGCATGTCGCCGCTAATTCCCGAGAAGGCGTCGAGATAGCACGTCAGGGCCACGGTGCTTCCATTGTAGCCGTCTGTCAGCCGAGGAACCGCACGTAGGCGTAAACGGCGGGTAATGCGAATAGCGTGCTATCCACCCGGTCGAGCATGCCGCCGTGGCCGGGCAGCAGCGATCCGCTGTCCTTCACGTTGGCGCCGCGCTTCATCGCAGACTCGGCCAGGTCGCCCACTTGGCCAGCGACATTGGCGGTCAGACTGATTGCCAGCACCGCCGGAATCGTCAAGCCGGGTACGAATCGCAGAAGGTAGCCGCCCGCAATCAGCAGCGACGCGATGACGGATCCGGCCGCG
>Ga0126371_10002675_pt1 | contig 15383 bp, 14 predicted proteins | sample PanSoiMetaPlot_4_FD_110145 | JGI IMG/M metagenome (GOLD analysis project Ga0126371, IMG submission 110145) | Tropical forest soil microbial communities from Panama - MetaG Plot_4 | ecosystem: Environmental > Terrestrial > Soil > Tropical forest > Bulk soil | place: Panama | collected 2016-02-17 | reverse complement strand
TTGCGTGATGTTGATGAAGCCGCCGACGTGTAGCTGTTCGACGTCGCGCATCATATCGCCATAGGCTGCCGAATCGGACGCGCTGAAGCTGCCGTGATAAGTCGTAAAGAGCAACTGCCCAACTTTTTCCTCCACGCTCATTTGCTTGAGTGTGGTTTCCACCCACTTGTTTGCGTCAGGCGCAGAAGACGATGCGGCCGGGGTTTGCGCAAGCGCGGTCGCCAGGATGGACTTTGGCACGGCGGACTTCGTAGATTTACCGGAACGCGGTTGACGGCTGCGAGCTTTGGTTGCCATAAGGGGTAGAAGGGCCAAGGGCAAAAGCAATAACTGGGCGGTCCACCTGCTCATTTTGTGAAATTCCCTGCCGTGCCCCAAGCCTTGACTGTATATAGCACGCGCACTTTCCCCTCACAATGAAGGTGCAGAAAACAGGTTCCAGAATATCATTGGGGCATATGAAACATCGCTCCGGAGTTGGCAGCAACTCACGATTTTCCCCCCCCGCGGTTCTGTCTCTTTTTTTGATGTGCCTTTCCCTGCCGTGTGTTGTTGCCGCACAGAAGAAGGTAACGTCGTCCAAGGGCAGAAGCCATGGCGGGCGCGTGCAGATGGGAATCGACGTCCTGGAGGCTGAGAAATTTGCGCCACTGCGCGGAAAGCATGTCGGGCTGATCACCAATCACACGGGCGTGGATTTTCAAGGCAAGCCGACGATTGATCTGCTGGCGCACGCACCGGGCGTGCAACTCGTGGCGCTTTTCAGCCCGGAGCACGGCATTGCTGGGCATTCAGACGATAAGGTAGCCTCAATGAAAGACGCCTCCACGGGCCTGCCCATTTACAGCCTCTACGGCGAGCATCTGCGGCCTACCGATGCGATGCTCGAAGGTATCGATGCACTAGTGTTCGATGTGCAAGACGCCGGCGTGCGCTTTTATACCTACACCTCGACGATGGCGTATTGTATGGAGGAGGCCGCGAAGCGGAACATTTCGTTTTTTGTGCTGGACCGGCCCAATCCGCTGAACGGCGAAATTGTCGAAGGCCCGATGCTGGACGCGGAGAAGACTTCGTTCGTAGCGTATTATCCCTTGCCGGTGCGCTATGCGCTGACCATCGGCGAACTGGCGCAGTTTTTGAACACAGAGAATCACATCAACGCTCAATTGCACGTGATCTCGATGAAGAATTGGCACCGCAACTATTTTTACGAAAGCACGGGGTCGCGCTGGATTCCGCCGTCGCCCAATTTGCGCACGTTAAAAGGCGCGATCCTATATCCCGGCCTCGAGATTTTGCAGAATGCGGGCGTTTCCGTGGGACGGGGCACGCAGACACCGTTCGAGGAGTTTGGCGCGCCGTGGATCGATGGAGATGAAGTGGCACAGGCGCTCAATGCGAACAATCTGCCGGGAGTGCATTTCGTTAATGGGCCGTTCATCCCCGTAAGCGGGCTCTATTCCGGGCAGCATTGCGGCGGCGTCAGCGTGCGGGTGACGGATCGCGCCGCGGCGCGTTCAATGCGAATCGGGCTCGAGATTGCTTCGGTCCTGCACAAGAAATATCCCGAGCGTTTTGATGTGACCAAGATTTTGCCGCTGCTCGGAAGCGATTCGACGATTCAGCAACTTCAGGCGGGCACGCCAGTAGAGGACATCATCGCGGGCTGGGCAAAAGACATGGCGGCCTACGACGCGGTGCGCCGCCGATATTTCCTGTATAAGTAGCTAGCTATGTTTTATGCAAAGAGAATTATGTCGGTTCCTACGGAGGCTGATTGGGGCGACTATCAATCTGACCTGGACTTGTTTGCGGGGCATACCAACGAAGAGATGCAACTCCATTTCTATCGATGTGTGATCGAGTATGCCGATGAATTGATGGATGCCAAAGATTCCGTTTCGTTATTACATGCTTGGTTTTAGAGATTACCTCATGGCCGGAAAGTTCCCAGAATTCGACGTCGCCGACGCAGCTACTTCCTTCCTTGGACTAGTGGAACAAAAGCTGGCAAAGCAACCTGATCATATTTTTCCGATAATGGCCGAGCTATTACCAGCGATTCGCTAGGTAGGGCAGAATCAAAGTCGCTTTGGTGCTACGGAGAACATCTGCGGGAACTTCCGCGAAAAACTCGTCACAATGGAAGCCAGGTATACGCATCTTCAGAAATATTTTAAAGCCATAAGGTGCCTAGGTTGACGGGTTTTCGCGTGTCGATGCCGGGCTGCCAGAATCGGAACCATCACAATTCACTTCGCGAATCGCGCAGATGCGCGCAATGTGCTAGAGTCCGCTGTATGCGGATCGTGTCACTTTTACCCTCGGCCACTGAGGTGCTCTTTGCCCTAGGGCTCGATGAAGAGATTGTCGGCGTCAGCCACGAATGCGATTATCCGCTGCGCGCGAAGACGAAGAAGACAGTAGTGTCTTCGCGCTTGCCGAAGGATGCGACTCCGCTGGAGACGGATCGGTTGGTGCGCGAACACGTGGAGCGTGGCGAGTCCATCTACGCGGTGAACCGTGATTTGCTCGAACAACTGGCCCCCGACCTGATCTTTACGCAAAACCTTTGCCACGTTTGCGCAGCGACGCCGGAGGAATTGGGCGCGGCCCTAGCCACGATTTCCAAATACCCGCAGATTATCAGCCTGGACCCGCACGACCTGGGCGACGTGTGGCGTGACATTTTGTGGATCGGCGAAGTTACTGGCCGTCGCGAGCGTGCCCAGGAATTGGTGACGCATATCGGGGAACGGTTGGGCCGGCTGGAGCGGCACCTTGCCGGAACAACAGTGCGGCCTCGGGTCATCGTGCTCGAGTGGCTGCAGCCGTTTTACGTGGGTGGCCACTGGGTGCCGGAGATGGTCGAGCGCGCCGGGGGAATCGACATGCTCGGGAAGGCGAAGACGCCTTCGCATCGCGTCAGCCTGCAGGAGATCGTAAACGCGGCGCCAGAGGTGATCTTCATTGCCCCGTGCGGGTACAACGCGGAGCAGGCGCGCGATGAATATTCGTCGCTCGCGTTCCCCGAGGATTGGTACGCGATCCCAGCGGTGCGCGACGCCCGTGTCTTCGCACTGGACGCGAACGGACACGTGTCGCGGCCAGCGGGACGCTTAGTAACAGGCACGGAGTCCATGGCCAAAGGCATGCATCCGGAACTAGAAGTTCCGGTGAAGGCTATGCTGGGAATGTTAAGCGTGCCAGTTGCGAGAAATCGCTCGGCCGCCGCAAGTGCGCCGAGTTTTTGAATTTCTTCACTTGTAGGGGCGCAGCACTGCTGCGCCCCATGTCCCAAGGTCGATCGTGCCTAGTTTAGTCTGGGCAAAAGAGCAGAGACGCTTAGCCGTTAGATCCTAAGACCCACCCTTAAAACCCAAGGGAGGGGCGCCCTTCGAGGCTCAGGGTAAAACCCTCGAGTTCATTCGATTTGTTGTGTAACTGGAGAAGAAGCCGGCTGAAGTCTGTGCTACTCGGACTGCTTCGCGGGAGCTGCCTCTGCCACGGCTTTTCTCGACCACCAACGGTAAAAAGGCAGCCCTGCGAGAATCAGCAGCAAACCAACCGTCGATCGTCCCGGCCGCTGCAGCCACAGGTTTACCGTCAATGCGAGAGCGCCCACCACGAAAATTCCCGGAACGACGGGATAACCCCAAGCACGGTACGGCCGCGGCAAATCCGGCTCTTTGTGCCGAGAGCCGTATACGGATGCCACAGAAAGCGCGTAGAAAATCCATTGCGCGAAGATAAAGAGAGAGAATAGGTCCTCGAATTGACCGGTGAGAACCATGATGCACGCCAGTAGCCCTTGAAAAACGATGGCGCCCGAAGGCGTCCGGAATTGCGGATGAATTCCGTCCGCCACGCGAAAGAACAGGCCATCGCGCGCCATGGCGTATGGCACGCGTGCCCCCGTGAGAATGGAGGAGTTCAGCGTGGTGAACGCGGAAACGACCATCGCGGCGCTAATCCATGCGGCCGCTCGAGAACCGGCAAAGGCGCGCACCGTTTCCGACGCGACGTTTTGCGCGGCTGCCACTGCCTCGATCGGCAAAACAAGGAAATAGACGGTGTTGGCCAGCAAATAAATCACGCCCACGATGATCGTGCCGCCCACCACGGCGCGCGGAATGTTTTTCTGTGGTTCGACAATCTCCGAACCCGCGAACGTCAGATCAATCCACCCGTCATAGGCCCAGAGCGCGCCAACCATGGCGGTCAGAAAGCCGGTGAGTAGCCCTAAATGGAGCGCGGGCGGCAGAAACGCTTCGGTGCTGGATGTGCGATGACCTCCGAACAAGAGGCCCAAAACAACGACAGCCAGGATTGCGCCAATCTTGATGCTGGTCAGCGCCACTTGCAGGCGCCCGGCCAGCCGCACTCCCAGATAGTTGATGACGCTGATGAATGCGATGGCTGCCGCGGCTAGGGGTTGCGCCCAGGTGAAGACAAATTCCGAAGTGCGGCCCGTGAACGGCATACTCAGGTGCAGGGTGAAGATCGGCGTTCGCACCGTCGGCACAAAGAAGCCCACGAAGATCAGAAACCCCGCGGCAATCGTAGAGATGGACGTAGGCTTGCCGACCATGTTGTTCATCCAGCCGAACAGAAATCCCCCAGCAGGGCCTAATCCGCGTTTCAGGTAGACGTAGGGTCCGCCGGCTTCCGGCATTGCGGCGCCGAGTTCTGCGATGGTCAGAGCGCCAAAAAGCGAAAGGATTCCGCCAACGATCCAAACCAAGAAAACCAGTCCCACGGAGCCGGTGGCGCGCGCCATCGCGCTGGGAACGAGAAAAACGCCAGTGCCAATGATGTGACCAACCACCATGGCCATGGCCGCCCAGGGGCCGAGGCCGCGGACCAGTTCGAGATGCTTTTCGCTCATAACCCTCCAACGAGAGTGTGGCGGGAAGTGTAACAAAATCCCGACACGCAAACCGGCGCGGGGGGCACCACCCGGGATTTCAATACGCGCTGTTTGCGGATCCCGTAAGAACACGGCTCGCCAGCGCGCCGATCAGAAATGTGACGCAAGAACCGATGAGCACGTACCAGGTGAAGGCGATGTTCGTAAGAGCGAGAACGAGCACAACGGTGGCAAGCCCGCCGAACATACCGATGAGCGAGCCGGTGGAGTTTGCGCGAGCGTCGAAGGTGCCCAGGAGAAAAAGACCAAGCAGACTGCCGAAGGGAAGCGACGAAACGGTGAGGCCGGCTTCGAGGAGATGGCTCCAGGGAAGCAAGGCAAAGGCAATCAACACTGCGCCCCAGACTAGGGTGGCGCGGCGCGCGAGTTGCAGGAAGGCACCGGGGTCGTTTTCCCTGCCGCGCAACCTCGCAAAATCCGCCACGCTCGATGCCGCGAGCGAGTTCAGCGAACCGCTCGCGTTGGACATGGCGATGGCCAGGATGGAAGCGAGAAGAATTCCGGCAAGGCCCGCGGGTATTTCGCGGACGAGAAAGATCGGCAGGATGCTGTCGGCGCGGTCCGCGGGACCAAGCAGAGGAGCATGCTGCGCGAAGACGAAAAGTAACACGCCTACAAGAAGAAACAGCGCGAACTGAAATAAAACGATGAAGCCGCTGGCCAGCAGCGCGCGGCGGCTGTCGTTCTGGTTTCGGGCAGCCAGCAGGCGCTGCACGATGGTCTGGTCCGTGCCGTGGCTGGCCATGGTGAGAAACGCTCCGCCGATGATGCCGGACCAGAAGGTGTATTTGGTGGCCAAATTGAAACTGAAATCCAGAAATTGCAGTTTGTTGCCATGCGCCGCTGCAACCTGCGTAACTTCTTTCCAGCCTCCGGGAATGCGGTCCAGCAAAATGTCGAAGGTGATCATGCTGCCCGCCAGGTAGAGAAGAAACTGCGCGACATCGGTCCAGATAACCGCCTTCATGCCTCCTTCAAATGTATAGAGAACCGTCAGCGCAATAACCACGAAGACCGCCAGCCGCTGCGAAGTACCCAGCGCAACGCTGACGACCAAAGCGATGGCCGCGACGCGTACTCCTTCGGCAAGGGTGCGCGTAGCAAGAAACGTGACCGCGGCGACCGACCGCATGCGCGCGCCAAACCGCTTTTCAATCACCGCGTAAGCGGTGAGGAAGTCGCCGCGAAAGTAGCCCGGCAGAAAAGCCACACTGATCAGGAAGCGCCCGACGATATAGCCAAAGATGAGCTGGACAAATGTCATATTGCCCGCATAAGCGAGCGCGGGCGTACCGATGATGGTGAGCGTGGAAGTCTCCGTGGCCACGATGGAAAGAGCCAGCGCCCACCAGGGAGCCGTGCGACCTCCGAGAAAGTAGTCGCGGACATTGTGCTGCTTTTTGCGGAAGTGAACGCCAAGCGCGGTGACGCCGAGAAGGTAGGCGGCGACAATAACCAGATCCAGGGAATGAATATGCATTTTGCGCTTGGCTTCGCCGCTAGAGCGCCCCTGCGAAGCGTGTCGAGAATAGTGGGGGAGGTTCGCGGCGTCAAGGAAGTGAGGACGAAGACACCGGCTGAAGCCTGTGCTACTGCACAAGGCGACACTTTCGTCAACGCATGAAGCTTAGCAGGGCCAAAAAGCGTGCCGCTCGCGTATCCTTTTTGCATACACCAACGGTGCTAATTTTCCTGAGGGAGTGCTTTTGACCCTTCTCGAACAGCAACGCGAACGCGCGCGGCTCGCCATCGGCGAAGAGCTGAAGTCGCTTCTATACCATCCTTCCCCCGAAGTGCTTTACGCGCTGCTGGACAATCCGGCGCTTGACGAAACGTTGCTGAGCCTGCTCCTTGCACGCAAGGATTTGCCGGGGGAAATCCTGGAGAGCATCGCAGGGCGCAAAAATTTCCTGAAAAGCTATGTGGTGAAGAAGGCGTTGGCGTTTCATCCCAAAGCGCCGCGGTTGGTCGGCTTGCGGCTGCTCCGTGATCTCTACCTAATGGACCTGGCGCAGTTAGCGCTTTCGCCGGGCGTTTTACCGGAGCTAAAGCGTCACGCGGAGGAGTACATCATCGCTCGCCTTCCGCAATTGCCGCTTGGCCAGCGCATCACCCTTGCGCGACGCGGCCCGGCACGCGTGGCGGGAGCGTTGCTTGCCTCGGGCCATGCGCAGGTTCTGGGAATCGCGCTGGACAATCCGCGGCTCACAGAAGCGCAGGTTCTGAAAGTGCTATGGCACGAGAAGCTCCCGCAGTCCGTGGTGCTGACCGTGGCGAACCATCGGAAGTGGTCGCAATCGTACAATGTGCGGCTCGCGCTCGTGCGCAACGCGGGCACGCCGCTTTCGTTGGTGCTGGGATTCTTGCCCCATCTCACCATTGCGGATTTGCGCGAACTGGCCGCACCCGGCGTGGTGCCGGATAACCTGCGAAAGTATTTGGAGGCGGAAGTGCGCCGGCGCATGCGGAGTTCTAAGGCCAAAGCGGACGCCGAATCACGCTCCGATACAAAATAGCTCTAGCGTTTAGCGGGCCGGTAGAGAATCACGCGCACTTTTTCGAGCGTGATGAGGCCGCCATCCACCATCTCATCGAGGCGAGGAAGCATATGGTCGATGCGCTCCTGCGTTTCGATTACTTCCAGAATGATGGGCAAATCCTGCGAGAGGCGCAGCAGCTTGTCGGTGTGATAAACGCTGGAAGAGCCGTAGCCGGCTACGCCACGCAACACCGTGACGCCGGAAAAACCTTCCTTGCGCAGAAGTTCCACAATGGCTTCATGCAGCGGCCTGCCGTGCCATTTGTCCGATTCGCCGACGTGGATGCGCATCAGCGTGCGTTCGCCTTCGAATTTGGTGTGTGGCATGGTGTTTTCCTAGAAGCGATTAGCCAGCCTGATCCCGGCGACCGAAAGCAGCAGACCGAAAACAACACTGGAGACGACGTAAGTGGTGGCCCAAAGCCATTCGCCCGCCTCCAGCATTTTGGCGGTTTCCCAGCCAAAACTGGAGAAAGTAGTATAGCCGCCGAAAAATCCGACCGCGATGGCCATGCGCCACTCCGGCGGCACGATCACGCGGTTGAGCAACAATTGCCCAATCAGGCCCAGGAAGAAGCACCCCGTCAGATTGATGAGCAGCGTCCCGTAGGGAAAGGTGCTGTTCGTTTTGAATTGCACCAGGCCCTGCAAGCCGTAGCGCGCCAGCGTGCCCACTGCGCCGAAAGCTCCAATCAGCAGTAAACGCAAAGTGTCTCCGATCCGGCGGCCTGCCGCGCAGAACAAAAAACTCCTGGCGCCGCGGGGCAGCCAGGAGTCATCAGCCCCGGCGGAAACGGCCGTGGCGGTTGTGGCGAACTCCATCGCCTGAAATTGTTGGTTTGCAGTGTATCGTTGGCCGCGCCCAAGGGCAAGGCGCTTGGCTCAACCGTTTCGGGCATCCGGATGTTGTTTATAGCCGATAGCGATTGCGCGGTCCATTGCTTCGCCGGGCGAAACGACTGTTTTGCCATGACCAACAGCCAAGCGAGAAGGGTTCAGGGCACGGAGCTTAGCGGCACTCCGAACACTTAGCATACCGTTCCAGGAGAACCATGCTGGGAAGGGAAGTGCCCATTTAAAGACGCCAGCGGCAACCACGCCCGATTGCGTCACGAAGGCGTCGCCGGCGATCAGCGAATTGTCACGCACGTCCAGATACGCAAAATGACCCGGAGTATGGCCGGGACAGCTGATGGCGCGTAAGTAGCCTACCTGTTCTCCATCGGCCAACACTTTTGTCGCCTGGGTGCGAGTGGGTGCAAAACCGAAAAGCTCCTTGCCGTGTTCTCCAGGATCCAAAGACATATCACCGCTCAGAAGGCGTGATTCGCGGGCGCCGATCAAAACTTCGACACCGGGGAGCGCCGAAGCCAATTCGTCTAGCGAAAAAACATGATCGAAGTGCGCGTGCGTGAGCGCAATTCTTTTGATTGGCCAACCAAGCCTCTGCGAAAACTGCAAAATCGCCCTTGCGGACCCGCCGACGTTCGTATCGATCAGGGTGCACCCCTGTTCGTCTTTAACCAAGAAACAATTGAACATGCCGCATCGGGTAAGTCGGCGAAGATTCTCAGTCTCCCTGAAGATTTTCATTACGGTTCGCTCAATAGTGAAAACGGTAGCGCAGCTGCACGAAAATTTCGCGGGGGTTGTTGTAGTGCGTGCCGCCGAACGTGAAGCTGTTGTCGAGCAGCACGCGGCGATTGGCAACGTTCAGCCCCGTCACGGAGAGCGCGAAGTGTTCGCCGAGGTCTTTGCCAAGCGTCAGGTCAAAGGTAGTGTGCGGCTGCAGATGATCGCCGGGCAGCGTTGGTGTGGGATCGCCGTTAGTGAATCCGGACCCGTAGTACACGTCGGTAGAAACGTAGCTGCGTCTGGGCAAGGTCCACTGCCCGCCGATGTGCAGGGTGTTGCGCTGGTCATGGTCGAGCGAATCGAATCCCGGCGGCGGAACGGAACAAGGCGCAATCAAACCGCCAGTGATGCAGCCGAACGAAAGCGCGAGCTGATTGGAATACGTGAGATACACCTGGCCGCGCTTGCGGATTTGCGGCGAGCGCAACGTAAGTTCCCAGCCGCTGATGCGCGCGCCTTGAATCGTGACCGGGAAGAAAAGATTCGAATTGTTGAAATTGTTATGGTCAAAAAAATTCTTGGCGCGAGTCAGGAAAGTGTCCGCGTCCAATGTCCAACCCCACAAAGGAATGGTCACTCCGTACTGGTGTTCTTCGTCGCGTTCGCCGTGTAAGGGAATGAAGGGGCTATTGGTGGAGTTGAGTAGCGGGCCGGAAATGGTCAGCAACGGCGGCGGCTGATAGAAGTGGCCGTAGAAGACGCGAAAGACCCAATTCAGCTTGGGGACGCGCAAGGAAGCGCCGACACGTGGGCTGGTGGCATTTTCGACGACGCTCCCCGAGAAATGCGTCTGGCGGACCCCGGCATTCAGCGATAGCCACGAAGTCGCCTTGAACTGGTCTTCGACATAGGCGGCTGCCAGGTTACCGTTGGGGCTGTCGGTCACCGTCGGCACGCTTGAGCAATCGGTTGCGGCTGGGTTGCACGACAAGCCAAAAAACTGGCTGGCCTGCTGGGCGAAGCCGTAAAGCCCCGCGCGCAGATTGTTTCGCTTGGCAATCCACGAAAGATTCGCCTGACCGCCTTCGTAATTCGAGGAAGCATCTTCCATGGCCGAACTTGGGTGATCGAACGAACTGCTGGCGTAGCTGACCTTGTTGTAGTGGTAGAAGGGCGAAACTGTGGCAACCAAGCCGGGGCTGAACGTTCGCACCCAGGAAAACAGCACAAAGCCGTCGCGCTCCTCATTCGAATCGCTCAAAAACTGCCCCGCCGTGTTCGGATCGCGCGGATCGAAAGGCACCTGATAAAAGTCCTGGCGCAGCTGCGCAACCAGTCGCAATTGATTTTCCGCGTTCACATTGTAGGTGAGGGAAGTAAAGCCACCATAGCCGTTAGCCTGATCGTGAATCACCGCGGTAGTTGGCGTCTCCAGGCCCAGCTCGGTGCGGTTTCCGTTGAGGCTGGCGTAATAAGCGAAACGGTTGGTGTGCCCGCCAAAATTCAACTGGTCATCGGTCTGGTAGAAATTACCCGCGGTCACCAGCAACTCGACCTCGTTGTTGCGCTCGAAACCCGTACGCGGGGCCACGTTGAAGATGCCGTAGGTGTGGTCGCCATAATCGGCGGAATAGCTGCCACGCTGCACTTCGAGCGCGTCCATGTCTTTAGGATCGATCTGCGGGCCGAGATTGCTGCCGATGTTGGTGTTTGGAATGGAGACGCCGTCGAGGAGCCAGCTCACCTGGTGGCCGCCACGCATGTGGAGTTGGTCGTGAGTGAGGTAAGCGCCGGGCACGTAGTTGGTGATCATGCTGAGGCTGTTGGTCAGCGCCGCGCCAGGTGTTTCTGCAATTTCGCTTCGCGTAACGAGCGTGGTGGGAGTGACCGACTCCGCCTGCGCCGAAGACGCGTCGGAAGTTACGGTCACGGTTTGCGCCTGTCGGGCCACCTGCAATTCGAAATGCAGGATAGGCGCTGTGCCGGAAAGGACGGTCAGTGTCTGCTCCTGCGCCGCGAAGCCGGCACGGTTCACTGTGATACGGTACGCCCCAACGGGAATGGCATCGAAGTGAAACTCCCCTTCGGCTGTGGTCCACGTGATTTGCGAAAATACGGAATTCTCTGCCTTCAGCACCACTTCCGCATCGGCAATGGGGCGATGCTGCGGGTCGTGGACGATGCCGCGCAAGGTGGCGAAAACCGTGGCCAGCGCCACAGCTGCCATCAGCAGCGTGAGGCATAGCGAAATGCGAATCGTTCGAATCAAGAAGCTCTTCTTCTGAAAGGTCTATGCGAGCGGCATGGGCCGCCCGGAAGCGAGGGGCACCCTCAGGGTTGGAAATTGAAAATAGAAGATCGCAATTAGGAATTTGTGGGTGAGGTTCGTGGAGGGGGAGAAGCCGGATCAAAAATGACGGAATTTACAGAGGCCGGTGTGTCCGGAGTTGAAGTCTCAACAAGAAGGCGAGTGGAAATCACCGGCGGTGTGGGGAGAACAAATAAAATCGCCTGGGTTACGTTGGAATCCGTAGGCTGGCAGCATGTCACGGTGCAATCCATCGCTGCGGTCTTGCCATGATGCTCGCAGGTGGACGGCGATTTCTTCGCTGGGGCAGGCTCGTGAGGATTCTTCCCGTGCCAATGCCCGTGCAAGGGACACATCGTGCCGTCGCAACACGCCAAGTCCGAGGCATGTAACGCGGCGGCCCAGAGCGGGCTCCAAAGCAGAAGAGTGGCGAGCAGGCAGACACAAGCGGCCGCGCGATTTCCCGGTGCATAGGAAAGATGGCGTGAACGGTCCATAGTGCTGAAAATCCAGAATACTGCACAACAACCGGTTCGTAAATTCAATAAATCCGCGCTTGCCGCAAAAGCGAACTCCCGCGCCCGGCATCTTGACAGTATGGCCGCGCAAGTCACAGACTCAGGTTATGGCCCACATTTACATGCAATTTGATTTTGGGAAAGACGAAGAAAAGGCCCAAGTGGCGCGCCACAAGCTGGAAACCTGGAAGCAGGCGTTCCGCCTGGACAAAAAGTTGCTCTACAAATTCGAGCGCTCCAGTGATGGTGCACCCGCCGCCGAACCCATGGGCGTTAAGGCAGCTACCGCGAAACCGGAAAAGTCCAAAGGCAAAAGCAAGGGCAAGGCCCCCTCCAAAGAAGAATCCGCATCGGCTCCTGTCGCGATCGGCGAAAACGTGAAGCTGTTGCTTCGGCTGGCCTTTTCCAGCCATGAAAAACTGTCCGAGCAGCGTTGGGTGCAGCGAATCCCCGCGGAGGAACCGTTTCAGGAGGCGTCTCCGGTGCTGCTGAAAAACGGTGACGCGCGGTTTGCAGAAATCGAAAAGCAGTTTGAAGAACTGATCTAAAACACGCATTTCCCTTGACATAGGGGAAGGACAATTTGGCCTGCCTAGCACTACGGTTTTTTCACAACCCATCGGACGTCCCACGTGCAGCCCAACGGGCCGTCCGGTATAATGAGCTCCCGGAAACGAAACTCCCCGATTCCAACACGAGGCGAACTGCATGGCGGTACAAACGCGCGTAAAAGTGGCCAAGTTGGAAGCAACCAGGCATCAGGGCCTCGATCGCGAAACGCTTATCCGCCTTTACCGTACGATGTATCTTTCCCGGCGGCTCGACGACCGGGAAATCCAGTTGAAACGCCAGAACAAGATTTTCTTCCAGATTTCCAGCGCCGGCCATGAAGCGGTCACCGCCGCGGCCGGCTTGCTTCTTCGTCCCGGCATTGATTGGCTTTACCCCTACTATCGCGACCGCGCGCTTTGCCTGATGCTTGGCGTCACTCCACTGGAAACGCTGCTCCAGGCGGTAGGTGCACAGGATGATCCTGCCTCCGGCGGGCGCCAGATGCCTTCGCACTGGGGCCACCGCAAGTGGAATATCGTCAGCAAGTCGTCGTGCACGGGAACGCAGTTCGTGCAGGCGGTCGGCGCGGCGGAAGCGGCGGTGTATTACGGCCATCACCCCAAGGCTTTGGCGCAGGCGCAAAAGGCGCCGCTCGGCGAAGGGCTGGAGCACCTTCCAGATGAGATTGTTTACGTTTCCTCCGGTGACGGCGCCACCAGTGAAGGCGAGTTCTGGGAATCGTTGAATGTTGCCTGCGCAAAGAAGCTCCCGCTTTTCTATTTGATTGAAGACAACGGCTACGCGATCTCGGTGCCTATCGAGGTGCAAACCGCTGGCTCCAGCATTTCGAAACTGGTGCGAGGCTTTCCAGGCCTGCACGTCGCTGAATGTGATGGCACAGACCCCCTCGAAAGCTATGCGGTTTGTAAGGAAGCGATTCAATATGTGCGCGATCGCCGCGGCCCCACGCTAGTTCACGCCCACGTTACGCGGCCGTATTCACATTCGCTTTCCGACGATGAAAAGCTCTACAAGACGCATGAAGAGCGCGAAGTGGAAGCCCGCCGCGATCCTCTTTCGAAATTCTCGCTGTTCCTGATCCGCGAAGGCGTGATGGACCAGAAAGAGATCGAGACTTTGGAAGGGGAAGTCGATCGCGAAGTGCGCGAGGCAGCCGACCAGGCGCTGGCGGCTGCGGTACCACCCGTCGACTCGATTTACACGAACGTGTATTCACCGGAGGTCGACCCCGCTTCGCCGGATTTTGCCGCGGAGCCCAAGTTCCACGGCGGGCCGAAGACCATGGTCGAAATGGTAGCCGCCACGCTGAATGACGAAATGAGCCGCGACGAGCGCATCACCGTGTTCGGCGAAGACGTGGCCGACGCCAGCCGCGAAGAAAACCTCAAGGACGTGAAAGGGAAGGGCGGCGTATTCAAGGCCACCGCTGGATTGCAGCGCAAGTACGGCGCCGACCGCGTGTTCAATACGCCGTTGGCCGAAGCGAGCATCGTGGGGCGCGCCATCGGCATGGCCACCCGGGGTTTGAAGCCGGTGGCGGAAATCCAGTTCTTCGACTACATCTGGCCCGCGATGATGCAGATTCGCGATGAACTTAGCGTGATGCGCTGGCGTTCGAATGGCAATTTCAAGAGCCCCGCGATTTTGCGCGTGGCGATTGGCGGATACCTCACCGGCGGCGGCGTATATCACAGCCAGAGCGGCGAGTCGATTTTCACGCATTGCCCGGGTTTGCGCGTAGTGATGCCCTCAACCGCACTGGACGTGGCGGGCTTGCTGCGCACCGCGATTCGTTCCGATGATCCGGTAATGTTCCTCGAGCATAAGCATCTGTACCGACAGCCTTACAACCGCTCCGAATATCCGGGGCTGGATTACACCGTTCCGTTCGGCAAGGCGCGTCTGGTGAAGGAAGGCTCGCAAGTAAGCATCATCACCTATGGCGCGGTGGTGCGCCGGGCCGAAGTGGCCGCGGCGGCCCTGGAGCGCAACGGCGTTTCCGTGGAAATCATTGATTTGCGGTCGCTCTCTCCTTACGACTGGGAAGCCATCGCGGCCACCGTTCGCAAAACGCATCGCGTAATTGTTGCGTACGAAGACATGCTCAGTTGGGGCTACGGGGCGGAAATTGCCGCGCGCATCAGCGAAGAGCTGTTTGGCGAACTAGACGCCCCGGTGAAGCGCGTGGCCGCCACCGACACGTTCTGCGCCTACCAGCCAAAGCTGGAAGACGCCATCCTCCCGCAAACCGACGACATCACCAGCGCGGTGATACAGTTGCTCGAGTACTAGGTCGGTTCGCCGTATCTGAAACTTTCCCCCTGCAAAACTCGTATGTATATTTAGAATGATTCTCTGTGGGGGTGAACCATGCTTTGCCCAAAATGCCAGAGGGAAATGCCCGAAGGTTCGCGCTTTTGTTCGAACTGCGGTGCGCAATTGGCTGGTCAGGCGGCGCCCGCCACCAGTTATGCCGCGCCGGTGAAAAAGTTGATGCGCTCCAGCCGCGACAAGAAGCTGGGCGGCGTTTGCGCCGGCCTGGCCGACTATTTCGACCTTGACCCAACAATTGTGCGCGTCGTGTGGTTACTAGCGTTTTTGTGTGCAGGCGCGGGCGGTCTTGTCTACATCGTTTTATGGATCGCATTGCCGCTGGCTCCCGCGACCGAGGCCATCAGCGTCCCAAGCACACCAGCGCACGTCTGAGGTGCTTGCTTTTTTCTGGTACAGGCGCTTCTGCCTGTTTACCGTCGACCTCAAGCACAATTTGCCCGTGAGGCATTGCCTGTGGAGGGCGGCTTTCTGCGTTTAGCGAAGGGTTACGCCGCCTTCTTTTAGCGCCACAGTTTGCGGCGCCGCTACTCGAGGTTAGTCGCGGTCTGCTTTTGTAGAGCGTCGTTTCTTGCTGCCCACCCCAAAGACCAGCGCATCCGCAGA
>Ga0126371_10002674_pt1 | contig 15383 bp, 11 predicted proteins | sample PanSoiMetaPlot_4_FD_110145 | JGI IMG/M metagenome (GOLD analysis project Ga0126371, IMG submission 110145) | Tropical forest soil microbial communities from Panama - MetaG Plot_4 | ecosystem: Environmental > Terrestrial > Soil > Tropical forest > Bulk soil | place: Panama | collected 2016-02-17 | reverse complement strand
GGGCGCCATGTCGGGGTAGAGGCGGGCGCGGACGAAGTCGTCCGGGTCGGCGCCGGTTTCGGCGCAATGCTTGGCCGCGCGGTCGAGGAAGCCTGATACCGCACGCATGGTTTGCAGAAACGTCGGCACACTAAGGTCGTAGAGGGATATGGTCATGACCCAGGCTAGACCGCTGGGAACTTCCCCGCCACAATTCTTCTGCGCGCTGCCAGCAGCGGGTCCATCAGCGTGATCGTGTTGACATGCACGAGGTCGACACACCGGCTCTGGAACAGTTCGGCGAAGCGAAAAACCGCCGCCGCATCGGACAGGCGCGTTCGACCCCACCATGATTAGGGAAACACCTCGATCGCGTCGGTGTATCGACCGATGGCCCGCATGTACTGCGCGTCGTATCCTTGAACAAATGCGCACAGATCGTAGTGATCGCGGTCGATCGCGGCCAAAATGGAAAGCAGGCTTCGCTCCGCTCCATACAGATGAGCGTCCGCCAAGTGGCCAATGACCGCGATGCACGGCTTGTGCGGGCTCGCGCGCGGCAGGACATGGGGCATCAACGACGTTTCCATCGTTCATCCGTGAGAACGCAGAACGACCTCAGCCAGACTCGCGGAGCATGCTCCGATCCTTCCGCCAGCATGCCCCAATCGGGCAGGAAGGGGAACGGCATTCCGGCGTCCCTCTGGCGTCACAGGGCATGGTGATACTCCGTGTCGCTTCGATCGAACTTCGCCTAGAGTCTTGTCAGGAGTCGAGGAGCAACGCCATGGCCCGCATTTCGCTGATCGAGGAGAAGGACCACCCGGAGATCGCCGCGCTGATCGACAAGATCAAGGCGGGGCGTCGCGGCGGGCTGCTCAACGTCTACAAGCTGCTGCTGCATGCGCCGCCGCTGGCCGAGACCTGGCTCGACCATGTCGGCGCGGTGCGCTGGAAGACGTCGCTGAGCGGGCGGCTGCGCGAGCTGCTGGTGATCCGCATCGCGCGGGTGAACGACGTGCCCTACGTGCTCGCCCAGCACATCCCGGCGCTGGCGGTGGCGGAGGGCGTCACGCTCGCCGAGTGCGACGCGCTCGCGGACTGGCGCAAGGCGTCCGCGTTCAGCGCGGCCGAGCGCGCCGCGCTCGCCTACGCGGACGCGATGGTGACGCAGACCTCGGTGCCGGACGATGTCTTCGCCGAGCTCAAGCGGCACTACGACGAGCGGGCGATCGTGGAGATCTCTGTGCTGGTCGGCACCTACCTGATGCACAACCGCGTCATGAAGGCGCTTGCGATCGACCTCGAGGCGGACGAGCAGCGCGGTAGGTAGGCACGCTGTAGCCCGCATGGAGCGCAGCGGAATGCGGGGAAGCCATCCCGGATTGCGCTTCGCTCCATCCGGGCTACGAGATCAACCGCGACATCGTGTTCCGCAGGAGATTGCTTCGCTTCGCTCGCAATGACGCCGCCGGGGTGATAAGACGCCGACAAATTTTCGGAGATCTCATAATGCCCCGCCTCGCGCTCGCGCTGCTCGCTCTTTGCCTCGCCGCGGGCACCGCATCGGCGCAGGACAAGTGGCCGACCAAGCCGATCCGCGTCGTCGTTCCGTTTCCGCCCGGCAGCTTCGCCGACATCACCATGCGCATCATGCAGCAGAAGCTCGGGCCGCGGCTCGGCCAGACGATCGTGGTCGACAACCGCTCGGGCGCGAGCGGCGACATCGGCAGCGACGTCGTGGCGCGGGCGGCGGCGGACGGCTACAACTTCGGCATCGCCACCAACTCGACCCACAGCGTGTCGCCGGCGCTCAATCCGAAGCTGCCGTACGACCCGCTCAAGAACTTCGCGATGGTGTCGCTCGTCGGCGAGGCGCCCTACGTGCTGATCACCTCGCCGACCCTGCCGGCGAAGAATGTCGCGGAGCTGATCGCGCTCGCCAAGCAGAAGCCGGGCCAGATCAGCTACGCCTCGGTCGGCCCGGCGAGCCTCGCCCATCTCGCCGGCGCGCTCTTTTCGCAGATGGCCGACGTCAAGCTCAACGAGGTGCCGTATCGCAGCTCGGCGCAGTCGGTGCTCGACACCGAGAGCGGCCGCATCGACATCCAGTTCGGCACCATGGCGCCGGTGCTGCCGCACGTGCTCAACGGCAAGGTGAAGGCGCTCGCCGTCACCGGCCTCAAGCGCGCCGCCGTGCTGCCCGACGTGCCGACGCTCGACGAGTCCGGCCTCAAGGGCTTCGAGGCGTCGCTCTGGCTCGCCATGGTGGCGCCGGCGAAGACGCCGCCCGCGATCGTCGAGCGGATGAATCGCGAGGTGAAGGCGGTGCTGGCCGATCCCGACGTGGTCGAGGCGCTCAAGAAGCAGGGCGTCGACGCGACCCCGAGCACGCCCGAGGAACTGCGCGCGCGCATCGAGCACGACGTGGCGAAGTGGAAGAAGCTCGCTCAGGACGTCGGAATTACGATGGAGTAGAAGTAGCCCGGATGGAGCGAAGCGACATCCGGGACCACCGGTCCCGCATTTCGCTGCGCTCAATGCGGGCTACGAGCTACTCGATCCTGTCCGGAAAAGTCTCGTCCTCGAACACCGAGACCGCGGGCGGCTTGCCGCCGAGGCCAAGCTCCTCCCAGCGCGCCACCACCTTCTCGTAGGCGTCCTTCGACAGCTTGGTGCGCCGGGAGAAGCTCTTGACGTAGCGGAAATCCATGCACGCGTTGATCAGGCACTTCGATCCCCACGGGCGGATCTCCGGCGGATTGAGGCTCGGATCGAGGAAGGTGCTCCAGGTCTCGCGCAGGATGTCGATCGACTGTGCCGGGCGCGAGCGCGTCGCCATCGCCCACAGCACCTGGTGGACGTTGGTCGGGTCGACGTCGTCGTCGACCACGATGACGTACTTGCCGAAGTAGGCGCCGCCGGTGCATTGGGCGGCGAGCGCCATCACCTGCGCGGCGTGGCCCGGATAGGTCTGGGTGATCGACACGACCGTGATGCCCCAGCCGGCGGCTTCCGGGATCGACCACACGCCCTTGATGCCGGGCACGCCGAGCTTCTGCAGGTCGGCCCAGATCGCCGCCGAGCGCAGCGCCGCCCAAAAGAGGCCGGCCTCGTTGGCGGCGCCGTCCGCCATCAGCGCGCAGGTGAGCGTCGGGTTGTCGCGGAAGCGCACCTTCTCGACCCGCATGTAGGGCGTGGCCCCGCTCGGCCGCCCGTAGTAGCCGGTGAACTCGCCGAACGGCCCCTCGGCAAACGTCTCGTTGGGATAGAGAAAGCCCTCGAGGATGATCTCGGCGCGCGCCGGCAGCGGCAGCCCGGTGACGTCGCTAGTAAACAGCTCGATCGGCGCACCGTTGATGCCGCAGTAGTACTCGTACTCGCTCTCGGTCTTGGGAAAACTGGTGGCGGCGACGAGGAAGAGCAGCGGATCGATGCCGTAGCAGGCAGCGATCGGCATCGGCTGGCCGCGCGACCAGTATTTTTCGCGGTCGATGGTCGCGTCCTTGCCGGGCGAGGTGTAGACGCCGATCTCGCGCGGGCCCTTGATCATCATGCGGTAGGTGCCGACGTTGATGCGCCCGGTGTCGGGACACTTGGTCACCACTGCGTCGCCGGTGCCGAGATAGCGGCCGCCGTCGAGCGGCCACATGCGCATGGCAGGAAACTTGCGGATGTCGATCGCGTCGCCGACGAGCACGTTCTGGTTGGAGATGGCGCTCGTCTCGGGCACCTGCCTCGGCGCCAGCTTGCGTCCCATCTTGCGCTGCAGGAGCTGCACCGCCTCGAGCGGATGCTCGACCGGCTTCTCGCCGATCATCAGGCAGAAGCGCGAGAGGTTGCAGCCGACCATGTTGTAGAGCGCCTTGTGACCGGGGTGGCCCTTGATGTTCTCGAACAGCAGCGCCGGGCTCTTCTCGCTGCCGACCAGGTACGTGATGGTGGCGGCCTCGAGATCGGGATCGACCTCCGCGGTGATCCGCTTGAGCTCGCCCATCTCTTCGACCTTGTCGAGCCAGGCGTCGAGGTCGCTCGAGTTGGGCGCGCGCTGGCGCGCGTCGGCCGGCGCCGCTGCCGTCGCCCCGCCGTCAGGCTTGATCGTCACATTCATGTCCATGACCCGCACTCCACTGAAATTCACTCGACCGTCATGTTCGCGTCCTTGATCAGCGGGCCCCAGCGCGCTGTCTCGTGGTCGACGAACGCGCCGAACTCCTGGGGCGAGCCCTTGATCGGCTCGAAGAAGGCTGGGTTGAGCGACTTCTCCTGGAACGCGGGATCGGCGAGCACGCGCTGCACGTCGGCATTGACCTTGGTGACGATCTCCGGAGGCGTCCCGCGCGGGGCGAACAGGGCGAACCAGGTCACCGCGTCATAGCCGGGAAGTCCCGCCTCGGCGATGCTCGGCACGTCGGGCAGCCGCGGGCTGCGCTTGAGGCTGCCGACACCGAGGGCACGCAGCCGGCCGGCCTTCACCTGCTCGGCGACGAGGGTGAGGCTGACGAAGCCGGTCTGCACGTGGTCGCCGAGCAGATCGGTGACGAGCGGCGCGCCGCCGCGATAGTGCACGGGCGTGAGCTCGACGCCCGCCATGCGCTCGAACATCGCCATGTTGATGTGGCCGGACGTGCCCGCACCCATGGTGCCGTAGTTGATCGCGTGCGGCTTCGCCTTCGCCTGGGCGATCAGCTCGGCCACGCTCTTGAACGGCGCACCCGGCGAGGTGACCAGGACCTGGTTGACGATGCCGAGGCCGCTCACCGGCACCAAGTCGTTCGGGTCGTAGCTGAGCTTGCTGTAGAGCGAGGGATTGAACGCGAAGGCATCCGACGTCGCGAGCAAGGTGTAGCCGTCCGGCGTCGCCTTGCTGACGAACTGGGTGCCGATCTGCGTGGCCGCCCCGCCCTTGTTCTCGACGACGATCGGCTGGCCCCACATCTCGCTCAGCCGCTGGCCGACCGCGCGCGTGATCACGTCGGTCGCGCCGCCGGCCGGAAAGGCGACGATGATGCGCACGGGCTTGCTGGGATACGGCTGCTGCGCCGATGCCGGGATTGCGGCGAAGGCCGCGCAGGCGAGCAGGATCAGCATCCGGACGGATTGGCGCATGGGGGGCTCCTCCCGTGGTGGCCGCGAGGTGTTGTTGGTCTCGCGGCCGACGAACATGGTAGACCGCGGCGCGGGGAAATCCAGACCGTAGGGTGCGCAAAGCGAAGCGTGCGCACCGCGCGTGGGCACGGCGCGTTCCGCGCCTTTGCCCACCCTACATCGCCTTCCACAAGTTCGCGCACAGCCGCTCGAGATCGCTCAGCGCGTTGTGGCGCGCCGCGATCGCCGTGTGCGGCATCAGGATCACGTTGGGGTGGCCGCAGAACGTCAGCAGCGGCTCGTCCGGCCGCGCCGGCTCGTCGTAGCCGACGTCGAGCGCGAGGCCGCCGAGGCGGCCCGTCGAGAGCGCATCGACCAGCGCCGCGTGGTCGACCAATTCGGCGCGGGCGCAGTTGATCAGGTAGGCGCCGGGCTTGGCGTGCGACAGCGCCTCGACGCCGATGATGCCGCGCGTGGACTCGTTGAGCGGCAGCTGCACCACGATGTAATCGGATTGCGCCATCAGCTCGTGCAGCGGCACGTGGCGCGCGCCGAGCGCCTGCGCGTCGGCGGCCGGCAGCGGGCGGCGTTGATGATAGAGGATCGTCATGCCGAACGGCGCGGCGCGGCGCGCGATCTCGCGGCCGACCTCGCCCATGCCGACGATGCCGAGCGTCGCGCCGTAGAGTGTCTTGAGCCCGGCGACGCGGGCGAAGTTCGAATAGCCGATATAGGCGGAGGCGCGCTCGCGGACCTGGTAGCCGGCGGCTTCGAGCGCGGAGCGCTCGACCAGCCCGTCGAGGGCGCTGATGCGCTTGGCGAGCGCCAGCATCAGCGCGACGCACTGCTCGGCGACCGCCACGTTGACGTGGCGATGCAGGAACGCGACCGCAACACCGCGCTCGGCGCAGGCCGCCTGGTCGATGTTCGTGCCGATGGTGCCGAACTTCTGCACGATCCGGAGCCGCGGCGCCGCCGCGAGCGCGGCGCGGTCGACGACGAGGCTTTCCACGATAGCGGCGTCGACCTCGGGCAGCTTAGCCAGGAAGTCGGCCTGGTCGGCCGCCCACACGACCTTGGTCGGATAGAGACCGGGCATGCGGGCACGCAGCGCCCCGCACCAGCCGAGGAAGTCCGGCACGTCGTGGGCGAAGAAATCGGCCACCACGCGCCGGTGCGCGTCGGGGATGTCGGGATCGAGGATGACCGGGACGATCTTGAGGAAGTGGTCTTCCTCGATGAGCAGTGTGGGCATGGCGGGAAAGTGACGAGCTTAGAACGGCACCGACGCACGTCCGCGCACCGACCAGTTGGTGAACTGATCGCTGGCGAGACCGCCCACCTCTCCGCCGATCGACAGCCTGGCCCCGCCGGCGATGGTGGCGGAGGCACCGGCGGTCACGCGGGCCGACCAACCCTGGATGAACTGGGTCGGCAGCAACAGCGGCGCAACCGGCAGCGAGGCGTCGTCGCTGTTGAAGTAGTAGTCGGCGTACAGGCCGACGTAAGGCGAGACCGTCGTGGTCGCGCTCCACATCCACGGATAGGCCAGTCTGGCGCCGCCGCTGGCGCGGCCGTTCGAGAAGTTGCGCTCGGTCTGGGTGATGCCGAGGCTGTCCGTGTAGGCGTCCTCGTGCTCCCACAGCGCATAGACCTTGAGCGAGGGTTCGAGCTCGAAGCCCTGCGGGAGCCGATACAAGCCGATCAGAGCCGCCGTCGCGAGCCAGCGCTGGCCCGGGAAGGTCGCGGCCGCGGTGCCGGCGACGCCGTCGTAGCTGATGCCGGAGCGAGCGAGACCGGCATCGAAGCGCAGGCCCGGCATGATGCGCCAGCCGAGATATCCGCCGACCGTCCAGCCGTCGCCCTTGAGCCGGCCGTTGAGCAGCTGCGACGTGTAGTCGAAATTCTCCCAGCCGCCGAACACGCCCACCAGCAGGTCCGGCGCAAGCCTGCGGGTCAGCCCGAGCAAGGCATTGATCTGCCCGCCGCGGATGTCGCCGGTCTGTAGACTGGTGTTCCAGCCGATGCCGCGCACGTCGGCCCATGCGAGCCATTCCTTCGGGACAGCGCGCGGCGGCGCCTTGAACACGGGATCGCGCGACGCATAGCCGAGCGCCGCGAACGCGTCGCCGACGCGCTCCCGGGTGGCGCTCTGTGGCTGCGGCTCGGCCGCGAAATTGAAACGGATCCCGTTGTCGCTCGCCGCGATGGGCTGGCCGTTCCCATTGAACCCGTCGCCGATCGCGGCGTCGATCGCGCCGGATATGGCCTGACCCGAGCTTTGCGCCTCGATCTTGGTGCCGACGATCTGCATCGCGCGCAGCCTGAGGCTGTCGGCCGGGACGTTGACGGTCTGCGTCAGCGCCGCCGTGCTCGGCGCGAATCCGCCGCCTCCCCCATAGCTCGCTGTGATCGTGTGCGTGCCGGGCGTGAGCGACGACGTGGTGAACGCCGCAACGTTGCCCAACAACGGCACGGTCGCGAGCACGGTGGCGCCGTCCTTGAAGGTGACCGTGCCGGTCGGCGTGCCCGAGCCGCTGGTCACCGTGGCGGTGAACGTCACGGCCTGTCCGGCCGTGCTCGGGTTGGCGGACGAGGTCAGCGCCGTCGTGGTCCCGGTCAACCCTGTGACCGAGGTCGAGACCGTGGCGGCGTTGTTGATGCCGCTCGAATCGGACGTGCTACTCGTCACGCTCGCCGTGTTGGTCAACGTCGAGCCGTTGACGAGACTCGCGCTCGTCTGCGCCACCAATATGAAGGTCGCGGTGGCGCCCGACGCCAGGCTCGCCCAGGTGGCCGTGGAGGTGCTGCCGCCGACGAGCGATGCGCTGGGTCCGTTGGATTGCGCGACGCTGACGAAGGTCTCGCCAACAGGCAGTGCATCCGTCATTGATGCATTTTGCGCGTCGCTGGGACCGTTGTTGGTGACGGTGATCGTGTAGGTGATGTTCGTCCCCGCGACGACGGTTGCGGGGCCGGTCTTCGTGACCGCCATATCCGCCGATGGAGCGCTCACCGAGGTCGAGACCGTGGCGGCGTTGTTGATGCCGCTCGAATCGGACGTGCTGCTCGTCACGCTCGCCGTATTGGACAAGGTCGAGCCGTTGGGGAGGCTCGCGCTCGTCTGCGCCACCAATATGAAGGTCGCCGTGGAGCCCGCCGCCAGGGTCGCCCAGGAAGCCGTGGACGTGCTGCCGCTGACGAGTGTCGCGGGTTGTCCGCCGGCGGATTGCGTAAAGCTGACGAAGGTTTCGCCAGTAGGCAGCGAATCCGACATCGATGCATTTTGCGCGTCGCTGGGGCCGTTGTTGGTGACGGTGATCGTGTAGGTGATGTTCGTTCCCGCAACGACGGTGGCGGGGCCCGTCTTGGTCACCGCCATGTCCGCCGATGGAGCGCTCACTGAGGTCGAGACCGTGGCGGCGTTGTTGAGGCCATTCGTATCATTACTGGCCGACACGCTTGCCGTGTTGGTCAAGGTCGAGTTGTTGACGAGACTCGCGCTCGTGTGCGCCACCAATATGAAGGTCGCCGTGGAGCCCGTCGCCAGGGTCGTCCAGGTGGCCGTGGACGTGCTGCCGCCGACGAGTGTCGCAGGTTGCCCGCCGGGGGACTGCGTAAAACTCACGAAGGTTTCGCCGGACGGCAGCGCATCCGACATCGATGCATTTTGTGCGTCGGCGGGACCGAGGTTCGTGACGGTGATCGTGTAGGTGATGTTCGTCCCCGCGACGACGGTTGCGGGGCCGGTCTTGGTCACGGTCATATCCGCTTGCGCCCAAGCCGGGGCGACCGGGACCAGAAGTAATGAGACACACAGGAGCGCAATGATGCCGGCGGCGTGAAGGCACCGCTCGCGCAAAGATGCTGGACTACGGCGAGCGGTCACCGCCCGGGCAAGAGATCGCGCGAACGCCGTCGCGCGTTTGCCCGCCGCGGATAAAGCAACGATGTTTGGCTTCACGGCCACCCCCCGGGACCGAGACTGCGATACCAAGTCTGCCGCAGGGTCCGAGGGCGTCAATCACAAAGGGAACCGCCACAAGGTATCCCCATCACGACGACGCAACGGTGTGCCAAATGCGCCACACTCGAAGTTGGCTAGGGGCATGATGCTACCGTGGCGAGGCCGCAGCCCGGCCCATGGCCAACCGCTGGCGGATGGCGGCGGCCTGCGGATCGTCGGGGGCCAATCGCAGGAACTGCTCCCACAAGGGAGCAACCTCCGTCATCGCGGCGCCGCGGTTGAACAGCACGAGCCCGAGGTTCTTGTAAGCCGGGGCGCTCTTCGGCACGAGCTTGATGGCCACCCGATAGTACGCGATGGCTTCTGCCTCGCGGACCCCGTCGTCCAGAACGTAGGCGATGTCAAAAGCCAGAGCTCCGTAGGATTCGACGATGCTCGCCTCGAATGTGGTCTCCGGATAGAGCCTGGTTGGGAAGTGTGCCGTTCTCAGCAAATCAAGCTTCTTTTCGGCGACTGCATAAAGATCGGGAGCCGAGCCTTTGGGCAGCAGCTGTCCGGCGAACCCCGCCCGCACAACGTCGTACCGGTCGAAAAAGCCCGGCTCCTTGGGCTGGCCGAGCAGGTAAACCGGTCGCGAATTCCAATTCGCCTGGACGAAGCGAGCCAATTGATCCCCGCCCGGAACGTAGACGTCGAACGGAATCGCGAGCTCGGGGTGCCGTCGGCGCAGTTGTCGCACGTAGCTCGCCAACTTCAGTTTCTCGATGTTGACCGTCACCAGGTCGGGCCGCCGCCCTTCCACGAGCTGCAGATAGTCCGTCACCATGGTTGCGGCGTCGCCGTCGACGATGAAGAGCGCACCGGTGTCGAACATCGACAGCATATCCTCGCCGAAATTCAGGTCGACCGTGTTTCCACTCTGGTCGGCCCGTTCAAAATTCAAGACGAACGCCACGGCGAAGTTTGCCAGGAGCAACACCGCAACGGTCGCGGCCGCCGCACGACGAAGCATCCTTGGCGTCATGGCCATGGTCTTGATGAGAGCCTCATACGTTCCGATGCCGATGATGATCGCAACGAATACGCTCGGGAGAATGTAGAAGCGTTCCAGCACGCCGTAGAGGATCGGGTTGTCGATATAGGGATTTGCAAAGGCCACGAAGACCGGTCCGGTGAACACGAACGCGAGCCCAATTGCGAGACCGGCCGAGCGGGCGCGGGCGATCATCGACCAGGCCCCGAGGACAGCCAAGCCGCAGCCGAGCGGCGTGAAGCCGTCGTAAAGACCGCGCAACAGCAGGCCTATGTGGACGAGCGCTGATCCCGACAAGGACCGATCCGCCACCGTCAGGTGGAAGGTGCCGTAGTCGGCGCGAAGAAAATGGTGGAAGAACGCGTCGAGTGTGCGCGGGTCGCCCCAGTTGAGCGGTGGGTCGGCGGAAGCAGCCAGGGGCAGATACAAATACGGCAGCAGACCGACGACGACGAGACCGGCGGCAATCGCGCCCCGTCGCACCAGATCGAACGGGCGCATGGTGATGCCGGCACGACCGCTCAAGAGCTTGTTTGCGCCGGAGATCAGCAGGACCAGACAGGCCGGCGCCAGGAAAACGATGGTGTGATGGTTTGTCGCCGCAAGTCCGCTCGCCAGCGCGAACGTGTACAGGAGATACGTGCGTTGTGGACAATGCTCCCACTCGAGCAACAGACAAAGGATCAAGGCAGCAAAGAAGCTGTTGAGCGCAAACACCTCCGCCACCACCGCATAGGCCCAGAATGCGTTCGAGAATGCCAACGCCAAGCCGGCGACCGCTGCCGCGATGAGTCTGGGTGCTCGCAGGCTGCTGGCTGCCGCGGTCTCGCCCGGCCTCGATTCGAGCAGGCAATAAATGGTCCACGTCACAATCCCGATCGTTGCCGCGTGAAACACGGCCGACATCAGATTGACGCGGAACGCCGGCGACCCCAGGGGCAAGAACGTGAACAGGTGTCCGAGGATCGTAAAGAGCGGATAGCCGGACGGATGTGCGACGCCCAGCACCCATGCCACCGTGATCAACTCGCCGCTGTCGCCCGTCGGAATGGATGGCGCCAATGTGCGCAGATAGACCGCGAACGCGATGACGGCCAAACCACCACAGAGTGCGAATGCGAACCGCCGATCAGCGTCGCGGCCCAGCGGCGCTGGCGCGCTCGCGCTCAGCGGGGCCTCCGCAGCACCTCCGTGCACAGCCTGCGCCTGCCAATCGGCACCCGTTGGCCGCCCCGCCGAGCGCATAAGTGTGTCGGCAGCCGTCTTGCGCGGACGTGAGTGTCGCTGCCGTCGTGCCACCCGATTCCCCTCCCGTTCACGCGGCATTTCTTTCGCCGCGCAGCAGCGAAAGAAATGGTGGGCGCGACAGGGATCGAACCTGTGACCCCTACGATGTCAACGTAGTGCTCTCCCGCTGAGCTACGCGCCCGAACTCATGAAGGGGTAGCGTCGGGTATATCGGCTCGGGGGGGCGCGGGCAAGCAGCCCACCCCCGGGGTTCCGCGTCATCGCGAGGAGCGCAAAGCGCGACGAAGCGATCTCCCGCCACTTGCTCCCGCGGCGGAGATTGCTTCCCTTCGCTCGCAATGACAAGGCGGATGGGGATTGCTTCGGCGGCCTTCGGCCGCCTCGCAATGACGCCGTGTGGTGGCCAGGCCGCTCAGGCCGCCAGCACCTTCTGCACCTCGTTGACGAGGTCGCGCAGGTGGAACGGCTTGGACAGCACCTTGGCGTGCTTGGGCGCGGCCGAATCGGGGTTGAGCGCCACGGCGGCGAAGCCGGTGATGAACATGATCTTGATGTCGGGGTCGAGCTCGGCGGCGCGGCGGGCGAGCTCGATGCCGTCCATCTCGGGCATCACGATGTCGGTCAGCAGCAGCTCGAACGGCTCCTCGCGCAGGCGCTGGTAGGCGGAGAGGCCGTTGTCGTACGAGATGACCTCGTAGCCCGCCTGCTGCAGCGCCTTGACCAGGAAGCGCCGCATGTCGGTGTCGTCTTCGGCGAGAAGTATCTTGGTCATGCCCCGGATCGCCCGCTTGCCTTGCGTCGGCGGGTGAATCCGCCCGACGCCCGTCCCGATTGCCCCAACGCGACTAAGCCGGCACTCCGGTAAAAATGCGGTGAATTGGCGATTCGACTTGGCACGAGGGGCCTGGACATGGACAATGGTTCTCTTAAGAGGTCGTAAACAGGATAGAGCCGGACCCCCGAGATCGCAATGACGGCGACGATGCGCGGGCGACCATCGGACCGTCAGGGCGACACGCAATCGTTCCCACTCCCCGCATGACCGACACGCGCAACGAACTCGAGCCGCCGTTCGAAATCATCGAGCCCGCCGACTGGCAGGGCCCGCTGATCTTCAACTCGCCGCACTCGGGCAACATCTATCCGCCGGCCTTCCTCGCCACCGCCCGGCTCGATCTCGCACAGCTGCGCCGTTCGGAGGATTCGTTCGTCGACGAGCTGTTTGGCGGCGTGGTGCGGCGGGGCTTCCCGTTGATGCGCGCGCACTTCCCGCGCTGCTACATCGACGTCAACCGCGAGCCCTACGAGCTCGACCCGCGCATGTTCGACGGCCGCCTCCCCTCGTTCGCCAATACGCGCTCCATGCGGGTCGCGGGCGGGCTCGGCACCGTCGCACGCGTGGTCGGCGACGCGCAGGAAATCTACGACCAGCGCATCCCGGTCGACGACGCGCTGAGGCGCATCGACGGCCTGTACAAGCCCTATCACCGGGCGCTGCGGCGGCTGGTGACGCGGGTACACCGCGATTTCGGCGCCGCCATCCTGGTCGACTGTCACTCGATGCCGTCGATCGCCGGCAACCGCGACGAGCGCCCACGCGCCGACGTGGTGATCGGCGACCGCTACGGCACGAGTTGCGTCGCGGTGGTGGCCGACACCATCGAGGCGGCGCTGCAGGAGGCGGGCTACTCGGTGAGCCGCAACAAGCCCTACGCGGGCGGCTTCATCACCGAGCACTACGGCAATCCGCCGGCCGGACTGCACGCGATCCAGCTCGAGATCAACCGCGCGCTCTACATGGACGAGCGCAAGTTCGAGCGGATCGCCTCGTTCCGCCGCCTGGCCGGGCACCTCGACACGCTGGCCGAGCGACTTGCCGCGATCTCGCTCGAGGAGCTGCGGCCCTATCGGGCAGCCGCCGAGTAGCACTCCCCGCATAGCAGCAATACGGATAATACATCGAGGCCATCCGCCGCCGTGGCCGGGCGGACTGTCACAATCGCGACTCGGCGAATCACTTAAGCTTTGCTCCGCGCAAGAAAAAAAAAGGGCCGCCAGCGGTGCTAGCGGCCCAAGTCTAGGGAGGAAACGCCCAAGGAGGGCGGCAGCAACGCGATCGCTCGCGTCGCTGCACCGCAATAACATACATCGCAGCGCACAAAATGCAAGTGGTGAGACCGGGAAACTTGTGTCTAATTCACGTACGCCATTAGTTTAATTCCGACTGTGACTTACGCGCCACGGGCGATTTCCGCCAATGCCGCTGCTGGTCACCATCAGGCTTTGGCGCTCGTCCCAGCGGCGCGAATCACCCGGCGCGCGACGGCCACCAGGAACGCAGCCTGCAATGCGAACACCCGCCGATACGACGCGCGGGGAGGTCCCGCGCCGGCCGAGGCCCAGCAAGCTGATCGCAAGACCGCTGACGGTCTGGTGACGAACGAGTCGCGCCGGCCGGCTCGGGCGGAACAATGCATTGCCCGCGCCGGACAAGTGACCGCAGCGGTGCGCCTACTCCATCGTTGCCGGAGCGCGTCGCGTCCTATAGGAGCTTGAGCCGCGCAGGGGCCACAGCCGATACATGACCGCGGTCGATCTCAAAGGGTTCCTCGACAGGCTGGCGACAGCCTCGGCCGAAGTGATCCTGCCCTATTTCCGCACCTCGCTCTCCGTCGAGGACAAGAGCCGCGGCGTGAGCTTCGACCCGGTGACGGCGGCCGACCGCGCCGCCGAGCAGGCGATGCGCGCGCTGATCCGCCAGCATTTCCCGGGCCACGGCATCGTCGGCGAGGAATTCGGAGCCGAGAGGCCCGATGCGGATTACGTCTGGTATCTCGACCCCATCGACGGAACCAAATCGTTCATCTCCGGCATGCCGGCCTGGGGCACGCTGATCGCGCTGACCCACCGCGGCACGCCGGTGCTCGGCATGATGCACCAGCCGTTCGTGCGCGAGTGGTTCTCCGGCGACGGCGCCGCCGCGCAGTATCGCGGGCCGGCGGGCGAACGCAGTCTGATGGTGCGCCCGTGCGCCAGGCTCAAGGACGCCATGCTCTACACGACGAGTCCGCGGCTGATGCACGAAGGCGACCGCGCGCGCTTTGCCAAGGTCGAGGAGCTGGCGCGGCTCTCGCGCTACGGCGGCGACTGCTACGCCTACTGCATGCTGGCGGCCGGCCATCTCGATCTCATCGTCGAGACCGAGCTCAAGCCGCACGACGTGATCCCGCTGATGCCAATCATCGCGGGCGCCGGCGGCGTCATGACCACCTGGGAAGGCGGGCCGGCGAGCGCCGGCGGCCGCATCATCGCGGCCGGCGACAGGCGCGTGCACGAAGAGGCGATGCGGGTGTTGAAGGGGTGAAGCGAGTAGCGAATGGCGAGTAGCGAATAGGGGTTGCTACTCGCTACTCGCTCGACTTCGTGAACATCGGCGAGCCGGGGACGAACGCGTCGAACGCGGCCCAGAACTGATCGCGGAAAATGTCCTGCTCCATCATGATCTCGTGCAGCGCGCCCGGGATGACCACGTGCGAGCCCGCGCGCAGATGGATCGCGAAGGTCTCGATCGCCGGCGTGGAGACCAGCTCGTCCTGGCCGGCGGCGACGATCAGGATCGGCTGGCGGATGCGCGCCGGCCAGGTGGCGGGACGCATCTGCGCCATCACGCGGAAGGCCGAGTCGGCCCACGCGACGGTGGGCGAGCCCAGGCCCAGCGCCGGCTCGGCCTCGAGCACGGCGGCCGCGCGCGCGTAGCGCACCGGATCGCTGGTGAGCGGATTGCCGAGGAACGGCTTCGCGGCGAGCACGGTCGGCCCGCCGCCCGGCACATAGCCTCCGCCGCGCCCGGTCATGCGCAGGATGCGGGCGAGCCCGGGCGCCAGGCCCAGCATGCGGCGCGTCGCGAGGCGGATCATCGGCGCGCTCAGCACCATGCGGTCGAACCAGCGGTGGCCCTTGGCGGCCGCCTGGATCAGCACGGTCGCGCCCATCGAGTGGCCGAGCGCAAACAGCGGAGGCGGGCAGTCGGGCAGCACGACCTCCTTCATGAAGGTCTCGAGGTCGGTC
>Ga0126371_10002673_pt1 | contig 15385 bp, 12 predicted proteins | sample PanSoiMetaPlot_4_FD_110145 | JGI IMG/M metagenome (GOLD analysis project Ga0126371, IMG submission 110145) | Tropical forest soil microbial communities from Panama - MetaG Plot_4 | ecosystem: Environmental > Terrestrial > Soil > Tropical forest > Bulk soil | place: Panama | collected 2016-02-17 | reverse complement strand
TTTTCCCTGTTCTGGAATCAACGTCAGAACGTCTCGGTGACCTTGTTCAGTTGCGGCGGACGATCCGGGTCAAATCCCCACTCCCGCGCGGTGCGTTCGATCATGCGGTAGGCGGGAATGAGCATGGTGATCGCGTCCGTCGCGGGATCATCGTCGCCAAGCCATGGCAGCGTACTGTGTGGACCGCCACACAGATGCAGCGCAATCTTGTGCTCCCGCAGTTCGCTCGCAAGCCGATCCACCGTGGCGGCTGTCTCATCCATCAAGCGCAATGCGACGACCGGCGTTTTCGATGACAACGCCGCGCGCGGCCCGTGTTGCAATTCGGCGGCGCTAAAACCAAGCGCAGGCAACCGTAGTACTTCAGCAAGCTTCAGCGCAATTTCCCGAGCCGAGCTCAGGCCGAAGCCGCGCGAAGCGACGAACACCGCGGACGCAGCGGCAAGATCATCGGATATTTCGGACCAGTCGAGTGTCAGCGCGCTGTGAAGCCGCCCCGGTAGTCGGGCGAGTGCGGACCTGAGAGTCACATCGTCAGCCAGTTCCGCAATGAGCGCGGCACCCGCTACCAAGGAGCCGATTGCGGTCTTGGTTGCGGCGACCGCGAGTTCAGGCCCGGCTTCGATCGGAACAACGAACTCGGCGGCCTCACTGACCGGCGATGGTATCGCGTTGACAATTGCGACGGTGCGAGCGCCCGCTGCTCGCGCAGACTGCGTCGCAGCGACCAGATCGGGGCTACGTCCCGATTGCGAGATCACGATGAACAGCGCATTCCGTAGCGCCAGCGGTTTGCGGAATGCGGTGACCACGGACGGGGCGCTGGCGGATACCGGCAAGTGAAGCCGCGTTTCGATAAGGTAACGCAAGAATACGCCAGCGTGGCCGGAGCTTCCGCGACCGCACAGAACGCCAAGCGGCGCGGCGCCAATATCCAGACGTCTTGAAAGATCAGAGACAGCGTCGCGATTTCGCAAGATGCGCGAAGCGACCTCCGCACTTTCAGAAATCTCTCGCGCCATCGCGGAACAAACGGACTCGACCATCGCTCGCAAGCTCCATCCTGCTTCATGCCCGCTGTTGCGTTCACATGTCGCGACCGGCAAGTTCTGCGAACACGCGACGGAGATTGCCCTTGTGACTGGCGAGAATGCTCTCGGCTTCCGCCTGGTCATAGCCCAATACCAGGAGTGCAGCGGTCTTGATGTCGCCCACGGCCTGGTCGAGGGCACGAGCCGCCTGTGTTTCGTTGCAGCCCGCGATCCGGCCAACCATGGTCTCGGCGCGGCGCTTCAGCTTCGCGTTTGTCGGCTGCATGTTGACCATCATGCCGCGGTAGACGGAGCCGAGGCCAAGCATGATCCCGGTCGAGATCAAGTTGAGTACGACCTTCTGAGCCGTACCCGCCTTCATCCTTGTCGAGCCGGCGATCAGTTCCCGCCCCGTCTCGACCAGCACCGGATATTTCGCTGACGCAAGCAGCGCGGTGCCCGGATTGTTTGCAACGCCGATCGTGACCGCGCGGTGCGCGCCGGCCTCTCGCAGCGCCGCCTCGGTAAACGGCGTCGTGCCGCTGGCCGAAACGGCGATCACCACATCGTTCTGCGAAAGCCGCGCCGCATCGATCTGCTTGACGGCGTCGACGGCGTCGTCCTCAGCCCCTTCCACGCTTGCAACAAATGCGCTTTCCCCGCCGGCGATAATGAAGTGCAGCCGCTCCTGCGGCCAGGCGAAAGTCGGCGTCAGCTCGGCCCCGTCCTGCACGGCGACCCGGCCCGAGGTGCCGGCGCCGACATAGATCAGGCGTCCGTGGTCGCCGAGCGCTTCCCGCGCGGCATTGGTCGCCGCCGTGATCGCGGGAAGTGCGCGCCCTATGGCTGCGACGGCGGCGAGCTGGCCCTCCCACATCGCCTCCATCGCCGAGGCCAGCGACCAGGCGTCGAGATCAGCAAAACGAGGATCGACCTCTTCGGTAGCCATGCGCGCGATCCGTTCTTCTCACGGGTTTGAAACGCGGAACTTCGGAATCGGTTCGGGTCCACTCGCCACTTTGCCGATGGTAAAGCCGCTCCGCGCCACGAGCAACGCTCCGGCGACGGCATCGTCGTCCGGAGGTTTGAGGCGGCCGCGCAGATCGCGATTCAACCAAGGCGCAATGGCCTCCGACAGCCCGCCAACCAGCGAAAGCCGATCAATTCCCTGGCGCGCGAACACGCCGAGTAAATCGCCGATCGCCTCAGCCGCCCGTTCGACAATGCTGCGGGCGATCGGATCACCCTCAGTCGCATGCCGCAGCACCATCGGCGCGAAGGTCGCATAGTCGGTCGCGGTCGCCTGTTCAGACCAAGCCACTGCCTGAGAGGTGTCACGGTCGAATGTCCCAAGCACTTCCTCGAGCAGCGGCGACATTTCGCCCCGCTTATCCGCTGCAAGGAGCGCTAATCTGATCGCCTGCAATCCGATGTCCGCGCCGCTGCCTTCGTCAGAGATCGGAAAGCCATGTCCGCCGAAACGATGTTCGCGGCCGCCGATCAGGCCGATGCCAACCGAGCCGGTGCCAGCGACGACGATGGCGCCGTCGGCGCCACCGTGGGCGCCAAGACAGGCGGCCAATCCGTCGCTGATGAAGCGAACGGACGCGAACGGATGCGCAATCTCCTTGAGCGCGACTTCGGCGCCCTGGCGCGTGAAACCCGCGAGACCGATCCCGGCGTGCATCCGCGCAAAATCCTCGCGCTCCAACCCTGCTTGTTCGGCTGCGGCCGTACACGCCCGCATGATTGAGTTCCAAGCCTTGTCGACGCCAAGCCGTGTCGTGGCCGGCCCCGAGCCGCCCTCGCCGAGCACCGCACCACGTTGGTCTTCGATCCGAGCGCGGCAACGACTGCCGCCGCCGTCAACCCCGAGATACAATATGCCTGTCGTCACCATGGTGATCCAACACAGAGAATATGGTACCGGATCCTTGGGGCGGTCGGCCTGCGCTGTCTTCAAATTTTAGCAATCGGTCCCGCGCCGTGCCGGGTTGATGCCTGCGCGCCCTTGTGCCGCAAGATTAGCATGCGCGGCATATATGCGAGATGAATATGATGGAAGAGCCCTCGCCTTCAGCCTCGTTCACGATTGCTGCACCGCAACTGTTCGACGGAACAACAATGCGAGGGCCGGCACTGGTGGCGGTTTCCGGAAGCATCATCAAGAGTGTCAGCTTCGGAGAGGTGTCATCGGGAGAAGTTATTGCACTTCCGGGGAATACGATCCTGGCGCCCGGCTTCATCGACATCCAGGTCAATGGCGGTGGCGGCGTTCTTCTCAATGATGAGCCAACCAACAACGGCCTCAGCCGAATTGTCGAGACCCACCGCAGGACGGGCACGACGGGCTGTCTGCCGACGCTGATCACCGACCGCACCGATGTCATCGAGCGCCTCGCGGCCGTCGGGCCTGCGGCATCGCGACTTCCCGGCGTGCTCGGCTTCCACCTGGAGGGCCCTGCGCTCAATAGAATACGCAAAGGCATTCATCTTGACTCTCAGATTCGCGTGCCGAATGCGCGCGATCTTGCCGCGATGAAGCGCTTCGGCGATTGCGGCCGCTCCATTGTAACCTTGGCTCCGGAATGCGTGCCGCCGTCACTCATCGATGATCTCCTGGAAGCGGGATTGCGCATCTCGATCGGCCATAGCGAGGCGACCGCAATGCAAGTCAGGCAGGCGGCGGATTGCGGGGCAACCGGCGTTACTCACCTGTTCAACGCCATGTCGCAGCTGACCGCCCGAGAGCCGGGTGTGGTTGGTGCCACGCTCGACGATGAGCGGTTATTTGCCGGGTTTATTTGCGACGGGCTTCACGTCGATCCCGCTAGCTTGCGCATTGCCATGCGCTGCAAGGGGCGCGATCGCTTGATGCTGGTCACAGACGCCATGCCCCTGATCGGAACGGACCAGCGCGAGTTCCTGCTGCAGGGGCGACCGATTACGCTTCGTGGAGCGCGCTTGAGCGGTCCTGATGGCACGCTGGCCGGCGCCCACCTGACCATGATGCAGGCGGTGCGCAATGCGGTCGCGCTACTCGGGATTGACATTGCTGACGCCCTGACAATGGCCTCTCGCACGCCAGCAACGTTTCTTGGCCTTGGCTCGGAGCTTGGATCGATCGCGCCGGGCTATCGGGCCGATCTTGTAGCCTTTAGCGGCGCGTTTGAAGTCATCGAGACATGGGTCGCCGGCTGTCCGAGCCAAAATGCGCGATCGTTGTGAGGTCGCACTGGTACGGAGACTTATGACGGCGACACTTTATCGAGGAATGGTCTCCAGGAGAGCGCCTCGCTCCTGGCCTTGTCAAAATGTCCATCCTCTAAAAGCTTTCCGACACATCTGAAGTATTCGCAAAGGAATGACGCGTCGGGCAGAAGGTACACTTGCTCATCGGGGGCCCACAGATCGAATTTCTTCGCGGAGCCAAATGCAGACAGGACCGCGGATTTGAGATCACGCACATTGTCCGGCCATCCCGACGACGCAGTCCGACTTTTGATGCTATCTGAAAGGCTGCGAAATTTAGAGCCGAGGCTCCGGAGCTCGGAAGCTTTTCTTTCGTCAGACCTCCGGTTCAGCCATTCCAATGAGACGCCAATTACGACCCCGGTCAAAAAGACCAGTACAAAACCAAACCAACGCTGTTGGCCGAGTGCAAGGAGGTGGCTAAAAACGATCGTGGCCACAGCGTTATGGAAAACGGTCGTGGCCATATCATTCGGGTCCGAGAAGACGTTTTCCTCCAACCATTTTGCCAGGATGGGCGTAATCAGCGGGATCAGCAGAAGACCCCAGATCCCAAGCAGAGACTGTTTAAGCCATTTGGACATGGAGCCCTATTGTCTAGCACACTGGCACGCCCGTTCAGCCGAATTGTCACCCCAACACGTCCAGCCATCCCCAAAACTCGATTGCAAGAGCTGGCAAACAGAGGCCGAGCGCCTCGGGGGGAAAGCGGAGCCCTTGTTCGGTTGACTCTACCCCGCAAGGAACTTTCGGTTCCCTCGCTTTCAAGGTATTTCTATGCTTAGAATGCCCAACAATCCCATTATCGTGCAAAAGTACGGTGGCGCCTGTCTTGAGACGCCGGCAAAGATCCGCGCGGTCGCGAGCAGCCTCGCCGACTTGCACAGCCGCGGTCATCGTGTCGTCGCGATCGTTTTAGCGATGGGTAAGACCACCGACGAACTCATCAGGATGGCCTATCAAGTAAGCCGCCATCCCAATCGCCGCGAACTCGACATGTTGCTGACCACCGGCGAGCGCATCAGCATGTCCTTGCTGAGCATGGCGCTGTCCGATCTCGGCGTGCCGGCCATTAGTTTTACCGGCAGCCAAGCCGGAGTGATGACCGATGATTCCCATTCCTCTGCGCGCATTTTGGATGTGCGGCCCATTCGCGTGCGCGAGGAACTCGATGGCGGGCGTGTCGTGGTTCTCGCGGGCTTTCAGGGCGTGAATCCAGTGACGAAAGAGATCACCACGCTGGGCCGGGGCGGCAGCGATACCACTGCAGTTGCGATGGCCGCGGCGCTAAAAGCCGATTGCTGCGAAATTATCAAGGAGGTCGATGGAGTTTGCTCGGCCGATCCGCGCATTGTGGCGAATTCAAAGCCCTTGCGTCTGTTGGACTTTGCCTCGCTATCCGAAATGTGCTTTTGGGGCGCCAAGGTTCTGCATTTCCGCAGCGTGGAGCTGGCGCAGAGCCAGGATGTGCGCCTGGTCCTGAAAAAATCGGGCAACGCCGAACACAGCACACAAGTGATGAAAGAGGTTGCGGGAATGGAAAACGGAAAAATCTTGGCCGTTAATTCGATGGCTCGCATTGAGCATGTGGAAATCGATTCGGCCGATCTCAATCAGGGTTTTGAGAAATTCGCGCAGCATCTCAAACAGAACGGCTTATCCTGGCCGCAACTCCTCGCCTCGGCTCATGCTGACGGGAAAACACGGATGATGATGACTTGCGATACGGAGTCGCTCGACACCCTGCTGCGCACGCTCGAGAGGCGCAAACACTTGCGCAAACAGCGCGAGTCCTTGAGTTCGGTGAGCCTCACTTGCTTCGGTGGTGTTTCTTCGGACTTGCCATTCAAGGCGATTGCGATTTTGCAACAGCACGGGATTATCGTCGACAAATATGTTTTTTCACCGCATTCGGTGAATCTATTTGTCGCTGCGGAGAGCCGCGAAGCCGCTGTCAACGCTTTGCATTCGCTGATCTGACAAGCCTCCGATCGTCGGAGCCTCTGAAGCGTCTTTACGCAATCGCGTTCGGTACTTGTCGCGGACCTCGGCCTGCCCACGAGCAAGATAGTGGCCGGTGTGGCAATGCTGGCCCTTGATTTCCCGCACCGACCGGCGACAATGACGTCGCGCGCAAGCAACGCGGTACCAAGCATTCCATAAGACGGGGAAAACTCGCTCGGGGCGGCACCATAGCTGCGCGGGAAGGAGCCGGTATGGGGGTATGGTTCACGGGCTGGCTACAGTCCTTGCTTCGCAAGGAAGCCATTCTGTCTTGCGCCGCCTCCGACGCTGGAACACCGACAAATGATCGTCGAGACAACATGTTGCTCACGCGAGAACGTGCGCATGCGTTGAGCCATGGAGGCGCGATCGACTGAAATGAACTCCAAGCCGGCACCAGACCGGCCGAATTACCACGGGAGGAATGTATGGCGAGAGTAACGCGACGTAACGTCCTCAAGAGCGGTGCTGCGCTCGTGGGCGGCATGGCTGGCATCCTGGCTACGGGCCGCGCGCCCGCTTTTGCGCAGGGCACGACGGTACACTGGCTGCGTTGGAACGACTTCGTGCCGGCTTCCGATCAATTGCTGCGCAAGGAGTTGCTCCCCGCAGCCGAGAAAGCGCTCGGAATCAAGATCAATCTCGAGACGGTCAATGGCAATGACCTGCAGCCGCGTATCACCTCGGCGATTCAGTCGGGGTCAGGTCCCGACATCATCATGCTCTTCAACAACCACCCGCAGATTTATTCTGAGAGCGTCGTCGATCTGTCCGACATCGCAGGTCGCGTGAGCGAGGCCGAAGACGGCTATTACGATCTGTGCAAATCCAACTCTGTCGACGGTCAAAAATGGATCTCTTTGCCGTGGACCATCGTCGGCGCCATGATCGCCTACCGGAAATCCTGGTTCGATGAGGTCGGCTCCTCGACCTTTCCCGATACTTGGGAGAAGTACCGCGAGGTTGGCAAGAAGCTCAAAGCGCAGGGCCGGCCGATCGGTCAAACGCTCGGCCACACCTTCGGTGATGCGCCGACGTTCAGTTACCCCTATATGTGGTCATGGGGCGGCACTGAGGTCGAGAAGGACGGCAAGACCATCAACCTCAACAAGAAGGAGGTCATCGAGTCCGTCAAGTTCATGACGGCCTTCTGGAAGGAAGCCCACGACGAGGGCGGGCTTGCCTGGGATGACACCAACAACAACCGTGCGTTTCTGTCGCAAACGATCTGCGCCACCCTCAACGGCGCTTCCATCTACATCGAATCGCTGCGCAACCCCGACAAGTACATCACCGAGAAAGGTACGCAGCTGAAGACCGACATCCAGCACTCTCCGTTGCCCAAAGGGCCGGCCGGCCAGTTCGCCATGCACACCTACTTCTCTCACGTCATTCCGAACTATTCGAAGAATCAGGATGGCGCGAAGGCGTTGTTGAAGTGGATTCATACCAAGGCGAATTACGAGCCGTGGTTCGTCTCCCAGAAGGGCTTCGCGACGCCGCCGACCCACGAGTGGGAGAAACACAAATTGTGGGAGGAAGACAAGGTCATGGCGCCCTTCAAGATCGCCGGCCGCCTTGGCCAGACTCCCGGGTATCCCCTGCCCTCGTCAGGCAAGAAGGCTGCCGAAGTGCTCACCAAATACATCATCACAGATATGTACGCCAAGGCGGTCCAGGGCGCCACGGCGGAGGATTCCGTGAAATGGGCGGAAGTCGAACTCAAGAAGATCTATACTTGAAAGCACGCGCGCTTCCTGTTCGCTCCTTGCTGTGAGGTGGCGGGAGGTTTCGCATGACGCGCCTGTTGGCGCATCGAGGTGAAGCGAAATGGCGATCGCCGAAACCCAAGTCTACACGCCGCAGGCGCCGCGGCCCAAGGTCCGCCTGCTCGAGGACGAGCGTTGGCTCGCACTCGTGCTGCTGGTGCCGACTCTGGTACTGCTCGGTACGTTCATCGCCTATCCGTTCCTGCGCGGCATCCTGTTGTCGGTGACCGACGCGCGCGTGGGTGTGCCCGGCGGCTTCGTCGGGCTCGCCAACTTTTATAAGATCTTCAATGACGGGATCTTTCGCACCTCCGTCTACAACACCTTCATCTATACGGGCGTGACCACCGTCTTCAAGCTGGCGCTGGGACTGTGGCTGGCCTTGCTGCTCAACCGCAATTTCCGCGGCAAGGCTTTCACGCGCGCCTTCATCCTGCTGCCCTTCATCATCCCGACCGTGCTCTCGACTTTCGCCTGGAAATGGATGTTCGATCCGACATTCAGCGTTATTAATTGGCTGCTCTATCATCTCGGCTTGATCACCGGTCGGATCAATTGGCTAGGCGATCCAGACCTCGCAATGATCTCGATCATCATCGTCAACATCTGGCGCGGCGTGCCGTTCTTCGCCATCAGCCTGCTCGCCGGCCTGCAGACCATCAGTCCCGAGCTCAACGAGGCCGCCGCCATCGACGGCGCCAGGCCGTGGCAGCGGTTCTGGTATGTCACCTGGCCGCTGCTCTTGCCCGTGACCATGGTCGTGGTGCTGTTCTCGGTGATTCAGACGTTTGCGGATTTCCAGATCGTCTATGTGATGACAGGCGGCGGGCCTGCCAACGCGACGCACTTGTTCGCCACCTACGCCTATCAGATCGGCATCGGGACGGGCCTTCTAAGCGAGGGCGCCGCCATCTCGCTTGCGATGTTTCCCGTGTTGTTTCTGGTCGTCATCATTCAACTCCTCTATATCCGCCGCGTGGAGGTGCGCTGAGTCATGATCGAAGGCGCACGGTGGCGAAAATGGGTGTTCTTCTACGTCCCGATGGCGTTGTTCCTGCTCTTCCTCCTATTTCCGTTCTACTGGATGGTCATCACGTCGGTGCGGCCGGATGGCGAGCTTTACAGACCCTGGAATTCGATCAACTACAATCCGTTCTGGACCTGGAACCCGACCTGGGACCATGTCAGATACCTGTTCGAGGAGACGCTGTTTGCATCGTGGCTGTGGAACACGACGTTCATTGCGCTGGCGTCAACGGCCATCTCGCTCGTCTGCGGCGTGTTCGCCGGCTATGCGTTGTCGCGGCTGAATTTTCCATTTGCAGGCAGCCTCGGCACCGGAATCTTCATCACTTATCTGGTGCCGCAGACGTTGCTGTTCATTCCGCTGGCCGAGATCATCCGCAACTATCACCTCGGAGACACGCCCTGGTCGCTGATACTGACCTATCCGACCTTTCTCATTCCATTCTGCACCTGGCTCATGATGGGCTACTTCAAGGCTGTACCCAAAGAGCTCGAGGAATGCGCGCGCATTGACGGCGCCTCGCGCTGGCAGGCCATGCTCTACATCGTTATCCCGGTCGCGATCCCGGGTATCCTCTCAGCCGGCATTTTCGCTTTCACACTGTCGTGGAACGAGTTCATCTACGCACTCGTCTTTCTGTCCTCGCCCGGGCAGAAGACCGTGCCCGTGGGCGTCACGTCAGAGCTGATCCGTGGTGATGTCTTCTTCTGGGGACCGCTGATGGCCGGCGCCCTGCTGGGATCGATTCCGGTCGCTGTCGTTTATTCGTTTTTCGTCGAGCACTACGTCGCAGGATTGACCGGATCGGTGAAGGGCTGACTGCACCAGAGCATGATCCGGAAAAGTGGAGACCGGTTTTCCGAAAAGATCATGCTCAAACAAAGAGCTAGAGCAATGATGGCGATTCCACCTAATCACCATCATGCTCTAGGATGGCGGAAATTGGAAAGCGAGCATGCAGATTTCATAGGCCGATGGGAGGCAGGTGAGACCAATGGGACAGGTCGTCCTCAAGGGGATCAACAAGTTCTATGACAGCGTCCATGCTGTCAAAGACGTCAATCTGCAGATCCGCGACAAGGAGTTCGTGGTGCTCGTCGGACCGTCGGGCTGCGGCAAGACGACCACGCTCAGAATGATCGCCGGGCTTGAAGCGATCAGCTCCGGCGACATCGCAATCGACGGAAACGTGGTCAACGAACTGGCGCCCATGGACCGCGACATCGCCATGGTGTTCCAGAACTACGCGCTCTACCCGCACATGAGCGTCTATGACAATATGGCGTTCGGCCTGAAGATGCGCCAGTTCGGAAAGGGCGAGATCGAGAAGCGCGTGCGGGAGACTGCGGATATCCTTGGTATCGGCGAAATGCTCAAGCGGAAGCCGCGCCAGCTTTCCGGCGGCCAGCGCCAGCGCGTCGCGTTGGGCCGCGCCATCGTGCGCCATCCCCGTGTGTTTCTGTTCGACGAGCCGCTGTCGAACCTCGATGCCAAACTACGGGTGCAGATGCGCGTCGAGCTCAAGAAGCTGCATGAACGTCTCGGCACGACCGCCATTTATGTGACCCACGATCAGGTCGAGGCCATGACGCTGGGCGATCGGGTCGTCGTCATGAAGGACGGTGTTGTACAGCAGGTCGGGGAGCCGCTCGAGCTGTACAATAACCCCGCCAACAAGTTCGTCGCCGGTTTCATCGGCTCCCCGGCGATGAATTTCGCCGCCGTGACGCTGAGCGAGGCGAACGGAGCGCTGATTGCCGAAAACTCCGGCTTGCGTATCAGGCTGCCGGACGAGACGTCGCAGCGCCTGCGCGACCACATCGGACGTGAGGTCACGCTCGGCGTGCGCCCGGAGGACCTCACCGTGGCGGGCACAGCCGATCTCGACCACGCTTGCTTCGACGCCGTGGTAGAGGTGGTCGAGCAGCTCGGCTCGGAAATCCTGCTCGACATGAAGGTCGGCAAGGATGTCATGGTGGCGAGTGTCGAGCCGACCGTCCGGGTGAAGGTGCGCGACACGCTGCGCGTCGCCATGCGCCCCTCCAGGCTCCACGTTTTCGATGCGAAGACCGAGGTGGCGATCTAACGCCGGACTGAGCCCCCGCGCCGCACGATAGCAAGTACTAGCGACGGAAGTTCATCCGGAAACAGCCAGCTGACCGCCGTACTTGGCGCGCAACTCCGTTTTGAGCAGCTTGCCGGTCGCGGTATGCGGAAGCGATTCCACGAAAAGCACATCCTCCGGCATCCACCATTTGGCAATTCGCGTCGACAGGAACTCCATGATCGATTCCTTCGTCGGTTTTGCGCCGGGCTTTGCATGAATCAACAGCAACGGTCGCTCCTGCCACTTCGGATCCGGAATGGCGATGACCGCGGCCTCGAACACGTCCGGATGTGAGAGCACGAGATTTTCGATTTCGATCGAGGAAATCCATTCGCCACCCGACTTGATGACGTCCTTCAGGCGGTCAGTCAGTTGCACATAGCCATCGGTATTGATGGTCGCTACGTCGCCGGTTCCGAACCAGCCGTCATCGTCGACGACCTTGCCACCCTCGCCCTTGAAATAGCCTGATATCACCCAGTTGCCCCGCACCTTGAGCTGCCCCACCGACTTGCCGTCGTGCGGCAGTGACCCGCCATCCTCGCCAACCAGGCGCAGTTCGACGCCGGAGACCTGACGTCCCTGCTTGACCTGCATGTCGACGATCTCGGCCTGTGTCGCGCCGTCGTGCTTGGCGAGCGGCGAGCCGAGCGTGACGAGCGGGCTCGTTTCAGTCATGCCCCAGGCGTGCAGCAGAAATACGCCGAGCAGGTCGCGGAATTTCTCGATAGTCGCGCGCGGCGCCGCCGTTCCGCCACTGAAGACGAGCTTCAATCTCAGCTTCGATAAATCGAGCTTCGCGCGATTGTTCTCGATATAGGCGAGAAAATTAAGCCAGATCGTCGGAATGCCGCCGGCCTTTGTACAGCCTTCCTGTTCGAGCAGCATGTAGATGCTTTCCGGATCGAGCCGCGGCCCGGGCAAAACCAGCTTGGCGCCGCACATGGCCGCCGAAAACGGTAGGCTCCACGCATTGGCGTGGAACAGGGGGACGATCACAAGGATCGAGTCCTGGGCCGACAGCGCAAAGCCGTCGGCCGCGCAAGCGGCGAAGGCATGTAACACCGTCGAACGGTGGCTGTAGAGAACGCCCTTGGGATTGCCCGTCGTGCCGGAAGTGTAGCAGAGAGTGCAGGCCGTGTTCTCGTCGAATTGAGGCCAGGTGAAATCGGGCGAGGCTTGCGCCAGCAGCGTCTCGTAGCACAGGAGGTTGTCGACCTTGACGGCCGGCATGTCCTTTTCATCGCACATCGCGACCCAGCCGCGCACCAGCGGCAAGCGTGGCGCGAGTTGTTCAACGAGCGGCCTGAAATCGAGATCGAAGAAGACATAGCCGTTCTCGGCATGGCTGATGATGTAAACGAGTTGCTCGGCGAACAGCCGTGGATTCACCGTATGCAGTACACGGCCGGAGCAGGTCACTCCATAATAGAGCTCGAGGTGCCGCCACGAATTCCACGCGAGCGTCGCGACGCGATCGCCGCGGTCAAGACCGAGCGCGGCGAGCGCATTGGCAACGCGCTTGGCGCGTGCGACGACCTGCCCGTAATTCGAGCGGTGCATGACGCCTGCCGGATCGCGCGAGACGATCTCTGTTTCTGCGTGCCAGGTCGCGACATAATCGACCAGATTCGAGATCAGCAGAGGCCGATTTTGCATGAGTCCGAGCATGAATACCTCCGTTTGAAACAATTCTTCGAATTGAAAAGCATTTGTGCAATTCTTGCTGTGCCCGTTGTCCGCATCTTGGGCTTCATTAAGCCCTACGGAACCAGCCGAAGTCCAGCGGTTAGGCGATTATTCTGTTCTGGCCTCGTCAGTTCTAGGCCCGCGAACGTTCGTTCTTCTTGCTAGGCAAGCGAATTCCTCGCTAATTTCCGGTCAAAATTAGCATTGGCTTTGGAGGAAGCGGACATGGCGCGATCTTATGAAGCTGCGTCATTTGGTTTGGCTCTGGTGTTTGCGTTCATATCGCCGTTATCTGCACAGGATTTCAAGACGGCTTGCGAGGGCCTCGCCGGCGGTGTGTCAGCAGCGGGACGCGTCACGGAAGTGAGGTTTGTGCCGGCTGGTCCTGTGGACCTGCTTCCACCTGCTCCTTCGGGAAGTACTACGTCAGCACCAGATCATTGCCTCGTTCGCGGCAAGATCAACGAACGCACCGGCATCGACGGCAAGCCGTATGCGATCGGTTACGAGGTACGGATGCCGGCGAATTGGAACGGCAAATTCGTCTTCCAGGGTGGCGGTGGACTCGATGGCGTATTGCGACTGGCCCTGGGTGTCATTGCATCGGGAACGCCACAGCCAAACGGGTTGTCAGCTGGTTATGCGTCGGCCTCGACCGATGCTGGACATCTGGAGGAAGCAGGTCCAATCGGCCCTTATTTGTTCGGTCTCGATCCGCAGGCGCGCGCCGACAAGGGTTATAATTCGATCCCGCCGGTTGCCGTGGCTGCCAAGGCATTGATCGCCAAACTATACGCGAAGGCACCTACGCGATCCTACTTCGTCGGCTGCTCCAACGGCGGAAGACAGGCCATGGTGGCGACACAACGCTACCCTGACATGTTCGACGGCGTTGTTGCCGTGGCGCCCGCTTACCGGGTGCCCTTGGCCGCCATCGACGGCATTGGCCATACCCAAGCGTTCATGTCGATTGCGCCCACAGGGGACGATGGCAGGCCGGACCTCGGCAGTGCCCTCAACGGAGACGAACTCAAGCTGGTCGCCAGCGGCATCCTCGATGCATGTGATGCGGCCGACGGCATCAAGGACGGGATGGTCCAGAACATCGCCGCCTGCAAGTTCGATCCGGCCGCGCTCTCTTGCAGAGAGGGCGAGAGGCGCGCCTGCCTGCCGGCGGCGAAGGTGAACGTCCTGAACCGTGTTTTTGCCGGCACCAGGAATTCGAAGGGTGAAGTCATCTATTCGGCATGGCCCTTTGACCCGGGCATTGCGGCGCTCGGCTGGACCGCTTGGCGGATCGGCACGCCAAAGGCGAGCCCGCCGAACGCTCGCAATGTCACCCTCGTTCCTGGGAGCATCGCTTACGACTTTATGAGTCCGCCGGAGAGACCCACCGATTTGCTCGACTGGTCGCTGAAGTTCGATTTCGATCGTGATCCAGCCAAGGTCTTCAAGGGCAGCGACGGATTTGAGGCCGGCATGGAGTTCGAAGCCGCAACGTCGACGAACCTCGACGCCTTCAAGGCCAAGGGCGGCAGGATCATCTTCGTGCATGGTATGGCTGATCCAATCTTTTCCGCTCTCGATACGATCCGTTATCAGGAAGCCCTCCAATCAAGGTACGGATCGGAAGCCGGTAATTTCAGCCGTCTCTTCCTGGTGCCCGGAATGAATCATTGCGCCGGCGGCCCAGCTACCGATGAATTCGACGCCCTCTCAGCGCTGGACGCCTGGGTCGAACAGGGTACGGCACCCGAGATGATCCTCGCTAAAGCCCGCAAGACGCCCGATGTACCCTGGCCCGGGCGCACGCGTCCGCTCTGCCCATTTCCGAAGGTTTCGACCTACAGGGGTCAGGGCGACATCGAAGACGCGGCGAATTTCGCCTGTCGATAGGAATGACGCAAGCAGGTCACGGCTTGAGGAAATCGCGGATGCTTTCGGCAATCTCGCGAGCATGCGTTTCCAACGCGAAATGGCCGGTGTCGATGAAGCGGACCACCGCGCGAGGATTGTCCCGCTTGAACGCCTCGGCGCCGGGCGGCAGAAAAAACGGGTCGTTCTTGCCCCACACCGCCAAAAGCGGCGGCTGGCGCTTGCGGAAATATTCCTGGAATGATGGATACAGCGCGACATTGCTTTTGTAGTCGCCAAAGAGGTCGAGCTGAATTTCATCGGCACCCGGGCGGGCCAAGTAAAAATTGTCGAGGTTCTGACCGTCCGGTGACACGATCGTTTGGTCGGGTACGCCATGCGTGTATTGCCAGCGAGTCGTCTCTGGCGTCAGGAACGCGCGGAGCGCGCTTCGGTTCTCGGGCGTCGGGTCCTGCCAATAGGCCCTGATCGGAGTCCAGCCATCACTGAGGCCTTCCTCGTAAGCGTTGCCGTTCTGCGAGATGATGGCGGTGATCCGCTCAGGATGGCGGAGGGCGAGCCGGAAGCCTGTCGGCGCGCCGTAGTCAAAGACGTACATCGCGAACCGATCGAATCCGATGATCTCGGTCAA
>Ga0126371_10002672_pt1 | contig 15386 bp, 29 predicted proteins | sample PanSoiMetaPlot_4_FD_110145 | JGI IMG/M metagenome (GOLD analysis project Ga0126371, IMG submission 110145) | Tropical forest soil microbial communities from Panama - MetaG Plot_4 | ecosystem: Environmental > Terrestrial > Soil > Tropical forest > Bulk soil | place: Panama | collected 2016-02-17 | reverse complement strand
TGAAGCCAGGGTTTGCGTGGTTTGCGGAGAACGAGCCGGATTGCTCGCTCATCGTCTGCCTCACCGACCTTGAGATTCCTAATCCGGGCCAGGAGCCTGACTGCCCTGTGCTCTGGTGCGCGTACGGGCCGCCTAGCCTGTACAAGTACAAGCCTGAGTGGGGCAAGGTGATCGACGTAGGCTCTGACGTGAGCTGAGGTCGCTACTAAGGACGGCGGGCGGACCCGCCGTCTCATAGTGGCATCCCGTCACAACCGGCTGTAACCGGCATCTCAAATACAGGAGTTCCAAATGTTGAATACGACAAGCATGACCCCCGGCAAAGTCCGGTCGCCGCTTTCGCGAAAGGCGACCCTGGTCACCGTCGTTGAGTCTCAGTGGTCGGGCCACAAGTTCGACCGGGAGATCACGCAGGAGACCAACGCGCGGCTGAAGTCCAAGTCCGACGCGGGCCGGTGGAACAAGTTGGTTGTTCCGAAGGAAGCCTTGGCTCCGGTGCGGTCTGCGTTCACCGCGGTCGGTGATCTGCATCGGCAGATGACCTCGCCCTGGAAAGACAAGGGGCCGCGGATTTTGGCCAACCTGAACTACTCGAAGTATACGGCGGCCATGCGCGAAGCGATCCGCAATGCCGAGGATGAGGCCGACAAGTTCGCGCTGATCTATCCGAAGCTGGTCGCGGAAGCGCCCGAGCGGATGAAGGATGCATACAATCCGGAGGACTATCCGCCCGTTTCCGAAATCCGGAGCAAGTTCAAGATCGTCTTGGACTTCGACACGCTGCCCGATGAGGCCGACTTCCGCTGCGATCTCGATCCCGAGATCGAGGCTGACATCCGCGCCGAGATCGAGGCTTCGTCGCAACGGATGGAGACGCGGATGCTCGACGATACGCGCGAGCGTATCACCGAGGTCGTCGAGAGGATGGTCAAAGGCCTGACCGAGTATGGTCAGGAGATCAAAGGCGCGAAGCGGAAGCGCACCTTCCGTGACTCGCTGGTCGATAACGTCCGTGAGCTGGCGGACCTGCTCCCCGGCTTCAACCTCGCCAACGATCCGACGCTGGCTGCGATCACCGATCGTATCAGCAAGGAGCTGTGCAGTGAGGACGGCGATGAGCTGCGCAAGCACAAGAACGCGCGCGCAGCGGTGCAGAAGTCGGCCGAGTCGATCCTCGATGACGTATCGAAGTTTCTAGCCTAACAACAAAAGGGGCGGCGAGCTGTAACTCGCCGCCCCATGCCGTCATCCGCGGGAGTTCCGATTTCACGCGGAGAGGCACTAGCCCCCAACCTAAGAGCACTGCGCGTGACGCGCAAGGAGTTCCCATGAAATCCAATCTGACCACCGCCATCGATCGCCTTGGCGTCATCAAGGCGAAGATGGCTGAACTGAAACGCGAGGAGGATGAGCTACGCGACGTCCTGATCGAGCATGGACCGGGCGCCTACGAGGGCGACCTGTTCCGTGCCACGGTCACGCTCAGTGAGCGCTCGACCCTCGATATGGACGCGGTGCGCGCCAAGCTGACGGCGCAATTCATCCGCGCCCACACCAAGCTAACCCCGGTCACGACCGTGCGTGTCGTCGGCCGCATCAACGGAGGAGACAACTCATGAAACCATGCCCCTGCGGCTCTGGTGAGCCGCGCCGTGAGCTAGTCGATGCTCGCGGCATCTTCTGCACATTCGTTTGCGACCGCTGCGAAAAGCAGAAGCGCGCCAAGTTTCGGAGCGACATATTTGTTGATCCGAATTACTGGACCGAGGAGGAGCTGACCGACCCGAGGTTTTGGGACGACGACTTCCCGGTCCAACACGACTAACCCCCCACAATGGAGAAGCAATCATGAAAGAAGAAGTATTAACTGTTAAGGAAAAACGGGTGATGAAGAATGCTGGTAAGGCAATTCTTCTTTTCCTCGTCATCAACACAGCCCTTCTTGTAGGCATCCCACTGCTGTTGCTTATCATCGGTGGCGTGCTGAGCCTGCTGCAATAGGAGCAATCAAATGAAGACCGTCATCATCGGAGTCGCATTGCTTGGTACGCTCGGGCCAGCGGCCGCGGATATCTGTTCGTACAACTATCACGTCGAGAGCCCTGAGTTCTATCGGTGCCGCTTTAATGAGGGCCGGGAATGGATTCAGCAGAACCAGATCGACCGTCAACAACAGGAGTTAAACAGGCAACAACGCGAAATCGAGCGGCTGCAATTCCAGCAACAACTCCAGCGGCAGAGGCCGCGCTGAATCGAGGAAGCCGGGAGAGGTCACCCCTCCCGGCCCCCCTGCCTTCATGACCAATCTGGTTTCATACCTTCGACCGGCAACCTTAACAGGCGGGACCCACGCCGACAATCCACAACGGCCCGTTTAGTGCTTGCATTAAACGATGGGCTGACGGTACGCTAAAAAATCAAATCGGAGAAAGCATCATGACCATGACCAAGGAAGACGCCGAGATCAGCTTGGCCCAACGCGGACTGAAGCTGCTTTACGTTCCCGGCAACGAGCGCGCCAACGCCGAGGCCAAGCTGATCACGCTCGATGGCCGAGACACCGGGCTTGCGATTCAATTCGCGGGCAACTGGTTCGTCGCTACTGAATACCGGCAAGGCGACGGCAAGCCTGGACCGATCCATCTCGGCGGGTCGCACCGGGAGCTTGTCGCGGCGCTGGCCGACTGCCTCACGTGGCACGACCTCAACGGCAAGGCCTCGCTGGAGCAGGGGCGTTGGCGCCGATATCGATTCCCCACGTTCCGCAATCACCGCGAGGTCGTCTGCTTCAATTGCGACACCGCGCTTGCGGGCTTTCACTACAGCGACATGGGCTTCGCGCCCGGTCGCGGACAATACACGCAAGAGTGCGGCAAGTGTGCACTGCGCACTTGGTACGACCTCGAACCCACTGAAGACTAACCATGCGCACTAAGCTCATCGAATCGACCGCCCTTCTGTTCGAGCTACTCGGGCAGGAGTTGGAATCGATGGAAGCCGAGTGCCCCGAGATAACCGGCACCGAGGACCTTAGCCTTGCCGATCGCAACCAACTGCTGGTCACCTGTAGCGCGGAGCTAATCGCGCACGTACTCGCTTCGCAAGCCAGCTACAACGGCGATAAAGCCCGCGACGGATTAATCGCCCTGACCATGGACATGACCCGGAGACTCGACGAGCTATGCCAGCAGTGAAGCGCAAGCACATATCTAACCAAACAGGAGGAACCGTTGAAGTACACCTGCGCGAAATGCGGAGGACCTATCAAGCTGCTTCAGCAACACATTCAGCTCGGCCGCGAGCTGTATCACGTGCTATGTGTGCCGGTCTGCACCTGCACCTACAGCCCGGTCCATAGCAGGACCGAAGACCCGCCCTACATCGTCCGTCCTGATCCAAACTGTCCACGCCACGGAGACCTCGCATGAGCGATCAAGAAAACACCTTCCGCCCCGATATGGCTGCACTCAGCCGCGAACTGGGGGAGGCGCCGACGCCGATGCCGGTATCAAAACCGGAGGACTACGCACCGAAGCGACACCCATGGCGCGACGCGCGCGATCCCGTCAGCACATCGCTCGCGGCACAGATTGCAGAACTCGATCCGCTGATGGAGCGATTCGACAAAGCCATCGACCGGCTGCGTCTGATCCACGACCGCGTCGCAGGACCGCGATCCGTCCCCAGCCACGAGGTCGGCAAGACTCCCACGCAGGACTCGCTACTGGCCTCGGTGCGATCCAAGCGAGACCGGCTGACCCGTCTACTCGACCAACTCGACCGCGAACTCGGATCGCTCGAAGAATGCCTATAAGCACCGAACCTCAAGATACGCTCGATGCTCTAGCCCGCGCCCACAGGCAGCTCCGCATTTGCCTCTGGTTGACGGTGGTGAATGTTGCGCTGGCAATATGCATCCTCGTACTGCTGTTTTCGATATGAGCAGTCACCGGAGATCGTTTCAGCAAATCGCGACATAGCGCCACAGACAAATATCAACAAATTCAATGTTAGCGGTTTGCTAAGTCATTGATGTTTGTCGCATCAACAACAACTCGAAAAACGAGCGTGCTATAATTGTCTCACGGTCGCAAATGACCGGGTTGTTTGAAAACATGAAAGGTGAAGCATGAAGACCCAACTCGAAAGGGCTCGGGAGCGTCACAACGCGCTCGTCGAGCAATGCACCAAGGCGATGGATCGATTCAACGATGCCGCCGACGTACTCGTGAAGCGGCGGGTCAAGGCACAAGCCTTGATCCGGGCCGTGGTCCGCAGCGAGAAGCGGATGAAGAAGCTGCGCGAGGAGGCGGCCAAGCCGAAGCCGAAGGCTCCTGCGCCAGCGGAGCTGAACGACAAGCTGCCGAAGGAGTTGGTCGCCAAGGTGGTGGCCAAGAGCCGGAAGCGTCGGACCCCCGACGACTTCGCCGCCGAAATAAAAGGCCGCCGCGGTCAGGCGACGGCCACTGAAGAAAGAAGCGATCCGTTCTTAGGATAACACATTCAGGGCCACGCTCAACTCGGGCGTGGCTCTTTTTAGCTCATGCTCATTGGAAATGCCACATAGCAGCAACAGCGTAGTGTTGCTGGACCGCGCGATCAGCGTAAACTTGCCCCCGGCGGGACAGTCGGCGCATCACCCCTTGCCCTGCCAAGCGGCGCAGATGATGCCCGTAACTGCCACTCACGGTCTGCGCCGCGCCTGCTTTTAATTCAGTGACAGCCATCACAATTCCGCAGCCGTTCATCAGATCATCGCCGCATCACCGCGAGCCAAGTGTCCTCGATGTGCTTGATGTCCATACCATCGGCAAACCATCCGTTGAGCACAGCCGAGACATCCGGCGAGTTGTTGTTGAACGTCTTGTCATCGGCGATCTGTTCCGCGAGATAGTAATCGTGCCAGAGAATGAGGCCGCCCTTGCGCACACAAGCCTTCGCGAGCTGCGTGTCCCACACGACGGCTTCGGTTCCGTGATCGCCGTCGATCAGCATCGCATCGCAGATCGGCAGATCCTCGGGCGTCAGATCGAACGAGCCGCGCGGTCGCACGATGACCTCCAAGCGATGGTCCCCGAGCGCGTAGTGGGCCGGGATCTCGGGAACGTTCGTCTCGGGCTGGTCGTTGCTCCCGATGTAACCGGGTTCGACATCAACGCCCACGTAGCGCCGAAGGGTCGGGAGAGCGGCTAGCAGCACCTCAGCACAGAGGCCCTGGTTGATCCCGATCTCCACGAAGGTCTCGGTACGCAGCTCGCGCAACAGCGTGATAAGCACGCCGCGCTCCTTAACCGTCATCATGTAATTTTGATACCGCGGGATATTGATCAGCGGCGCCGGCTCGATCTGGATCTGCGGGAGATTCACGGCAGGTTCTTATCCAACTGATACCGAGCGACGTCGGGGTCGAGGTCGGCCATGAGCGTGAAGAATTTCTTGCCTAGCTTTGCCTCGATCAGGGCGCGGCCTTGCGCGGTGTTGTAACCGCCGAGCCCGTTCGCAGGAAAAGCCACGCCGGTCGCCGCGACGATGTCCTTATCAACCAGCGTCGGGTAATACTCGTATTGGGCATGCTTGAAGTACTTGGTCGTGGGGAGGGCTTTGCTCATGTTGTCTATCGCTCCTCAAATCCGGTGCAGTATTCATATCCTAACACGTTCTGCTGATAGCGCCGACAGGAGATCACCCACTCCCGCCGCGTCTTCGCCGTGAAGCTCCAGGCCCCTTCCGGATCAGCCAGGAGGTCGGTGTTGGTCGAACTGTGTTTGCACACGAAGCAGCACCGATCCTCCGTGCCTCGGGGCCAAGTCATTCTTCCGGCTCCGGCGGGATCGCCGCCCGGCGCGCGTTCCCCTCCTCGACCGACTTCACCAGCGACCGCGAGATCATGATCTCTCCCGCCATCACCGGCTTCTCCCCGGCCGCCTCCCACTCCCGAGCGACAGCCCGCTTGTTCGCGGCGTCGGCGCGACGCACATACGCCTCGTGCCGCTGCCGATCCTGCTCATCAAGCTGATCACTCAGACTCCCCGCCTTACGCCACTCGCCCCGTTTCAGCTTCTCAGCAAGGTCGGTCAACTTCTCCTTCATCTCTTTCTGCGTCTCTGGATTCGGCGGACTCCGGTATTCCTTAGCAAACAAGATGAGGGAGAGTTTCCCACGTTCCTCCCTGAGTGGCTCAATTAGCCCTTCTGCAAACTGCCGCACCTGAATGGGCGTCGGCTTATACTGAGCACTGATACCGCCCGCCGTGCCCATCCTGATCCTCATACAGGCCGTCTGAATTGCCCAAATCGGAACGCCACGCAGCTCAGTCACGTAAATCGTAGCAGCTTCCTTCTTCTCCGCATTGGTCAGCCTGACCGACGAGGCGACATCATAACATTGGAGCATGTCCATAATGGCAATCGCCGCGTCCTTACTGTTCTCCTGCTTGAATGCTTCGTTCAGTTCGACCAACCGATTTAGAAGCAAAGTCCGCTGCCGCGAATTAGGCATGTTCCGCAGCAACAACATCCCGTTGGGATTGCCACCTTCCCGCTCTGATCCCGACATGCACCAGCTAATAGCGTCGGCCGTGTCCCGGTCCTGAAAGCTCGGGACCGAATAGGTCGTCTTCGTTAACTGTCCCATTTCTCAGTTCCTCCGCTAGCTCTCGGTACGACTTGTTCCGCTCCTGCACAAAGTCCTCGTCCTTCCAACGCTCCTGGTTGAGCCATGTCTTTGCCATTGGAATATATTGCGGTTCCGTATCAATTGACTGCCGAGCGTACCGTCGCGCGCCGGCGATGATGTCCTCCGGGTCCACCCCCTTCGCCACAGCGCGCTCGAACTTCTCTCTCGCTGGTTTCTTCGGATTCTCACCGGATCGCTTCGGGTACGCCTGCCAAAACATCTCGAAGGCGTCGTACTCCGGCTGCGCTACCGGCCGCAGATCCCCCCGCGTCACCCGCTCCAACGCATCCTCCCGCTCGATCCGCGCCGTGCCCCTGGTCCTGGCAATCTCGGCTTGCAGGTCCGCCACCAGCTTCTTGAGGTCGGCGTTCTCGATCTCAAGTTCTTGCTCCCGGTTCTTCTTGCGCTCTCGATAGCGAGCTTGAGCGTCCGCATGGGCATCACGTGATGATGTCACGTGATCACGTGATCCGTCACGTGACGTGTCCGTAACGCCATTTCCCTTGGCCATTCAACCCCTCACTCGCGTGATACTGGTCAGCTTCAGTAAAATTTCACGGGATGCACACTTTGAGCATTGTAGTTTAATCCCAATCCGCTGGAGATGCTCGCTCGCAACTCGCTGATGTCTGCGCGATCCACAATCTCCACAGATCACCAAAATTCCGATGTTGTAGGTCAGTTCGGTGTCGGGAGGAGCGCCACGGAATGACTGTCTATTCGTCGCCCATCGTTGCAGGTTGCGAGCACCGATTGCTTCACCTGGGGGGAGCTTTTTGATCTCGACCATTCCTGTCCTCCAGACATAGGTCTGGCTCCCCGCAAGAGTGGCACTGTTGCCATCTTGGGTATGACGTGATGCGAACCCGGCTGTCCTTCTTGGGGGGGACCAGTCCCGTGGCCCCATCTACAAAGCCGATGGGCGGCAACAGTGCCAATGATGGCCGGTTCGGTCGGGGAGCAAGAAAACCGCGCACCGTCTCTCGGGCTATGTCCTGCCGAGCCCAGGTCGTCTCCGGGTTTCCCTCCGAGCCGGACCACGTGGCGCAGGTTGATCAACGGGAACGAGCCAAACACAACTGGATGCGTACAAGTCACCCTGCGCCGGGCTGATCCAGCCGTCATCGATGGGCTTGTAGACCACTGCCCATCCGCCGACCGTTTCCAAGTACGCGATCATGTCTGCCTCTTACGCAACGAGGTCGCTCGGCCATACGGGCCGGGACACCGGATGTTGTGTGCAAGAAGGCCGGGGAGGTTGAAAATCGCACCAGATATTGCTAAGTGTCGATTCTCGATCTCCGGTCGCCTTGCATGGACTTACCGGATATTGCGCCCACCGAAGGACCTCCTCGGTGGGCGCTTCGTATCGAGCAACCGAATCGGGCCGGAACGCTACGGGGGAGATCGGGTTATCCCCAGGAAAGTTGGGGCACCGGAAAAGACCGAGCAGGTATTAACAATTTTTAATTTTGCTACTCTAGTGGTATTGTCAAAAGAAAAACCCCGCGGTAATTTGCGGGGTATCGGGGTGGCTTGAAGGGGTACGTGACCTGCGTAGCCCTTGCTCTCCGAGAGGTGGAGCCCAACCTTAACTGGGCATCGGCGATCCGATTGGTTTGAGTCGCCCTCGACCGTCGGATCGTTCTTCGGCCCGCCCGGCCTCTTCGTCAGCAACGAATGTCGGGCGGGCATCTTTATGTGCCTTTTACTCTGGCACTGTCACGCGACCGACACAACCCACCCCCAGCACATTTTTTTAACATATGTAGTTGCGCTGCTACGGGAACGATATTGCAAGCGCCACGTCATTCACCGAATCATCGAATCGTTCTATCTGGGGAACGAAACATGTGGAAGGACAGCGATTGGCTCGCCAACGTCGACCGGGACCTTCAGCATCTGACCCGCCTGCGGAGCAGCGAGAGCCAGTCCCGCCGCCAGATCGAGGAAGCGTCCCAGCACCTCCAGCAGACGATGGCTTGGTGGGAGGAGTGGAAGGCGAAACACCGGGAGTGAGCAGCCACTTCGGTGGGCCAGCGACATGGACGGAGCCCAGACTGCCCAACACCACGCGCGACAACTTCAGCGAGGGCTATGGCGATCACCGCGATCGGCTCCTCACCCGGCTCAAGCACGTGCACCCGGAAGGCCCGCGCGACGACATTGCGATCGAGCTATTGCGGGCCGAGCTGCGATGAGATCTGGAATCGGGTTGTTCAGCTTTTCCGATAGAGATCGGGACGCAAAATCTCGCGACTGACCCCCGTCACCCGCTCGACTTCAATAATCCTTTCACTTGGAACGCGATGCCAGCGCAGAACTGAGGAAGGTTCAATTTCCAGCAGTTTGGCGAGGCGGTAGCGCGTGCCAACGGCATTGATGGCCGCCAGTAATCCTGGCTGCAAAGATTTTTTAATTCTTTGGCTCTTGACCATTATATGCCCTTGGTGCATATCAAGCACATGAGCAGACAATTCGTCAAGGCTCAGAGCGCCGCCGGACGCAATTCCGGCCCATGCCCCGAAGGAGGGGAATATGCCTGCAAGACCACAGGCGACTACCGAGCCGCGTGTACCAGCACGCCAAGCTCGGGCGGACGAGGTCCGCACACGGATCGCAGCAGTTGCCGCTGCTGCGACCGACACTGACCGCCGTACTGTACAGGAAATTCTGCAACGTGCAGGGAGCGGTGAATACGGTTCCAAGACCTACGATATCACGCCCGGATCTGCGGCGCTGCTCTTTATCGAGCATAATCCGCATAATCGGGACTGGGATCCCTCGTGGACCTTGGAATTAGCTCGGCGCCAAAGCGCTGGGCTCTGGAAGCGCAACAACGAGCCCCCGGGCTTCTATAAGGACGGGGCGCTCGCTGACGCGCAGCATCGCTTTGCTGCCGTGGCGCTTTCTGGCATCACCTGGACGACCGTCATTGTCTTCGGCATGGACCGCGAGTCGGTCATGACGATTGACGCCGGTCGCCGGCGTGATGCGGCTTCCGCGCTCAAAATGGATGGAATGCAAGAGGCAAAGCTCAAGCAAACCATCGCCAAGAACGCGGCGGCCTATCTAGTGAAACTGGGCGACGAGACCGCCGCCCTGAAGTCGGAAATGGAGATCGCCAAGGCGATCCACACGCACCACGGCGTACTCGAAACCGCAATCAATATTGCGGAAACGAGTGTGGCCAATCTCGTCAACCCGGTTCTTAAGACTCCGGTTGCCGCGACCACGGCGTATCTGATGCTGAGCGCATCGCCGCCATGGTCTGAGCAACGGGTGCGCGAGAAGCTGGCGTTGTTCCAGACTGGTCAGGCAGAGGGCGGCGAAAGCGAACCGTTCTTTGTCGTTGGTAAAATCATCGAAGCCGCTCACGAGAGATCGCAGCCCAAACTGTCGAACTCCCGCGAGATCGGTTGCGTGATCCATGCCATGCGTCTGTCCGAGCAGGGCGTGCGTGCGGTGCGTCGCAACGCCGTGCTGAACGCGGTGAAGGATAGCTTGCCTAAGACAGGCTATCCCGAAGTTCAGCCGGAGTTGCAAGCAGCCGAGTAGCTGACGACCAACTTGCCGGGGCGCGAATGCCCCGGCTCTTTTTTCCAAGGACACACCATGACGACCGACAACATCATTCCCATGCCGACTTCACTGAGCGCTTTAGCGGATCGCTACCGCGCCGCTTATCGGCGCATTGAACAGAATCGTGGAGAATGGATCGCTGACACCCTTGTAATGGCCGAGGTGCTCCACGAAGCCCGCGAACGGTTCCCAAATGATATAGAATTCTCCGTTTGGATCGTTCAGAACGGCCTGGACTTCCATAATAAAGATGACCGCGCTGCACTGATCAACATGCAGCGCAATCGCACAATATCTGAGATTGTGTTGGAGGAAACCGCGCGAACTTCCCCGCAACTTATCTGGCGCGAAGAAATCATGCCGAGGCTTCTTAGCGCTAAGAAACCTCTTCCTTTCGAAAGTTCGCCGCCAGAATCAACAACAACATCCCCTGACAGCCCGAAAATTGAAGAACAGCCTTCGGAACCAGCACAAATTAAGTGCGAGAGTCCCAAACTCGACCACCGCTCGACATTCTACGAAGCGCCGCGTAGCCAAGAGGTGGCGGATGTGTTTACGGAAAAAGACACGCGGGCAACCCTTGGCAGGGTGTGGAAAAGCCACGCCGGCAAGCAAATCTGGGACATGATATTGACTGCGATTGACAACGGACTATGCGTCCGGACTGAGCGCGCTTTTAAAAATCCAACGCTCGGCCTGCTGTTCCCAACGGGTCCTTCTAGCTTCACCCGCGTATATCTCCTCGATAACCTGAAACAACGTAAGCATGTCCGCGACGTGCTGCTACCGCAGATGATTGCCTGCAAGGATCAGCTTTTGGCTGAGCCAGAGCGGATGCGTGAAATTCTCAGCAGCCATAGCGCTACCCAACAAGCCAAAGTGCAGGCCGAGGTCCGCAACCAACAACGCCAACAAGCCATCAGAACCATGGCCGCAACCGAACAAGAGTTGATGATGTTCGGCGTTCCCGTTTGGCCACGATTAGACGACAGGCAAGGCGCTTATGATTATGATCAAATCCGCGCCGCGATATGGACATTTCGCGACCTGCTTTCATGGAACAAAATCACCAACGATAACAGTCCGGCTTCTATCGGCATTCGCATGCGGTTGTCGATGAAGTGGTACAATGAATATCTCATTCGCACTGATCCTCGCCGCGAAAATCCAATGCGTCGGATCTTCAGCCTCCTATTTTGGCTTTCGAAGCTATACGAAGACGCGCCTGAGGCCGAATGCAAATGGCCGCATTATCCGACAGCAGAAGCAGAATGGTGAATGCGTAGGCCCTGGTTGGGGGCACGCTTAAATTCCAGTGGAGTCGGCTATGACCGATCACGCATGGAAACTCGAAAACATAGCCCTGTTCGCTAGCCCGTGGCTGGGGCTGATAATCGCTGCACTGCTGATCATCGCTACAGGTGGTCTCGTAGCCGCCCCCGACCGCTGGGACCGTGCGACGGTGATTCACGTCTGCCCTGACGGTACGAAGGTTTTCCGTATGGAGGATGGCGAGTACCGAGTGCGCTACAGAGGATTCCGCAGCTATCACGCTATCGGTCCTGATGTGTGTGTAAGCCAATAGATCCAATGCGTGGGCCGGTCACAGGCTGATAGCAGCCCACGACAGACGGCGGGAGGGCAGACTGTGATGCTCTCCCACTCGTTGCGCTTTAAAGAGAGATAAAGGCAATGCTTGGAGCCGATGACGCGCTGAGATGGATCGAGGAACAGATTGCCAGCGAAACCCACAACCTCGTGCAACAAGAAGAATACTTGGAAAGGGTGCGGCAGCGGATTGCAAAGCTGAAGGAAGTGCGCGAGTTTTTGAATACGATCCCTGGTGACAAACATGACAGATGACGGCGCATCCGGCAAAGCCGATGGAATGGATCGTGCCGAACGTCACGCTGATCCGTATTGGTGGGCGTGCATGTTGGAGGCGGGCAAGGAAGTCGCCCTGCGCAAGCCGTACTTCTTCACCGATGACATCGTCCGCTGGTGCAACGAGCACCATCCCAACGCGACGACGCACGAGCATCGCGCCATCGGCCCGCTGATGCGCGCTCTGGCACACATGGAGGTGTGTGAGCCGACACAGGACTGGGTGCAGTCGACCCAGAAGCAAAATCACCGCCGGCCAATGCAGGTGTGGTGGAGCTTGATCTATCGTGGTCCCGGCCCACGCACCAAGCCGCGGCGTCACCGCCCATTAGACCCACGCCAGTTGATGCTTGAGCTCTGAACCCTCAGAGCAAGCCGACGTGCTGCCAGACCTCGACCCGCAGTGACGGCCGATCCCCATAGTGCTTCTCCACCGAGCACTCCACAATCAGATTGTCATCCTGCCAAACAACCCGATTGAAGGCGTCCAGCGGCGCCTTCAGGATGTTGTCGAGATCCGGTCGGACCACCGGCCGGATCAGACCTGTCAGCGCCGCCGCCCTCCGCTTGTTCGACCATGAGCTTGGCACCGACATAATGGCGATCACCCGAATCTTGAGCGCGTGGTGGAACGGCGCCCGGCCCCCCATCGCCTGGGCAGCGGTCCAGCGCAGCGCGCCTTCATACGATCGGGTTTCCTCGGGAGTGTAGGCAAAGCCCTTTTTGGTGAACCTCGGGCGGCCCTTACCCTTGGGCTCGCCCGGCAGTTCAATGACGACGTCGGGAAGCCGCGACGAAGGCGTCGTAACTGGCTCAGCCAGTGAAAGCACTCTTATCCTCCCCGCCTTCGACGACCGAGAGCTGCGGCTCGTGCCGCTGGCCGCTTTCCTCGGGGGTGAACATCGTCTTGGGCGCGATCCCATCGAAGTCCATGACGTCCAGATAGAACAGCATGTCTTCGAGCATGACGCGGCCACGCAGCGGATCGGCCTTGGCCTTGGTGACAAACCGGCTGGCCAACCGGGCGGCGGGCGCATTGCCGCCGAGGCTCTCGAAGTGCTTGGTCGCCTCGCTCAAGGTCTGGCCGATTGACGACGTTCGGTTTTTGCAAGCAATGATCTCGCCGATATAGTTGCGAGCCGACTTCTCCGAGGCGAGCTGACGGACGTGCTCGCCTTGTTCAGGTTGGGTCTGGAATTTCTTTGGGCGCGCCATCTCCTGATCCTCCATCTAGTAGTGCCTGAGCAATGGCACGTAGCACATCTTGCGAATCGCGATAAGAAAAAAGCTGTGGTTAGCCACAGCGCTCTTCGTTGCAGCACGATTATTTTGTGCTTATACCTAACTCTTGGATCGGGCCTGCTAACTCCCCCCGGGAGTCTGCCCCCCGGTCGGCCCGAGGGTCGCTGTAGGAGCAGGAGCGGCGACCCGCTCAGGAGGTCCCTCGATGCAACAGCCGCTCGCCAAGACCTTCGTCAAGCTCCAGCCCCGGAAATGGGACGGTGGGGCGATCACCATGCCGGGGCTGTATTACGATCTGCCCATCGACGTCTACCATTCTGGCGACGTGTGCTCCGAGCCGTCGATTTCCAGCTCCGGGCTGCGGACCATCTTCAATCAGTCGCCAGCCCATTATTGGGTCAGCAGTCCTTACAATCCTGATCGTGTGCTGGAGGAGGAGACCGATGCGCTGACCCTCGGGCGCGCCGCCCATCATTTACTATTCGGCCAGGAGGAGTTCGGCAAGCAGTTCGTCATGCGGCCACTGACGGTCAACGGCGAGGACTGCAACCGCAGAACTCGGCACGGCAAGATCTGGCACAAGATCCAAGAGGAGCGCGGCCTGACCATCGTCACGCCCGCCCAGGTGCAGGCGATCCAGGGCATGGCTCAATCCCTGGCCGAGCATCCGCTGGTGAAGGCGGGCATTCTTAATGGCCTTATCGAGCACAGCTTGTTCGCCAAGGACCAGGAGTCCGGGCTGTATCTGAAGGCGCGCCCAGACGTGATCCCAAATGACAGCCTCGACTTCGCCGACCTCAAGACCACGGAGAGCGTCGATTATCGCAAGCTGGTGTGGACGATCCGGGACTATGGCTACCACATCCAAGCAGGGCTTCTGAACCTGTTGTGCCGCATGGTCCTCAAGCAGCCGATGGCGTCCTACTCGCTGGTGTTTGTCGAGAAGAATCCGCCCTGGTGCGTGCGCGTGGTGACCTTGAAGCCGTCCGAGATCGATCGTGGCGAGCGCTCATGCCGGGCGGCGCTGGACCTGTTCAAGACGTGCTGGGAGACCCAGCACTGGCCCGGTCCCGGAGGGGACCAGCATGATGCCCAATACATCGAACTCGACGGCTATACGCGCGATGCGATCGACGAGCGGCTCAAGCAGGAGTTCGGCATGAAGCTGGAGATCAGGTGAACGCGAGATTGAAGGACATGAAATGACGGCGGCCACGAATAGCATGATCCCCAACATCATCTTGCCGCCGTCGGTCGGGCCGCCTTCGATGTATTGAAATCCAGACGCCCAGTGCGGCCCGACCTATTTGTTTGTTGAGAAACTGGAGATCAGGTGATGGTCGCTCCGATTGAAGGCAAGCAATGGTGGATCAAATCGAACCAGGGGCAGCGGCAGAAGCGGCCCGTGACCCTCGCCGCCGTGAAGCAAGAGGCGTTCGTTAACGAGCGCACGGAAGCTGAGGCGCGGCTGAAGGAAGCCATCGAGGCCAGCATTGAGCTGCTCGCCATATCGGTGCAGGGGATGCTCGATACCTCGGGCCGCAAGGACCTGAGCTGGAACGAGCCGGCGACGATTTACGTCATTAAGCAGCTTTGTGACCTGATCGGCTGCGAGGCGCCGCAGTTCGACTTTGCTCCGAAGTTCGCGCGCTCGCCGAGCGGTTCGCACTGCATCAACTGCGGCGGCAAGCTCGCCCCCGAGGAACACGAGTGGTGCGTCCACTGCGAACCAGAGCAGTTGAAGTCGCAGCGGATGGCCCTGGCGCGTGACTACCGAACCCGGCAGACGAACCGCAGCCGCTACCTGTTCGGGAACATCAAGACCCTTCAGGCCGACATCAACAAGCTGCGCAAGAAAGCGAGAGAGCAATGGACACAGTCGAGACCACCGCCGACATCCGCATGAAGATGCTGAAGCTGTGGAAGTTGGTCGATGAGAACAAGATCAGTGCCTCGGAGCTGCGTCTGCACATCGGGCTCGCACGCGTGATCCTGGAGACGCT
>Ga0126371_10002671_pt1 | contig 15386 bp, 11 predicted proteins | sample PanSoiMetaPlot_4_FD_110145 | JGI IMG/M metagenome (GOLD analysis project Ga0126371, IMG submission 110145) | Tropical forest soil microbial communities from Panama - MetaG Plot_4 | ecosystem: Environmental > Terrestrial > Soil > Tropical forest > Bulk soil | place: Panama | collected 2016-02-17 | reverse complement strand
GAAATGGGATAAGCATCTTTTCCGGGAGCATTCGTGATCGAGACGCGAAAATCGGCTGGCATTTTGGGCGCAGAACCTGCCGCCGCAGTCACGCTTTCAAGGGATGCCTTGACGAACGCACCCGAAGAGTTCCGGACACTGCCGTACGGAATCTTGTTTTGAATGGCATAGATGAGTTCGACGTACCCAATCGATCCCGGAAGCTGCCGGATCAGTCCAGCGACTCCTTCGTTGCCTTTGCCACCCATTCCGATCGGCCACTTCACGGAAGTGTCGCTGCCGACCTGGCCCTTCCATTCCGGGCTGACCTTCGACAGAAAATCGGTCCAGATGAAGCTCGTACCGCTGCCGTCAGAGCGGTGAACCACAATAATGTTGGAGTCGGGGAAGTTCACGCCGGGATTCGCCGACGTAATCGCCTTATCATTCCACTTCGAGATCTTGCCCAGGAAGATACCCGCCAAAGCATCCGGTGTGAACTTTACGTCCCCGCTGACGCCAGCAATGTTGTATGCGGGAACAACTGCGCCCAGTACGGTCGGAATGTTGAGAATTCTTAATTTTGCGTCCTGTAGTTGTTTGTCGGTCATCGGCATGTCGCTGGCGCCGAAATCAACGGTTCCGGCCGTGACCTGGCGGATGCCGCCGCCGCTGCCAATTGGCTGGTAATTGATTTGAACGTCGGAGTGCGACTTGCCATACTCACTGAACCACTTGGAATACATTGGATTAGGAAATGTGGCGCCGGCTCCGTTGAGCGTGGTTTGCCCCACGACCGGCAAGGCCAGAAGCACACACACGAACAGCAGCACGAATTTGCGCATCGCTAGTAATATCCTCCCTTATTTGAGGTTAATGATCCCGTTCTATCGGCGCAGTGTTAAAGGACCGTTACAGCTGAATGAATTTCTGATGAACGGAAACCGTATGGAGAGCTTGTCAACTGAAGGCAAGATTAATTCAGAGGCGACCGAAGGTCACGTTACCGGGCGGAACGCAGATGTTCAATCTCGCGTGGAAATAAACTATTTCCCGGGAAATCCTGTTCTAAGCCCGAGAGCAGCGCGATCGCGCGGGGTCTGTTCTTTTCCCGTACGTACGCGATGGCGAGCAGAATGCGCGCAAATGGCGCCAGATAGTGCCCGTGTTCCGCGGTGGTTTGCAGATCGGCGATGCCGCCCTGTTTATCAGCAGGTAATCCGCCCAACCGCAAAACCCAGCGGACAGGCGCCGACATGCTTCCGATGATGTACTTACTGAATCCTGTCGCCAATAGTGCGTCGTAACAGTCAGGGCATACTGCGAGCAATTCCTGTGCAGATGCCGACGCCTGTTTAGTGAAATGCAGCGAAGCAAGGTTTCTCTTCTCAATCAGAGCGGCGTAATCGGCCTGCAGTCCCGAAGACAGCGTCATCGCAAACAAGGCGTCGCGATCTTTCGGATCTTTGGCCAGCCGTGAATGTGCCAGCGTCTCGGATCGCGCGATTGCGCGCTGAAAGCGATCTCGCACGGCAGGATCGGGACTCAGTTTCGGACGATGATCGAAGGCCGCGTCGTTCTCGTAAAATTGGGCTTCGAGCACGCCCAATCGATTGAATTCCGAAAACAAATAGCCGGCCGCTTCGCTCACCGGTCCAACCGGGTCGTCCGGATGCTCCCTTTCCCACGACGAGAACTCGCCTTGGGCGCCGGCAAAGTCCAGGTTATAGAGCCCGGTGAATCCACGGTCGAGCGGGGAATCCCCTATCACCCTTGGGATATCCTCGGCTCTGGTTGACACGACCAGGCACGAGCACAAGATTGTCACTAGCAGCCAGGCTCGTGCATCGATAGAGTTGCTCATGTTCCCCGTACCGCATCTGGTCTATGATCGTTAACTCGGATCGTGATATATAGCCGGAGCGGTCACTAATCCATTTGATGCCGCGAAGTAACAATTTCGAACTCTTCTTTGTCAATGTTATGTCAAATAAAGGAAGCGCGTTAACCCCCTCCGGAAGAGATGCTTAATGCCTGATTCACCCATTCGTCATGCTCCCGGCTGGCCTGGCATTCCGCCGCGCTGGACTTCGAGTGCCAAGACTGGAGTCGGCACTGCACTGAACCAGCACAGCAAAGTCTGGTTCACCATCAGCCACGGAATCCTCAACGAGGTCTACTTTCCTCGCGTCGACCAGGCATGCACCCGCGACATGGGTTTCATCGTGACTAGCGGTGACGATTTTTTCTCTGAGGAGAAGCGCCACTGCACGTTCGAGAATCGGCCGGTGGAATCCGGAATCCCGGTATTCCAACTGACGAACACGGATATGACCGGTCGCTATCGAGTCCACAAAGAGATCCTGAGCGATCCCTACCGCAGCGTGGTCTTGCAAAAGGTCCGCTTCGAGCCGTTGCAGGGCACACTTTCGGACTATCGATTGTTCGCGCTTCTATCTCCTCACCTTGCGAATTGCGGATACGGCAATATCGGTTGGATGGGCGATTACAAGGGCTTCCCGATGTTTTTCGCCACACGCGACGGCGCGACCCTGGCGCTAGGATCCTCAGCACGTTGGAAGAAGACGTCTGTCGGCTTCGTTGGCACCTCTGACGGCTGGCAAGATATCTCGCAGCACTTCCAAATGGAATGGGAGTACACACGGGCAGAGAACGGTAATATTGCCTTCACCGGCGAAGTCGATCTGGCCGCAAGTAAAGGAGAGTTCGTCCTCGCACTCGGCTTTGGCTCCATTTGGACCGAAGCCGGACAGCAAGTTCGCTCAAGCTTGTTCGAGGATTACGACGAAATCCGCGCGATCTACATGTCGCAGTGGAGTAATTGGCAAAAGAAGCTGCTGAAGTTGGACGAACCCCTGCGGCAGAATGATCTGTATCGGACTTCTACTGCCGTGCTGCGAACCCACGAATCCAAAGACTTTCTCGGCGGAATCATCGCCAGTCTATCCATTCCATGGGGCTTCAATAAAGGCGACGAAGATCTCGGCGGATATCACCTCATTTGGCCCCGCGATCTGGTCGAGACTGCGGGTGCTCTACTGGCGGCAGGTGCCGTTACTGATGCGGTCCGCGTGCTGCGCTATCTCGAAGCGACTCAGGAGGCAGCCGGCAACTGGGCGCAGAATCTTTGGCTCGACGGGCGTCCTTACTGGAGCGGTGTGCAGATGGACGAAACCGCCTTCCCTGTCCTGCTGATCGATCTTCTTCGCCGCGAAGCTCCCGAGGCCCTGGGCAAACTCGATCGTTGGTGGCCCATGGTGCGGAAGGCCGTCACCTTCATCGTCCGCAATGGTCCCGTTACTCAGCAGGACCGCTGGGAAGAAGATTCGGGATATTCCCCTTTCACCTTGGCTGCCGAAATCTCTGCATTGCTAGCCGGCGCAGAAATCGCAGATCTCACCGGCCATACTGTCGAGGCCCAGGCCATGCGCGATGCAGCCGACGCCTGGAACGACAACATCGAGCGCTGGGTTTACGCCGATGGAGGAGACCTCGCACAACAACTCGGGGTGTCCGGCTACTATGTGCGCATCGCTCCTCCGGATACCGATGGAGCCGCCTCCCCAACGCAAGGCTTCGTCCCGATCAAGAACAAGCCTCCGGGGCAAGATGGTGACCGCGCCTACCACATCATCAGTCCTGACGCGCTCGCGCTCGTGCGCTTCGGATTGCGCGCGCCGGACGATCCACGAATTATCAACACGCTTCGCGCCATTGATGCGTTACTCGCCGTGGAACTTCCCCAGGGACCTGGCTGGTATCGCTACAACGGCGACGGATACGGCGAGCACAAGGATGGCTCTGCCTTTGATGGAACGGGCATCGGGCGGGTCTGGCCCTTGCTTGCTGGAGAACGAGCCCACTACGCGCTGGCAGGCGGTCATCGCGATGAAGCCGAGGCTTTGCTAACGGTGATGGAAAACTCTACCGCCGGAGAAGGCCGGCTGCTTCCGGAACAGAGTTGGGACTCGGCCGACATTCCGGCCCTCGAACTCTTCCGGGGCAAGCCGACTGGATCGGCATGTCCCCTGGTTTGGGCGCACTCGGAGTACATCAAGCTGCGCCGCTCCATTCGAGACGGGAAAATTTTCGACCAGCCTCCGCAGACCGTGCAGAGATATTTGAAAGAAAAACACGTGCGGCAAATCTTCGGCTGGCGCTTCAACAACAAGACGCGGACCGTCCCACGAAACAAGACGCTTCGCATCGTTTTGCTCTCGCCAGCCCGCGTGCACTGGAGCGTCGATAACTGGCAAACCTCGCACGACACCGACACGCGAGATACGGGACTCGATATGTACGTCCTCGATCTACCCACCGCATCATTGCCTCCTGGCGGACAGGTGGTCTTCACCTTCTTCTGGCCAAGTGAGAATCGCTGGGAAAACAAGGACTACCGGGTTATGGTGGAATAGTGGGCGGGCGTCCGACGAACAGCTGTTGGAACCAAGAGACCGGGAGGGGCACGACTTTTCAGTCGAGCCGTAATCGCACAGGATCAAATGCGGCTTTCAGCCGTTGCAGGCGTCAGTCGCAGAAGCCCCTTCCCAAGGCCCCTTTAAGCACTAGCGGACTCAGTCCTCGCAGTTCGCGTAGCACAATTCCACCACGGTGCAATCGTCGCTCAGCGGGTTTCCAGCACAGAACTGCGTCACCGCCGAAAAGATACCTTCGAGAGTAGGTGATTTTGCCGCCGCGGCTTCCAGGCGGAAATCTTCGAAAAAATCCCCTTTCGAGTTCTCCGCTTCCGTCACGCCGTCGGTGACTAGGATGAACCTATCGCCGGACTTCATTTGGCAGGTTGCGCTTTCAAACGGCGCATCCGCAAGCAGTCCTACCGGCACATTCCCGTGCGGGGGGCGTATGACTTCATTGCCGCAGACCAGGAGCGGCGGTACGTGACCGCAATTCACGTATTCCAGTTCGCCGTCGCGCCGCAGGCGGGCTATCAATACAGTGGCGTATTTTTGTCCCTCCATCTTCTCGGCGAAAAAGCGGTTCACGGCGGTCACCACCTCTACCAGTGGTACTCCCGCGCTTAGGTGCGAATAGATCATCCCTTGCAGTGTCGAAGCCAGCAGTGCAGCGGATACTCCTTTGCCGCTCACATCGGCCAGCACAACGGCTAGCCCTTCTTTCGTATTTACCGCATCGAAAAAGTCGCCGCCGATTTCCTTGCAAGATAGATTCTTTCCGCGTAACGTGGCGAATGGCACCTCGGGAATCTTCACCTGCATCAGCCGCTGCTGAATGCTGGCGGCGATGCTTAACTCCTGCTGGTAGCGCCGCGCCTCTTCCTCGGCCTGCACCAGACGCGCATTCTCAATGAGCGACGCAGCTTCTGTCGCGATCGCATGCAGAATATCGTTGCCAACACCCTGTTTGAGGTCGTGCTCCCGGGAGGCGAAGCGCGAATCCACGTAAAGCACGCCCATTGCTTCGGCAGTTGGGCTATGACTCGGAAGCTGACCGTCGCGCGTAGCCTGCAGTTGCAATTTTTTGAGCGGAATACAGACGACTGTGCGCAAATCGTAATTGACGATGCTCTGCCGCTCGGAAAGATCGAGAGACCGGCTCGTGTCTGTCAGAATAAATTCGGAGTTTGATCGCATCGACTCTTCCAGGATCGAGCGCGAGATCGTCCTGTCATCGAGCAGAGGCTCCTTCTTCGAGTTGCGGCCCGCTCTCAAGTTCAGATTGCCATCTTCATCCTTAAGGAAGACGTAGGCTCGCTCGCCTCGTGTCAAGTCCAGCGTCACGTCGAGCATCGTAATCAGGATCTCATCAAGTACTCCCACCGTGTTGAGTTTGCGTGCAGCCTCCAAAAACAGGCGCAGTTTTTCAAGGTCCGTGGTTTCCTGCTTGATCTGAATTCCCGAGATCTGGCTGAGAAAGTCGCGTGCGGTATTCGACGTCTGACTTGCCGGATTGAACAGGATGTACGCCGAATCGCGTGCTCCAAACTCGAGCCGATCGCCCCGTTCCAGCCTCTGCCGCTGGATCCGTTCGCCGTTAACAAAGGTCCCATGCTTGCTGCCCAGGTCCTCGATAAAAAAGTCCACACCGTCCTGCATGATCTGAGCGTGATCGCGCGAGACCCGGGGATCGGCGATCACCAGGTCTTTATCCACTTTTCGTCCCACAGTGAATGGTGACCGGTTCAGGACAATATTTTTTTGTTCACTCCCCTGCACGAAGACAAGGGCTGGATAAACCCCGGACCCGGAGGACTGACTCTGACTGATCACATTCAGGGGCATGGCTGGTGGTTAGGCGCGCGCGTTCCCGGACTACTTGCCGGCGCCAAGAGCAACTCCGCCACCAGACTACTCTGCGGCCGCATTTGGCTGCAAGATGGGCAAGTCGGGATGCAGATTATCAGATAGCGAACAGAAGTCCTTCCTGGCTACCAGCAACGTCGCATAGATCATTACCGGAATCGCGAAGCTGGGGTAAAACGGCAACCGCCAGAATTGCTGGACCGTCATGGCAGGCAAGAATAAAAGCGCAATCGCAAGGCCCGCCGCCGCGGGGTAGGACCAGAACACAGAACTCGCTGTCACCGCCACAAAGAAGCGACGCAACGGCCCACTCTGCCACTGGTTCCTGAAAGCCCGCAGAAAAATCATGCAGGCCGGCAGCAGCAAAATCTGGTTGTACGGTGCGAACGTTGGGATCACCAACAGAGTCGTAGCCATCGCGAAGCAGAACATCCACCAAAACTCCGCCGTAGTTTCGGCAGTGCGTCGCTTGTCCCAAGCAAACCACGAGAGCAATGCAACCATCACCACCGATCCCATTCTCCCAATGGTCTTCGTCAGCAAAACGTCGAGCACCGAAGTCCCACCACCCGTATAAGTGTAATAAGAAGACATGGCCCCACGGAACTCCCGGATCCATCCGGGGAGCAACAACTCGCCTGCTGCCACCATGAGCGCTATCGTGATGACGAAACTCCAAAACAACCACTGTCTTTCCTTCCACTGACTGATCACCCAGACACCAAGCCAGAGGGTAAGCAGGACGACAAGCTGCGGCTTAATGGTCGCCATAGCCAGCAAGACACCGGCTAAACCAAGCCGCCGTTGTGCTACAGCACTCATGGCAGCTGCGATAATCGCGGCGACCAGCACCGTCAACTGCTGCAGTTTCGCGCCCTGCACCGCGGGAAAAGAGCTCAACGTCAGTAACGTCCATGCAATCTTCGCGCTCGTGGAAATCCGCCATTCCAGGGTATGCAGCCACAGCGGTACCGTCATTGCGGTGAGCAGCGTGAAAAGCCAGAACACCCAACTGCGTACGATCGCAAACGGAAGCTTGACCGTTGGTGCCAGCATCAGAACGACGTAGACCGGATACGCAAATGCCTGCTGATCTTTGGGATCGTGCGGCCGCGAAGGATCGAGCACGCGTCCGTAGTAGCCAATCTGAATCTCCCGAGTGATGTCATCGCGATATGGATCTCTGCCATGCAAAAGCAGTTCGCGGGCACCCAGCCATCGCGGATAAAGGTCCGATAGATTGCCCCTCGGAGCACCTGTGGCGTCCGCTTCCGCGTGCTGATGTGGGATCGCAATCGCCTGCACCCAGATCCACATCGAGGCTCCGAACAACAATGCGCTAGTAACTAGAAAGATTCGCCTCAACATGTCAGATCGGCGCCAGCCGCCTTGTCGATTCCCGTTTGGATTGGAGGCTCAGAAAGTCCCATCTGATCGCAAAAAACCACCCAAGCAGAAATAAAGCCATCATGTCAATTTTCTCCCATCTCATCCAGAGAAAGAACCACACAGGACTCAGATAAATTACTGCGGCGAGAAGAATACTAGTCGTCCTCGACCAAAAGTTGACTGGCGGTGTGTTCATCCAGTAGTCGGCAACCAGCGCTAACGGCAGAATCAAGAGGCAAAGGTCGTACGTATTCGTGCTGTAACCAAGGAGCACCGCCGTGATCACGGCGCATGAGAGACAGAGTCGAAAAGACTCGCGCTCTTATTCCTTATCCGTCATCCGCACCGTAACGATCAGTAACACAATTGAACCGGTAATCACTAAAACCTGGGCCAGCGAGCCTCTTCTTTCCATGAACGGCCAGCCCCCGACTAATCCCAGCAAATTGGGGAGTCGCCGGACGCGCTCCGCCTTTCCGGGGGATGCGGATCAGTCTACCCCGCTCTGGCGTTGTCTGCGAACTGCAAGATACAATCGCGTGCCGTTCCGGGGTCCTCCTTTGGACGGTTCGGGTTCCTCGCCAGCCCCCGTAGTTACCTCCGGTTCCTTCAAATTGCGCAAGAATTTATCACTTTGTGCCCGAATGCAGGTTATGATTACCTGTCGAGTGGTGGCGTGAGTCGCGAGATGAAGCTGTCCTATACCGGGCAGGCTCCCCGGATGCCATTCCTATTGTCATCGACAAACTGCTGAGGAGAAAACAACAATGTTCATCGAGCAAGTTCGAAGATTATGTCGCGAGGAAGAGGGCCAAGACATCGCTGAATACGCTGTCATGCTGGCCGTTATTCTGGTCATCGTGGTTGGCACGATTCGCTTGATCGGTTCCAACGCCAACAACGTTTTTTCGAACGTAGCAAGCGCCATTCAATAGAGCAGGTTTGAGCTGAGGGGGAGTCGCACTGTCGTGTGCGACTGTTCGTTAAGGTCACAACATGAATCGCACACGTCTAATGATGATAGGAGCTCTGGCGCTCGCCGTCGGCTTCCTTGCAAGTGTGTACGTATACAAGAATCTGGCGGCCAGAAGCGGCGGCACCTCGGAGGCCGGCGTTCAGGTGATGGTAGCTGCCAACGACTTGCAGGTGGGTGCGCGAGTCGAAGAGCGTGACATCCGAATCATAACCATTCCCGGAAGTGATCTGCCGCCGGGCGCTCCGCGCAAGAAAGCCGACGTGATTGGCCGCGGTGTAATTCTCCCCATCTCCAAAGGTGAATTTATCCTGCCGACTGATCTGGCCGGCGAGAATGCCGGGAACGGCCTTCCGGCATTGATCCCGCCCGGCATGCGTGCGGTCTCGGTTCGCGTCAATGAAGTCGTTTCCGTAGCTGGATTCGTCATGCCGGGTACGCGCGTCGACGTCCTGCTCACTGGTGCGCCGACCGGCGGGGGCGAACAGCAGACCACCACGGTCTTGCAAAATGTGGAGGTGCTCGCTTCCGGCCATACTCTGGAACGGAGTTCGACCGGGGAAGCTCAAAACGCCGCCGTGATTACCTTGCTCGTGACACCGGACGATGCGCAACGGCTTACGCTCGCCAGTTCTGAAGGACGCATTCAGCTCGCACTACGCAATCCCCTCGACACCAAACAGGATGACGTCCCAGCCTCAGTTTCCCGTGCTCTTTATCGGGGAACACCTCCGCCACCGACTCCTGTGCACGTACCGGTTCATCGTGAGGCTACCCCGAAAGTAGCTCCACCTCCTCCCGCTTCAACGGGCGTTAGCGTTGAGGTTTACCAGGGTGACAAGAAGCCAGACGTAGTCAAATTCCCAGACGAGGGCTCCGAAGCCAGGTGATTTGGAACAGTTTGATTTTCAAGGGCTCTTTGTTTCGACCCACCCGCTTTCCGGTCGTGGAGACACATTTGAAAATGAATGCTCGCGGGTCTCTGTTCGGGATGTTGTTGTGTGCCGCCGTTTTTACGGTTTCCGGTTTCGCGGAAATCATACAGCAGGCCGATAGCTCCGCACCCCAACAGACTCCAATTCCCAGCGGTACACAGACCGCGACCATACCCGCTCAGGCGCCCACCCAGGGTTCGGCGCCATTGCGTGTCATGGTCGGCAAATCGCTTTTGATCAATACCACCGAGCGTCTCAAGCGCATCTCTGTAACTGATCCTGCTGTCGCTTTTGCCCAGGTCATCACCCCTACCCAGATTCTGGTCCACGGTAAGTCTCCGGGCGAGGTTTCCCTTCTCATTTGGGATGAACTCGAGCGTTCGCGCAGTTTCGATCTGCGCGTCGACGTAGACGTGAGCGCCGCTGCGGAAGAAGAACACCGTGTTTTCCCGGATGAACAGATCACGGTGACACCCTCGCGGGCCGCCATTGTCCTTTCCGGTCACGTCTCCACTGAGGATGTCGCAAAGCGTGCCGGAGACTTGGCGAGCGCCTATTCTCCCAAAGTGGTGAACGTTCTAACATTCGGTCCGGTCGGTGCACAGGAAGTCTTGCTGCAAGTCAAATTCGCTGAAATCGACCGTAGCGCAATGACTCAGTTGGGCGTGAATTTCTTTTCCACCGGGGCGGCTAACACAATTGGCACGATTACCACTGGCCAGTTCGGCGGCTTCGGAGCTCAGTCCATTGCTCCCGGCGGCCAAACGTCGTCCGGGACCTCAGGAACCGGCGGGACCAGTACAAGTACCAGCATCAACAACGTTCTGAATCTCTTCGTCTTCCGCCCCGACATCAACCTCGGCGCTGTGGTTGAGGCGTTGCAGACGAAGAATCTTTTACAGATCCTTGCTGAACCCAACCTCATCGCTGTAAACGGAAAAGAAGCCAGCTTTCTCGCCGGTGGCCAATTCCCCTTCCCCATCGTGCAACCGGGGGCCGGATTCACAGCGGTCACAATCTCGTTCAAAGAATTCGGAGTGCGGTTGCAGTTCACTCCCGTAATCATGCCTAACGGCAACATTCATTTGAAGGTCGCTCCCGAAGTCAGCACGCTCGACTTCGCGAATGCCTTGACGCTCTCAGGCTTTACTGTGCCAGCGCTCAGCACGCGCAAGGCGGAAACCGAATTCGAATTACAGGACGGTCAGAGCTTTGTTATCGCCGGTCTCATGGACAACCGTGTGACCGACATCTACAACAAGATTCCGGGCTTGGGAGATATCCCGATTCTCGGCAATTTCTTCCGCAGCAAGAGCTTGCAGAAATCAAACTCAGAATTGATGGTACTGTGCACGGTGCATCGGGTTTCTCCGAGCACAGAACCGGCCAACGCACCAAAGACAGTTCATCCTTTTTTGGAAAAAGATAAGTTCGATAAGCCGCTAAAGTAGCAACAGCATATGCCGGAGCTTTCCGTCGTCATTGTCGCCGCCGATAACGAGCAGCGCACGCTGCTGCAGGTGCTTGTCGACGGGACCACGGTCGCCCGCACAGTGCACACCTGTGCGAGCTTTCCGGTCGCCGCGTCTGATCCGGTTGCTCGCCGCGTGAAGGCATCGAATCCTGACGTAACTCTGGTTGACATTCCCAGTGATAATCCCGCGCTGGCCCTTCGCGCGATCGAGCTACTGCATCAGGAGACGCCGGAGGGTGCTCTGTTCGCCATTGGCAACCTGAATCAACCGCAAGTGATTGTCAACGCGATGCGCGCCGGCGCTCGTGAGTTTATCGAGCGCCCCACGACCACTACCGATCTGCTCGAAGCTTTCGTTCGCCTGACCACAGCGCAGCGCAAGAGCCGCCAGGAAGGAATTCGGGGGAAAGTTTTCTCGATCATTAACGCAAAGGGCGGTAACGGCGCTACCACTGTCGCGGTGAATCTGGCGTTGGCTTTACAATCAGCGTACGGGCAGACTGCGCTGGTCGACCTGGCGCCCCTCGGTCACGCCGCTCTGCACATGAACTTGAAGCCGGCCTTTACCGTGGCCGACGCCATGCGCAACCTGCACCGCATGGATTCTTCCCTGCTCGAGAGCTTCATGACACGCCATAACGGCGGCCTGCAATTGCTGGCTGGAACCAATGTTCCGGCAGGTGTCGATCCTTCGACAGCCGAGTTTGTACGACTCTTTGACATGCTGGTCACGCACTACCGCTACGTCGTGGTCGATGCTTCTTCCCGCTTCGATGCCGCCAGCCGGCTGATCGCCAGCCTTTCCGAGACCGTATTGCTGGTCGCTTGCAGCGATGTGGCTTCTCTTTGGAGCGCGGCGCGCGTGCAGCAGTACCTTGGAGAAGCAGGCAACCGCGAGCGTGTCCGCCTGATCTTGAATCGGTTCCGCAAGGTGCCTGGATTCAGTGAAGCCGACGCCGAAGCCGCGGTCGGCGCGAAGGTGATCTGGCGGGTGCCGAATCAATATTTCGCGGTTTCCAGCGCAATTGATCGCGGCACTCCTGTTATGGATCAGCGGAACTCCGAAATCGCCCGCTGCTTTGCCGGATTGGCGCAGGAATTAACTCGTAATGACGCCGAGGTTAAGCGGGCGGCGTGGTCACTATTTAAGTCGGTTTAGAATCTAGGGCCCCATGGCAAATCTTCAATCTTTCGAGCGCACCGATTTCCAGCAGGTAAAGGCCGACCTGCATCGCAAGATTCTCGACCGGTTGGATCTCGAAAAACTCGGAAAAACTTCCGGCGATTCCGCGCGCGACGAAGTCCTTGTCGTCATCCGCAGTATTGTCAACGGCGAGGTCGTTCCCCTTAGCTTTGCTGAGCGCGAACGCCTTTCCCGCGAAATTCTGGATGAGATCTTCGGCCTCGGGCCTTTGGAGCAACTCCTGAAGGATCCGAATGTCTCCGACATTCTTGTCAATCGCCATGACCGGGTGTACGTCGAAAAGGCCGGCAAACTTGAGCTCACCAACCTGTCGTTCAAAGACAATACGCACCTGATGCAAATCATCGAGCGCATCGTCTCTCGTGTCGGACGACGCGTCGATGAGTCCTCACCGATGGTCGACGCCCGCCTCGCCGACGGATCCCGCGTCAACGCCATCATTCCGCCGCTCGCAATTGACGGCCCGTGCCTCTCCATCCGCCGCTTCGGGCGCGACCCGATTACCGCTCGCCAGATGATCGAGAACTTGACCCTTACCGAGTCGATGCTGGAACTCCTCTCGGCCATGGTGAAGGGACGCTTGAATATTCTGGTCTCCGGCGGCACCGGCGCTGGCAAGACGACTTTGCTGAATGTGCTATCAGGCTATATTCCGAATTCTGACCGCATCGTCACCATCGAAGACGCCGCCGAACTGCAGTTGAAGCAGGAACACGTCGTCCGCCTGGAAACTCGCCCGCCGAACATTGAAGGCAAGGGCGCAGTCCGCCAACGGCAACTCGTGATCAACAGTCTGCGCATGCGCCCCGACCGCATCGTGGTCGGCGAGGTGCGCGGCGAAGAAGCCTTCGACATGCTTCAGGCAATGAACACCGGCCACGAAGGCTCGCTCACCACGGTTCACGCCAACTCCCCACGCGACGCCATGGCTCGTATCGAGAATATGGTTTCGATGGCCAACCTGAACATTCCGGAGCGCGCCGTCCGCCAGCAAATCTCATCCGCGGTCCACGCGGTAATCCAGATCGCTCGCCTTTCCGACGGCACTCGCAAAGTCATAACCATTTCAGAAGTAAACGGAATGGACGACGACCGCATCGGGATGCACGATATCTTCGTTTTCGACCGTTCCGGCATCGACGAAAGCGGCAAGGTCCGCGGCATGTTTCGCGCGACCGGTACTCGTCCCCATTTTGCCGACCGCCTTGCCATCTCCGGCGCCCGCTTGCGACCGGCATTATTCGAATCGAAGGCTGAGGTCTAACAATCATGGCTGCCGCAGCTTTAATGGCGATCGTTGTTTTTTTCGTAGTGGCGGTTGCAGCCTTCTACATCGGCACGCTCGTCGACCGCCGCAACGCTCAAGCGCGTCTGATCAAGGAGCGTCTCGCTAACGAACGCAAGGCCCCGGAACGCGGCCCCGAAGAAGAGCTCGCCCTGCTTCGCGATGAACAACTCAGTGATATTCCTGCAATCGACAGTCTGCTCCGTCGTTCCGAGCGAGTCACCGATTTGCAGAAAGTGCTGACGCAAGGCGGACTCGAGGTGCGCGCTGGAAACTTTCTCGGCATTTCCGCCCTTGCCGGGGTCGCCGCTACAATAATCGGCTACGCGCTCAGCAGGCGTCTTGAAGTCGCATGGATCTCCCTTCTCGTTGGGTTCATCATCCCGTACTCTTACGCCTCGTTCCGTCGCAACAAGCGATTCGAAAAATTCGAGGAACTCTTCCCCGAGGCGATTGACACGCTGGCACGCGCAGTCCGTGCGGGACATGCCTTTACCACCGCCCTCGAAATGATCACCAACGAGGTAGCCGAACCCGTGGCCGGCGAGTTCCGCCAACTTTACGAAGAACAGAAGTTCGGCATGCCGGTCCGCGATGCTTTGATGAACCTTACCGATCGCGTCCCGCTGGTCGACGTCAAGTTTTTCGTCACCGCCGTCATGCTGCAGCGTGAGACGGGCGGTAACCTTGCCGAAATTCTCGATAACCTGTCGTACGTTATCCGCGAGCGCTTCAAGATTCAGCGCCAGGTGCGTGTGTACACAGCGCAAGGCCGTCTCACGATGGCCTTGCTGATGGGCATGCCGCCTATCATCGTTGTCGTCATGATGGTTCTAAACCCCAGTTTTATTCGTCCGCTGTTCCAGGACCCGATTGGACACACTTTGCTGGTCCTTGGAATAATCTTGCAAACGTTGGGATACTTTGTGATCCGTAAGATCATCCGGATTCAGGTTTAGAGTTGTCACAATGCCTCTAGGGCCATTAGTTCTCGTCATCGTCGTGTTCTTAACCGTGGTAGGTGCCGTCTTTGCCTTCGGTGCAGCCGCTGTGACGCCCAGCTCTGTCCTCGGAGCCCGGCTGCGAGCCCTCGGCGGTCATCAACCAAAACAGGCTGAAAACAAACCCGCCATCCGTGAACGTCTTGAGCAGGCACTTGATCCGATTAGTAAAGCGCTGCCGCTCTCTCCGTCGGACGTCTCTCGTACTCGTGCCTGGCTGATTCAGGCGGGATTCCGCGATGCCATCGATGTCAACTACTACTTCGGCTCGCGCGTCCTGATGGCTTTGATTGGCTTCGGCGCAGTCATCGCTTTTGCGGGTTTTGACAATCTCCCGCTGGTGATCGGCATCACGGCCCTCGGCTTCGTTCTGCCGCGATTTATTCTGAAGCGTATGATCAGAGACCGTCAGAACCGAATCCGCCTCGCACTCCCCGACGCCCTCGACCTGACTGTCATCTGCGTTGAGGCTGGTCTCGCCCTTGATCAAGCACTTATGCGGGTGGGACAAGATCTCCATCACGCTCATCCCGATTTGAGTGATGAATTTCACCTCGTCAACCTCGAGCTGCGCGCCGGCAAACCTCGCGCGGAAGCCCTGCGCAATCTCGTCGACCGCACCGGGGTTGACGACATCCGTTCTCTTGTGGGTACACTGATCCAGACTGATCGCTTCGGTACGAGCGTTGCTCAAGCCCTCCGCGTGCATTCCGATTCCCTCCGCACGGAACGCAGGCAGCGCGCCGAAGAGCAAGCAGCTAAAACCACGATTAAGATGGTCCCCCCGCTGGTGATCTTTGTTCTGCCGTCGATTATTTTCGTCACGATCGGCCCAGCCGTCATT
>Ga0126371_10002669_pt1 | contig 15395 bp, 16 predicted proteins | sample PanSoiMetaPlot_4_FD_110145 | JGI IMG/M metagenome (GOLD analysis project Ga0126371, IMG submission 110145) | Tropical forest soil microbial communities from Panama - MetaG Plot_4 | ecosystem: Environmental > Terrestrial > Soil > Tropical forest > Bulk soil | place: Panama | collected 2016-02-17 | reverse complement strand
GCCTTCTACTATATGGCGATCTATGCCGACCCGACGAACCCGAACACGGTGTTCGCGCCGGAAGTCGACAGCGTCTGGAAATCCACGAACGGCGGCAAGACGTGGAAGGCGCTCATGCCCCCGGGCGACCACCACATCATCTGGATCAACCCGCGCAACACGAATATCTTGCTCGAAGGTGATGACGGCGGAGCGACCGTGTCTGTCGACGGCGGCAAAACGTGGAGCAGCGAGAACAACCAGCCGACAGGCCAGTTTTATCACATCGCGCTCGACAGCCAATTTCCATACCACGTCTACGGCGCGCAGCAAGATGATGGCGCGTACGAAGGTCCGAGCGCATCGAACGAAGGCCTGACCCTCGGCGTGTGGCACACGGTCGCGCTCGGCGAAAGCACGTACGTCGCCGTCGACCCGCGCAACCCCAACATCACGTACGGCTCAGGCTACTACAGCGCGTTCGCGCGTCTCGACACCTCGACCGGCGAACAGAAAAACGTCAGCCCTTGGCCGCGCTACATGGCCGGCGCATCGGCGGGCGAGACGAAGTACCGCTTCGGCTGGACGCATCCGGTCATGTTCTCGCCCGTGAAGCCGGACGAGCTCTTCGAGACCGCGCAAGTCGTCTTCAAGAGCGACGACTTCGGACAGACGTGGACTGTTCTGAGCCCCGATCTCACGCGCAACGATAAGACGAGCGAGGCGCCTAGCGGCGGCCAGATCTACTTCGATCAAACCGGCGCCGAGACGTTCCCCGACATCGCGTCATTCAATATCTCGCCGCTCAACGCGAACGTCATGTGGGCAGGCTCCGCCGATGGACTCGTGCACGTCACGACCGACGGCGGCGCGAATTGGAAACTCGTAACGCCCCCGACTCTGCCCCAATGGGCGCAGATCAGCAGCATCGAGCCGTCGAATACCGATCAAGGCGCTGCGTACGTCACGTCCTCGCGGTTCATGTGGGACGATTTCCATCCGTACATCTACAAGACGACCGATTACGGCGCGACATGGACGCCGATGACGACGGGCATCCCATCGGATCAATACGTGTTCGTCGTCCGCCAAGATCCGCGCGAGCCGCGCGTCATGTTCGCCGGCACGCGAAGTACCGTCTATGTCAGTCTCGACGCCGGCGCGAACTGGCAGCCGATGACGCTCAACCTGCCCGGCGTCCAGGTACGCGACCTTCAGTTCAACGCACGACAAGGTGAAGTCGCCGTCGCGACGCACGGCCGCGCGTTTTGGATCTTGGACGATCTCGCGCTCGTCGAACAGCTCGCGCGTGAATCGAGCACGACGACGTCGAGCGCGCAGCTCTTCGCGCCGGAGACCGTGTGGCTTTCACACGCCTATGGGAACTCCGGTTTCCCGATCCCCGACATCGGCGACAATCCCGAATACGGCGCGAGCGTCTACTTCGACATACCGAAGAGCTACGATGGTAAGACGCCGGTGAAGCTTACGTTCCTCGATGCCGGCGGCAAGACGGTGAGGGCATTCGATCTGCACTTGAAGGAAAAGAAGCCGAAGGAGATCGCGTTCGCCGATCTCGCACTGCTCGACCAGCCGGCGCAGAACGCCTACGATCTGCACAAACTGACCGCGATAAGCCCTGGGATGAACAAGTTCCAGTGGGATCTGCGTTATGCGCCTGCGACCGAAGTGACCGGCCTTCACGACGCCACAGCGGACGATTTCAGCTCGGGCACGATCGGCCCGACGATCGTCCCCGGCACTTACACGGCAGTGCTCGCGTACGGCAACACGACGATGCGCAAGACGTTCCACGTCGCGCTCGATCCGAGGCTTCATCCCGCCGACGGCGATCTGCAAGCGCGTCTTGCGTTCGCGATGAAGATCAGCGACTATCTCGACTCGCTCGACAAGACGGTCAACGCCGCTCTCGTCGCCCGCGACAAGATGCCGGCGGCGCAGCGCAGGCAGGTCGACGCCGTCCTCGACGACCTCGTGCAGTTCGACATCCGCTCGAGCGAGGGCGATCTGCTTCACGAAAGCAAGCTGCACGAGCAGCTCGCGTTCCTGATGAACTCGCTCGACCTCGCATACCAGGCGCCGACGAAAGCGGAGTACGCCGCGTTCGACGACCTCAAAGCGCTGACCGACGCCGATCTCGCGAAGCTCCAAACAGCGATGAAGCCGTAATAAGCGGCTTCATCATGAGGCGCCTTAGAAAGGGGTGGCATTCCCATGGGCAAGTATCTCGTTCAAGGGGCGTATTCGGTCGAAGGCCATAAAGGTCTGCTCAAGCAGGGCGGCTCGGCACGACGCGAAGCTATCTCAAAACTGGTCGAAAGCGTCGGCGGGCGTCTCGAAACCGTCTACTTCGCATTCGGTGCAGACGACTTCATCATCATCGCCGATCTGCCAGACCACGCTTCGGCGTCAGCTGTCGGTTTGAATGCGGCGGCGAGCGGCGCGGTCGCCAGTGTCCGCACCACGATTCTTTTGACACCCGAAGAAGTGGATCAGGCATGTAAGAAATCTGTCGTCTATCGTCCGCCGACGTCGTAAGCTCAACCGTATCTCAGGAATCAGCCAGTCTGTCCAGCGCCGGCTTTATGTCGACGATGGGCGTGCCGTCCACCGCTTCGAGCGGACCGACGAGCAGACGGCGGCCGGCGACTTCGCGGACGACGACGCGATGGAGCCCGATCGGATTCGGCCGATCGGGCGATCGCGTATCGAAAACGCCTGTGAGCGCGTTCGCGGTGTCGCCGCGCGGATGCACCTTCAGCTCGTCGCGACGCGCGAGGTGCAGCCACGTGAGCACGATGATCTCGTCACCGGGCGCAATCCCATCGGCGCCCTCGGCGACATCGGCTTCGATCTCAAGCCACGCGTCGGGCGCGCCTTCTCGACCTTGTTTTGGCGCGTCGGCGCGCGACTTGATCGTCGACCGGACGAACCCGATGGGCTTGATGTCGAAGCCGTCGTTCGTCACGTAGATTTCAGTTCGACTTACCTTGTCGTAGGCCGGTGATGTTGCCGTCGGGGTCCTTGAGAAGTGCGACGAGCAGTCCGCCGCCGACGTCGCGGACATCCTGGTGGAGCGTCGCTCCAGCGTCGACGAGCGTCTTGATGCTTTGTTTGATGTCGTCGACATCGCAATAGCCATGCGGCATCGGGATGCCGTTCTTCTGACCGTTGGGCACGAGCCCGATCTCTTGTTCACCGATGCGATATCCGATGTAATAGGGGCTGTCTGCATATGGTTCGGTGCCGAGCAGCGCGTTGTAAAAGGTCTTCGCTTTCGCCGCGTCCGTGACGGGATACAGGATCAACTTGAGGGCGAGGTTCTTGGTAGCTTCGCTCACGATCATTTCCTCCGTTCGGCGTGAAGACGAAACGGGACGGCGGCTTGTGACAGTCAGGCGAGCTTCGCGAGGATCTCAGCGGTCGTGCCGATCTCGCCGATGCGCGGGAAGATGCGGTTCAGCGCGTTCTGGTGCGCGTCTTCGAACAGATCGGTCATCGCGTCGGAGGCGAACGTCAGATTGTATCCGCGCTCGAACGCGTCGCGCGCGGTCGACTCGACGCCGATGCTCGTCGCGATGCCGCACATGACGATGCCCGTGACTTTCCGCCGCCGCAGCTGCAGATCGAGCTCGGTGCCATAGAAGGCGCCCCATTGTCGCTTGGTTATGAAGATGTCGCGCGCGGGATCGGCTTCCAATTCGTCCGCGAGCTTGGCGAAGTCGGGCGTGAACGTGCGCGGCGGCGGTTTGTTGTCGACCCGAGGTGCAAGCATGATCTCGGGCCGCAGCTCGACGTTGACGAGCACGACCGGCTGCCCGGTTTGACGAAACGCTCTTGCCAGACGGCTGCATCGATCGACGACGCCGGCGGTCGGCGTGAAGGTCGCAAGACCGATGACGCTGCGCTGGACATCGATGACGACGAGCGCCGTTCGCTCGTCAAGAGCCGTGACCGGCATGTGGCACCTCCCGTGAGCTTGGGGAGCGATGTTCGGCGCCGATTCCGCGATTGCTCCATTGACGGACGGGGTCGAGCTGTGTTATAACCTTGCGCATCGGAGTGGCAACGGCCGGAGCGACATCGTCGCTCGAAGGGTTCCAAAATAGAAGACGTTCTGTTTTGGAGCCGGGTTTGCCCCGGCTTTCTTGCTTTTCAGGAGGATCACACTGATGAGTTCAGCGATCGCAAAACAGTTCGTCAGCGCCGAGGTCGTCATCTGTTCGGAGTGCGCCAACGTCTGGGTGCGTGCGTTGGGCGTCTCGCGGTCATGGTGGTGTCCGCGGTGCAGCGCTCATCGGAACCCAGATTCGGTCTGCCGATGCGGTCATTCGTTCGCGACGCATTCGACGGCGCGTCCGAAGCGTGAGGCGTCCGACGGCGATCTCGGCGAATGCGGTGACTGCGCGTGCTGGTGGTATCGGCCGTCACGCGCCAGCGGGTTGCGAGCCGCTAGCGCGACTGCTCGCTGAGACGCGAAACCTCGGTTACAGCTCGATGCCGAGCTCGCGGCGCAGCCCTTGGCGACCCTTCGCCGTCAGCTTGAGCGCGCGCGTCCGCGGATAGCGTTCGAACCATCCGCGGTCGAGAAGCCGGGCGGCGAGCGCCGCACCGATCGCGCCGCCGAGGTGCGGTTGGCGTTCGCTCCAATCGAGGCACGCATTCGCGAATTTCCGACGCTGTGCTCGTGCGGCGTCGACGTCGATGCCGAGATCCTCGAGCCAGCGTTCGCCGGAAGGCTGGAGGTCGAATCGCCCTTTGCTGCCCCTGATGAGTCGCCTTCGGCTCAGCGCATCGGTGATCGCGACGCCGACTTTGCCGGCGAGATGGTCGTAACACGTGCGCGCGTAGGAGAGCACGTTGACTTCACCGGGCTCGTGCATAGCATCGAATTCTGTGCCGGGCGAGATCGCCACGAGCGCTTCGATCGCTGCCGCGACGTCGGCATTCGCCAGTCGATAGTAGCGGTGGCGCCCCTGGCGCTCCGCTTCGAGCAAGCCGCCTTCGACGAGGCGTGTTAGATGAGCACTCATCGTCGGCGCTGTCACGCGGGCGCGGCGTGCGAGATCGGTCGCCGGCAGCGCGATGCCGCCCGCGAGCGCGTAGAGCACCGTCGCTCGCGCTTGGTCGCCGATGAGTCCCGCGGTCTCGGCCAGGTCAGGTCGTGTTTTCATATTTCGTCCGCCATCTAATTGTCGATGACGGGCGATTCGAGCGACCGCGCCGGGTTCCTCCAGCTTTCGGTGAAAGATTCAGTGCAGGATGAGGAAGACGACGCCGAGCCCCATGATGAGCCCCCCGCTGAGCACCTCGCCGTAGCGCTCGAGCGGACCGATGCTCAGCTGCTGCAGGCCGCTCGCGGACGCGACGCAGAGGCCGACGTACGTCGCGATCGTCGATGCGGCGAAGACGACCGACATGAGCACGATGAGCCCCGGCCCGAATCGCGAGGCGGCGAAGAACGCGGGTATGCCTTCGACCATCGGTGACGATCCGAGGATGAGCAGGAGCGCCGTCCGCGATGATGTCGGATGTTCGTGCACATGCTCCGGCGGCGCGCCGGCGGCGACTTCTGCTTCGTGCCAGTCGGGAGGTTCGTGCGTGTGCCAGTGCGCGTGGGTGAGGCTGCCGTGCTTGTGCTTGTGAATGTGCCCGCGCCGCGTTGTCGCGGCCGGCTCGGCGCCGGCAGTCGTCCACGCGGCGCCTTGTTCGCGAACTTCGCGCAGCGCGCCGATCACTACCCACGCACCGAACGCGATGAGCGCCCAGCTCGTGACGACGTCGACGATCCGGCCGAAGCGTTCGGCGAAAAGCGCGCCGGCGATCCATACCACAAGCGCGATGACGAGCGTTGAGACCGTGTGGCCGATGCCGGCGATCGCTGCGGCGCGAGCCGTTTGACCGCGCGTCCACCCTTGCTGCCTCGCGACGAGCGCGATCGGAACCCAATGGTCCGGCACGAGCGTGTGTAAGACGCCGACCGCGGCGACCGCGATGACGAGAAGCGCTGGCGTTCCGAATTGAGGCATCGATAGCATCGTCAACGTCGCGCTTTCCGCCCGCCGCGACGGGCCTCCTAGCCTGAGGTTTCGCGCAGCCGCTTGAACGCGTTGAAGATCGTAAGATCGTAGATGATCTTCAGACCGCCGGCGATGAAGAAGGGCACACCGATGGCCGCGGTCGCGAGCGATAAGCCTGAGAAGATCGGCGCGACTGCTGCCGCAGCGGGCCGCACTGCGTTCGTCAGCGCCGCCGCATGCACGCGCTCTGACGGCGGCACTGCCCCCATCGCGAACGCTTGGCGCGTTGGCACGTCCATCTGCGACAGGGCGAAACGCGCGATCAATACGGCGGCAGCGCCTTCGAACGTCGGCATGAGCGGCACGATGCAGAGAAGCACGTTGGAAGGCAAGTGCGTGAAGACCATCGTCCGTAACAAGCCGATCTTCGTCGACAGCCGTGCTGCCACAGGATACGACAGCGCCGACAGCGTGTTCGCCGCGAAGAGGACGACGGCGAGGCTTTGTTGATCGGCGCCGTATCGCACGTGCAGCCAATATGCGAGGAAGCTCTGCACGACGAACCCGCCGGCGAGCGCGTCGAGACCGAAGAGCGCGGCTAGCTTTTCAGCGTTGCCGAAGCGGATGCGTTTCTCTTCGCCGGCATCGGCGGTCGGGGTCGCCGCCGGCGGTGGCGCTAACACGGGCATCGCCGCATAGAGCGCCGCGATGATGATACCGCACAAAGCATAAGCCCATGGGATCGACGGCGTCGAGATCGCTCCCGCGGCGAGCGCTCCGAACGCGAGCGCGAACGCGCCGGCGAGATTGTAGTTCGCGAATGCGTGCGCTCGTTTGTCGGACCCGGTCGATTCTGCGATGGCATGCTGCTCGATCGCCGCGAACGGGCCCACCTCTTGTCCGCCGGCGCTGAGGGTGCCGAAGAGGCAGGCGATCACGATCGCCAATGGCCGATCGTGCAGCGACAGGATCGCGCCGGCGGCGCACATCGCGAGCGCCGCGATGATGAGCGTCGTGCGGCTTCCAACTTTGCGGACGAACGTCGCGGAAAGCGTAAGGAAGAACGCGCCGGCGATGAGCGCAAGGCTTAACGTCGCGCCGATCGCGACGGCTCCGAAGCCCGCGGACGCCAAATATAACGCGAACGCAACCGACAGCAGGCCGTAGCCGAACGAACGGACGACCTTCGCCGCGACTACGAAGGCGAGCACGCGCTAGCGGATCGCTCGCTCGCGCACGCGGCTCTGGCACCATGCATAGAGCGCATCGTACATCGGCGTCTCCAGCGCGAGTTTCTTGTGGTCGTCCTCGCCGTGCAGCGATGCGAACCCGTGCGCGATCGCACGCAACCCCGCGGCTTCCGGTTCGATCGCGATGTCCTCGGGCACGTCGGCGCCGTGGACGATGCGGCCGACGAGATCGAGCGCCGGATCCTTCACCCCGCTCCACAGGAGTATTGATTCGAAGCTGCATCGCCCGGCGACGTGACCGAGTTCGACGCCGGGGACATCGTACGGCCTTGCTCCTTCTGCCTGCGCGACGCGCATGACGTCATCGCGGTCGACGTACAAAAACTCGGCGTCCGGATCGACGAACCGCTTTATGAGCCAGGGGCAAGCGATCCGATCGACGTTGGCGTTTTTCTTCGTGACGTATTTCATTTTGGATCTCCTTGAATTCCAAATTGTCTAGTGCAGCAGCCATTGCGGCTGCAAGATGGGATACGCTATGAGCCCGACGACCGCGCCGGTCGCGACGAGCAGCGCGTCGGGCACTTTTTTCGCGAACAGCGCTGCTGCGAACGCGCCGACAGCGAGCGAGATCGTCAGCGCGTCGCCGATCGCCGTGCGCCCGACCATGTACGAGGTCCCGACGAGCACGCCGACGACGGCCACGGTGACGCCGCGGACGAAGCCTTGCAGGCCCGAATTCGAACGATACCGCCGCAACAGCGGCGTGCCGATGACCGTGAACAAGAACGGCGGCGAGAAGATACCGAGCGTCGCTGCGAAGGCGCCCGATAGCCCGCTCATGAGATAGCCGACGAACGTCGCGGTGATGACGACGGGCCCCGGTGTCATCATGCCGATCGCGACGGAGTCGAGGAATTGCCGCTCGTCGAGCCAGTGATACTGATCGACGACGTATGCCTTGAGGAATGGCACGATGACGAGCCCGCTGCCGAACACGAGCAAGCCGGTCCTGAAGAAGAACAAGAACAGCTGCAGCGGCACCGTCGGATTCGATCCAAGCGCGATCGCCCCGAAAAGCGGGAAGATCGAGCGCGCGGCAGTCGACCTCGGCGCGACAGAACCGCTCGACGATCCCGGCCCAGGCCGCGCAAACACGAAGATGCCGAGAAGGCCCGAGACAAGGAAGATGATCGTGAGCTCGCGCTGCACCACAAGCGTGATCGCGCACGCGATGGTCGCGATGATCCACGCCAGCACGTCGGTCTTGATCGTCTTCTGCGCCAGATTCCAGCACGCTTTGATGATGAGCGCGACGACGACGGGACCGACGCCGTAGAAGAGGCCCCGCACTTCCCACGCGTTTTCGAAGCGAAGGTAGAGCCAGCCGGCGACGATGACGATGATGAACGGTGCGACCGCGAACGCGACCGCTGCCGCAAATGCGCCGCCGAGTCCGCGCAGGACGTAACCCGAATAGATGCCGAGTTGATATGCGAGAGGCCCCGGGCAGGCGGTCGCAATTGCGAGCCCTTCGTCGTACTCCTGCGGCGTGAGCCATCGCCGATCGTCGACAAGGTCAACGCGCATGTGGTTCGCAAGCGCGACGGGGCCGCCGAACCCGAGTGCGCCCAATCGTAAGAAGTAGAGCGCGATCTCGATGATGCTCGGTCGAGATCGTTCGTCGCGGACGTCGCTCATCGTCTGCGCCTTTTGCCCATGAGGCTGTGAAGATCGTCGAAGATCGGTGCGCTTCTATCGAGCCGGGTCTTGTCGTCCGCGTGCGCGAGAACGATGCCCTCAAGAACGCGCTCGATTCCCGCTTTTTCCGGCCGTTCGAATTTCGAATCTTTCAGATCGATGTCGTGGACGATCTGGCCGATCGCTGTCAAACCCGGATCGTCGAGGCCCGCCCGTTCCACGAGCACCTCGAACGTGCATCGATCGCCTTCGTGCGTGAACTCGCCGCCGAACATGTCGAAGCGCATCTCGCCTTTGCGCGCTTCGTATCTCTTGCCGGGCACGAATTTGAAACGTGCAGAACGGTCGATGAAGCGTCGGATGAGCCACGCGCTCGCCATCCGGTCGACGAATACGTCGCGGCGCGTTACCCACGTCTTGCCTTTGAGATCGCGCATCGTCGGCGTGTGGCGGCGCTTGCCTTCATCCGGGCCGCGGTCGAGCGCGGCCACCGCTTTTGCCGCCTCAGCGCGGGCGCCGGTTTTGAAGAAGTCGATCGCCGTCGTGTCTGCGAGCCGGCGTTTCAAGCGTTCGATTTCGTCCGCCATAGATGCGCCGGCGTCGTCGGTTTTCGAAGGACGCGCCGAAGCCACGCGACGCGCTTCAGCCGCGATCACGCGATAGTCGCTGTCGCGCAACGCTTTGAATGCCGCCTCGACCTGATCGTCCCTCAGACCGTGCACGAACGAAGCCTCGCAGATCGACGCCTCGCCGCCGCCTTGCTCGATCTCACGCGCGACCCAAGCGAGATCTTCGAACGCCTGCTCGCCGGCCGGCATGGCGTAGACCGAGTTCTTGATCGGCAGCGCGCCGATGCGCTGAAGCCGGCGCCAGATCTTCACCCGAAGATAGCTCGGGGTGCGCGGGATCTGATGGACGAGCATCAGCCACCGATTCTTTTTCACCGAGGCTCCGTCGAGTCCGCGCCCGAGAGGAGCTCGGACGCTCTGCGTAAACATAGTTTATATAACAACTGTATCATCTGTCAATGGGAATATGAAGCACATGCGCTATGGCAATCATGGTCGCGCGGGGTGGTTCGCCCCAGCGATCGCGGCGCTTCTCGCGGCGTGCGGTTCTGGCGGACCGACCGGCATGGCGACCGACCCACCGCTGCCGCTTCACCCGATCGCAGACATCACGATCGTTCCGGCGAATCCCGCGTTAAGAGGTCAAACGCTGCGGATGGACTACGAAAGCATCGATGCGCGCAACCGATTGCTCTTTGTCGCATATCTCGGCGCGAGCGAGGTCGTCGCGATCGACATCGGTTCGAACGTCATCATCGGGCACATCGCCGGTTTGAATAGCGTGCACGGCGTGCTCGCGGTACCCTCGCTGCACCGGGTTTACGCATCGGCGACAGGCACCGATCAGGTGGCGACGATCGACGAAGGTGACCTCAAGGTCGTCTCGCGTGCGCCCGGCGGAGATTACCCGGACGGGATCGCCTACGACGCATCGGATCACGCGATATTCGTCTCCGACGAGCATGGCGGTACCGTCACCGAGATCGACGCGAAAACCGGCGCACACATTCGGACTATCGACGTCGGCGGCGAAGCCGGCAACGCGCAATACGATCAAAAATCTCGCCGCGTGTTCACCGACGTGCAGGCACGCGACGATGTTGCCGTTATCGATCCGATCGCCGGTCAGGTCGTCGCAAGACATCAGCTAGCGGGGTGCGACCATGATCATGGGCTTCTGCTGGATACGGCGCACCGTCTGGCCTTCGTCGCATGCGACGGCAATGCACGCTTGCTCGTGATCGATTTCGACGACTGGAAAGAACTCGAAACGTTTGCCGTTGGCGATGACCCCGATGTCCTCGCGCTCGATCCTGGACTCGGCCGACTCTACGTGGCCTCGGAGAGCGGCGTGGTATCGGTCTTCCAAGAACACGGCGATGCGGTGAAGGATATCGGTTCCGCCTTCCTCGCGAAGGAGGCGCACACAGTCGCGGTCGATCCGATGACGCACCGGGTCTATTTCGCGCTCGAGAACGTGAACGGGAATGCGGTCGTCCGCGTGATGGCGCCATGAACGCGAGCTAGGTCGAACGCCGTCCCTTTTCGCTGTCGCCGACGTGTGCGATGAACCAGCGCATCGCTAGATCGGCAGCCTTCTCGAGCGCGCCATGTTCCTCGAATAGGTGCGTCGCGCGCGGCACGACCTCGAGCCGCACTTCTGCGCTCATCTGCTTTGCGCTGTGGCGATTGAGCTCCAGCACGATCGGGTCGGCGCCGCCGACGATGAAGAGCGTCGGAGCTTTGACTCGCGCGATCGCTGCGCCGGCTAAGTCGGGCCGGCCGCCGCGCGACACGATGGCGAATATCCGCTCAGGTTTTAACGCTGCGGCCTTCAAGACGGCGGCCGCACCGGTGCTCGCGCCGAAGTAGCCGATCCGCAGCCGGGTAGTCGCTTGCTCGGTCGCGGCCCATCTCACGACGTCGAGAACGCGCGACGCGAGCAGTTCGATGTCGAATCGCACCGCGAATGTCCGGCGGTCGATTTCGTCCTCCTCGAGCGTGAGCAAGTCGACGAGCAGCGTCGCGAAGCCGGCCGCGTTCAGGTCGCGGGCGACCAGCTGATTGCGAGGGCTCTGCCTGCTGCTGCCGCTGCCGTGGGCGAAGACGATCAGGGCACGAGGTGAATTCGGTAGAGCAAGCGTGCCGGCGACGCGGTGCGATCCGCCGTCGACGTCGATGATCGAGTCACGACTCAAAAAGGTCTCCGGACTCCCACGAGGCCTGCGGGCGCACAACCGCAGACGAAGACGCTGCCCCTATTAACTACCAGGCGCTGCGCGCCCTCGAAACGGGGAAAAACGCGGCTCCGAGCGTACTTTCCGGCCATGCGAAGCGGCACCGGCTCGAGATCGCTCCCCATTTGGACGGCGATCGGAGTCATCGCGTTTTGCATCGTCGTCATCGCCTTCCTCACGATCGGCCTCGCGCTGAGGCAAGCTGCAGCCGCATCCTTCGTCGCAGAAGCGCGTAACCGCGAGGCGCGCGGTCTCATCTTCACCGCGCTCAAAGATCAGCTCGACGAGGAGACCGGCGTACGCGGCTACGAGGTGACGCACGCCGCGGAGTTCGTCGAACCGTACGACATAGCTCGTGAAGATATGCCGCGGACGATGACGCAGCTCATCGATGATCTCAATACCTTAGGGCTGTCGGACGCAGCGTCGGCGGCGCTCGACATGATGAAGACGAACCGGCAGTGGACCGTGTCGGTGGCGGGACCGCTCACGACGGGAACGCCGGTCAATTCGCTCGAGCTCGAACAGCTCGGCAAGGCGCTCGTCGATCGGTTCCGCCGCGAAGAAACGATCGTCGACGACGCGCTGACGATGCAATACTCCGATTTCTACAACGCCTCGGAGCGGCAGCTCGACTACATCGGCGCGCTCGTCGTCATGGGCGCGCTCCTCATCCTCGGCGTCGGCTTGATCTTCACGCGCCTGCAAACGCGCGCGTGGGATCGGCTCGCGGAAGAGCGCGACCTGGCCGAAGAAGGTCGTCGACGCGAGGCGGCTCTTCGTTCTGCGTACGAGACCGAACGGCGGATCGCCGAACGCTTCCAGCGCGCGCTCGCGCACCGCGACTTCCCGCGGATCCCGTGGCTCGAATTCTCGGCGACGTACGCACCGGCGTCGGAAGAAGCGAAGGTCGGCGGCGATTGGTACGACGTGTTCGCGCTGAGCGCCGATCGTGCTCTCGTCGTCATCGGCGACATCGCCGGTCATGGCATCGATGCGGCGCTCGCGATGAACCGCGTCCGCAATGCGGTTCTGTCAGCCGCGCTCTTCCAACCCGACTCGGCGTCAATCCTCGAATACGTCAACCGCGAAGTCGTGCACGACGAGTCGGTCATGATGGCGACTGCGACTGTCGGCATCGTCGACTCGCGGACGAACGTCTTCGAATATGCGAGCGCCGGCCATCCGCCGCCCGTGCTGCTCGCGAGCGGCGGGCTGCCGCGCATGCTCGACGTCGGATCGCTGCCGCTCGGCGTCAGCGAGTCGACGAAATATCGGTCGAATCGCGTCGAAAGTGCGCCGGGGTCGATGCTCGTCCTCTACACCGACGGCGCGATCGAACGGTCTCGCGACGTGCTCGAGGGCGAACGCCGCTTGCTCGAGGCGGTCAAGAGCGCACGCGACGAGCGTGATCCGCATCCCGCGTCGGCGATCTTCCGGTCCATCACCGAGGTCGGCGAGATGAACGACGACGTCGCCATTCTAACGATATCGATCGTCGATGATGGTGCGACGGGCAGGATCATGGGGGCGCGCGAGTCGTCGACTATTTCGCCGCGCAGAACACAAGCTGCGGGTGGCGATCCGGCTCCGGGAGCGACTCGCGGCGACGGCCCTGAGATCGCATTCTTCGATCGCTTGAGGATGATCGCGTGACGACCAACGGCTCGCCTGCAGTCGTGCGCTTCGATGGCGAGCTTGACGTCTCGCGAAAGGACGAATTGCGCTCGACTTTGCAGAGCGCGCTCCAAGCCCATTCGGTGCTCCTCGATCTCGCCGGGGTGACCTACGCGGACTCGACGGCGCTGGTCGAACTGCTCCACTTCTGCACCGATCTCAAGGAGTCCGACGTCCCTGTAGCTTTGCTCATCGAAACGCCGCAGTTCGCGCGTCTCATCAAGTACGCCGGGCTCGATCAAGTCTTCGCGGTGTTCGACAACAGAGACGAAGCCCTCGCCTATCTGGCGGCGCAGGCATGACGAAACCGAGCGAACTCCGAGTGCGGAAAAAGGCTCAGCCTCGTGCGGCGGGTTTGCTGCGCCACGCGCTCGACGCGTTCCTGAGGTCGAACGGGATCGATCCTGATACGCGGATCGACATCATCACCGCGGTAGGCGAGGCGCTTGCGAATTCGATCGAGCACGCGTATGCGCCGAACAAGATCGGTCACGTCGAACTGCGCGCTCGCATCACCGACGTCGAGCCGCGCATCTCCGTCGATATCATCGACGGCGGACGCTTCATCTCGCGACTGCCTCAGCCGCATCGCGGGTTCGGTTTTCGCATCATCAGGACTGCTGCGCGCACGATGCGGATCGATACGAGCGCCGGCACCGCGATACGCCTCGAGTTCGATTCCGCGCGCGCGTGAGAACGCTCTAGCTCTTCGAGAAGAACTGCTTGAGAAACGCCTCGTGCTTGTATGATGACGACTTCGCGAAATGCACGATGACGAGCTTGCGCGACGGCACGACGTACATCGCCTGGCCTGCCGCTCCGCTCGCATAGAACAGGTCGTCCGGCGCGTTTTTGACGCCCAGCCACCACCCGAGGCCGTAGCGCGCGTTCGCCTTCGAACCTTTGAAGCATGGCGCGAATTCGGCATGGCGTTCGCACACGAACTGCCCGTACTTGATCCACTCGAGCGGTGCGACGAATGCGCCGGTCGGCAGCGGTTTCGTGCCGTCAGCGAGCGTGCGCCACTTCCCGACCTCAAGACCGATCGGGTTGAGGATGCGCCGCGTGAGGTACTCGTGCGGGGTTTCGCCCAACGATTCGAGTTTGCGTGCGAGGACGGCGCCGAACACCTGGAGCGGAATGCCGCCGTACGTGAATTTCGTGCCCGGCTCGTTCTTCAGCTCGACGTCGAGCGCTTTGGCGTACGTCGGCACCGCCAGACCCATGCCGCCGAAACCGATGCCGCTCGTCAATTGCAAAAGCTCGCGGAGCGTGACTTTGCTCTTCCATGGCTGGAGGCCCCACGTCGCGAACGTGTCGGCGACGTGCTCGTCGAGGTCGAGCAGTCCGTCGTTCCGGGCGATGAGCGCGGTGACGCCCCAAAAACTTTTCGCACCGCTATAGAGCGGATGCGGCGTCGCTCCGTCGTGTCCGTCGCCGTACGCCTCGTCGACGATGCGGCCGTCGTGCGAGACGACGAGCGCGTGCAGCCCGTGCTTGCGAGCGTAGGCGAGAGCCGCCGGCGGCAGGATGCTCATCGCGTTGATCGATCTCGCGCCTTCAGCCGATCGCCGCTCCGTACGTCAGGAGCGGTTTCGCTTTCTTCGCGAGCGAGACGACGCGCGTTATGAGACGCTTGCTGCCGACGTCGGCGTCGGACAGATCCTCGCCGACGGTGAACGAACCAAGGCGGAAATACGGCGCGATCGGGCTGTCCGCATGACCCTCGAACCCGCGCGGCATGCGCTTGAGCGCTTCGTGTTCCAAGGAGATCTTCAGACCGTTGCGCGCGAGCGCCTTGAGCATGGCTTGAAATTTCTTCGGGTCCTTGGCCATCGCAGTGCGCCAGCGCGCAAGTCGATCTTTGTCGAGCTCGTAGAACGCGACCGCCATGAACGAATCCTTCGGCTGGATATGGATGTAGATGCCGCCGGGGGCTTCGTGCGGACCTTTCGTCGTCGGCGAGAGGTACGCGCCGAGGTTGGTCTTGTACGGGCTCTT
>Ga0126371_10002667_pt1 | contig 15407 bp, 11 predicted proteins | sample PanSoiMetaPlot_4_FD_110145 | JGI IMG/M metagenome (GOLD analysis project Ga0126371, IMG submission 110145) | Tropical forest soil microbial communities from Panama - MetaG Plot_4 | ecosystem: Environmental > Terrestrial > Soil > Tropical forest > Bulk soil | place: Panama | collected 2016-02-17 | reverse complement strand
ACTCGCCGTTCTCGGTCAACGCCGACTATCCGCACGACACGCGCTTGCCGCCGCGCCAGGACAACCGCGCCGCGCCGTCGTATCGGCAGCCGCAGTACCCACCGGGCCCGCAGTATGGCGCGCCGCCGCAGCAATACGAGCCGCCGCCGGAACCGGCCCCGCAACAATATGAGCCGCCACCGCCGTATCCGGGGGCCAACCGATATCCGCCGCCCGCGCCTGCGCGTGCGCCGTCCAACGGCCCCATTTCGCTGACGCCGCCTGGCGTGGCGCAGCCGGCGGGCGACGCCGAAGGCGACATCCAGGCGCCGCTGCCGAGCTACGGCGGGCCGCGCACTGCACCGGTGCGGGGCTATCCGTCGCCCGCCAATGCGGACGAGGCGCCCTACCGGCCGCCGCCGCGTCCCGCGCCGTTCCCACAACGCTATCCGGGGAGCAGCCAAGTGGTGCCGATGTCGCCATCGCGCGTGGCGTCGCTCGCCACCACGGCGTCCGTCTCCCCGCCGGCGACGCTCGCCTGCCCGATCGTCTCGACGCTCGACCGCTGGATCAGCGAGGCCGTGCAGCCGGCCGCGCAGAAATGGTTCGGCCAGCCGGTCACCGGCATCAAGCAGATCTCCGCCTATTCGTGCCGCGGCATGAACGGCGATCCCAACGCGCATATCTCCGAGCATGCCTTCGGCAATGCGCTCGACATCGCGGCCTTCACGCTCGCCGACGGGCGCGTCGTCACCGTGGAGCGGGGATGGCATGGCGCGCCTGAGGAGCAGGGGTTCTTGCGCGACGTGCAAGGGGCGGCGTGCCAGCTGTTCAACACGGTGCTCGCGCCCGGCTCCAACGTCTATCACTACAATCACATTCACGTGGACCTGATGCGGCGCGCGAGCGGGCGGCGGATCTGCGAGCCGGGCCCGATGTCGGGCGACGAGGCCGCCGCGCGGGTGCGCGCGCGCTACGCCGGCCGCGATCCCGGCATCACGGGCTCGATCCCGTCGAGCCGCGGCGCGGCGCGCCGGCACGCGGTGAGCGCCTATGACGACGATGACCGCAGGCTGCCGGAGGCGGTCCCGGGCGAGGACTGACAGGGCGGAAAAATGCGGGCCGGCCCAAGGGATTGGCTGGAGGGTCGCGCCCCCTTCAAAAACACCCTGCGCGATCCAATATGAGGCGGCGTATAACGGCACGCGTCGGCGAGTCGCAAAGTGCCGACGCCGGGAGGTCTCCAATGAACCGTTTCGGATTTCGCAAGCTGGCGGCGATCGCCGCCATTGCGCTTGCGTTCGGCATGGTGGCGAGCCCGGCCGACGCGCGGGTGGGCGGCGGCATGAACTTTGGCAGCCGCGGCTCGCGCACCTTCGTGGCACCGCCGGCGACGCGCACGGCGCCGACCACGGCCGCCCCGATCCAGCGCAGCATCACGCAGCCCTCGGCGCCGAACAGCCTTGGCAGCCGTCCGGGCTTCTTCGGCAGCGGCCTCTTTGGCGGACTCGCCGCCGGCTTTCTCGGCGCCGGGCTCCTCGGCTTGCTGTTCGGCCATGGCTTCTTCGGCGGCCTCGGCGGCTTCGCATCGATCCTCGGCCTGCTGCTGCAGATCGGACTGGTCGTGCTGGTCGGCCGCTTCCTGTGGACGATGTGGCAGCGGCGCCAGCCGGCGTTCGCCGGCGGCCCGATGCTGCGCAGCGTCGGCTCGGGTTTTGGCGCCTCCGGCGGCGGCGCGGGCGGAAGCCCGATCCAGATCACGCCGGCCGACTTCGACGTCTTCGAGCGGCTGCTGGGCGAGATCCAGACCGACTTCAGCAACGAGGACATTGCCGGGCTGCGCGCCCGCGTGACGCCCGAGATGCTCTCCTATTTCTCGGAGCAACTCACCGAGAATGCGAGCCGCGGCGTGGTCAACAAGGTGTCCGGCGTGCGGTTGCTGCAGGGCGACCTCGCGGAGGCCTGGCGCGAAGGCGGGACGGAGTACGCAACCGTCGCCATGCGCTTCGCGCTGGTCGACCGGACGCTCGACCGCGCGAGCGGACGGCTGGTCGACGGCAGCGAAAGCCCGCAGGAGGTCACCGAGCTGTGGACCTTCATGCGGGCGGGCGGCGGCGGTTGGCTCCTGTCCGCCATCCAGCAGGTCTAATTCGTTGCTGGACTTGTGGTTTCGGAGAGGCGCGGGACCCGTCCCGCGCCTCTTTGCTATCCCGGTCGCGCCTTCGTGAAAGTTTTTGTTAACGTTAATTGAACCTTGGGGCACCCCCGCGTGTCTAATGCACAGGAGTGCAAGGCTCCGCGCCTCGAAGGGGGACTTCCATGGCCAGCTTCCCGACCATCACCGCGCTGACGGTTGTTGCGGGCGCTTGCGCTGTCCTCGCCATCTCGAGCGCATCGGCACAGACTGCGCGCCTGGCTGCCGCCGCTCCCGCCGCGACCGCGCCGGTCATCCAGGTCAATCACGGTTTTGCGCGCTGCCCGAAGTCGGCCGATCAGTACACCGACGTGATGAAGCAGCTCGTGAGCTCGGCCGCCCGTGCGCGGGCGCTGGCCGATGAGAATCCGCTGCTCGAGCCGGACGCCGCGTTCTATGAGGCCGAGCTCGCCGCCACCAAGAAGTGCGCCGCGACGGTCGCCGCGCTCGCGCGCTGAGCAAACTCTAAGATTGCGATCGTCATGGCCGGGCTTGTCCCGGCCATCCACGTCTTAGGGATGATTGTGCAGCGAAGACGTGGATGCCCGGCACAAGGCCGGGCATGACGGAGGAGCGCGGTCAGCGCGCCCGATAGGCGGCCAGGAAGGTGCGCGCCGCGATTCCCACCACATAGGCGATGCGCTCGGGGGAGGGGGCCGCGGCGAAATTGAACAGCATCGGCTTGAACAGCGTCGACTGGCAGGCATCGATGAACTGCGCGGCCGCGACCTCGCAATCCTCGATGACGAGCGTTCCGGCCTCGACCTGGGCCTTGAGATAGGACGCCAGCATCGCGATGCCGCACGCCGGCCCGGTCTCGTAGAACTTCTTGCCGATCTCGGGCATGCGCGCCGCGATCGCGAGGACGGTGCGCAGCGACGACGCCCGGGCGGGCTGACACATCATTTCAACGAGGCCGGTGCCGAGCCGGGTGAGCACCGCTTCCACATCGCGGTCGGCCGGATCGAGGTTGAACAGCCCTTCGGCCTGCACCTGGCACTGGCCGTGGACGATCGCCTCGAACAGCTGCTCCTTGTTCTCGAAGTAGACATAGAGCGTGCCCTTGGACACGCCGGCTGCGCGGGCGATCTCGCCCATACTGGCGGCATCGAAGCCCTGCGCCAGAAACACCGCACGGGCGCCCTCGAGGATCTGGCGCCGCTTCGCGCTCTCGTCGGTTCCGTCGTTCTGAGCCGGGCGGACCGCTACGGCTGCCTCCGTGGTCATCGGTTTTCGGCCTCCCGAGCCGGTTCGATTCCTTCGTCCCCAGAATATGGCGCACAGTCATGCAAAATTCAATGACCGAACCGTTCGGTCAATATTGACATCTCGGCTTTTTGGTCCTAACTTTATGACCGAACCGTTCGGTCAATGACCTGTGTTTCGAGAAATTGGGAGGTCTGCCATGTACTTAGACCGTGAAAACGCCGCCGTCTCGCTCCCTCGCCGGCCCGGCTCACCTTCACTCAACGTAGGTCCGGATGTGCGGGCGCGTGCGCCGATCGATCCCGATGCCCTGCGTCGCCGTCCCGGTCCCGGCGAAACGCCCCAGCCCGCCGATCTCGATGACGAGGAGCCGAGGCATCTGCCGGCCCTCGCGCCAGCCCATCCGTCGGACGGACGCTCCGATCCGGGCGCGGTGCGGCGCCGATTGAACCGCAAGGCTGTGTTGGCCGGATTGCTCGCCGCGGCGCTCGTGGTCGGCGGCGGCTGGTACGGCCATCGCTGGTGGACCGTCGGCCGCTTTATGGTCTCGACCGACGACGCCTACGTGCGTGCCGACAATACCACGCTCGCCGCCAAGGTGGCGGGCTACGTCGACAACATCTTCGTCGCCGATAACAGCTTCGTCCACGCAGGCGACGTGCTCGGCACGATCGACGACGGCGACTACCGGCTGGCGGCGGATTCGGCGCGCCAGAAGGTCGCGACCCAGCAGGCGACCGTCGAACGCATCGGTCAGCAGGTCGTCGCTCAGCAGGCGAACGTTGATCAGGCCAAGGCGCAATTCGTCTCGGCGCAGGCGGCCGAGACCCGCACGCGCCTCGAGGCCGACCGCCAGCATGCGCTTGCCACCAAGCAGTTCGCGAGCCAGCAGGCCCTCGAGCAGGCGATCGCGAACCGCGACCAGGCTGTCGCCGGCGTTCAAAATGCGCAGGCCGCGGTTGATGCGGCGCAGGCCAACGTGGCGGTGCTCAAGGCGCAGCAGCAGGAGGCGGCCCGCACGCTCGACGAGCTCAAGACCGCGCAGGCCAAGGCCGAGCGCGACCTTTCGTTCGCCACGCTGCGCGCGCCGATCGACGGTGTGCTCGGCAATCGTGCGGTCCAGGTCGGCGACTACGTGCAGCCGGGCCAGCGGCTCGCGAGCCTCGTGCCGCTCGACGCGGTGTACATCGACGCCAACTTCAAGGAGACGCAGCTCGCGCGCGTCAAGCCCGGCCAGTCGGTCGCGATCTCGGTCGACGCATTACCCGGTCAGACGATCGAGGGGACGGTCGCAAGCATGTCGCCCGCCTCCGGCTCGGTCTTCTCGCTGCTGCCGCCCGACAACGCGACCGGCAACTTCACGAAGATCGTGCAGCGGCTGCCGGTGCGCATCCGCGTGCCGATGGCGGTCGCCGGCGAGCGGCTGCTGCGGCCCGGCATGTCGGTCATCGTCAGCGTCGATACACGCGACCAGCCGCAGGACGGCCTCGCGGTGGTGCGGCACGCCGACGCGGCCAAGCACTGAGCGGAGGCATCCCATGAGCGCGCGTGCAGCCACGATGAATTTGCTGGCGGTCTCCTCCCCCGCGGGCAGCGCGAGCGGCGCGGAGGAGCGTATCGATCCGCGCCGCCTCGTCGCCTTCCTCGCCATGGTGTTCGGCATGTTCATGGCGATCCTCGACATCCAGATCGTGTCGGCCTCACTGACCGACATCCAGGCCGGCCTCGCGGCGTCGAGCGACGAGATTTCCTGGGTGCAGACCGCCTATCTCACCGCCGAGGTCGTCGCCATTCCGCTCTCCGGCTTCCTCTCGCGCGCGCTCGGCACGCGCGCCCTGTTCGCGATCTCGGCGGCCGGCTTCACGCTCGCGAGCTTCATGTGCGGCCTCACCAGCTCGATGGGCGAAATGATCGTGTGGCGCGCGCTGCAAGGTTTCATCGGTGGCGGCATGATCCCGACTGTGTTCGCGTCCGCCTATACGATCTTTCCGCGCTCGCGCCAGCCAATGATCTCGGCGCTGATCGGCCTCGTCGCGACCCTCGCGCCGACCATCGGCCCGACGGTCGGCGGCTATCTCACCGATGCGCTGTCCTGGCACTGGCTGTTCTTCATCAACGTGGTGCCGGGCATCGCGGTGACCGTCGCGACGCTCGCGCTGGTCGACTTCGACAAGCCCGATCTCAAGCTCCTGCAGCATTTCGACTGGTGGGGCCTGCTGTCGATGGCGGGGTTCCTCGGCGCACTCGAATACGTGCTCGAGGAGGGGCCGCGCTACGACTGGCTGGACGACAATACGATCGCGCTGTTCGCCGCGATCTCGGCGGTCTCGGCCGTCGTCTTCTTCGCCCGCGTCCTCACGGCGCGCGCGCCGATCGTCGATCTCTCCGCCTTCCGCAACCGCAACTTCGCGCTCGGCAGCCTGTTTTCCTTCGTGCTCGGTATCGGGCTCTACGGGCTGACCTATCTCTATCCGGTCTATCTCAGTGCGATCCGCGGCTATGACGCGCTGATGATCGGCGAGACCATGTTCGTGTCCGGCGTCGCCATGTTCCTCACCGCGCCGATCGCCGGCCGCCTCGTCGCCAAGGTCGATCCGCGCTTTCTGCTGATGACGGGCTTCTTCGCCTTCGCGGTCGGCACCTGGCAGATGACCTGGCTCACCAAGGACTGGGACTTCTGGGAGTTGCTGTGGCCGCAGATCTTTCGCGGGATCGGCCTGATGCTGGCGATCATCCCGATCACCAACGTCGCGCTAGGCACGCTGCCGGTCGATCGGGTCAAGAACGCCTCCGGCCTGTTCAACCTCATGCGCAACCTCGGCGGCGCGGTCGGCCTCGCGGCGCTCAACACCGTGCTCGACGACCGCATCGACCTGCATATTTCGCGTCTCCACGAGTCGGTCGGCTGGGGCCGCGGGGCTGCGGTCGAGACGCTCGCCAACATGACGGCGCGGTTTTCCAGCTTCGGCAGCGACGCACCCGCGATGGCGCTCAAACAGCTCACTCAATTCGTGCACCAACAGGCGACCGTGATGGCCTTCGCGGACGTCTTCCTGATGCTGACGGTGGTGTTCGTCGCCATCGCGGCGGCCGGCGTGGTGATGAAACGCCCGGCGGCAGCAAATACCGCTGGTGGAGGGCATTAGGGATACCCGAATCCACGCACTTGCATTGTGCGCCGGGGGGCATAGGTTTTACCGGCGTACCGGGCGGTAGAGCGTGGATTCCGGTGGCCGAGCAACCCTATTCCGTCGAGGCAGTCGCCCGCGCGATCATCGCGCAGTGTCGGCGCGAGATCGAAGCCGCGAGGCTGCAGATCGAGTCCGCGCGCGCCATCCTGGTGGGCTCGCGCTGGCTGATCGCGCGCTGGGAAGAACGGCGGCAGGCCGATGCCATCTCGGGCGGACTGCGCCTGCCGGCCTATGACACGCGGCGCGCCAGCGGTTTCATCGAGATCGAGGACGAACCGCGCCGCAGGCGCCGCCGGCGGCGGGCCGGCTGAGCACTAGCCGCTCATCCGCGTCATGCCAGCCGTTTCTTGGGATCGCCGTATCCCCCCGCAGTCGGCGTCTGGATGATGACCGCTTCGCCCGCGTCGATCACGGTCGCGTCGGCGCCTTGCAGCCGCTCCATCCGGCCGTCGTTGCGCCGCACCCAATTCTCGCCGACCTGGCCGGCTTCGCCGCCGGCGAGCCCGAACGGCCGCACCCGGCGATGGCCGGACAGGATGGTGCATTCCATTTTCTCGAGAAACCGGATGGTGCGGCGCACGCCGTTGCCGGCGTTCCATTGCCCGCGTCCGCCCGAGTCGGGGCGGATGTGGAAGTCCTCGAGCACGACCGGATAGCGGAATTCCAGCACCTCGGGATCGGTCAGTCGCGTGTTGGTCATGTGGGTGTGCACGGCGTCGGTGCCGTCGAAACCGGGACCGGCCGGCGAGCCGGAGCAGATCGTCTCGTAGTACTGATAGGTGGCATTGCCGAAATTGAGATTGTTCATGCTGCCCTGGGCGGCCGCGAGCGCGCCGAGCGCGCCGAACAGGCAATTGGTCACGGCCTGCGAGACTTCCACATTGCCGGCGACCACGGCGGCCGGATACTCGGGCGAGAGCATCGACCGCTTCGGAATCACGATGTTGATCGGCCGCAGGCAGCCGCCGTTCATCGGGATGTCGTCGTCGACCATCACGCGAAAGACATAGAGTACGGCGGCGCGCGTCACCGGCTCGGGCGCGTTGAAGTTGGTCGGCTGCTGCGGCGAGGTGTCGGTGAAGTCGACGGTCGCCTCGCGCTTTTGCTTGTCGACCGTGATCCTCACCTTGATGACCGAGCCCTGGTCCATCTCGTAGCTGAACTCGGCGTCGTGCAGACGGTCGATGACGCGGCGCACGCTCTCGGCCGCATTGTCCTGCACGTGCTGCATATAAGCCTGCACGACCGGGAGCGTGAAATGCGCCACCATCTTGCGCAATTCCTGCACGCCTTTCTCGTTGGCGGCGATCTGCGCCTTGATGTCGTTGACGTTCTGCAGCGGATTGCGCGCCGGATATTTGGCCTGGGTCAGCAGGTCGTAGAGCGCCGTCTCGCGGAAGCGGCCGCGGTCGACGACCTTGAAATTGTCGATGTAGATGCCTTCCTCGTCGATCGTGGTCGCGAGCGGCGACATCGAGCCCGGTGCGGAGCCGCCGATGTCGGCATGATGGCCGCGGCTCGCGACCCAAAACAGAATCTCCCGGTCGGCATCGTCGAACACCGGCGTGCAGATCGTGATGTCGGGCAGGTGGGTGCCGCCGTTGTAGGGCGCATTGATCACATAGACGTCGCCCGGGGCGATCTTTCCCCGGTTCTCGCGGATGATCGTCTCGACGGCGCGGTCCATTGAGCCGAGATGCACCGGCATGTGCGGCGCGTTCGCGACCAGCGTCCCGTCATGGGCGAACACCGCGCAGGAGAAATCGAGCCGCTCCTTGATGTTGACCGAATAGGCGGTGTTCTGCAGCGACACGCCCATCTGCTCGGCGATCGACATGAACAGGTTGTTGAACACCTCGAGCATCACCGGATCGGCCTCGGTGCCGATCGCGTGCTGGCGCGCGAGCGGCACGACTCGGGCGAGCACGAGATGGTCCTTCGCCGTGAGCTCGGCCTGCCAGCCGACCTCGACCACGATGGTCTGGTGCGGCTCGATGATGATGGCGGGGCCCGTGACCTTGTGGCCGGGGGCGATCTGCGCGCGGGTGTAGACCGCCGCGTCGTGCCAACGCCCGGCCGAATAGAAGCGGGTGCGCCGGGAGGGCGCGGGGAGGGGAGACGCCGTCGTTGAGCGCTCGGCCTCGGTGAACCTGGCGCCGCCGCCGACCGCCTCGACCGAGACCGCCTCGATCACCAGCTGCTTGCTCTCGTCGATGAAGCCGAAGCGCGCTTTGTGCGCGACCTCGAAGGCGGACTTCATCTTGCCGAGGGAGGCGATGCCGACCTCCCCCTGGAGGGGGGAGGTCGCCGCGCGAAGCGCGGCGGGTGGGGGTGATTCTGCGGCCCCACTCACCCCACCCCGACGGTCCGCTTCCGCGGACCGTCGACCCTCCCCCTCCAGGGGAGGGTGAAGAGAGCCGCCCAGCACGACGAGCGGCGTGTCCGTACCGGCGTAGCGGATGTGGGCGCGCACATGCACCGTGATGTCGGCCGCGGGCACGCCCTGGCCGGCGACTTCGGCCGCGGCGTCCGCTGCGAGGCGCCGGGCGTTGTCCGCAAATATCGCAAGCGCCGGATCACCGAACTCCTCCTCGATCGCCTGCTGGCGGGTCGCGCGGATGTCGGCAAGACCCATTCCATAGGCGGAGAGCAGCGACGAGAACGGATGGATCAGCACCTTGGTCATGCCGAGCGCATCGGCGACGAGGCACGCGTGCTGCCCGCCGGCCCCGCCAAAGCAGTTGAGCGCGTAGCGCGTGACGTCGTAGCCGCGCTGCACCGAGATCTTCTTGATCGCGTTCGCCATGTTCTCGACCGCGATCGTGATGAAGCCGTCGGCGACCTCCTCGGGGGCGCGGCCGTCGCCGATCTCCTGCGCGAGCGTGCCGAACGCCTGGTGCACCGCCGCGGCGTCGATCGGAAGGTTCTGCTCGGGGCCGAAAATCTCCGGAAAGAAGTCCGGGATGAGCTTGCCGAGCATCACGTTGGCGTCGGTGACGGCGAGCGGGCCGCCGCGCCGATAACATTTCGGCCCCGGATTGGCGCCGGCCGAGTCCGGCCCGACGCGAAAGCGCGCGCCGTCGAAATGCAGCACCGAACCGCCGCCCGCCGCGACCGTGTGGATCAGCATCATCGGCGCGCGCATGCGCACGCCTGCGACCTCGGTCTCGAAGGCGCGCTCGTACTCGCCGTCGTAATGCGACACGTCGGTCGAGGTGCCGCCCATGTCGAAGCCGATCAGGCGCTCGAAGCCGGCCGCGCGGCCGGTCTGCGCCATGCCGACGACGCCGCCGGCGGGACCCGAGAGGATCGCGTCCTTGCCGGCAAAGAGCTCGGCGGCGGTGAGCCCGCCGGACGACATCATGAACATGAGGCGGGGCTCTTCACCTCCCCCTGCAGGGGGGAGGTCGCCGCGCGAAGCGCGGCGGGTGGGGGTGATGTGCTCGGTGGCTCCGCCACCCCACCCCGGCGCCTTCGGCGCCGACCCTCCCCCTGGAGGGGAGGGTGAAGAAAGCGCGCCGCCGCGCAGCTCGCCCGCGACCTGCGCCACGTAGCGGCGCAGGATCGGGGAGAGATACGCATCGACCACGGTGGTGTCACCGCGGCCGACCAGCTTGATCAGGGGCGAGACCTCGTGACTGACCGAGACCTGTGCGAAGCCCATCTGGCGCGCGAGGGCGGCCACCTGCTGCTCATGTGCCGGAAAGCGATAGGCATGCATGAACAAGATCGCCACGGCCGCGATCCCGTCGGCCTGGGCTTGCGCGAGCGCGTTGCGCGCGCCGGCGGGATCGAGTTCGCGCTCGGCCGTGCCGTCGGCGCGCACCCGCTCGTCCACCTCGGCGACGCGCTCGAACAGCATGTCGGGCTTGATGATGTGGCGGGCGAAAATTTTTGGCCGCGCCTGGTAGCCGATCCGCAGCGCGTCGCGAAAGCCACGCGTGGTCAACAGCAGCGTGCGGTCGCCCTTGCGCTCGAGCAGCGCATTGGTCGCGACCGTGGTGCCCATCTTGACGGCGCCGATCAGGCCGGGGGGGATCGGCGCGCCGCCCTTGAGCCCGAGCAGGTCGCGGATGCCCTGCACGGCGGCGTCGCGATAGGCTTCCGGGTTCTCCGACAGGAGCTTGTGCGCGACGAGCGTGCCGTCGGGGCGGCGGCCGATCACATCCGTGAAGGTGCCGCCGCGATCGATCCAGAAATCCCAACCGGTGGTCATGTCAGCAGAGCGCGCAAGAGTCCGCTCGATAGAGCATAGGCGATGCGCTCAAGTCCAATCGTAATTTCCCGCACCCATGCTAGGCTCGACCCCAGAGGAATGCGGGAGACGACCATGACGCAAGCGATCGTCACAAGCCACGAGCACCACGTCACCGCGTGGTATACGGAACTCAATACGCAAGAGAAGAAGACCTTCTGGGCCTGCATCGGCGGTTGGATGCTCGATGCGATGGACGTTCAGATCTTCAGCTTCGCAATTCCGGCGATCATCACCACCTTCGCGATCACCAATGCGGATGCCGGACTGATCGGCACCGTCACGCTGCTCACCTCGGCCTTCGGCGGATGGTTCGCGGGCGCGCTGTCCGACCGCTTCGGCCGCGTGCGCACCCTGCAGATCACTATCCTGTGGTTCGCGGTCTTCACCCTGCTGTGCGGCTTCGCACAGAGCTACTGGCAGCTCCTCGTCTTTCGCGCGCTGATGGGCCTCGGCTTCGGCGGCGAATGGGCGGCCGGCGCTGTGCTGATGGGCGAGGTGATCCGGCCTGCGCACCGCGGCAAGGCGGTCGGCGCCGTGCAGAGCGCATGGGCGGTCGGCTGGGGCATCGCGGCCCTGCTGGCAACGCTGCTCTTTTCGGTCCTGCCGGCCGATACGGCATGGCGCGCGCTCTTCTGGATCGGCATTACGCCCGCCTTCCTGGTGTTCTTCGTGCGCCGCTTCGTCGAGGATCCGCCCGTGTTTGCCGCGACGCAGAGCAATCTGGCAGCGGCCGGAGCCAAGGCGAACTTCCTCGAGATCTTCTCGCCCGCGATGCTGCGCACGACGATCCTGACGTCGCTGCTCGCGACCGGCGCACAGGGCGGCTACTACGCCATCACCACCTGGCTGCCGACCTTCCTGCGCACCGAGCGCAAGCTCACCGTGCTCGGCACGGGCGGCTATCTCGCGGTCATCATCATCGGCTCGCTGATCGGCTACTGGGTGAGCGCGTGGCTCAACGACCGCATCGGGCGGCGCGCGAACTTTATCCTGTTCGCGGTCTGCTCGCTCGTGACCGTGGTGGTCTACGCTGAGGTCCCGGTCAACGACGCGGCCATGCTCTTCCTCGGCTTCCCGCTCGGCTTCTTCGCCTCGGGAATCTTCTCCGGCATGGGCCCGTTCCTCACCGAATTGTTTCCCACGCGCATGCGCGGCTCGGGCCAGGGCTTCAGCTACAACTTCGGCCGAGGCATCGCGGCGCTCAACCCGACCTTCGTCGGCCTGCTCAGCGGCACGCTGCCACTCGGGCAGTCGATCGGCATTTTTGCGGCGATCGCCTACGGCATCGTCGTGGTGGCGGCGCTGCTGCTGCCCGAGACCAAGGGCCGCGTGCTCACCGCCGAGGCCGCCTGACCGGGACACAAACTGGTGGGGGCTCGGCGGGTCTGCCGCCGAGCCCCCTGACACGATCAGCCGGCCTGTAAGCCGGGTTCTGTCGAACGGCATTGGCGCCGCGTGACGGCCATTCCTCTGCGACGCCGATTGCTCGGCGCCTCAAGCAACCTACCCGGACGGCAGGGTCCGGACACAGATCCCGGAGCTTGCGCCCCGCGCCGTCCCTATTCGGTTTTGCTCCCGGTGGGGTTTGCCGTGCCGTTGCGGTTGCCCGCAACGCGGTGCGCTCTTACCGCACCTTTTCACCCTTGCCGCGTGCCCCTCCCTTGCGAGCGAGGCCACGGCGGTTCGTTCTCTGTGGCACTGTCCCTGAGGTCTCGCCGCTTGCGCGGAAATTCCTCGCCGGACGTTATCCGGCACCGCATGTCCATGGAGCCCGGACTTTCCTCCCCGGCGGCCTTTCGACCCTTGCCGGAGCGGCCGTCCGGCCGACTGACGGGGCATGAATGGGGGCGGCGGAGCGGTCAGTCAAGGGCGGTGCGGGGGCGCACTATTGAAAGCGCCCGACAGAAGGGCTCAGATAAAATTGGAAGAGAACGGGCTGTGCCACCAACTCGGGCGGCGACGGCGAACCGTGCGAGAGGACAATCACATGGCGAGTGATTTCGAGGACCACTGCTGGAAGGACATCGTTCCGGCGCACGTCTTGGACATTTACACGCACTATGCGCGCCACACCTTCGTCGGGCCTTCGCCGGCGCTGATCGCCATCGACCTCTACGAGCTGTCCTATCAGGGCGGGGCCAAGCCGGTTGCCGAGATCGCCAAGACGTTTCCGAGTTCCTGCGGCGAATACGCACACGCGGCGATCGAGCCGACCCGGCGGCTCTTTGGCGCCGCGCGCGCCGCCGGCCTGCCGGTGTTCTACTCGACCATGGACACGCGGCCCGACTCGCTGCCGACGGCGGTGACGGCGACCAAGCGGCGAAAGATCCCGCAGGATCCGTCCGTCTACGCGATCCGCGCCGACTTCCGGCCGCAGCCGGGCGACGTGGTCATCACCAAACAGCGCGCCAGCATCTTCTTCGGTACGCCGCTCGTCGCGCATCTGACCCAACTCGGCGTGCGCACCGTGATCGTGTGCGGCGAGAGCACCTCGGGCTGCGTGCGCGCCTCGGCGGTCGACGCCTATTCGCACGGCTTCCACGTCGTGCTGGTGGAGGAGTGCTGCTTCGACCGCAGCTTGCTCTCGCACAAGGTCAACCTGTTCGACCTGCACCACAAGTATGCCGACGTCATGAAGGTGGACGAGGTCGTGGCCCATCTCGATGCGATGGCGGTCCGCAAGGCGAGCTGAAGAAGGGCATCCATGAAACCGCGCGACTACGGTCCCTTCGATTATTCGCCGATCATCCGGCGTCCGCCCCTACGCTGGCCAAACGGCGAGCGGCTGGCCTTGTGGGTCATTCCCAACATCGAGTTCTTTTCGCTGCAGGAGCGCCCCGGTGGCTACGGCGCGGCCGGAAAAATTCCTGACGTGGTGATGTGGTCGGAGCGCGACTACGGCAACCGCATCGGCGTCTGGCGCCTCATGGAGGTGCTCGACCGCTACGGCATCCGCGGCACGGTCGCGCTCAATGCCAATCTTTGCGCCGCCCATCCGATCATCATCGAGGAGGGCAACAAGCGCAAATGGCAATGGATGGGCCACAACGAAAGCAACACGCGCCGCCTCAACGAGGCGCCGCCCGGCGAGGAGCCGCTGATCATCAAGCGCACCTTCGAGACCATCGCGCGCGCGACCGGCGCGCCCGTGAAGGGGTGGCTCTCCTCCGGCCTGCAGGAGACCTGGGACACGCTCGATCTGCTCGCTGCGCAGGGCGGCCTCTACGTGTGCGATTGGTGCAACGACGACCAGCCCTACCTGATGCAGCTCGACGGCGGCCGCCGCCTTGTGTCAGTGCCGTATGCGCAGACGACGAACGACAAGCCGGCCTATGAGCGTCTCACGGTCACGCCTGACGAGTTCAAGGCAATGATCTGCCGCACTTTCGATGTGCTCTATCGCGAGGGAGAACAATCCGGCCGCGTGATGGCGATCGCGTTGCATCCCTACATCAGCGGCGTGCCGCACCGCATCGGCGCGCTCGACGCGGCGCTCGAATATATCTGCCGCCATGCCGGCGTGTGGCGCGCGACTGGGAGCGAGATCGCCGAGCACTACCTGGCGCAGCTCAAGACGTGACGGAGGCGGCCATGCGAGCGTCGTTGGCGTTTTGCGCCGCAGCGATCCTCGGCGCTGCAGCCCTCGGAACCCAGCCTGCGCGCGCGACCGAGACGATCGTCGTCGGCTCGGTCGGATCGGCCTCGGCGAACCTGTGGCCGGTCACGGTCGGCACGAACAAGGGGTTCTTCGCGGCCGAGGATCTCAAGGTCGACCTGGTCTTCGTGCAGGCCAATGCGGGGGTGATCCAGCAGCTCACCGTCGATGCCGTCAACCTGAGCGTCGGCAGTGGGCTCGTCGATCCGATCCGCGCGGTGGACAAGGGCGCGCCGCTCGCCATCGCCCGCATCGAGATGCAGAAGCCGCCCTACGCGCTGCTCGCCAAGCCGGCGATCGGGAGCATCAAGGAGCTGAAGGGCAAGGTCGTCTCGGTCGGCGGCGCCAAGGACATCACCCGCATCTTCTTCGAGCGCATGCTGGCATCGAGCGGCGTCGATCCCAAGGACGTCGACCTGATCTACGCGGGCGCGACGTCGGCGCGGCTCGCGGCGCTGCAATCGGGGGCCGCCGACGCGGCAATCCTCACGGCGCCCTACAATTTCCACGCGGAGGCCGCGGGGTACAAAAACCTCGGGCTCGCCTCCGAGGCTGTCGACATGCCGTTCTCCGGCGTGGCGACCAACCGCAACTGGGCGCGGAGCCACAAGGACACGCTGCGGAAATTCCTCAAGGTCTATACTCAGTCGATCGCATGGCTCTCCGATCCGGCGAATCGCGAAGAGGCGGTCAGCCTGATGATGGCGGTGAGCAAGCTCAGCCGTGAAGACGTCGAGAAGGCCTACGACTTCCTCATCAAGAGCGGCTTCCTCGAGCCGACCGGCACGATCTCGAAGGCCAAGCTCGCCGGCGTGGTCGACGCGTTGAAGCAGCTCGGCGACATTCCGGCCGACTTCGCGGTCGACCGATTGTTCATGCCCGACCTCACCAAGGTCATCGATTGAGGGGGAGAGTGATGGGCTT
>Ga0126371_10002666_pt1 | contig 15407 bp, 10 predicted proteins | sample PanSoiMetaPlot_4_FD_110145 | JGI IMG/M metagenome (GOLD analysis project Ga0126371, IMG submission 110145) | Tropical forest soil microbial communities from Panama - MetaG Plot_4 | ecosystem: Environmental > Terrestrial > Soil > Tropical forest > Bulk soil | place: Panama | collected 2016-02-17 | reverse complement strand
TGGCCGCTCGCTGTTCGGTTTTTCAGAGTTCGCGTATAGACAATCGCGCCGGCCCACACCAAGACAGGAGAACAGAGGGAGCCGCGGTTGGCGCGTCGCCAAGATGCCGACCAGTTCTTCACGAAACAACAAAGAGCAGCGCGTCAAGTTCCCTCAACTGCAGGCTCAGGTTGATCTCCTAAATTTACGGACTATTCCCGACGCGTGTCCTTCGCAACGGAACCTTCTTTTCGATTCTTTTTTCTGGCCCGCTTCCGCGCCAAGGCCTGTTTCACTCGTCGTCTTTCGCCAGGCTTTAGGTAGTACGAGTGACGTTTCACCTCTTTAATAATGTCTTCCGACTGAACCTTACGTTTGAATCGTCGGAGCGCATTCTCTAAGGATTCGCCCTCTTGCAATCGAACTTCTGCCACTCTAATCCTCCAAGAACGAAATTATCGCGATGCTGATCTCTACAGCCGATGTCTCGCATCGTCGATTTGCTGCCATTGCATTAAAGCTCACCCAACCTGCAAACAGGACTTACCCGCTGACGTTATCACCGTAGTCGGGCTGCTCTGCGTTGTCCGGGTCGTCTGTTCCGAGATTGAATAATGCCGCCTGCTCCGCGGCATGTTCGCGCAGTTCGGCCATCTCGTCCACGCCGTCCACGTTCTTCTCCTGTTTTCGTTGGTTCCTTCGCTCTGCCTTGTCCCGTTGTCTCTGTTGCCGAGTGTGTTCCTTTTGACGCTTTGTAAATGTTGATCGGCCTCTTGGCATACATCTCCCTTAGGGTCTCGTTTTTTATCGCCGCCAGGCATTTTGCAACCTGACCGGATGCACCTTGTGCGTTTCGAAAATTCTACCAGCGGGGTTCGCGCGGTTGCCGTGGATGGCCGCGGTAATCGTCGCGCCCCCGACCGCCTCCGCCGCCAAAACGATGGCCGCCACCACCAGGACGTTCTGACTTCGGTTTGGGTTTGGCCTCATTAATGGTCAACGTTCGTCCGCCTAGATCTGTGCCATTGAGCGCGGCGATGGCCTTGTCGGCTTCGCTGGCGTTGCTCATTTCCACGAACCCAAACCCACGGGAGCGGCCCGTGTCCCGGTCGGTTACGAGTGTGATCTTTTCCACGGCGCCGTGCGTCTCGAAGAGATTTCGCAACTCGGCTTCGGTTGTGCTGTGGGGCAGATTTCCAACGTAAAGGTTCTTCATCGCAATTCCTCTTTCAATAAATCACACTAGCGATCGGCGTTGCAGTTGGCTATTTGGCGCAGAAAGCGGTAACGCCAGCAGTGGAGAGTTCATGCCGACACCGACTTTGGCTTGGCACGGACTGAAGAATCCGCCGATTTGCGTTCCACTGCCTCTTGCTTCAGCAATTCGCGGGTTCGCAGCCGTCGAGCGATCTTTTGTTTGCGTTCCCGGTGAAATCTGGATTTGTCGCCATTTTGTGCGGACATTTGAAACTCCTGACACTAGGTTGATTCACTTGCGGATCGCGACGACCTTGGGTGTGAATCCCTGCGATTCGGCGGCGTACGATTAATAAGCAGAAGCCGCTGCAGCGAGAAACACGACTTCCGATCTCTCAATCGCGAAGGCGCAGAAAATACTCGGTGGATACCGTCTTCGAGGTCAAGTGTTTTCAGTATACGCTGTTTCCGCGTTCTGCGAATGAAAGAACCAATCCCCGTGGACGGTGCTGACGGCGCTTGACGCTGCTGACATTGTTAGAGACGGGGCTTTTTCGCAAAACGATCGGACCCCTCACATTACGTCCGGTTCCTCTATGTATGGTCACGAAGCAGAGCACGTTGACAGAGAACAGAAACCTCTATCGTGCCTCTATGTGATTTTTCAGCAGTTCATGCTTTGAAACTATCAAGCTGCGTCGCTCGGCAATCAGTTGACGGTTGGTTTTTACGGCCGAACGGTGGCGGGAGATTGCCTGCTGTGCGCGGTTTTCCATCGGTCAAGCATGAACGATTTCCTCTGCCGAGTGGTACGCCAAGACGCGCCATTCAGTCGCGATACGCCACTTGAAAATGACAAGTGTTTTTCGGCCTAATTTGTCTATTTTCCGCTTGTATCAGCAGCGTTGGTTGCAAATTGTCACTCTGAGGCATACGGTTAACGGGTCAAGTACACACCTCTCCGCCGTGCCCTGTTGGGCGTCGGTCTCTTGTGCAACTGATGAATTCAGCACACGAGGCCCGCATCGTGGCACTTCCCAAGGTATCCCCGCCTCATGCAGAACAACCGGCGGTGACTGTCGAGAAGAAGTATGACGAATTGCTCCGCAAAACCGAACGGCAGACTGCTCTTGCGAGAAAGATGATTACGAGGGCGCGGCGGATGAGTGATCGTGCAATTCTGATGAGGGAACGGCGGTTCCAATTCATGTTGCCCTAGCGCAATGAGCGAATACCGTGGAAACTCGATTGAATTCGAGCGACTCCCATGGGAATCGAGTTCTTGCGTACGGAAGCGGAAACATGCCGGACGTTTGCCAATGTAGCGGATTCCGCCGACTATCCGGAAAAACGGATTCGAAATGTCGCAAATGCTAGGACAAGGTTACGACACGCTGTTGCACTTCATGAACGAGCTTCCACTGACTGGTGAAGAGCGGGAAGAGATGACGGTGAGGATTGCGGAATTGCGTCGCCGGTTGATAAATCTGGGTGAGGCTGTTTAATCTCGACGTTGCGAATTTCTTCGAGGGCGTCCGAGCGATGCCTTATTTTGACAATTGTTTCCATCATCAAATTGAGGTTCTGAATCAGATTGCTCATTACGATGCGATGCATCTGCAGCGTGTTCGATTGACGAACAGGGTCAGTTTCAACATGGGAGGTTTCGTCGGTTGAAGTCGCCTAGAGCCAACGGTCCAATTCGTTGGGAAATGCGATCACGGAAGAGTTTGTCATGCGACGGACCGGCAGACCGAACAAAATTTCATATCGCTGAACGGTTCGCACCCCACGCCCCAGATAGACCGCAATCTCTTTCCAGCCTGTGAGTACGCCTGCTGAACTCGTTGCTATGGGTGTCCCTCCCCGAAATTGTTTAGCCTGGCTTGCCACTCCTGTCTACATTCGTCCCGGCCTTATTTTAAGGGATTCCTCAACGAGTCTCCTCGATTTCAGAATCGCATCTACTGCTCGATGAAGGAGCTCGCGTGTGCTCACGGATTCAGCCCACCAATTAAATTGGAGAGGAATGCCATGCTCGTTTGTCGTGCGGTTTGCGCAGGGGCGGGAACTCTTATCATTTGCGAGGTCCATATTGCACCCCGTAAACACTGGGTAAGATGGCGACGCTGACGGGAATTCTCGCAAAAAAGGACCGGCGAAATCAAGGTTGCGAGGATCGCTGAAATGATGCCAACGCACCGGTGGTGCTTTCGGAAATGGCTCTCATGGTGGTTAATACTCATGAGGTGAAGTGCATTTATTCTTAGAGGACGATCGCTGCGATTTCGATCGCGCCGAGTACCGCCCAGCAGATTGCTCTTCGGTGTTCTCCGGCTCCCAAGTATCCGGCAGCGGCGCTGAAACACAGTATGGCGCTCGTCCATCCACTTGCCCACGCAGCGGGTTTGCTCAGCATTTTGAGGATTGGCATGTGCCATGGTATCGGACAAATTCGTTACTCGACGAAATTAAGCGATTGCATTCAAGTCTCGTCTCGGAGTCAATGAGTGATATCGGGATGTTGCACCAGCTGAGATTAGAAAGAAGGCCGCCCCACCTGAGAGACGGCCCGACCTGCGCGATATGTTGAGTGGCTTTTACCTCGGTTGCTGCACCGGGGGTGGTGTCCACTTGCCGCTCGTCACGGCTTCCTCCGGCCAGTATGCGCGTATGTACAACGAGAAATCTCCGTCCTTTGGTGATGGCAGCCAGTTAGCGCGTTGCCCGGAATTGGTTGGGCCTTCCGGCTGGACGTAAATTGTCAGCGAGCCGTCACTCGCAGTCACTAAGTCCTTGTTTTTCGTTCCCACGGAATAGCGGTTGATGTCGTTGGGCTGGAAGAAGTGATACCTGTTGTAGAGCGTTAACGACCAGAATCCCTTGACCGGCGGAATCTGTCCCGCAGCAAACGTCACCGTGTAGCGGTTTCTCCCATTCAACCTGTCACCATTCTCGTCGAGATCCTGATAAAAGTATTTCGTTTCGTTTGGCTTGTTCACCAGGATGTTCGATTTCCCAATGGCAGTGCGGGTGAAATAGTCTGTGCCAAATGCCGCACCGTTCGTTTGGGTCGTCCAATTGTGTGCGATTGGTATACCGTAATTGCGAAACTCTAGCAACGGATCGATCAATTCCTTCGCAGTTTTTTCAGCCTCGTCGATCATCACCTTTCGCAGCGCCGGGTCCCGCTTTGCAGCCTCGATGACGGCGAGAACCTGCTGGTAACGTGCCTCTTCGCCAGGGAGAGGCAGCGCATCCTGAAACACCGCCGGAAGCTGGTCGAGGAACTTGTCCGGGAAAACCCACTTTGTTTCCGCCGCGCCTTCAGATGCTGAGGGAAATTTGGGCAGCTTTGTCCAGTCTTGTGTTTTCATCTTGCCGTCGAACATCGACAGTGGATACAGATCAATTCCACTGAGCACCGACTGTACCGCCCGTTTGTCCTCTGGTGTGTCATCCTGAAATACACGCGGGGCCACGAATCCAGTGTTTGTTTTGGAACGAAATACTCCAGTGATACCGGCGGGCACTTTCCCGTTCCAGTCTGGACCAACCAGCAGATAAAACCCGGGCTTCGTTCCGTACATCGCGCCGAGATCGGCAAAGCTGTCGGTTCGAAGATCAACCACCTGATAGACCCAAAAGCGCTGGCCGAAATCGGGAACCTGGAAAACCGCGGGGCTCTCGTCGAGCGCCAGCGAAGCTGCTCCGTAAACGACATCCTGGTTCGGGCAAGCCACAATTCGCTCCGCCGGATCGATATAGTCCGAGAGCATCGCCAATCGATTGTGCGGGGCAATGGGTACGATTCCTCCCATGAGACCTGGACCTGGAACGTCCGCGAACGCGAGTCGCCGGTTATAGATATTCATCATCGGCCAGGCCCAAAAATAGACGTCTCGTGCCACCAGACGCGCGTAGCCCTCTGTAATTCGAGTTCCGGGAACCGGTCCAGGAATAACCTGCGCGTCCTCTGTCCTTGAAATCAGTGTTGGCGCTTGACGAGACGGCGGAATCTTCGGTGCAGTTGCCATGGGCTTCTCCTTTTGCGTTGCGTCGTGTTCCTTAGCAGGATGGCCGCCCGGCAGTCATGATCACACCTGTCAAAAATGGCAAGCGCAAAAGGGAGACGAAAGCATGGTTGATGAAATCAGACGATCGCACTCAAAACCCCTGAATCCGGGTGAATCAGTGAAATCGGGATTTTTCGCCACCACCAATGTGGTTTTCACGCTGCCTGCCACTCGCCCATTTGTCACGGTATCATTGCGGACCCAGCTGTCAGGAATCGCAACCGTAGTCTCATCGGAACGCGCCCTCCGTCTTAAGAAATTCAGAAACCAAAAAATTACAAAGCAAGGAGAAACTTTTCAGCCTACTATTAAAACCAAGAACGGTACTGAGATTTACTACAAGGATCGGGAACCGGTCAGCCGCTCTTCTTCCATCACGGCTGGCCCCTCTCTGCCGACGACTGGGACACCCAGATGATGTTCTACCTGGGGGCACGGTTACCGGGGCGTCGCTCACGATAGGCGCGGACACGGCCGTTCCACACAGACTGCAAATGGCAACGACATGGATACCTACGCTAACAACGTTGCCGAGCTGGTGAAAGCGCTTGATCTCAAGAGCGCAATTCACATCGGCCACTCCACGGGCGACGGAGAGCTCACGCGCTACGTTGCAAGGCACGGCAAGGGCCGGGTCGCGAAAAGCGGTTCTCATAAGCTCAGTTCCTCCCCTGCTCGTGAAGTCGGAGAAGAATCCCGACGGCCTTCCTTTAGCTGTCTTCGACCAGCTTCGGACCGGGACCGGATTCCATCGCTCACAGTTCTATCAGGACATAACCATCCCGTTTTATGGCTTCAACCGTCCCGGCGCGGAGATTTCTCAGGGCATTCGAGACAACTGGTGGCGGCAGGGAATGATGGGCGGGATCAAGGCTCAGTACGACTGCATCAAGGCACTATCGGAAACCGACTTTTTCGACGATCTCAAGAGCATCGACGTTCCGGTGCTGGTGATGCATGGCTTGCATGATCAGATTTGTCCCTTTGAGAGCAGTGGAGCGAAGTCGGTAAAGCTTCTGAAACACGGCACGCTAAAAACGTACCCTCGGTCCCCACATGGGATGCCGACGACCCATGCGGACCAGATCAATGCCGACTTGCTGGCATTCTTTAAAACAGACTGCTGCTGTGGCTGCTTGAACCTGTTCCCGGTTTTCAGGATAACGAGAACCGGGAACTTTGTTTTCCGCGAGAGCCTGATTCGGCGCAGATCGCCATCCATCATGCAATCATCACAGCGGAACACCGAAGCCGAGTCCTACGATCCGGTCTTTTCTTCGCGTGTGCGGAGCCAGTCGATGAACATCTGCTCGATGGGTTTGTCGTAGGCCATCAGGACGTGGCGGACGGTGCGTCCGCTAACGAAGTGGCAGACTTCTTCGGCGAGATTTTTGGTGTGATCGCCCGCGCGTTCGAGAGACTGGGTCATGAAGATGACTTGCAGGGATGCCTGCCGCGCGGTGTTTTCTGGATTCTCGATGTGGCGCAGGAAGATGAGATTGCGAAGGCGGTCCATTTCGGCGTCGGCGCGCAGAACGTCGATGGCTTTCTTCACGTCGCGCTCGGAAAAGGAATCGCCGACATCCGTCAGCATTTTTTCAAGGACCGTCGCCATGTGGGTGAGGTCGCGAACGTCTTGCGGATCAAGACGACCTCCGGCGGCCTGGGCGCTGTTGGCGAAACTCAGAAGCAGGTCGCCGATACGCTCGAGTCCAATCATGAATTTCATGCAGGCGAGTAGTTCACGCGCTTCAGAGGCGCTGACTTGCGTGATGGCATCGGTCACGCCGCCATCAATTTCCATGTCGAGCTTGTCGAGTTCTTTTTCGCGCTGCCGGATGGAGTTCAGCAGAGCCGGAGCGCCGGAGGCGATGCCTTCGGCCGCGGCGCCAGCGGCCTCTTTGGCCACCTGGCAAGCCTGCACCGTCAGCCGAACCAGGTGACCATAGGAGGGTTCGGGGGTGAGGCTTTTGACGGTGGCATTCATGCGCTGATTCCTCCGTGGCGAGGCGGGCTGGGATGAGGCTCGCTCGCGGGTTAACCGGCGATTATAGCGATAGTCGGCCAAGGCCGAAGAATAGGTTGTTTTAAGCCGGTGTTGGTTAACGCATCGTGAATTCTGCCACGAAAATAGGGCAATGCAATTCTAGATTTGTAAACGGCATGTAAAAAGCGAACGAGCGAGCTAGGAGTTCTTCACGACGGGCAGCGTAAACAGAAACGTCGAGCCGTGGTTGAGTTCACTTTCGGCGCGAATCACTCCGGAGTGGGCAAGCGTGATGTGCTTGGCGATGGCGAGACCGAGACCCGTGCCCCCGGACTCGCGGGAGCGCGCTTTGTCCACGCGATAGAAACGTTCAAACAAGCGCGGCAGATGTTCGGAGGCGATGCCGGGACCGAAGTCGCGAACATAAAACTCGACACCGCGGTCCGAATTGCGCGCGCCCAGGATGATGCGTCCTCCCAAACCGGCGTATTTCATCGCGTTCTCAATCAGGTTGGAGAACACCTGGTGGATGGCCTCGCGATCGGCTTTAACCGGCGTCGTAGAAACTTCTTCCACGGTGAGATCGATCCCCTGGCCTTTGGCGATATCGCGGAAGCTTTCCATCGCGTCGTCGAGCAGATCGGCAGGGGCGATCGATTGCGGAATAAAGCGCTGTTCGCCCGATTCCACACGGGCGAGCGTCAGCAAATCTTCGGTGAGGCGCGACATGCGGGCGGCATTTTTGCGAATGATCTCGAGGAACTCGCGCGTGTGGCCATTTTCGCTAGTTGAGTCGAGGAGGGTCTCTGTGTACCCCTGGATGGAAGTCAGCGGAGTGCGCAATTCGTGCGACACGTTGGCGATGAAGTCGCGGCGCGTCTTCTCGACGCGCTCCGTCTCAGTGAGGTCGCGCAAAACCGCGACGGCGCCTCCGCCGGGCAAGGGTGCTGCGGTAACGTCGAAGCTGCGGCCGGGAACGATCGAGGACGAACGCGCCGATGCGAACTTCTGGCTCTCGGTCGCGGTGCGCAGGGCGGCGAGAAACTGCGGATCGCGGACGCTCTCAACAATCGGCGCCTGCAGACGGGTGCCATGCAAAACGAGGCGATCCATGCCGCGGTTCGCCCATTGAACGCGGCCATCCGGGCCAACAGCGATGACTGCGTCCTGCATGGAGTTGAGCAGCGTTTCGAGCTGGTGCTGGCTGGTCTGCACGGCGTGAAAGCTTTGTTCGAGTATGCGAGCGGTCTTGTCGAGGGAGGTGGCGACTTGTCCGATTTCGTCGAGCGCCGTAGCGGAGATGCGTGCTGTGAGATCGCCGGCGGCGATGCGGTCGGCGAAGGTGACGATGCGGTTCAGACGGCGCGATGTGTACTGTGCGGCGATGGCGGCGAGGGCCATCACGATCACGAAGGCAATGAACGATCCGATGAGTAGCGTGTGGTGCACGCGCTGCGACGCAGCGTCGACGTCGGAGAGCGGATATGCCATCCGCACGGCACCACCTGATACAGGCACAGCGACGTAGAGGAACGAGATGCCGATAGTGCGGCTGCGGCGTTCATCGACGCCGAGATTGCCGTTGAGAGCGGCCGCGAATTCTTTGCGCTGGCTGTCATTTTCCATCGAAGCGGGATCGGCTTCGGAGTCGGCGAGCACTTTGCCGGTTGGGTCGATGATGGTGGCGCGCGCCCCGGCCGCCTGAGCTTCCTGGGCAGCGATGTCCTGTAGGGAATGAGTGGCGCGATCGACTTCGACGCGATTGGCGAAGAGACGCGTTCTGGCAGTGAGGCTGCGCTGAATCTCGTCGCGCAGCGAAGTTTCCCACGCGCGACGAATCGAGATGTCGAGCGTCACCGCCGTCACCAGCACAACGAATGCAAACATCAACAGAAGTTTGAAGAAGATCCGATTGGTCACTTCGGAGCCTCGAAGCGGTATCCGGCGCCGCGCACAGTCTTAAGATAGCGCGGGTTCTCCGGATCCGGTTCGATCTTTTCGCGGATGCGTCGTACGTAGACGTCGACCGATCGCGGGGTGACGTATGAGGTATCGCGCCAGACGGAGTCGAGCAATTGGTCGCGAGTGAAGACGCGGCCCAGGTGGCGGGCGAAATAGTCGAGCAGGCGAAATTCGGTCGCGGTGGTAGTGACGACTTGACCGCCGACGACAAGCGTCATGGCGACGGGATCGATTTCCACTTCACCGACGCGGATGGGCCCGGGCGCGAGCGGTCGCTCGAACCGCCGCAGCACGGCTTTCACACGCGCCACGAGTTCACGCGGGCTGAACGGCTTGGGGATGTAGTCGTCCGCGCCGAGTTCGAGCCCGAGCACGCGGTCGGCCTCGCTGCTTTTCGCGGTAAGGAAGATGACCGGGATCATTGCGAGCGACTGCGTCTGCCGGATCTGGCGACAAAGTTCGAGGCCGTCTTTGCCCGGGACCATGATGTCGAGAATAAAAAGCGTGGGCCGTTGGCGCTCGGACTCGGCAAGCACAGCGTTGCCGCTTGGATAAAGTTTGACAGCGAAGCCAGCGCCTTCAAGATGGTGGCGGACAAGACGGGAAATATCGGGATCATCTTCCACGACGTAGATGTTTGGTTTCACGGGAGTATTGTAGCCGCAAGGAGACGGTGGGCCGTGTTCTTTAACAGTCCTTTAACAAAGAAGTAGTTCGCAAACCAAAACTTTTAACCGCAGAGACCGCAAAGAAAAGCCAGAGGACACGGAGATCGACTCGCAGCACCGAATCGCGAGTGAACTAACGGATCTCGATGATCAGATTTCCCGAACGATCGATCGTGAAGCGCGTGCCGGGAGGGACGACTGCGGTCGCGCTGTACTCGGTGATGACGGCAGGGCCGGTGTACTTTTTCCCGACGCGCAGGAGATCGCGTTCGAGGATCGCAGTCTTTATCTTTTTTTCGCCGAATTGGACCGGCTGAAATTCGGACGGACGTTCTCTGCGCGCTGACTTTGCGGATCGAGTTGAGGTGGTAGTTCCTAAGTCGGTGTGCGCCCCGCTGATCTTGGCTTGCGGCGACTTGACGGTTGCACGAAGGCGGAGCGTCACCAGCTCGACTTCGCGCTCGGGATGGCCGTAGCCATAGCGTTGCGCGTGCGCCGTGTGGAAGTCGGTGATCAGACCGCGTGAGTATGGGACATTCAGTTCGTAGCCCTGACCGCGGTAGCGGACATCGATCGTGCGGCGTTCGTGGATCGATCCCGGCCAATGTTCGGCGCGGAAGTCGTGCTTAGCGTTTTGCGAGAGCTTGCGGAATTCCGACTCGAGTTGCGAGAGCGGAAGTTTCGTTGTGGCGCGCCAGACGACGGTGCGCGAGTAGTCCTTGACGACGTCGCTGGCGAGAATCCCGAACGCCGAGAGCGCGCCCGGCATGGCGGGGACGATGACGCGAGGAATGCTGAGTGCTTGCGCAAGCTCGCAGGCGTGCAGGCCGCCGGCGCCACCAAAGGCCACCAACGCAAAGCGGCGGGGATCATGGCCGCGCTCGATCGAGACCACGCGAATGGCTTTTTCCATGGTGGCGTTGACGACGCGGATCATCCCGGTGGCGAACTGCTCGAGCGACAGCGATGATTTTTGCTGCTTCAGCCAATCGGCAACGATGTGGCGAGTGCGATAGAGATCGAGTTGGAAGGCGCCTCCTAGAAAGCGATGAGGTTGGAGGCGGCCGAGGAGAAGATTTGCGTCGGTGACCGTGGGTAGCGTGCCGCGGCCGTAGCAAATGGGTCCGGGATCGGCGCCGGCGGATTCGGGGCCCACACGCAGGGCGCCAGCGACGTCGAAGCGCGCCATCGACCCACCGCCCGCGCCGACAGTATGAATGTCGAGCATCGGGACCCCGACGGGCAGTCCCGCGATTTCGGACTGGCTGCTGGCTTGCGCCTCGTGCTCAATGAGGGCGACGTCGGTGGACGTGCCTCCCATATCAAAGCTGATGATCTGATCGAATCCGCTGCGTCGTGCGGTGGCGGCCGCTCCGACAACGCCGCCGGCAGGTCCCGAGAGAACAGTGCGCACCGGCTCGCGGGCCGCGGTGTCGAGCGCGGTGATCCCGCCGCTCGATTGCATGACGAAGATGGCGTGGCTGCGTTTGGTGATGCCGGAAGTTGTTTCGAGGCGGGCGGCCAGGCTCTCCAGATATTTCTGCATCATCGGCTGGAGGTATGCATTTACGACGACGGTGCTGGTGCGCTCGTACTCGCGAAACTCCGGCAGGATCTCGTGCGAGATCGAGATGGGAAGCAAGAGAGTTCGGAGCGCGTTGGCCGCGACCCGCTCGTTGGCTGGATTGGCAAAAGAGAAGAGAAAGGAGATGGCGATGGCGTCTGGTTTCTTGTCGCTGATTTTGGCAGGCAAGCGCTCAAGTTCCCACGTGGGAGGTTGCTCCAGGATTTTTCCGTCGCTGGCGGTGCGTTCGTTCACGCCAAAACGTAAATCGCGCGCAACCAGAGGCTCCACGCGGTCGAAGAAGAAATCGTAGAGCTTGGGGCGTGCCTGGCGGCCGATCTCAATAGCGTCTTCGAAGCCGGCGGTCGTGACCAGCGCGACACGCGCGCCTTTGCGTTGCAGCAGCGTGTTGGTTCCGACGGTTGTGCCGTGCAGAAGCGTAACCGCAGATTCGGTGGTGATCTTCTTGATTGCGTCCGCGATGGCGAGCGAAGGATCGACGGGCGTGGAGAAGACCTTCAGCATTCGCACGCGTCCGCGCTCGACCCAGACACAATCAGTAAAGGTGCCGCCAGTGTCGATGGCGATGCGAAGAGTGGGCGCGCGTCGGGGCATTTTGACGGAACGATAGGGTAGCATCCCGCAGCGCGGTGGAGCACGTTATACGCATTGCGAGATCCTTACGAAACTAATCCCACGCGACGAAGCAAGTCTTGAAAACGTGGGTCGGCACGGAGCGGATCCATCTGCGGCTCGACGTTCAGGTAGCCCATCCACAGGGAACGCTCTTCGAAGGCCCGATTCAGCGAGGCGAAGGCATCATCGTGTTTGCCTAGCCCCACGTAGACCGTGGCGATGTCATAGGGAGAGACGTATTTTTCGCGGGGAAATTCGAGCAGCTGCTGAAGGAGACTTCGGGAGCGATCTGGAGATCCTCCGAGGGCGAATCCGTGCGCGAGTTTGGCGAGCGAGAATGCGCTCGCTCTCGTGAGCTGAATACCGGTCTGGAACTCGGCAATGGCGAGATCGAACATCTTTTTCTGTTCGTAAACCTGCCCTAGCCAGAGATGGGCGGTGCTGAAGTTGGGTTCCATCTCGATCGCAGATCCGTACTGCGCGATCGCTTGTTCGTAATCGCGCGCGAAGTAGAGCATGCGTGCCAGATCGGTGCGGACAACGACGGAGAGCGGATCGAGCGCAAGCGCATGAGTTTTCGTCGCCATCGCTTCGGCATGGTGTCCGAGCATGCCGTGCAGGGTGCCGTGCCAGTGGTACGCCTCGGCGTATCCAGGATTGAGTGCGACGGCTCGCCTAAAGTCCTGTTCGGCGCCGGACCAATCCCAATCGAAATCGCGTTTAATCACGCCCATGGTCGCGTGCGGTTCCGCTAGCGACGGCTCGAGATCCAGAGCCTTCATTGCGGCGGCTTTCGCTTTCGGGTAGGCCTCCAGGGGCGCGAGCGCATTGTAGTAGCCAAGAATCGCGTAAGAATCGGCGAGGCCCGCGTAGCCCTGCGCGTATGTGGGATCAAGATCGAGCGCCTTCTGAAAATAGGAACGTGCTTGGTTCGCGCTCTCGGTCGATCGCTTGTTCCAGTAAAAGCGTCCCTTCAGGTAAGCCTCGTGTGCCGCAGGATTGATCGGACGCGTCGTGACGAAGCGCGCGTTTTCCTCCGGAGTAAGCATGATCTTGATCTTGCTCGCTACTTGCCGCGCGATTTCGCTCTGCAACGAGAGTATGTCGCGGAAATCGCGCTCGTAACTTTCCGCCCACAGATGCTGATCGGTCGAGGCGTGAATAAGTTGGGCCGTGATGCGGACCCGCTGCCCATCGCGAAGTACGGAGCCTTCGATGACCGCGTCAACGTTGAGTTCGCGTGCAATCTGCGGCAGCGATTTCCGGGCACCCTTGTATTGCATAGCCGACGTGCGCGAGATCACGCGGAGTGCGCTGATCTGGGCGAGAGTGGTAATCAGCGACTCCGTCATGCCGTCCGCAAAGTAATCCTGCGCCGAGTCACCGGAGAGATTCTCGAGTGGAAGGACGGCGATGGCGTTAATTCTTCGAACGTCGGGAACTGATGAGCGTCCGGCGGTCGAAGTAGTGACATCCCAGGCGGCACCATCGACTTTGCCAATGAATCTGTAACCGCGGCGCGGAAGCGTTTCGATATAGCGCGGCTTCTCGGCGGAGTCTCCGAGCACTTCACGGATGCGCGCAATCGCGTTGTGGAGGCTGTGATCGAAATCAACGAAAGTATCTTCCGACCAGAGTTCGGCACGGAGTTCTTCGTGGGTCACAAGAACGCCGGCGCGTTTGAGCAGGACGGCCAACACCAGGAGTGGCTGGCCCTGAAGTCGGAGCTTTACTCCCTGCTTACGCAACTCGCCCGCATGAGCGTCGAGTTCAAACATATCGAAGCGAAAGACGGGCTGCTTGGAGGTGGGAACCGACATCGGAATCCGCGAACTGTGGGCAGCGTATCACAGTGCTGTAGCGGTATTCGCTCGGGAGAGCGGCCCGAAATTGAGCGGGATGCGGGATCCGCGATCTCGTCATAAAAGACCGACGCGGGCCTCGGCCCGCGTCGAGTAAATCTACGAAAACCATGGAGCTACTGTTTGCTCTTTCCGTTTTCTTTCCCGTTCGAAAACGCCAGCGCCATCAAGGTCTTCTGCTCAACTTCATGCGCACCGGCTGAGCCAGTCGACGGACTCGGGCTAGCCGAGCGCTTCACCGAGAGAACCGCGCGCTCGCCGGCGAGGTGGCGCAGCCGCGGCAAAGTGTAAAAGAGCGGACCCATGTTGGCAGGCTCTTCCTGCACCCACACAACCTCGCGAGCATTCGGATGCTGGTCGATCGCCGCTTTCAGTTCGGCCTCCGGGAAGGGATACATCTGGTCGAGGAAGATGACGGCCGTGCTGGTGTCTTTGCGGCGTTGCCGTTCTACACGCAGGTCATGGCCGATCTTGCCGGTGCAGACGAGAATTCGTTTCGCGTCGACCGATCCGGTATCAGGGACGACCGGCAAAAAGCGCTTGTGCGTGAAATCCTCGATGGGCGAGCACGCGTCCGGATGGCGCAACATGCTCTTCGGCGTGAAGACGACCAGCGGCTTGCGCCAGTGACGCAGTGCCTGCCGGCGCAGCAGATGGAAGTACTGGCTCGCATTCGAAGGCTGGCAGATCTGGAAATTGTCGCGTGCAGCGAGCTGCAAAAAGCGTTCAATGCGCGCGCTCGAGTGCTCCGGACCCTGGCCTTCATAGCCGTGCGGCAGCAGAAGAACGAGGCCGGAGAGCAGTCCCCACTTGTCCTCGCCCGCGCATACGAATTGGTCGATGACGGCTTGGGCGACGTTGGCAAAGTCTCCGAACTGTGCTTCCCACAGCACGAGTGCCTCGGGATAGTCGCGGCTGTAGCCGTACTCGAATCCCATTACGCCCGCTTCCGAGAGCGTCGAGTTGTAAATCGCGCAGCGCGCTTGGTCCGCGGCGATGTTCTGCAGCGGTACGTATTCCTGTTCGTTCTCGATATCGAGCAGAACCGAATGCCGCTGATTGAAAGTGCCGCGGCGCGAATCCTGTCCGCTCATGCGGATCGGAATACCCGCACGCACGAGGCTGGCGAAAGCCAACGCCTCAGCCATGCCGTAGTCGACATCGCGCTTACCTGCGCCCATCTCGGCGCGTTGCTCAAGCAGCTTTTTCACCTTGGGGTGAATGTGGAAGCCGGCGGGATACGTGGTCAGTTTTTCGGTCAGCTCCGATAACTCCTCCGCCGAAAGTCCCGTCTCCTGTTCGTATTCGAGCTTGTAACGCCCGCCGTAATAGTCGTTCCAGTAGCTGGGCAAGTCGCGCATGGTCGGCTTCTTCGTGATCGAGCCGGCGTTAGTCTGTCCGGCCTCGTAGGCGGCTTTGACTTCGGCAGCCTTGGCTTCAGCCTCGGTCTCGGCACCCATGTCTTCGGCGTAGATT
>Ga0126371_10002665_pt1 | contig 15408 bp, 14 predicted proteins | sample PanSoiMetaPlot_4_FD_110145 | JGI IMG/M metagenome (GOLD analysis project Ga0126371, IMG submission 110145) | Tropical forest soil microbial communities from Panama - MetaG Plot_4 | ecosystem: Environmental > Terrestrial > Soil > Tropical forest > Bulk soil | place: Panama | collected 2016-02-17 | reverse complement strand
GATCTCCGCCGCCGTGGAAGCAATCCATCAGTTCCCGATCGTCAACGCGTCGATCGAGGGCAACAACATCATCTATCACAACGACATCAATGTCGGAATCGCCGTTGCGCTCGAGAACGGGCTCATCGTGCCGGTGATTCGCGGCGCCGACGAAAAGAACATTGTCGGCTTGCAGCGCTCGGTGGTCGATTTGTCCACGCGCGCCCGCTCTCGCCAGTTGAAGCCCGACGAAGTGCAGGGCGGGACGTTTTCGATCACGAATTTCGGCAGCTTCGGCAGTGTCTTCGCCACACCCATCATCAACCAGCCGCAAGTCGCCATCCTGGGCGTCGGCGCTGTGGAGAAAGTTCCGGTCGTGGTCGACGACGCGATTGCAATTCGCTCCGTGGCTTATCTCGCGCTGACATTCGATCATCGCCTGATCGACGGCGCGACGGCGGATCAATACACGGGCAAAGTGAAATCCATTCTCGAAAACTGGTCGGAGGAGGTTCTTTGATCGAACGCGCGTTTCTCGATTACTCGGCCGAGCAGTTGCTCACGTACGCCGGCCGCATTGAGGATTGCCTCGCCCGCTTATCCGCCGATCAGATCTGGATGCGGTCAAGCGACAATCAGAACGCAGTTGGAAACATCGTTCTACATTTGTGCGGCAATGTCCGCCAGTGGATTCTGTCGGGCGTCAGCGGCCAGGCCGACATTCGCGACCGCGACAGCGAATTCGCAGCTCGCGGCGGGGTTCAACCGGCTGAGTTGGCAGCCAAACTGAAGACCACGGTCGCCGAAGTCGCAGACGTCATTCGCAATTTCCCCGTCGATCGCCTCATGGAGAACAAAACCATCCAAAAGGTCTACAACACAACGCTGGTGGAAGCGATCTATCATGTCGTCGAACATTTCGCGCAGCACACCGGCCAGATCATCTTCGCGACTAAGCTGCTTACCGGCGAAGATCTCGGCTACTACAAACACCTGACCAAGAGCGCGTAGCGCACGCACTCGTGAGTGCCGCGTCGACACTGGTGTCGACGCGGACGATGGTCTAGCGCACCAACCTCGCGTCTTCTTTCAGCGCAACCCCAGAGAGCTTCAACCGACGTGCCTCATTCATCAGAAAAAGCAGCTTCTGCGCCGCGGCCGAGTAGCTCAAACCCTCCGAGCGAATATTCGATATGCAGTTCCGCTCAGCATCAGTCCGTCCGACATGCGGCTGCCAGGTCAAATAAACACCGAGGCTATCGGGCGAACTCAAACCCGGCCGCTCTCCGATCAGCACTACGCTGAGCTGCGCGCCCAAGAGCTCCCCGATCTCATCGCCGATCGCAACGCGGCCCTGCTCGACAATGGCCACCGGCGCGGTGCGCCAGTCGAGCTTTGGAATGACGTGTGCCAGCAGCGGGACTGCGTGCCGATGCACCGCAAGCGCCGAGAGCCCATCGGCCACGACGAAAACTACTTCATAGGTCCCGTTTAGCCGGCCGCGAGATTCAACCCTGAGACGTCTGCCTAAGTCCGGCCGCCGCAGGTAGGCCGCACGATCCGGCGCGGCGCTTGCGAGCGTAAAGAACGGGAGCTTGTGCCCCTCAAGTTCTGCAGCGATCATACGCACGTCGAGTGCCGCGTGAACCGCATCACGAGCCTTTGCGTGCGCCAGTTGAAAATCGAGTAGCTCGCGGGTCGGCACACTGTGACCCACGCGCCCAAGATCCACGCGCGCGGGTGTAAAGTCGCGGAGCTTCATGCCTCGAGCAGCAGCGACGTCATGCGCGGAAGCTCAGCGCGCATCCGGTTGAACCATGCTTCGAACTCGGGCGCCGGCCGCAGCCCGAAGATCTCGCGCAGGTACAACGCGTCATGAAACGAAGTGCTCTGATAGTTCAGCATCACGTCGTCGGCGCCGGGTACGCCCATGATGTAGTTCAGGCCCGCCGCACCGAGCATTGTGAGTAGCGCGTCCATGTCGTCCTGATCGGCCTCGGCGTGATTGGTGTAACAGATGTCGCAGCCCATCGGCAGACCGAGCAGCTTTCCGCAGAAATGATCTTCGAGCCCCGCTCGCAGGATCTGCTTGCCGTCGAACAAATACTCGGGTCCAATGAATCCAACCACGGTGTTCACGAGCATCGGGCGAAAGTGCCGCGCGAGCCCGTACGCACGAGCCTCGAGAGTCTGTTGATCGACGCCATGATGGGCGTTCGCCGAGAGCGCGCTGCCCTGCCCGGTCTCGAAGTACATCACGTTCTGCCCCACTGTGCCGCGCTTCAACGCCTGCGCCTGACCATGCGCGTCTTCGAGCATCGCGATGTTGACTCCGAATGACGCATTGGCTGCCTCTGTCCCAGCGATCGACTGAAACACCAGATCGACAGGCGCGCCGCGACGCATCGCTTCCATCTGCGTCGTCACGTGCGCGAGAACGCAGCTCTGGACCGGGATTTCGTATGCTTCACGCAGCCGATCGATCAACCGCAGCACCGTCTCGACGGTCTGCACGTTATCGGACACGGGATTGATCCCGATCACCGCGTCGCCGCTCGCATACGCGAGTCCGTCGATGATGCTGGCTGCGATCCCTTTCGGATCGTCGGTCGGATGATTCGGCTGCAGGCGAGTCGACAATCGGCCTGCGAGTCCGACCGTGGTGCGGAATCGCGTCACCACACGAATCTTCGCAGCTACCGACACCAGATCCTGAAGGCGCATGATTTTCGAAACCGCGGCCACCATCTCGGGTGTGAGTCCTGGCGCGAGCGCTGCGAGCACCTCGCCCGTCGCCAGCTCGCTGAGCAGCCAATCGCGGAATCCCCCGACGGTCAAGTGCGACACCCGCGCGAATGCATCCGCATCGCGCTCATCCATGATCAGCCGCGTGACTTCATCGGACCCGTACGGAACCACCTGATCATCGAGGAATCGCCGCAGCGGAACCTCGCTTAGCGCCATTTGCGCGGCCACGCGCTCTTCGGCGTTTGCGGCGGCAATTCCCGCCAGTTCGTCGCCCGACCGGATGGGCGTGGCCTTCGCCAGCAGAGTCTTCAGATCCCCGAACCGCTGCGCGCTCACACCGGCGTTCCCTCCTTTAACTGCTCCTGCTGCGCAAGCGCGAATTCCTCCTCAGGCGAAAGAACCAGCCGCTTGCGCGCATAGAAGGCGAAGTACGCTATGCCGCACAGGAACCAGACCGCCGCCCCGATGACTCCTTTGTTGTAATCCGGATTCAGAAACAGCGCGATCAAGGTCGCAGTCGAGATCGCAATCGCGGCTGCTGCTCCGAAGACCCCCACAGGGCTCACGTATGGACGTGCGATGCCGGGGAATCTCCGCCGCAACGACACGAACGAAAGCATCTGCAAAATATAGGCCAGCACTGCGCCGAAAACCGCCATATTGAGCAGGATCGCTCCCACCGTGCTCGCTTGCCCGGCGAACTGGATCGTGAGAGCGGCCACGAAACCCAGCGCCGATCCGGCGAGCAACGCACGATGCGGCGTCTTGCGCCGCCCATCTGTTACCGAGAGCCAGCTCGGAAAATATCCGGCCCGCGACAGCGAGTAAATCTGGCGGCCGTAGGCGTAAATGATGGTGTGGAAGCTCGCGAGCAATCCCGTGCAAGCGAACAGCGCGAGCAATTTTGTTCGCATGCCCTCGCCGAAGATCGTGCGGAATCCGAGAAACAAAGGCTCGGTGGATGCACCCACCTTGGCTGCTCCCGGCGCGATCCCGGCATTGAGAATCACTGTTAGGAACGAACAGAGAATCAGCGTCGCAAGCCCTGAGAGAATACCGCGCGGCATGTCGCGCCTGGGGTCGTGCGATTCCTCGGCCGCCAGCGGCAACTGCTCGATTCCTAAGTACACCCACAGTGCGAACGGCAGCGCAGCGAGTACTCCCGGCCAACCTTTGGGGAACCAGCGGCCGCTCTCTAACGCCCAACGATGCAAGGCGAAACGCGGCGCGGCCCCAGCGTAAAACACGGCCAGAATCAGGAGCGCGCAAATCGTAATGCCCACCGAAACGCGAAACGACAGCGCCACGCCGCCGGCGTTCAGCGCGACGAACACTGCGTAACACGCCAGCCACCACGCGGGCGCCCACGCCGCCGGCGTTCCGAAGATCGCCCCGAGATAGCCTCCCACTCCGACCACAATCACGGCCGGCGTCAGAATGTACTCCATGTTCTCAGCAAGCCCGGTGACGTAACCGCCCCACGGACCCATCGCGGTCCTCGCGAAGGAATAAGCACCGCCGGTGTGCGGCAATGCCGCAGACATCTCAGCGATGCTGAAGCACAGGCCGATATAGAGCAACGTCATTACGCCGAGCGCGGCCACCAATCCGCCAAATCCGCTCGTGACCAGCCCAAAATTCCAGCCGAAGAAATCGCCCGAGATCACCGCCCCTACGCCGAGCGCCCACAGATCGACCACGCGCGCGTGCCGCTTCAGCTCTCGTTTTTCAAGATAGCTCGCGTCTGGCTTCGTGTACGACGGCCGATCCACTGCACACGTTGTAGCACACCAAACGCGCCTCTACGGCGTGAAATCGCGAATCTCGGCCACCTTGGAGGCATCGAGCTTCATAAGCATCGCGACCAGCAGATCCACCATCTGATCGAAATCCCGCCGGTTCATGATCCCGTTGTGCGCGTGCGTATAGCGAACCGGCACCACCAGGTTAACCGTCGGTACTCCACCGATTGCCTTTTGCAATTCTGCCGAATCGTCCCCATAACCCTGCACCAGGTCGCCTTGCACAGGAATGTTTTTCGCCTTGGCGGTTTCTTTGGTAAAGGCGGTCAGCTTGCGATTCGGCAAAGCCGACGAGTCATACAAGAAAATCCCAGGACCTGCGCCCAGCTTCACTTGTGTCTCTTCAGGATGCCCGCCGAACACATCGCCAGTGATACCCGCCTCGAGCGCGATGGCGACATCCGGCTTCACAACATCCACGGCCGAGTGCGCGCCGCGCAGGCCGATCTCCTCTTGCGTCGTAATCGTCCAAAAGATCTGGTTGGGATGCGCCTGGGAATTCAAGCGCCGCATCGCCTCGACGATGACTGCGCAGCCCACGCGATCGTCCCAAGCCTTGCCGAGATAGTTGCCGGTCCCGTTCAATACCATGAACGGCGAGTCCGGCGCCACCGGATCACCCGGAGAGATGCCCATAGCCCGAACTTCGGCCTCGCTCTTGGCGCCTACGTCGAGATACAAACTGTCGCGCGGATAGACTCGGGTGCGCTCGTCGGCCGGGACGACGTGCACGTCGCGGATCCCCGTGACCGAATGGATCGGACCGTTCGCCCCAATGATCACCCAGCGTTGATCCACCAGTGCCTGATCCAGCCATCCTCCCAGCATCTGCATGGTCAGGAAACCGTTGGGAGTGATGCGCCGGATCATGCCGCCCAGCTCGTCCATATGTGCATCTACCATCACGCGCGGGCCCGCCGATCCGTGCGCTGCAATGATCGATCCCATACCGTCGTAGCGTATCGATGATGCCAGCGGCTTCATGTACTCGACCATGACCTTGCGGATCGGCTCCTCGAATCCCGGCGGCCCGGGCGCGTTGGAGAGCTTCTCGAGCAACTGAACCGTCGCGTCTTGCGCATGCAATGGCGCGAGGCAGATCGTCAAAAGGTTCGCGAAGAGTATGAGGCGGCAGGTCTGATGCGCTGGCTTGGAATTCATTTTAATAGCCTAACTTCATCTCCCCTTGGTGCGCGCCTTTCACCGCGCCCTTTTCAAGCCACTCGAGCGATGCGGTGAAAAGTAAAAGATGATTCTTCTCCCACATCGCGTTGTGCGAGGAACACGCCAGGTCGAGAAAAACTTTGTCCGGCGAACCGAGATCTGCGAATAGATCGTGCACGCGCTCGGGCGGGACTTGCTTGTCGTGAGCGCCCGATACCATCAGCGTCGGCGTTTTCATCTTTGTCACCGCCGCGGTACTCCAACCCCAAACGGTAGTCGACGGCGCGCGTCTCACGCCCGTGCCCCATGTCGCTCCCACCGGATCGGACTCGAGCATTGCCTTCCACACGGCGTCATGCGCGCCCCGCTCATACTGCTCCACACAGCCCACCTGCCGATCCCAGTTGGTGTCGAAATCCTCGAGCGATTGCTTGTTGAACGCGGGGCCGTCGGCCGGAATTTTCTCGGGCGCATCGGCACGCCCAGCGCGATTGTAGGCCGGAGCCAGAAGCACCAGCGAGCGAACCTTTTCCGGATGCTGCGCGGCGAAGCCTCCCGCGCGCGGCCCGCCAAGCGACCACGCGATCAGGTTGAGCTTATCGGCGTGGCGCAGCGCGCGTACGTGATCCACCACCGCGCCGATGTCATTCCAGTCGGAGGCGATCGTGGTGAGCTGATGCACATAGCTCGGCGAGCACGGCGCCGAGATCAGGCTGCCCGCAAATCCGGCCTGCTGCTCGCGCGAAAGATTACAGGGATCGTTCATCGGCGCGGGACGCGTGGACCGCCCATAGCCGGTCGTGTCCATGCCGAACACATCGAAGCCGGCCCGCGCCAAAAACTCCATCCAACTGTAGTCCTGATAAGGAACGTCGAACGAGACTTCGGCGGGCGTGCCGGCGCCATGGATGAATAGCACCACACGATCGCTCGGTACTGCGCCGCGCATCACGGTCCCGGCCAGGGCGACTTCGCGCACGTAAATCTGCGCGGTCTGTCCCTCGATGACGGGAACCGTAGATTTGACGCCGACATAATGGTCGATCCGAACCAGCTTCGGCCCGTCGTCCGCGAGCACAAGCTGAGCAGCGATCAGAGAGGCGCAGATCGCAAAAACGTAGCGCATAAAACCTCCCGAAGCGCGTGTGGCGCTTGGGTACCAGTATATGATCGAGCGCCGCCCAACATTAACTTCCGCCTCGCGGCGCCGCTAAGGTGAATAGAGACTTTGACAGCTTATGACTGCGGCGGAGGTTTACGAATTGACCACGCAGGGAGGCACGCGCGGCTTCGCGCAGGTCATTGCGGCCTGTGAATCCTTGGCCCTTATTGCCTGATTGGCGGCCCGGCTGTGAACTGGTAGGTAGAGCCAGTCTACACGCTCGATGCCGATCTGATCAATGGTTGCTCGAAATCTTCACCGTCTGACTGCCTATCTTCGCGATCAGGGCTTTCAGGGGGAAGAACACCCCTATTCGCTGAACGCGAAAACGCCCGGAAGTTTGCTGCGCATCCACTTGAGCACGGACGAAAGATATCAAGCGTTCCTGGGCCGGACCGTGGATGGCGAAGTCTTGGGCGTCCGGACCAAAATTGTGAGCCTACAGCATGTTGTCCAAAGAAACTGTGGTCTTACAGCGATTCGAAGCGGCGCCTCAGGAAGCGCAAGAAAGACGAATTAGACTTAGTCCGCCTTGCTGAAAAGTATACCGAGGTTAAAGCCGTTTATCCCGAACCTGCAGGCACTGATCGACCGCGGCTGAAATGATCGTGGCACTCGCGCGTGGCGTTGGCGTGTAGAACGGTCTGCTTGCATGCTGCGGATTATTGTCGTGAAACCCTGATATGTGCAACGACTTACCTCGGTCACTCTGGAACGAGAATCTGTGGCGATGGCGGGACGCCTTCGCCATCGTCAGCTTGGACGGAGTCCGGCCGTTCTTTCCGGGTACCGCGATCGCGCTGCGCGATCCGCAGTCTTTTCAGGATGCCCTCCGAGCCACAATCCAAAACTATCGCGAGGCCTACGTGCTCACCGGGCACCAACTAGGCTCTCCTGACCGGGCGTTTCGGCGTGTTCAAAGTGCTACAGCAATGGTCCGGTGGGAACGACTTGGTCGATGGTAAATGACTGGTCGAACACCGCTCACTCCTCCATCTTCACCAACAGCATCAATTGTCAAGGCGCGAAGGTGAACGGAGTTCCCTACCCCTACACCAGCGCTTGCTGGCCCTGCCATACGGTTGGCTATGACGCGAGCACCACGGTCCAGAACGGCGGATTCAATCAGCTAATGGCGCAGCTCAAACTGGGTTGCTCCGACAACTCTGCAGCCCGGCAACTTTGCCGCGATGCCAGCAGCGCTGCAGAACGTTTCCAACATCCAATGCGAGAATTGCCACGGAGCAGGCTCGACGCACGTCGCTTGCGGCGGCGATCCGCGGCTAATCACGGTCAGTCACCGAGGCTGGCGCCTGTGTACAATGCCACGCCGAAGCGTCGCACCATATGAAGGCCAGGAAGTGGAACAATTCGGGTCACGCGGTGACCACCTACGGATCCGGCCGGTAGCGCGTCCTGCTCCGGCTGCCACACGAACAATGGCTTCGTCGACAAAGTAAACTGAGTTGCGGGAGCAGACTTGCCGTATAACGCGATCGGACGCCAGACCTGTCATGAACCGCACGGCGAGACCACCGGCGACGCCTTCCGGCTCGACTACGCACCTGGTTCGCGCTGGGCCTCGTTACCCTGGCAGATGGAACCGTGATCAAAACTGCGGGCTATCGCACGTTGTGCATGAATTGCCATCAAGCGCGGCAGAATGCGACCAAGTACGCGGCAACCGCGGCCGGTAGCGCGCACTTCCCTCCGAATGAAGGTCCACAAGCCGACATGCTCGTTGGAACCAACGCCTCCACCTACGGTAAGGCGATCCCAAGTTCGGCGTACTCTGATGTGCAACCGATACTTGCGTCACTTGCCACATGCAGCGACCGGCTTCCAGCGATCCGGCGCTAAAGGTTGGTTGGCGGCACACGTTCAAGATGAGCTTCCCTGGCAACTACACCATTCCGGCGAAGCAGATGGTTGGCGCTTGCCAGACCTGCCATGGCTCGGAGGTAACCACTTTCAACTTCCCATTGATGGACTATGATGGCGACGGCGTGATCGACGGCTGCTAGACCGAGGTACAGCACCTGCTGAACGACCTGGCTCTGCTGCTACCCCCGGTTGGTTAGGCGAAGACCGCGCTGACCATCGATTCCACCTGGACTCAGCCTCAACTCGAGGCCGGGTTGCTCAAAGCTTCCATCGCCGATCTGCAGTCGAAGAGCGGCAAATAGCCTCTTTCCTCACCCGGACAGCTCCCGGGCAATATCACCCCCCAGCCTTCGGCCCGGTCCAGAGGACGGGCCGAAGGCTTTTTCTTAGACAGTTGACCCGCGCTGTAGAATAGTCCCGGGATGAGCCCGCTTGGCGAAATACAGGGAAGGACTGATCCGACTCCTCCGTCTAACCCAATGGGCATGGTGCTGGACGCCAACGACCGCGCAGTGATCGAGGCCTGCCGCCAAGGCGATGCCGAAGCATTTCGCCTTCTTTTTGAAGCGCACAAAGATCGTGTCTACTCGATCGCCCTGCGATACTCAGGCGATCCGGCAGCAGCGATGGATATCGCGCAAGATACGTTCCTCAAGCTGCTCTCATCCCTCCAAAATTTTCGTGGGACGGCGAGCTTTGACTCCTGGCTCTATCGCATCGTAGTGAATGCATGCCTCGACTACAAGCGAAGCGGCCAGCGCGTTACGCCCTTCCTCGAGACTCTACTTGACGCTGTCGCTGCCCCGGCCGAGAGCATCCTCACGCGCATGATGCGCGTCGAGCGGGAGCAGACCATCCAGGAAATCGTCGCCCGGCTCGTGCCGGAACAGCGCATCGTGGTCGTGCTTCGATACACCGAAGGGCTTTCCTACGACCAGATTGCTGAAATTGTGGGCTGCTCGAATGGAACTGTGGCTTCGCGCCTGAACCGGGCGCATAAGATATTGGAACGGCGGCTGGCGCATTTGCGACTGCCGGGAGGTGGAAATGGCTGAGAATCAGACCCAGTGGATCGAGCAGGAATTGGAGCGGTCGCTACGCCGCGTGGCGGCGCCCGAGCAGTTGTGGAATTGCATCCAGAGTCCGCAGCCGGTGCGATCTCGGGTGCAGACCCGATTCATGGCGTTGGCCACGGTGCCGGCGGTTATGCTGGTGGCGCTGATCGGCGCGCATACGCGACAGGTTCCCGCAGTCCAATTCCGGTCCAGCGATCCGGCCGCGATTCAAGCCTGGCTTAGGACCAGCGCTGGACTCGAGGTTCCCATGCACGCCGGAAAGCTCGCCGGAGCAAGTGTCGTGTCCGCCGGCACGGCGAAGATCGCCTATCGCGGCGAAGGCAACATGACTCTTTTGGTTTCGGTGCAGACGGGGCTCGGAGCCAGGAATTCGAGCAGACTTTCGTGGACAGCGAATGGCCTCACATATCAGCTTGCTTGCGCCGAACAGCAGGATTTGAAGGCCTGTGCGTTGTGCCACATTGGGGGCTAGGTGGATTTGGAGGGGGAATGGGGGATTTGCCCCAGCAGGCCTCGTCTGGCGAATCACAGTGGCTTTAGGGATTTACCTAATGATTATGCAACGAGATGCAGTGGCGAAGCCGGTGGATGCTGAAGCTGGCCTGCGGATTGCTGCTCTCGATTGCGATCTAGTAAGCGGCGTTATACTGATAGCTTAGAGGTGCAAAGCTCGAGGTGCGAAAGCGATGAAGACCTACGCGAAGTTTGGTGCGCTTGTTGCCGTAATTGTCGGCGTTCTGGCGTGGCTTGCCCTGGGAGGCGTCAGCGAGAACAAGACCTATTACAAGACCATCACCGAGGTTCAGCAGATGGGCGATCAGGCTCACGTGAAGCGGCTTCGCGTGGACGGCTACGTCGTTCCGGGTTCGATCGTGCGAAACGGAGCCGCGGTTTCATTCGTGATGCACCAGGATCCATCCAAGCGCGGCCAGGATCCGATCATTCTCAAAGTTGTGTACAGCGGAATCGATCCGCTTCCCGATACGTTCAAGGATGACGCGCAGACGATCGCCGACGGTAAACTCGGAACTGACGGAGTTTTCCAGGCCAACAAGATTCAGGCCAAGTGCGCGTCCAAGTACGAAGCCAAGCCACAGATGAAGACGGACGCCACTCGCGCCAGCATGTAGCCGGCTTGGAACACGTTCCGCTCTAGAGGACTTAAGCTCGAATGGAAAATATAGGCGCCCTGTCCATACTGCTGGCGTTTTGCCTGGCAGTGTACGCCGTCGTCGGTTCGGTGATCGGCCGGCTGAAACGGAATCCTTTTCTTGTAGTTAGTAGCGAGCGCGCCGTCTATTCGGTCTGGGCGCTCCTTACGATAGCTTCGGCGCTCCTGATCTACTCTCTGCTCACCGGCGACTTCCGCATGGGCTACGTCGCCGCTCACACCGATCAAACCATGCCCGCGATCTACAAGTTCACGGCATGGTGGGGCGGCCAGGAGGGCTCTTTGCTGCTCTGGGCGTGGCTGCTCGCGACGTATTCCGCGATTGCAGTCTTCACCAATCGCCACAAGTTTCGCGACATGATGCCCTGGGTCACGGCGGTACTGATGGCCACCGAGACCTTCTTCCTGATTCTGATCGCCTTCGTGTTGAGCCCGTTCGGGATTCTGGAAGCCGGACGCGGAAACATCGTCGAGGGAATGGGCCGCGGACTAAATCCGCTTTTGCAGTATTGGACAATGGTGATCCATCCGCCGATGCTGTATCTCGGCTACGTCGGATTTACGGTTCCGTTCGCGTTCGCGATGGGATCACTCATCACCAAGCAGCCGGGCGAGGCCTGGATTCATACCACGCGGCGCTGGACCATCATCACCTGGCTGTTCCAGAGCACGGGGATTCTGCTCGGACAGGGGTGGGCGTACGCGGTGCTCGGGTGGGGCGGATATTGGGCCTGGGATCCAGTAGAGAACGCGTCGCTGCTACCGTGGATCACGGCGACAGCGTTTCTGCACTCCGTAATGATGCAGGAAAAGAAGGGAATGATGAAGGTCTGGAACATGGTTCTGGTGTCCGGCACCTTCTTCCTCTGCATCTTCGGCACGTTCCTGACACGATCGGGCGTGGTAAGTTCGGTGCACGCGTTCGCGCAATCGCCCATCGGCAAGTACTTCGTTTACTTCCTGGCGATCGGGATCGCTGCGACGCTGGCCCTCATCCTGGATCGCGTGAAATATCTGAAATCGGAAGCGCGGCTCGAGAGCGTGGTCTCGCGCGAGTCCAGCTTCATGTTCAACAACCTGATCCTGCTCGCAAGCTGCTTCGCCGTTCTCTGGGGCACCCTGTTCCCCGTGATCTCAGAAGCCGTGACGGGCGAGAAGATCAGCGTGGACGCACCGTTCTTCAATCGCATCAATGTTCCCATCGGGCTCGGGTTGCTGCTGCTTACGGGAGTAGGTCCTTTGATCGCCTGGCGCAGAAGCTCCGTGGAAAGTTTGAGGCGCGCTTTCTTCTGGCCGTCGACTGCGGCCGTTGCGCTGATGGCGGTGCTCGCGGTCTTTGGCGTCTGGGCGCATCCCTACGCGCTGATGTCGTTCGGACTCTGCATGTTTGTAGCGGCAACCATCTTCGCGGAATTTTGGAAAGGCGCGTCGGCGATCAGCGTGAAAAGCCAGGTGGGCTTGATACCGGCCGCCATCGAGCTGACGCATCGCAATACGCGCCGCTACGGCGGTTATCTGGTCCACATGGGCATCGTGTTCATGTTCATCGGATATACCGGCGCGGCGTTCAATCAGGACGTGACGAAAGAAGTGGTGCCTGGCGGCACGTTCCAACTCGGCCACTATACGTTCCGCGTGACCAACATGGAGCAAGGCGAGAACGGAAACTACACCTGGCAGAAGTTGCAGATTGAAGCGTCGAGCGGTGCGAGCTCGCTCGGCATCATGGATCCAGAGCGCCGATTCTATAAAGCCAGCCAGCAGCCGACATCGGAAGTTTCCATCCGCCGCCGGCTCAATGAAGACGTTTATCTGAATTTCGCCGGGGTATCGAGCGACAATCAGCGCGCCGTTGTTCAGGCCTACGTGTTTCCGCTGGTGACCTGGATCTGGATCGGCTATTGGGTGCTGGCCATCGGGACCCTGGTTTGTCTGGTACCGAGCAAAGTGCGCTTGTCGTACGCTCGCACGCAAGTTCTCGGAATGGCGCAAAAACATGCGAAGGTTACGAACTAGTCTCTTTATCCTCACGCTCGCAGCCTCCCCCCTGGGCGCCCAATCGGCCGAAGAACTCGAGAGTCCCGCGGTGAATCGCGTCGCGGAGAAATTGCTCTGCCCTTGCGGCTGCAAGATGAACATGACCTGCCGCATGGATCCTTATCCTTGTGGCACCTGCTGGAGCAACAAGAAAAAAATTCTAAGCATGCAGAAAGCCGGCGTCTCGGACGGCGCGATCCTCGATCAGTTCAAGAAGGACATGGGTGAGGACGTGGTCGCGGTGCACCCCGGGCTGCTCGGATCGATCTCGTTCTACGCCGCGGCTGTAATCGGTTTGTTTCTGGTTCTGTTCATGATCCGGAAGTACGCCCGCCCTGCTCCAGTAGTCGCACAAGGGCCAGCTGTCGACGCGATGCTCGATCGGTATCACGAGCAAATAGAGAAAGAAGTGGAGAAGTTGGAGTAATGACGTTAGCCGTCGCGGTGATCCTAGCCGTCGGAGCGATTGTTTTCACCTTGTTCGTTCGCGTCAGGGATCTCCCGGAGACTGCGCCTGTCTCGCCAACGGCGCATCTCGAGGATCGGAAGGCGCAAATTTACGAAAATCTGCGCGATCTGCAGTTCGAGTTCAGGCTTGGCAAGCTTTCCGACAGCGATTATCAGAAGACCAAGGTCGACTTGCAACGCGAACTGGCGCGCGTGCTGGGCGAGATCGATTCTTTGAAGCCCGTGGCCGCGGCCGCCCACGCCAAAGCAGCAAAAGCTCCTGCCGCTTCGGCGGTCGCTGTTAAACACGATCCGAACGCGTGCCCGCATTGCGGAGCGACCTTCGCTCAGCCAATGAAATTCTGCGGTGAGTGCGGAAAGGCGATGGCATGATAAATCGCTTCCTACTCACTCTCGCACTGATCGCACCTTGTTACGCTGCCGTAGACGGCGTTGTCGTCAACACCACCACTGGCCAACCTCAGCCGAACGCGATCGTGTCTTTGGTTCAGCCCGGACAAGGCGGCATGAAAACTTTGTTCAGCGTCAAGAGCGATACGCAAGGCATGTTTCGCTTCGACAAAGACGTTCCGCCTGGTCCGATTCTGATTCAAACTTTGTACGAAGGCGTGAATTACAACCAGCCCATGATTCCCGGCTCGCCGACCACCGGAATCCGCGTGCAGGTTTTCGACGCGACCAACAAGCCCGTCGCAAAAGTGAGCCAGCACTTCATCGTGCTCCAGCCCAGCGCTAGCAACATCACGGTCAGCGAGGGCATTCTCTATCAGGGCGATCCGAAGCTGGCTTACAGCGATCCGGTCAATGGGACGTTTCGCTTCTATCTGCCGCCCGAGGCTGGGGGCAAAGTACAGGTGACCATCAACACATCGGGCGGCATGCCGATTCAACGGCCCGCCGAGAAAACTACGCAGGCGAACGTCTTCAAGATCGATTACCCGATCAAGCCCGGAGAGACGCGCTTCGATCTGAACTACTCAATGCCTGCAACCAGCCCGGCGAAGTTCTCGAGCAAGATCCTCCACGCCGAAGGCGTTTCCGACCTGGTCGCGCCGCAGGGCGTTACGCTCAAGGGCGACGATATCGAGCTTGCCGGCCAGGAGCCTCAGACCAAGGCCAGCGTTTACAAGATCAAGAACTCGAACTACACCGTGGACATCGAAGGCATCGGCGCGCTGGAACAGGCCAATGCCGGCGGTGGAGGGTCGCCTGAAGAAGACAACGGCGCGCCCACGCTTCAGGAAGTGCGGCCCCGGATCTACGATCGAATGTACTGGATTCTAGGCGTCGCCTTCGGCGTCCTTGCGCTCGGCAGTGTCTTGCTTTATCGCAGCAAACCCGGTACGACGGTTTAGTTCTGCGACACGCAGATCCCCGCACCGTCAAACGAGAAATCCGAACCTGCGGTTACCGCCAGATTCGACTGGATCACGTTCGCGTACGGAACGTACGTGCCCGCGCCCGCGCACGGAGCAAGGGAACTCGGCGGAGGCGGAACGACGAAATTGATCTGATAGAGTCCTGGAAAGCCTGGCGTACCGCCAGCGAATAGCGGCGCCGGGGCGTTGGCGGCTGGTTTCGTGGCGAGAGAATTCGCGCGATAGTTGAAATCCACCGCGAAGCTCGTGAGCGTCGGCGCCGCTTGCGTTGCGGCTTGGCGATCCGTCATCGGCGGATTCGTTTGCCCGAGTCCGACCCGTACGCAATCAATTCCTCGCCGCTCTTCGCTGGGATTGGCAGTGCTCACCAAGATTCGATCGGCGTGGGTCAGCATCGGCGAGCAAGGAAGCGGGCTAGCAGTCGCCTGCCCTGCTAAGGCCGCGATATCGCAGACGGTCAGGATGTGGATGTGGTCGTAAAAAGGCTGAACCGCGTATGCCGCGCTCTGCTCGCCGTCCACCGAGACCAGGATGAAGT
>Ga0126371_10002663_pt1 | contig 15411 bp, 15 predicted proteins | sample PanSoiMetaPlot_4_FD_110145 | JGI IMG/M metagenome (GOLD analysis project Ga0126371, IMG submission 110145) | Tropical forest soil microbial communities from Panama - MetaG Plot_4 | ecosystem: Environmental > Terrestrial > Soil > Tropical forest > Bulk soil | place: Panama | collected 2016-02-17 | reverse complement strand
TTCCTGGAAGGAGTCTACGCGAGCCTGGCGCCGCACGACCGCTGGGTGAAGTATCGCGATGCCTACATGTCGCTTTCCACCGAAGTCATGTTGCAGGAAGCGCGAGTCGGTGATTACGCCCGCAGTAATTCGGATGCTCTCCTGGTGGAACGGGCCGTCCGGGTCATCAGGGCCGCCCACAAAAGCTGGGATTGCATTGAGCAACGCACTGAGGTCCAGCCTCGCGCCGCGGCTCCTGGCCAACCTCCTGCTTCCGATCGCTATAGTCTCGCGCCGAACGCCGCTTAGGGAAGCGAATCTTCTCCTTCGCGGTTTGGAGCGGATTCCGCCCCAGAATCAGCACCATCCGCCTGTGTTGGAACGTGAATACGCTCCGCCTCCCGGTGAATCTTGCCGCGTGTGAGGCCGATCCTTCCTGCTGGCCCGAACTCGCAGTCTTACTCTCTAAGGAATGCCAGGTAAATCGCGGTGGGAATCACAAGCAGCACGGCGCCCCCTGCCGCCACCCAGGCTCCGTATTGCGCGATCAGCGCCGCTGCTATCGGACCGAGCTGTGGCAGCCGCAAACCATTCAGACCCGAAATGAGTGTGCGAACCAGCGACTGGAACCACGTCGACGTCGCCCCGAAACACGCTCCCAACAGGCCGGCCGCGCACGCGAAGGCAATCACCTGTGCGGCCGTGATCGGCCGCCCTGCGGATTTCGCCGCTTCCCGCCGCGCCCGTAATTGGGCGCGCCACCATACCCGGCCCGCCTCTGGAATCTCGCCGTGCGTCCCTTCTTCGCGCGCCGCTGCCATCGAGCAGGCCATCACCGCTGCCTCGGAGCAACTCGCGCACTGCGTCACATGGGCGCGCAGGGCAGCGTCCGCCTGCTCCGGCCAGCGCGACTGCATCGCTTCCGCCAGAATCTCCTCCTCCCAGGGGCATTCTCTGAGGCTCATGCCGTCTCCTTGCCGGGCGCCCGCCCCAACAGCCCCGCTAGCTTGCGCCGCGCGCGAAACAACATCGGCTTCAGGCTTCCGGCGCGCATGCCCAGCACCTCCGCGATCTCGCGGTGCGACGCGCCTTCGGCGTACGCCAACCACAACATCGCCCGCTCCCGCTGCGTCAGGTGCGCCATGGCCCGCGTGAAATCGGCGGTTCGTTCCGGGCTGCTCGCATCCTCTCTCGAAGCGACCTGCTCGATCTCGTTGCCCGTCACGCTCGACGCCGCGCGCACCAGATTGCGCCGCCAGGCGTCTCGCGCCAGGTTAGTGGCGATCCGGTAGAGCGCGTTGCGCCGGTGAGTTTCACTCGTGTACGTCCCTTCCGCGCGCAGCAAGCGATAGAACGCTTCTTGCAGGAGGTCATCCGCCAGGTGGCGGTCTCCGGTCACGCGGGCCAGGTACGCCCAGACCCCGCGGGCCGTCCTCTCGTAAAACGCGCGGAATGTCTCCTCGTCCATCACGAAAGTCGCCGCTGCGTCATCCGCTGCGCCCTCGCGGCGGACCTCGTTGAACGTCGTTTCGCGAGACATAGAGTTGGTTCTTACTGCGTCGGTGATTCTATCAATCCCAGCCGCTTCGAGATCAGGTACGAAACGGCCGACGAGACCAGAAATCCAATCCCGATTGCGATGCCCAGCACGCCGAGCGTGCGCAGCGGTTCCGCCAGCCCGCTCGGCAGCCGCCCGCTGACATATTGCATCCCAAATCCGCCCGCCATCAGCACCACTCCACCCTGCACCGACCAAAGAATGCGTCCCAGCGGCGCAGCCACACTCCGCGGCCCGGCATCGAGTCGGATCGGCGACGATTCCAGAAATCGCGCGCCCGCCGGCGTCTGAATATACGCCAGCAAATCTTCGTTCGCCGTGAACCGGTCCAGGATCTTCGTGTGCGCTTCGGTTTGGACTTTCGCCAGCCGGCTCCATCGTTTGTAATCCACCAGCGTCCGGATCAGCCATACCAGCAGCCCCATCACCATGCCAAATCCCAAGAACCCGCCCAAGCCGTCCAGCACCCTTTCCGTTACCTGCGCCTCCGGCTCTCTTTCCCGGATCGCGGACCCCTGCCCGATGTAGAATCCTGGATTGCGCGCGACCTCCGGATGCTCTCTCAAGAACCGCGTCAGTCCGGGGTAGGGTTCCAGATACGGCGCATTTCCGAGAAGACTCGGGTCTAGCGCCAGCACCCGAGCTACCGTGGGAGGATACCGCCGCAACAAACCCTCCAGTTCCATTCGGGTGCGTTGCGCGTCCTGTTCGGGCGCCACCACTACCGGGTTGGCCGTCTGCGCCCAACTCGCGCCCACCGCAATTGCTGCGATCCCCAGAATCCGCTTGATTCGCCGCCACTCCATGCCGACCTTCCTCTGTCTGCTTATTACGCAGAACCGCCGCGCCGGTTAACAGCGCTGCTGTATGCTTGGACGAGTGTCCCCCACCGCTTCCATCACGGCGCGCCAGTCGAACTTCCGCTCCGTGCTGCGCGTCGCTGCGGGAAACATGCTGGAGATGTACGATTTTCAAATCTTCGGCTACTACGCTCCCGCCATCGCCGTCGCGTTCTTTCCGCGCGGCAGCGCCTTCGCGGGTCTCATGCTGTCGTTTATGACGTTCGGCGCCGGCTTCCTCATGCGCCCTCTCGGCGCGGTTCTGCTGGGCGCGTATATTGATCATCACGGCCGCCGCGCCGGCCTCCTGCTGACTCTCGGTCTGATGGCCCTCGGCACGCTCTCGATTGCCGTGGTCCCCGGTTACGCATCCATCGGGATTGCGGCGCCGTTGCTGGTTGTGGCGGGCCGGCTCGTGCAGGGGTTCTCAGCCGGGGTCGAACTGGGTGGTGTTTCCGTTTACCTCTCCGAGATTGCTACTCCCCAACGAAAGGGCTTCTTCGTAGCATGGCAATCGGGCAGCCAGCAGGTGGCGGTCATGTTCGCCGCGCTCCTCGGCATCGTCTTGACCCTGTCGCTCTCAACGAGCCAGATGACACGCTGGGGCTGGCGGATTCCATTGCTGGCCGGCTGCTCCCTTCTTCCGCTGCTTTTTCTGCTGCGCCGCTCGCTCGAGGAAACCGACGCCTTCCGTGCGCGCCGTCATCGGCCTAAGCCCGCCGAGTTGGTCCGCATGCTCTTTGCCAACTGGCCGATCGTCCTGCTCGGCATGATGATGTCCACCATGACCACCGTCTGCTTCTATATGGTCACCGCCTATACACCGACCTATGGCAGCAAGGTCCTCAAACTGGCTGACACCGGCAACCTGATCGTTACCCTCTGTGTGGGCGCTTGCAACTTTATTCTTCTGCCCATCTCCGGCGCTGTCTCCGACCGCATCGGCCGGCGCCCGATCCTCATCGCGTGCACCGTGATTTCTCTTCTGACCGCCTACCCGGCGCTTTCCTGGCTGGTCGCCGCGCCGTCGTTCCCGCGGTTGCTGGTGGTGGAACTCTGGCTGGCCTCCATCTATGCCATATATAACGGTGCGATGGCTGTCTTCCTGACTGAGATTATGCCGGTCGCTGTACGCACCTCAGGTTTTTCCCTGGCCTACAGCCTGGCCACCGCCGTCTTCGGGGGCTTCACGCCGGCGATTTGCACCTATCTTATCCATGTCACAGGAAACAACGCGATTCCCGGAGTGTGGCTTTCATTTGCAGCAATTTGCGGCCTTTCGGCAGCATTGATTCTAACTCCCCGGGTGGTGGGGAAGTCCCCGGATATGTAACTATAATTCGGTGGAAATAGGTGGTACCCCTCTGGCGCCCGGCGCCGGAAGTGGTAAAATCGAGCCCATATGGACATCCCGTAGTTCCCGCTCGCCCGGGGAGCCGTCTCCCGTCCCGACCCAGGCCTCGCGGCCTTCGGCAGCATGCGCTGCCTGACCTTTAAGCCCATAAAAATAAAGGAGGTTCTCGGATGAGAAAACTGTTGACCAGTGGTTTGGCGGTCTTTGCGGGAATGGTATCGTTACCGGCCAGCGTCTCCCGGAACCAAACCCTCAGCACCACCCAACTCCCGGATTACCAGCAGGATGCCCGTTTGAAACACCTCCAGAAGTTCTTCGCCAAAGGCAATTGTCCGGCACAAAAATACTCGCTGGTTTTTTTAGAAGCGGCTGACAACAACGACCTCGACTGGCGTTTGTTGCCCAGCATTTCTTTTGTGGAATCTACCGGCGGAAAGGCCGCCAAGAACAACAACCTGTTCGGATGGGATTCCGGGCGCGTCGGCTTCGCCTCCCCGGCCGAAGGCATTCAAACCGTCGGCTACCGGCTCGCGCATTCGCAGCTGTATCGCGATAAGGGCGTCGATGAAATTCTGGCCACCTACAATCCCGACGCCGACTATGCAGGCCGAGTCAAATTCGTAATGCGCCAGATTTCCCCCTCGGAATAGTCCCCTCCGCCCACAGGGCGCTTGCGCCCAAACATCCGGCATGGGGCGTTGACAACCCCAGAAGGCTGGCGTATATTTGCTAACATACTGATCTCACAGTGGTTTGCCAGTAAGGACGCATGGACTCGCGGGCTCCAGGAGCTTGATGAGTAGCGCGACCCAGCGCATCCGCGATCGCAGTTCTCCGCTCCCTGGCATGCCCGGTGCAGCAGCAGTCGGCGGAGGCGCATTAGCCGTGGACCAAGACAAGGGCCAACTGGACCAATCGGTTCCGGAAAGCTACGAAGACCTTCTCGACGACTACAGCCACTTCGCTCCACCCGCCGCTGATGAAGTGTTGCAAGGTACGATCCTCAGCATTACCGGCAAAGACGTCATCATTGATTTCGGTTATAAATCCGAGGGCATCGCGCCCATCGAACAATTTCAGACTCCGAACGGTGAATTGACCGTCAAGCCCGGCGACGTAGTCGATGTGATGATCGACCATGGTGGCGAGCGCCAGGAAGGCTATGTCTCGCTCTCGCACACCCGCGCGGCGCGCCTTCGGATTTGGGACAACCTCGAGAAGGCACACGACGGACAGCTGGTTCTTTCCGGCCACGTGCTCGGCCGCGTGAAGGGCGGTCTCGCCGTCGATGTCGGCATTGAGGCCTTCATGCCAGGCTCGCAAGCCGATCCGCGTCCCATTCACAATCTCGACAGCCTCATCGGCCAGGACATTCCAGTAAAGATCATCAAGCTGAACCGCCGCCGCGGCAATGTGGTGGTATCGCGGAAGCTGGCCATCGAAGAAGAGACCAATGCGCGCAAGAGCTCCACACTCGAGCACCTCGCGGAAGGCTCGGTGGTCACAGGAGTCGTAAAGAATCTGACCGACTATGGCGCGTTCGTCGATCTCGGCGGCATCGACGGCCTTCTCCATGTTACCGACATGTCCTATGGCCGGGTCGGTCATCCTTCCGAACTGCTGCAGGTAGGCCAGGATGTCACCGTCAAAGTTCTGAAATTCGATCGGACCAAGGAGCGCGTTTCCCTCGGGCTCAAGCAACTCGAGCCCGATCCATGGGAAACGGTCGGGGCGCGTTATCCCGTCAATGGCCGCGTACTGGGCCGCGTCGTGAACGTCACCGATTACGGCGCTTTCGTCGAACTCGAGCCGGGTATCGAAGGTCTGATTCACATCAGCGAGATGACCTGGTCGCGGCGCATGAAGCATCCGTCCAAGGTGGTCAAGCCTGGCGACGAGGTTGAGGCAGTCGTGCTGGAAGTGCACTCGAAAGAACGCCGCATTTCGCTCGGCCTCAAACAGCTTGAGCCGAATCCGTGGACCACCATCGACAGCCGCTACAGCGTGGGTTCGGTTGTAGAAGGGCGGGTGCGCAACATGACCGACTTCGGCGCCTTCATCGAAATCGAAGAAGGCATTGACGGCCTCGTGCACGTGTCCGATCTGTCCTGGACCAAGCGCGTGAAACATCCTTCCGAGGTTTTAAAGAAGGGACAGATTGTCCAGGCCGTGATTCTCAACATCGATTCTTCGGCTCACCGGCTGTCGCTCGGCATCAAACAGTTGCAGCCGGACGCCTGGGAAACTTATTTTCAAAACCATCAGGTGGGCGACACCGTGCATGGCCGGGTCTGCCGCCTGGCCAGCTTCGGCGGATTCGTGGAACTGGCGGAAGGTGTCGAAGGACTGTGCCATTTCTCGGAAGTGCCTGGCTATTCCGGACGGCGCGGCTCCGAAGAACCGCCGATGAAAGTGGGCCAGGAATTCGATTTCAAGATCATCAAGATGAGCGAGGCCGAGAAGAAGATCGGTCTCAGTCTGCGCGCGGTCGCGGACGACGACGAGAAGACCCGCCTGGAAGATTACCAGCGCCAAGCGGCCGCTGCCACCTCCACCATCGAAGAAGTGATGAGCCTCAAAGACCGGAACCTGGACTAGCTTGCAAATTTGTTGTATTCAAGAGATACTGCGGTGTCGTAACCTGTTGAGAGGACGAGGAGAATGAGATGACGAAGGCCGATCTGATTGAAGAAGTCTCCCGTGTGGTGGAGATGACCCGGAAGGAGTCCGAGGTCATCGTGGAGGCCATTTTCGACAGTATCGTGCGTTCCCTGCGTTCCGGGGATAAGATTGAAATTCGAGGATTCGGCAGCTTCCGCACGCGGCAAAGGCAGCCGCGCATTGGCCGCAACCCGAAAACGGGCGCGCGCGTGGAAGTGCCGGCCAAGAAGATTCCTTATTTCAAGCCCAGCAAGGAATTGAAGGACGTAGTGAATAACTCCACCGCGCCGGTCTCCACTCCGTCGCCCGAACGCGTGCCGAATCCATAATCCATCCGGCGCTGCAATCCCATGGATTTTCTCTGGACTCCGTGGCGTTATCAGTATGTCACGAGTCTCGGACAGCCCGTCGCGTGCATCTTTTGCGCAGCTGCGGCCGATCCCCCGCACGATCACGATCATCTAGTGGTGCACCGGGGCAGCCGCAACTTTGTCATGCTGAATCGGTTTCCGTACACTTCCGGGCATGTCCTGGTTGTTCCTTATAATCATGTCGCCACGCTGGAAGATGCCCCGGACGAGACGCTCGTGGAATTGATCCGGCTGGCGCGGCTCGCCGAACTGCACTTGCGTGCCCTCTACCGCCCGGACGGATTGAATCTCGGATTCAACATCGGACGCAGCGCCGGCGCGGGAATCGCGGGGCATGTCCACATGCACGCGCTGCCGCGCTGGACCGGAGACACCAGTTTTTTGACCGCCGTCGGAGAGACCCGAGTGCTGCCGGAGGATCTGGAAACCACTTGGCAGAAGCTCCACCGCGCGTTCGGACACCAGCAAGGCGCGTGATGTCGCTGCGGTAAGCCTGCTTTCCACCACGACTGCTGTTCAAATCTCCGAGCCTAGTACCAGTCCTGGCTAGAGGCCTAGGTGAGAAGAGCAACAACCTGGTCAGGTTACAAAACTAACCGTCGCCTCCCGATATCAATAAAAGAAAACCGCTTCGCGTAAGATCTCGGCACGTTATCTAACAAGTAACGAGTGCGTGAGAAGGTTGGAGGAACGGGCCATGGCGAAAGGAGCGGTGAATCTCAGTCTCAAGAGGAGAGGACGTCCCCGCCGCGAAGCATCGCCGGATCAAATCCGAGGAATGCGGATGCAAGGCCTCAGTTTTCGCGCCATCGCGCGAAAGACGGGCCTCGGCTACGGCACGGTGCGGCGCGCATACTTGGCGGCGGAGCGCGTCGGCGCATCGGCTGCGGATTAAAGCAAAAGCCCGGGTCGAAACCTACTTGCTTTTTTTTGCCTTCCGATAAGCTGCCCAACGCTTCTTTTGTGCCGCCGCTATGCGCCGCCGTGCAGCGGCGGACATGCCGCGCCTGCCTGTCTTCGCCGGGGCGGCAGCGCCAGGTGAGGCGATTTTGAGTTTGCGGCGCAGCTCCGCTATGGCTTTTTCGATCTCTGCAAGTTGGTTTTCGTAGCCGATCAATGCGGCGCGCAGGAGCGCAGCGTCAAGAGTCATGGGCACAGTCTAACATAGACACGCCGTAAGTGAGCCAAAAATACAGAGCAAGTGTTCGAGTGCCAAGTGTTACTCTGTTGCTTCCGGGGCTACGTGGACCATGGAATTCGTTCAGGGGCTTCAGTGCGTGTTCTGCGGCCGCACTTATCCCGCCGGGGATATTTACACATGTACCCGCTGCGGTATCTCGGGGATTCTCGATGTAATTTTTGATTACCCTGCCATTGCGCGCCGTCTTAGCCGGCGCACGATCGCCCGGCGTTCGGATATCGGGCACTGGAGATACAAAGAGTTACTCCCGGTTCGGAGCGAGACTGCATTTCCGGATCTACTGGTCGGCGGCACCCCGCTGACTGAAGCACCGCCCTTGGCGCGCCACATCGGAATCTGTCACTTACTCTTGAAGGACGAGGGCCGGAACGCCACCGGTTCGCTGAAAGACCGGGCCAGCGCCCTTGGAGTGGTCAAAGCCCGCGAGCGGCGCAAGAAAATCATTGCCTGCGCCAGCACCGGCAACGCAGCGTCCTCGTGTGCCGGCATGGCCGCCTCAATGGGAATTCGGAGCGTGATCTTCGTGCCTGAGCGCGCGCCCGAGCCGAAGATCACGCAGTTGCTGATTTTTGGCGCGACGGTCATTCGGGTGCGCGGCAGCTACGAACAGGCCTTCCAGTTGTGCCAGCGGAGTTGCGAGAAATGGGGCTGGTACAACCGGAATTGCGCGATCAACCCGTTCCTCGTAGAAGGCAAGAAGACCGCCGGGTTGGAAATCGCCGAGCAGCTGGGATGGGCACCTGTCGATTGGATCGCGGTCTCGGTCGGTGATGGCTGCACGGTCGCCGGCGTCTGGAAAGCCTTTCGTGAATTGAAAGTGCTTGGTCTGATCGAGCGTGCGCCGCGGATTCTGGGTGTCCAGGCGGAAGGCGCTGCGCCCGTGACCGCCGCATTCCGGAGCGGTGACCCCATGCGGCCGGTCGAAGCGAGAACCCTGGCGGACAGCATCGCGGTGGGCGTGCCGCGGAACTGGAAAAAGGCCGTCGACGCGGTGCGGGAATCGCGCGGCACCATGCTCAACGTGACTGACGACGAGATCGAGGATGCGATGCGGTACACCGGCCGTCTCGCCGGAATTTTTGCGGAGCCGGCGGCCGCGACCGCCGTCGCGGGTCTTCGCGGTGCCGCGGCGGACGGCGTGATTGGGCGGCGCGCATCCGCGGTCGCCCTGATCACCGGCAACGGTTTGAAAGACGTCCGGTCTGCCCGAAAGATAGCCGGCGCGCCTTTTGAGGTCGCTCCGGACGGGAACGGGTTGGAGGATATCTTATGCCGGCAGAAACTGGTCCCGGCTCGCTCCTGATTCGCGACATCCATACGCTGGCTGTAATGGATGCGCGCCATACCGTGCTGCGGGGCGCCAGCGTGTGGATCGAAGCCGGCGTCATCCGGCACGTAGGTGCGCGTCTGCCCAAGCTGCCCAAGCCCGGATGCGTGGTCAATGGGCGCCACATGGTGGCGATTCCAGGGCTGGTCAATACACACCACCACCTGTACCAGACGCTGACCCGCGCGTATGCGCCTGCCGCCGATGTCGAATTGTTCGATTGGCTGCGTACGCTGTATCCGATCTGGGCGCGGCTGGATGAGGAATCTGTGTACGTGGCGGCGCTGGCGGGAATGGCTGAGTTGTTGCTCTCCGGTTGCACTACCACGGCCGACCATCACTATGTTTTTCCCCGCGGTCAGGCAACGTTGATCGATGCCGAAATCAGGGCAGCTCGGAGGATCGGGATCCGGTTCCATGCGTCGCGCGGCAGCATGAGTGTCGGGGAGAGCGGCGGTGGACTGCCTCCCGACTCGGTGGTGCAACGCGAAGAACGCATTCTCTCCGATTGCGAGCGTGTCATCCGCAAGTATCATGATCCGTCGGCCGGCGCGATGGTGCGCGTCGCACTGGCGCCGTGCTCACCGTTTTCGGTGTCTCCGCGGCTCCTGCGGGAGACAGCGGACCTGGCGGGCCGCACCGGAGTTCGCTTGCACACCCACCTGGCCGAAACGCGCGGCGAAAATGAGTATTGTCTGAATCATTTTCGAAGGCGGCCCATGGATCTGCTGGAAGACGCGGGGTGGATCGCTCCGACCACGTGGCTGGCACATGGAATTTATTTCAATCGCAAAGAAATCGCGCGCCTCGGTCGAGCCGGCGTGGGGATCGCGCATTGCCCCACATCGAACATGCGGTTGGGCTCCGGTTTTGCGCCGGTATCGGGCCTGCGCCAGGCCGGTTGCCCCGTAGGTCTCGGAGTGGATGGCAGTGCTTCCAATGACAGCTCCCATATGTTGGCCGAGGCCCGCCAGGCACTGTTGCTGCAGCGTGTGAAGCACGGCGCCGCCGCGCTCGGAGTCGCCGAAGCGCTCCGCATGGCCACCGTGGAAGGCGCGCGCTGTCTCGGCCGCGACGATATCGGCACTCTCGAACCCGGCAAGCGCGCCGACTTGGCCCTCTTCGACCTGCGGAATGCGGGTTATAGCGGAGCAGGCGACGCAATCTCGGCACTGCTGTTGTGCGCGCCCGCGCGTGTCGCGGCGTTGATTGTGGAAGGCCGCATCATTGTGAACGGCGGGGAGTTGCAGACCATCGCGCTGGAACCGACTTTGGCCCGTCATCGCCGTCTCGCCGCGCGGTTGATCGCCAGGGGAAGCCGCCTGACGGCGTAACTAACCAATTTCAGTTCTAACTATTAACTGATACCGTTGGCCAACGGACTAGAACTAAAATGCCATCAGAACGATGTCCGCTTCCCAGTACCAAGGCCAACCGGCGCGGGGAACGATTCTTCTGGTCGAAGATCACACGCCGGTGCGCCGGTTCATGGCGCGCGTACTCCAGCAAGCCGGCTTTCAAACCTTGGAAGCCGCGAATGCAACGGAGGGTCTGGATCTCGTGCGGGAGCATGGCGACTCGATCGTTCTTGCGATCGTCGACATGGTCATGCCGGATATGAGTGGCCTCGACCTGGCGGTGGAGATGGAGCGCATGCGCGCGGGGGCGAGCATCCTGTTCACCTCGGGGCATGTCAGCAGTATTGCCATCGAGGGCATGGTGCGCCGTTCGCCGGAGCGTGTGCTGGCCAAGCCCTTCTCTGAACAGGAACTACTGGCCCACGTCACCGCACTGCTCTAATCGGTCAATTTGGATATACGTTGTTTAAGATCTGAAAGACTGATATATTCAGATCAAGCCGGAGGTGGGCTCTTCATGTTCGATCAGGTCGAAGCGTTCTACCGGCCGGAAAGTGTTGCCGAAGCGTTGCGGCTGCTGGAACGCGGCAAGGGCCACGCGCACCTGGTGGCGGGCGGCACGGACCTCGTAGCCGGCGGCGGCCGTTCCGTCCGGTTTCTCATCGACCTCACGGGCGCCGGGCTTTCCTACATCCGCAAGCGGGATGGGGTGTGCGCCATCGGAGCGACCACGACCATGGCAGAGTTGGAGGAATCGACCGCCCTCCGCGCCATCGCCGGGGGGCTGCTCTCGCGAGCGGCCGCCACCTGCGGCTCGGTGCAAATCCGCAACCGCGCGACGCTCGGAGGGAACCTGGCCCATGGTTCGTCTGCGGCCGATCTGGTGACGCCGCTGCTGGCATTGGATGCGTTCGTCGTCGTGGCCCATGGGCTTGGCAGACGCAAGACAGGACTCGCCGAGTATCTGGAGCGTGCCCACGTGCGGATAGGCGCGCCTTCACTGCTGGTGGAGGTGGGCGTTCCCGAGTCGCTGCGTGGCGCGCGCTGCGGCTGGTCGTTTCAGAAGTTCGGGCGCACGGAGACGGATATCTCGCTGTTGAACGCGGCGGCAGGGCTCCAGTTGGACGCGGGCGGGCGGGTGAAGTGGGCGCGGCTTGCCCTGGGAGCAGTAGGAGAATTTCCGTTCCGGCTATTTCGCGTCGAGGAACTCATGACCGGGCGTGAGCTGGATCATACGTTGCTTGCCGAGGCCCGTGAGCAGGTCATGCGCGATGTCAAGCCGATCACCGACCAGCGCGCGTCGGCCGAGTTCCGGCGGGAATTGAGCCGCGTGCTTGCCGGACGAGCCTGGGAAGAGTGCGCGGATCAAGCGAGGCACGCCATATGAAAACCATGCCACTGTGCATAACGGTAAATGGAGCCGTCCGGCAATGGACGATTGCGCCGGGAGACCTGCTACTGGATGTGCTGCGGCGCGAGGGATTTTTCGGCGTCAAGCGCGGCTGCGAGAAGGGCGAGTGCGGCGCCTGCACGGTGTTGCTCAATGGCAAGCCCGTCAATTCCTGCCTCGTGTTTGCCGCGCAGGCCGATGGGTGCGACGTGATGACGATCGAAGGCCTCGCTTCCGGCGGTGAGATGCATCCACTGCAAGAGGCTTTCCTCGAACACGGCGCCGTGCAATGCGGGTTCTGTTCGCCGGGGATGATTCTGGCGGCCAAGGCGCTGCTCGACCGGCAGCCGCATCCGACCGAGGAACAGGTGCGGGAAGCGCTGGCGGGCAACTATTGCCGGTGTACCGGGTACAAGAAACCGGTGGAGGCGGTGCTCCGCGTGGCGGAGAAAAGCAACGGCGCTCCGCGCCGGCACAAGGCGGGAGCCATATGCCGCTGAATACGGTGGGACGGAATGTGCGGAAAGTGGACGGCGTCAAGCTCGTCACCGGTGCCCCGGCGTTCACGGACGATATTCAGATGCCGGGCATGTTGATCGGCAAAATTCTGCCGAGCCCGCATGCGCACGCGCGCATTCTGCGAATCGACACTCACAGAGCGAAAGCGCTGGCCGGCGTACACGCGGTTCTCACCTGGCAGGATGTGAACCGGGTGCCGCATACCACCGCCGGGCAGGCCTGGCCGGAGCCCTCGCCCTATGACACGTACCTGCTCGATTCGAAAGTGCGGTTCGTGGGCGATCGCGTGGCGGCGGTGGCCGCCGAAAGCCGGGCCGTCGCGGAACAGGCGCTGCGTCTGATCGAAGTGGAATACGAGGTGCTGCCTCCGGTGCTGGATATGGAGCAGGCGATGCAACCAGGCGCGCCCATGATCCACGATGAACCGGATTCAAAGAATATCTATGACGCGCGGCGCAACGTGGCCGCTCACATCATGCGCGAGATCGGCAACGTGGATGAGGCCTTCTGCGAGGCTGATTACATTTTCGAGCGCGAATACAGGACGCAGCGCCAGCAGCACTGCATGCTGGAGCCGCATGTCACCATCTGCTGGCTGGATAGCGATGGCCGCCTGGTGATCCGTAGCAGCACGCAGGTGCCGTATCACTGCCGGCGGCAGGTGGCGATGATCCTGGGCGTTCCGGTCAGCCGGGTGCACGTGATCAAACCACGGATCGGCGGCGGCTTCGGCGGCAAACAGGAGATGCTGCTGGAAGACATTTGCGGCGCGCTGACGCTGGCGACGCGGCGGCCGGTCAAAATCGAGTACACCCGGGAGGAAGAATTCTACATGGCGCGCAGCCGGCATCCGCAGATCCTGCGCATGAAGATGGGGGTGAAGCGCGACGGCACGGTGTTGGCGAGCCATCTGAAAGTGCTGGCGACCACTGGCGCCTACGGCAGCCACGCCAGCACCGTGCAGGGCAACACGGGCAGCAAGGTGCTACCGTTGTTTCGTGCGTCGCACCTGCGGTTCGAGTGCGACGTGGTCTACACGAATACGCCGGTCGCCGGCGCGTTTCGCGGTTACGGATGCCCGCAAGGTTTCTTCGCGATGGAGTCTCTCGCTGATGAGATCGCCGAGAAACTCAAGATGGATCCGGTCGAGTTCCACCGCAAGAATGTGATCCGCCAGGGCGACGTCGATCGGCTCTCGGCGCAACTCGGCGAGGGCAGGGAAGGACTGCCGCGCGTAGTCCGCAGCTGCGGCTTTCCGGTGTGCTTGCAAAAGGCTGCAGCGGCCATCGATTGGGAAAAGAAACGGCGATCGCCGGTGGGGCACGGCTCGCCTGTGATGCACGGTGTCGGCATGGCCTGCACCATGCAGGGCAGCGGGATCGCGGGCATCGATTGGGCCTCGGCGTTCTTGAAAATGAACGAAGACGGTTCGTTCTATCTCCAGGTGGGCGCGTCCGATGTCGGAGCCGGCGCCGATACAGTGCTGGCGCAGATCGCGGCCGAGACTCTCGGCGTGAGCCTGGACAAGATCGTGATTACGTCAGGCGACACCGATTTCACGCCGTTCGACACGGGGGCCTACGCTTCCAGCACCACCATCATTACGGGCGGCGCGGTCAAGAAAGCGGCGGAGAAAGTGCGCGCGCAGGTGTTGAGCCTAGCCGCGAAAATGCTCGATGCGCCCGTGGAAAGTCTGACCTGCGGATACAACGAAGTCTTTTGCAAAGACGAGGCGCGCAAGGCGGTGAGCATGACGGATATCGGGCTGCAGGCGCTCTACAAGGAGAGGCTGCAGATCATGGATGCTGCCTCGCACTTCAACACCGACAGCCCGCCGCCATTCAGCGTGACTTTTGCCGAGGTGGCGGTGGATAGGCAGACGGGCAAGATCCGGGTGGTGCACCTGGTGACGGCGGTGGACCCGGGCGTTGCCATCAACCCGATGCAGGTCGAAGGCCAGGTGGAGGGCGCGGTGACCCAGGGACTCGGGTTCGCGCTGACCGAAGACCTGACGCTCGACGAAAGCGGCCGTCCGCGGAATCCGAATTTTAGGGATTACAAGATTTTCTCCGCGAAGGACATGCCGAAGCTCACCACCATTTTGGTGCAGACCGAAGAGCCGTTGGGACCGTACGGGGCCAAGTCGGTTTCCGAAGTTCCCATAAACGGAGTGGCGCCGGCGATCGCCAACGCGATCTATCACGCGGTCGGCGTGCGGATTCGCAGGCTGCCGATCCATGCGGAAGATCTGCTCCGGGCCCTTCACGAAAGACAGCCGGAACACGCAGAAGAGGAGGTGCTAGTAGTGCAATGAGTGCCTTAGTCACGGACGTTTTCAATCGAGAGCGTTTGCAGGCGTGCGCGCAGGCCCATGAAGGGGAGATGGTTGCGTTCCTGCGCGAGTTGATCGCGATTCCAGCGGAGAGCTGCCAGGAGGCGCCGGTGATCGCGCGCATCCGGCAGGAAATGGGAAAGGCCGGTTTCGATGAGGTGCGTATCGACGGGATGGGAAACATCCTGGGCCGGATCGGGTCGGGAAAGACCGTGATCATGATGGACTCGCACACAGACACGGTGGGCATCGGCGATCCGAAGGAATGGGGCTGGGATCCGTATCGCGGCAAGCTCGAAGACGGGTATATCTACGGACGGGGCGCGTGCGATCAGCGAGCCGGCATGGCGAGCATGGTGTACGCCGGCAAGCTGATTAAAGAGCTGGATCTGGCCGGCGATTACACGCTGTGGGTGGTCGGCTCCGTGCAAGAGGAAGACTGCGACGGGCTGCCGTGGCTCTACATACTCAAGGAAGACGGCATCCGGCCCGATTGCGTGGTGATCACCGAGCCTTCGAGCC
>Ga0126371_10002662_pt1 | contig 15413 bp, 12 predicted proteins | sample PanSoiMetaPlot_4_FD_110145 | JGI IMG/M metagenome (GOLD analysis project Ga0126371, IMG submission 110145) | Tropical forest soil microbial communities from Panama - MetaG Plot_4 | ecosystem: Environmental > Terrestrial > Soil > Tropical forest > Bulk soil | place: Panama | collected 2016-02-17 | reverse complement strand
TTCCGGCTCACCTTCCTGAACAAATGCGACGAATTGGAACGACCGATCGTCGCTGAGTTCTATCAGCGTTGCTTCGGCGTCGAACTGCCGGAATCCTCCGTGAACGTGGCTTTGTCCTGATTTTTTGCCTCTCCCGGTGGCGGGAGAGGGAGACGCCTGATGGCCTCAAACATCAAAGTCAAACCGTCGTCGAAGGAATCGCCGACTGAACCATTTAAGCGGGCGGTAACCGGATGTTTGCGCGCACTGGCGCGCAAGCCGGAGCTGGAAGTTGCCTTCGCTGCTGAACGCCCGGGGCTGATGGGCGGCAAGGTTCGTTTGCCGGAGCCACCGCGCAAACTCGGCAAGGCGGAGGCCGCGGTGGTTCGCGGCCATGCCGATTCAATCGCTCTGCGTCTTGCCTGTCACGATCCCGCCATGCATCGCCGGCTACAACCGGCGGGGCAGCAGGCGCGAGCCGTGTTCGAGGCCGTCGAACAGGCGCGCGTCGAAGCAATTGGCGCGCGCCGCATGGATGGGGTTGCACAAAATCTCACTGCAATGATCGATGAGCGCTTTCATCGCGGCAAGTTCGATCAGATCACTGAACGAGCTGATGCGCCTATCGAGGATGCCCTGGCGCTGATGGTGCGCGAGCGCCTGACCGGTATGGCTCCGCCACCGGCAGCCAAGAAGCTTGTTGATCTGTGGCGGCCGTTGATCGAGGACCGCGCCGGCAGGGATCTCGACCGTCTCGAGAATCTGGTCGAGGACCAGCGCCAGTTCAGCGATGTCGTCCACGATCTGTTGGACGCGCTCGAAATGGGCGAAGACCGCAGCCACGATTCTGAAGATGAGGAGGATGAAGGCGAGGAAGAGCGCCGCAAGCAACAATCCGGTGAGGAGGGCGAAGCCGCCGACTCGGATGAAATGCAGCGAATGAGCATGGAGGACACGGAGGTGTCCGCCGAGGACATGCCGGACGCCGCAGCCGAAGCCGCGGAAGCGCCGACCGCCGATATGTCCGATGACACTGATATGGGCGACGCTGAAACGCCCGGCGAGCCGCAGCGCCCGCGCTATTTTGGCGCCAATGAGCCGCGCGGACCGGACTATCGCGCTTTCACCGTCAAGTTCGATGAAACCGTTGCGGCCGAAGAACTTTGTGAGACCGAAGAACTCGACCGCCTGAGAGGGTACCTCGACAAGCAGTTGTCGCATTTGCAGGGCGTCGTGGCTCGGCTTGCCAATCGGCTCCAGCGGCGCCTGATGGCCCAGCAGAACCGTTCCTGGGAATTCGATCTGGAGGAAGGGCAGCTCGATCCCGCGCGCCTGTCGCGCATCATCGTTGACCCGCTGCACCCCCTTTCATTCAAGGCCGAGAAGGATACTCAGTTCCGTGACACGGTCGTCACGTTGCTGCTTGATAACTCCGGCTCGATGCGCGGTCGGCCGATCACCGTTGCTGCGACTTGCGCCGATATTCTCGCGCGGACGCTCGAACGGTGCGGTGTCAAGGTCGAGATACTCGGGTTTACGACACGTGCCTGGAAGGGCGGCCAATCGCGCGAGCACTGGCTTACGGCCGGCAAGCCAGCCAACCCCGGCAGACTGAATGACCTGCGCCATATTATCTACAAGTCAGCCGACGCACCCTGGCGGCGGGCGCGCAAGAACTTGGGCCTGATGATGCGCGAAGGCCTGCTGAAGGAGAATATCGACGGCGAGGCGCTGGACTGGGCCCACAAGCGTCTGTTGGCTCGCACGGAGCAACGCAAGATCCTGATGATGATCTCGGATGGAGCGCCGGTCGACGACTCAACGCTTTCGGTCAATCCCGGCAACTACCTTGAACGGCACCTGCGCTGGGTGATCGAGGAGATTGAAACTCGTTCTCCGGTGGAGCTGATTGCAATCGGCATCGGCCACGACGTCACGCGTTACTATCGCCGTGCGGTTACTATTGTCGATGCGGAAGAACTCGGCGGCGCGATGACCGAGAAGCTTGCCGAGCTGTTCGAAGAACACGGCCTCATAGAGCGGCCGGGCCCGCGGCTGCGGAGACGCGTCGCTTGAGTTGTTTTCGCTGGCGCGCGTTTCTCACCAGCATTCTGTTCGTTGCGTTGGCCGGCCCTGCCGGCTCTTTTGCCAACGCCGAAACGCTACTGTATGCGGCTGCACCTACGCATATTGAAATCGAAGCGACACCGATCACTTCATTCGATAACCGTGACCCGTCGCACATACACTTCGGCGCCTTGGAATTCCGCGGCGGACTCGAGCTGACATCGAAAAATCCTGCCTTCGGAGGAATCTCCGGCCTCCATATTGAGCGCGACGGCGCACATTTTCTTGCAGTCACGGACCATGGCTCGTGGCTGCGCGGCCGCATCGTCTACCGCGACGACAAGCCAATCGGCATCGCCGATGCCGAAATGGCGCCAATACTTGGCTTCGATGGCAAGCCGCTTGCCACGCGCGGCTGGTACGATGCCGAGTCCCTCACTGAGCGCGATGGCGTTTTCTATGTCGGCATAGAACGGGTCGAACAAATTGTGCGCTTCGACTACAGACGCGACGGCTTGAAAGCGCGCGGAGAGCCAATTAAGACGCCGCGCGACTTCAAGACTTTTAAATACAACAAGAGTCTGGAGTGTCTGACATCGCCGCCGCCGGGCGCGACACTTGCAGGCGCATTGATCGTGATCACCGAACGCAGTCTTGATTCCGCTGGCAACCTGCGCTCGTTTCTGCTCGATGGCGACCGAGTTACGCGCTTCAGTGTCAAGCGTACCGATGACTTCGATGCCACGGACTGTGCGATTCTTCCGCCCAGCGATCTCCTCTTACTCGAACGTCGCTACTCTCCGTTGCGTGGTGTCGCAATGCGCATTCGGCGTCTGGCGCTCGAGAGCTTGAAATCAGATGCGTTGGTCGATGGCCATTCAATGATTGAGGTCGATCTCGCCCACCAGATTGACAACATGGAAGGCATTGCTCTTCATCGCACGACGAAGGGCGAAACAATCCTTACCCTGATTTCGGACGATAATTTTTCATTTATTCAGCGCAACCTGTTGTTGCAGTTTGCGGTGGTGGGCGAGTGAGACCCGGCCTTCTCATCGTCCCGCAAAATCGAAATGGCCGAGACAAGCCCGGCCAACAAACGCCACTGATGGTCTTAGCTGGCCTTGGCTTCGCGTTTCTTCACGATTTGGCGCTTGATCTCGAGCACGCGGGGCGCCAGTTCGGCGTCCTTCGCCTTGAGAAGGAAAGCATCAAGGCCCCCACGATGGTCGACGGTCTTTAACGCATTCGCCGAGACGCGCAGCCGAAACCTGCGGCCAAGGGTGTCCGAAATCAAAGTGACATTGCGCAGGTTCGGAAGGAACCGACGCTTTGTCTTGATATTGGAGTGGCTCACTTTGTGGCCGACCAGTGGTTTCTTACCGGTCAGGTCGCAACGCCATGACATGGCTTAGTCCTCAAAAATACCAGCGCGGACGCGCGCCGAACTTGGTCAATCGTGTGGTTAGACCGCCGGACGTATAGTGAGCGATGCTAAAGGCGTCAAGCCAAGCGGTTCCGCGCCGTTTTATGTCCAAGTCCAGGAACGCTTCGGGATGGTCGAACACAGTTTCGACTAAATCCGCGTGGACCAAACCGTATTGCAGCCGGCATCACCCGTTAACTTCGCAGCCCGTCACCCCATATCTCAACTCTCGACGTCATTGTGTGTGGGATTGCGGCGGGTGATATGGTTCAACAATCAGCCGCGGGACACGCACTGATGCCGGCGCGGAAGGATTGAGTCTTGCATCAAGGCATACAACGCTCGCTGGTGGCGTCAGGTGCACTGGTTCTGGGCATTCTCGGCGCAATTGCGCCCGCGGCTGCCCAGGTACGGCTTGAGGCTCGCTACTCTGCGACGCTTGCCGGAATTCCGATAGGCAGCGGAACCTGGGGCATCGATATCAATGATACTCAGTACACTGCTGCGGTGAGCGGCGTCACGACAGGCTTGTTGCGCGCTTTTACGGGAGGCCAAGGCAATGCCACGGCGCGCGGGACGCTGGGCGGCCGGGTGCTATCCTCGATTTATGCTGCGACCATTACGAGCCGCAAGAAAGTCGACTCGACCCGCATCACGATAGCCAACGGCAATGTGAAGGATTTCAAGGTCGATCCGCCGGCGGATAACGACCCGGAGCGGGTGCCGATCACCGAAGGGTCCCAACACGGCGTTATCGATCCGATGACGGCCTCTCTCGTGCGCATGCCCAACACCGGCGACCTGCTCATACCAGAAGCATGCCAGCGGACGGTGGAGGTTTTCGACGGGAGGTTGCGCTACGACATGCGTTTCGCCTTCAAGCGAATGGACAAAGTGAAGGCGGCAAAAGGCTACGCTGGACCGGTCGTCGTCTGCGCGGCCTATTTCACGCCGGTCGCGGGATATATCCCTTCGCGTGCTTCGATCAGATATCTGTCCGAACAGCGTGACATGGAAGTCTGGCTTGCACCCGTCGCCGGAACCCGTGTGCTCGTGCCCTATCGGGCCCAAGGGCCGACCCCGGTCGGGCAGGCCATACTTGAGGCGTCCGAATTCGTTTCAGTGCCGCTCCCGGCGAGGGCCTCGGCCAATGGTTCGAAGACGCAATGACGTTTTTCATCTTGACTCTTTGTCCGCGAGCGAATCCAGATCGCATTAACTTTTGATGGGGCTCGAAACACACTTGAATGGAGACCCTGCTACTCCATCTTGTAGTTGTGCAGGTCACGTCAGCCAGATGTCGCCGTGAACGAAGCCGTACAGCGCCGGAGTCAGTGATTCGGGCGCGATTCGTTCCAGACTCGTTCTAAAGCTTAACCACACGCATGTTTGTCGTCGCATTGTGATACAGGAGGCTTGTGGAAGGGCCTGTTCGGAGGTCCTGCCATCAGTCTGGACGCGTAATGGCCATTACTTTTTCTCCGCAGCCTACCCGAGCATCGCGAACCCGCGGTGCCGGCGTCACGGCAGTGCTGGGCCCCACCAACACCGGCAAGACCCATCTCGCCATCGAGCGAATGTTGGCCCATTCCTCCGGAATGATCGGGCTGCCACTACGGCTGCTCGCGCGCGAGGTGTACAACAAGGTTTCCGACCGTGTGGGCAAGGATGCGGTCGCGCTGATCACAGGCGAGGAGAAGATCAAGCCCCAGAACCCGCGCTTCTGGGTTTCCACTGTAGAAGCCATGCCGCGAGACCTCGACGTCGCTTTTTTGGCGGTCGACGAGGTCCAGCTCGGGGCCGATTTTGAGCGTGGCCATGTGTTTACCGATCGAATGCTCAACGCCCGCGCCCGCGAGGAGACGCTCGTGCTTGGCGCTGCCACGGTCCGGCCGATGGTGGAGAGGTTGCTGCCGGGCGCGCACGTGATCAGCCGTCCGCGGCTGTCGACCCTGACTTATGCCGGCGAGAAAAAGCTGACGCGTCTGCCGTCGCGGTCAGCAATCGTCGCTTTCTCCGCAGAGGAAGTTTATGCGATCGCTGAATTGATCCGCCGGCAGCGGGGTGGTGCCGCGGTAGTGTTAGGTGCGCTTTCCCCGCGAACGCGCAATGCGCAGGTTGCCTTGTACCAGTCGGGCGATGTCGACTACCTGGTCGCGACCGATGCCATCGGGATGGGGCTCAATCTCGATGTCGACCACGTCGCCTTTGCTTCCGATCGAAAATTCGACGGCTACCAGTTCAGGAAGCTCAATCCCGCCGAACTTGCGCAGATTGCCGGCCGCGCCGGTCGCGCGACGCGGGATGGCACATTTGGTACGACCGGACGCTGCGATCCGTTTGAACCGGAGCTTGTGCAGGCTCTCGAAAGTCACAGCTTTGAGCCCATTCGGTTGCTGCAGTGGCGCAACACAGATCTTGATTTTGCTTCGATCGGCGCTTTGCAGGCTTCTCTTGCAGCAACGCCAAACGAGCCGGGGCTGACACGCGCGCCAACCGGCGAAGACATTCTGGTTCTCGAACATGCGGCGCGCGACGAGGACGTGCGCAAACTGGCGTCTAACCCGATAGCAATCGCCCGCTTGTGGGATGCTTGCCAGGTTCCGGACTATCGCAAGATTGCGCCAGCCACTCATGCAGAATTGGTCGTAACCCTCTATGGATTCTTGATGCGAGAGGGTAACATCCCCACGGACTGGTTCGCACGTCAGGTTGCTCAGGCTGACCGGACCGACGGCGGCATCGATACGCTCTCCAACCGGATCGCGCATGTTAGAACATGGACTTTCGTGGCCAATCGGCCGGATTGGCTGGCTGATCCGGAACATTGGCAGGGTGTCACGCGCGCGGTTGAGGACAAGCTTTCCGATGCATTGCACGAACGTTTGGCCGAGCGTTTCGTGGATCGCCGCACCAGCGTGTTGATGCGGCGACTTCGAGAAAACGCAATGCTGGACACCGAAATCGGGAAATCAGGGGAAGTGATGGTCGAGGGTCATGTGATCGGCCGTCTGGACGGATTCATGTTTGCGCCTGATGCGTCTGCTGCCGGTTCGGAGGCAAAAGCGCTTAACGCCGCAGCGCAGAAGGCGTTGGCAGGTGAGATCGAAGCGCGCGCGACCAAGATTTCACAGGCTTCTAACGATCAGATTTTGCTGGCAGCAGATGGAGCGTTGCGCTGGACCGGTGATCTGGTCGGTAAACTGATCGCAGGCGATGACACGTTACGTCCGCGCATACGCGTGATCGCCGACGAGCATCTTACAGGGCCTGCGCGCGAGTTGGTGCAGACACGGCTCGACCTCTGGCTCAAGACCCATATTGAGAAACTGCTGGCGCCTCTGTTCTCGCTCACAGCCGCCGAGGACGTCACAGGGATGGCGCGCGGCGTCGCCTTTCAGCTCGTTGAATCGCTTGGCGTGCTTGAGCGGCAAAAAGTTGCCGAGGAGGTGAAGGGCCTGGATCAGCCGGCGCGCGCGACCTTGCGAAAATATGGTGTGCGCTTTGGTGCCTATCACATCTACCTCCCGGGGCTGCTGAAACCCGCGCCGCGTGCGCTCGCTACGCAACTGTGGGCGATTAAGCACGAGAGCCCGGACGCGAAAGGCGTCGGCGACTTGTTGCATCTCGCGGCGAGCGGGCGCACGTCGATCCCAGTCGACAAGGATACGCCAAAGGTGCTTTACCGCACGGCCGGCTATCGCATTTGCGGCGAGCGCGGTGTGCGTGTCGACATTTTGGAGCGGCTCGCCGATCTCATTCGGCCGGCGCTGTCCTGGCGCGAGGGGGCTCCCGGCCCCAAGCCAGATGGGGTGTTCGACGGACGCAGCTTTGTGGTGACCGGTGCAATGACATCGCTCACCGGCGCTTCCGGCGAAGGCTTCGCGTCGATCTTGCGCTCGCTTGGATACCGCATGGATCGCAAGCCGAAGCCCCCGGAGGCGGCACCAAGTGCGTCGGCGGATGCGGCGATCAGCAACGCGGCTCCCGCATTAACAGAAGTTGCGCAAACAGAGCTTGCGGCGCCCGACGGCGCCCCAGCGGTGCCAGCAGAAACTCTCGCGATCGATGTGACATCGCGCTCTCTGTTGCCGGAGCCGCAACTCGTCTCGCATGAAATTTCATCCGCGCAGGAACCAGTTGCAGACGCATCAGCAGAGGTAGCGATTGCGGTACCCGTAGAGCTTTCTCCTGCTGCTGCATCCGATGCGGTTCAGCCTGATGCGGCGGTCGAGGCTAAACCTGCCGAAGAGCCGGCCTTCATCGAAGTTTGGCGACCGGCCGGACGCTCCGAACGTCGGCCGCACCGACCACGTCGTCCGCATCGCGCGCCGGCACAAGCGGGCGCAAGTAACGAAAGCGGCACGGCGGCGCCGGCAGAAGCGCCCGCGGAAACCGTGGCGGCGGCCGCGCCCGATGGGAGGACACCTTCATCGCGCCGTCAGCGTCACGAGCGACATGATCAGCCGGATCGCGAGAAACGACACGAGCGCCACGAGCGCCAAGAGCGCCATGACCGCAAAGAGCGCCAACAGCGGGCCGAGCGGCAGGGTGATCGCGATCATCAGCGAGACCGCGGCCCACGCCGGGAACGACCGCGCCGTGATCGTGGCGAGCGTGTAGATCGTGCGGACCGCGAGCAATACTACGCCAGGCCTTTTGGAAGCCACTCCGACCGCCGCGACAAGCAGCCGGATCCAAATTCACCATTTGCCAAGCTCGCCGCGCTTAAGCAGCAGCTTGAACAGGGCAGCAAAGAACCGACTTGAGCGCGCCTTCCAAAGAGCTCGATCGTCAGCGTATCGACAAATGGCTGTGGCACGCGCGTATGGTGCGAACCCGGGTCGATGCCGCCGCCCTGACCTCGGCGGGGTTTGTCCGACTTAACGGGAGGCGGATGACCGCTGCCGGCCATCCGGTGAGGGTTGGTGATGTAGTGACGGTCGCGCTCGACCGCGCCGTGCGGGTGGTTCGAGTAGAGGGGCTCAGTGAGCGCCGTGGCGGAGCGCCGGTGGCTCGCGCACTTTACCGGGATTTGACCTGAAATTCCGCGGCCGGGGCCTTCAATGTCTGCGGCCCCATCGGCTAGGTCTGAACGTGGCAGGGTGGCCGGTTGCGGCTTATCTGGTGTTGCGTTAGGCAGCTTGGCAAATCGTCTGCCGGAGTGGGTAATGACTTATGTCGTCGTCGAAAATTGCATTAAGTGCAAGTACATGGACTGCGTGGAGGTGTGTCCGGTGGATTGCTTCTACGAGGGTGAAAACATGCTCGTCATTCACCCCGACGAGTGCATCGATTGCGGAGTTTGCGAACCGGAATGCCCCGCCGAGGCGATCAAGCCAGATACCGAATCCGGCCTGGAAAAATGGCTGGAACTCAACGCCCAATATGCCAAAAGCTGGCCTAATATCACCGTGAAACGCGAGCCACCGGCCGATGCGAAGGACTGGGATGGCGTGCCGGACAAGTTCAAGAAATTTTTCGATCCGAGCGGCGGCACGGGCGATTAGCCCATTGTTTTCCCGCGGACCGGCACCCGGCCCCCCTTTCGTGCGGAGGGCGTTAACCGATTCGTCAAATTAGACGTATTGCTGACCCAAAATTGCAGTTTTGCGCGGGTATAAGGCTTTGATTTCGCCTAAAAATGTGCTATATATGTAAAAAATGGACAGGAACAATTTCGCCACCGGTGTGCTCCCCCTTCGGGAGCCTTATTTTTCGGGGGCTGAGTTCCACGGTTTCCAGATCAGAGGGCGTGCAATCCACGCGTGAGCAGTGGCAGGAAAAACGCGTCATAAAGCAAAGAAAGGTTCCGCCGGCATGAGCCGGGGGCCGAAAAAGTCTGCCGAAACGCGGCGGACCTCCCACGCCCCGCGCGGCGCCGTCCGCGGTGGGGCTCCCGCAGCCAAAACGGCCGGTGCCCGCAAAGGGGCCGGTGAAGGAGTCATGCCCGGAATGACCAATAAAAAGACTACTCAACGTCAAGGCTTCAAGACCAACGAATTCATCGTCTACCCTGCGCACGGGGTGGGTCAGATCGTTGCGATCGAGGAGCAGGAAGTCGCAGGAGCCAAGCTGGAACTGTTCGTCATCAACTTTATCAAGGACAAGATGACGCTGCGGGTTCCGACTGCAAAGATCATCTCGGTGGGCATGCGCAAGCTGGCCGAAGGGCCGCTGGTCAAGCGCGCGCTCGAGACGCTCAAGGGCCGGGCGCGTATCAAGCGCACGATGTGGTCGCGCCGGGCGCAGGAATACGAAGCCAAGATCAATTCTGGCGATATTGTTGCCATTGCAGAGGTGGTTCGCGACCTCTATCGGTCGGAAACCCAGCCTGAGCAATCCTATTCAGAGCGGCAGCTCTACGAAGCGGCGCTCGATCGGCTGTCGCGTGAGATTGCGGCGGTTCAACGGGTCACCGAGACCGAGGCGGTCAAGGAGATCGAGGCTGCTCTCGCAAAGGGACCGCGCCGCGGGCCAAAGCCATCGGAAGAAGCCGCTCCCGACGAGGGTGTCGAGGAAGAGGCAGCCTAAAGGCCGCACCCGACCAATCAACAATTCAGGAGCCCGGCTCACGCCGGGCTTCTTTGCATTTGCGTCGTGCACATCGGCGAACTGCGGTCGATGGGCAACATGCACCTGCGCCCATCTGGTGGGCAGCGGCCAGCAGTTGCTCGCGCCGTGTGGCTGGCTATTATGCCGGCCAATCACCCCAATCGACGTTCAATGGAGTAACCAATGACCGCCATTCGCGGCTACGTCGCGCCGACCACTGAAACCGACGCGCTCGGCGTACATTCGCTCGATCAATTCGTGCTGGCGGTTCCCGACGCCTCGGTCGCGCAGGATTTTTACGGCAATTTTGGATTGGACGTGCAGCGCCACGGCAATGCGCTGGCGATCAAGACCTTCGGTCACGATCACAGCTGGGGATCGGTCGTCGAAGGCACCAAGGCGAAAGCGCTGCACCATCTTTCTTTCGGTTGCTATGCCGACGATCTCCCGCGCTTGAAGGCGCGCATCGAAGAGCAGGGCGTCAAGTTGATCGATCCGCCGCCGGGGTTCGAAAGCAATGGCATTTGGTTCCGCAATCACGAAGGCGTGCTTATCGAGGTGAAGGTGGGGCCGAAAGTATCGCCCGACAAGAAAGCCGAGAGCCAGTGGATTTCCGTGCCGGCCGGTGTTGCCGGCGCCGGCATCCGGGAAAAAGCGCCACCGGTTCGCCCGCGCCGGTTATCGCATGTGCTGATCTTCACGCGTGACGTCAGCGACTCGATCAAATTCTACGAACGTACGCTTGGGCTGCGGCTTTCCGATCGCGCCTCCGACCTCGTTGCCTTCATGCACGGCATTCACGGCAGCGACCACCACCTTTTGGCACTGGTGAAATCAATTGCTCCCGGCTTCCATCACTGCAGCTGGGATGTCGCCAGCCTGAATGACATCGGCCTCGGCGCCATGCGCATGCACGACAAAGGCTGGACCAAAGGCTGGGGGCTCGGCCGGCACGTGCTGGGCTCCAACTACTTCCATTATGTGCGCGATCCATGGGGTAGTTTCTCGGAATATTCGTGCGATATCGATTACATCCCGAAAGACGAGCGCTGGCCCGCTGCTGATCACAAACCAGAGGATTCGTTTTATCTCTGGGGCCCGGACGTGCCGCGCGAATTCACGATCAATTGCGAAGCCGGGGAGAGTTGATCCGAGATCTGATGTCGTTTTGGCGCATTAGTCATTTCATTTAAGGACGTGACACGACCTCCTAAGCGCCATGCGTGGAAATTCATTGCCCGCCAGACAGCCGGCGGCTCTGTGAATCACTCCACGACGATCTTGACCTTTTCGCCTGGCTTAAGGTGATCATGCGGGCCCAGCCCATTGAGAACGCGGAAGCGTTCGAGCGAATGATCGGACGGAGCCATTCGATGGGCGAACTTTTCGACGGTATCGTCCGGGCCGACAGTAACAACTTTCAGCCGAAGCGATTTTACCTGCTGGCTCTCCTTTAGGGTCATTCGGCGGAAAGTCATGATGGATTCGCGAAATTGCTCATCGACCTGCGCGGTTCTCGTCTTGGCAGCGAAAATAAAGCGATAGACGTCGCTGCCGAAGCGCACGGCATAAATACGAAACGACCAACTTCCGCCGTCGGAGGTCGCAGTCGCTGTCTGAAACCCGTTGACGGAAAATTCTTCAACGCTTGCGTGGTCGACGTTCTCCATCCACCCCGATTTCAGGTAGGCGGGCAATGATTGCTCGGCCGGCACGCTCACCACGTCCACGCGCAGCGCTTCGTCGCCGCCCTCCTTAAGGCCGAGCACAGCCTGTGCGGTGTTGTCGAGCGTGAAGCCAGGCGGAGCCTCAAAGCTGAAACCGAGCTTTGGATGCAGAAAATGCCGGCCGCGCGCAAAGCCTTCGCTCGGATCCTCGCCATAAACCATGCCGTCGAGGTTCGCGAGATATTCGGCGCGGTCCCGCTCACCGGACCCAGGGCTGGTGAACTGGCGGGCGTTCGACAGCGCGTTTTTCACCCGGTCGGGGGTCGCCGGATGGCTGGAGAGGAAATCAAGCGAGCGAGGGTCCGCGCCACCGGCGCTAGCTTTCAGGTCGGCGTTGCGCTGCATGTCGGTCAAGAAACGAGATGCGCCGTACGGATCGAATCCGGCACGCGCCGAAATGCCGACACCGATGCCGTCGGCTTCGAATTCCTGCGCACGCGAGAACGCCGCCAGCGTCAGTTTGGACTTGGCGAGCGCCAAAGCGCCGATTTGGGGATCGCTGAGAACATCGTTGACGACGTGGTCGATGATCGCGACCTGACGAGCCTGTTCCTCTCGTATCGCCGCATGGCGCGCGATCACATGCCCCATCTCGTGCGAAAGCACCGACGCAAGTTCGGCCTTGTCATTGGCGAGAGCGATCAGTCCGCGCGTAATGTAAAGTCGTCCGTTCGGGAGGGCGAAAGCATTGATCGCCGGCGAGTTGAGAATCGTGACCTGATATTTCAAGTCGGGCCGTTCGGATGCCGCCACGAGACGGTCGACGGTTTTCTCGACCATCGCATGCAGGCGGGCGTTGCTATAGTCGCCGCCATACGATGCAAGGATACGTGCGTGTTCGCGTTGAGTTGCAGAGTCTCGCTCGGGCTGTGGAATGGGCAGAGGCGTCGGTAAAGACACCAGCTGCTGATTGGACAGGCTGGTGCATCCTGACAACAGCAGGCCCAGGACGGCGACGATTCCAAATGCGCGGCCTGCAGTTATTGTCGTCAGCGTGCCCATCCCCCGGTACTCATAATGAATCTTACTCGACGAGCTCAATCTGTTCGGGCACCGCGGCTTCGATCACCGGGCCGCTGTGCTGTTCGATCCAACCCCGCACCCGGATCGGGCAGCCTTCCAGCCGTTTCGGATCGATGCCAGCCGTCGCGAATGCGCGCCGATGACGCTTGAGAATGGTGACTGTAAAGTCGTGTGTCCAGCGCCGCCCGAAGTTCAAATATATTGTGGCGCCGCTTTCCCGCACCGACAAGACCTTGCCTTCCACCAGTGCGAATTGACCCCGCGCAGCTGCAATCCGGTCAAGATTCTCTGATCGTAAAGGGGCAAAATTGGGGTCGGCCCATAGACCACGGCGCGCCGCTCGGGCGATGCGTTCTGCGGTCAGCAGGATGTCCGCGCAGGCCTTGTCGCCTATCCTTGCGGACACTCGCGCCGAGCCTTGTTCAAGCAGCATTTGCTGGACCGATTGGTGGTTGCTGTCGACAAAAACGAACGCAACGAGACGTCCATAACGATCCGCCTCGCGGCCGACCTGTTTCAGCCGCAAGTCGCGGTTGCTCACAAGTAACTGCAAAGCGTCGCGGCTGTCGTCGGTCGGCTCAATTGCCGCCAGCCGCAATTCGCGGCCATCGGCGAGCAGCAGGGTACGCCCGTCACGGACGCTGGCCACAGTGCCCGTTCCGATGTCTGTGAGCTTGCAGGGTTCCTGCGCCGTCGCGCTGGACGGATAGACCGGCGCGACTGCCATGAACAGAAATGCAGCGTGAATGCGGGACAGAAAGCGCTTCATGAACCGGACTGTCGGAACTGGCGGGGAGGGCGTCAATAGAGATGGCGTCGATCGATCGGGGGGCTAGAATGCCGCAAATAGTTTCGGAAGTGATTAAGGCCGCCGGGGAGAATACTGATGCAAACGCGCCGTGCCTTGCAAAACCGCCGCACATTTTTGATGTCAGTTGCCGCCGCCTGCGCGACGGCCGCGACTGGTGCGCGCGGCGAGGATGATCACTGGCCAGATCGTCCGGTGCGCATTGTCGTGCCTTATCCGGCAGGCGGTTCGACCGATGTTCTGACGCGCATTCTCGGCGAGCGGCTCAAGGACATGTTCGGCCAGCCTTTCGTGATCGAGAACCGGGCAGGCGCTGGCGGCAACATCGGCATTGCTGCGGTCACCAGTAGTCCGCCGGATGGCTACACCATCGGTTCCGCCACAATTGGGCACTTCGCGATCAATCAATTCCTCTACAGCAAGATGCCTTACGATCCGGAACACGACATGATCCCTGCCTCACTGACATGGGAGTTGCCGAACGTCTTTGTGGTGCCTACCGATCATGTGCCCGCAAAATCTTTGGCGGAGTTTCTCACCTGGGCAAAGCAAAAGGGGCAAGTCAGCTTCGGTAGTCCCGGGGTCGGCACCACGCCCCACCTTTCCGGCGTGCTGTTTTCCAAGCGCGCCAACATTGATGCCATCCATGTCCCGTTCCGCGGCGCGGCGCAGACCATACCCGCCATGCTGGCAGGCGACGTGAACTTTGCGATCGACAATCTTGCTTCGTATGTGCCGGTCATTCAGTCGGGAAAGATGCGTGCGCTCGCAGTGACCTCGGCAAAACGCTGGCCGACCTTGCCGGATATCCCGACAATGGATGAAGCTGGCATCACCGATTTCATCATCACATCGTGGGCGGCTTTCGTGGTGCCCAGCGGAACTCCACGACCGATTGTCGACAAGCTCTCCGTAGCCCAGCGGCGGATCGCAGCCGAACAATCGGTTCAGGAGCGCTTTCTCATTGCTGGAGCGCGCGTTCTCTCAAGTACTCCGGAAGGTGCGATCGCATTCGCGGCGAAGGAACGCGCGATGTGGAAAGATGTCGTTGCGGCTTCCGGCGCGAAGGTGGATTGAGCCAAGGCGCCTGTGCTACATCGTTGCGCAACGGTCCCGTAGCTCAGCAGGATAGAGCAGCGGTTTCCTAAACCGAAGGTCGGAGGTTCGACTCCTCTCGGGACCGCCAAATTGTCAAGTTGAAACCCGAACTCAGAAGCTCTTTTGGGCTCGATCAAATTGGGTCCCAATTTCGCCACAGCCAAGCCAGGGTCGGATCATTGGCTGCAGCCGCATCTAACAGGCGCAATGGATTCAAATTCGTACTTATCGTCGCACTACAAAAATTTGGCGAACGTTTCGTCATGAGGTTTTGCAATGCACATGTCCGCTTTTGACCCAAAGCGGACATCACGGTGGGCTGGAAGCGCATCCCCCGGCTTTTCAGTCGGGGGCTTTGCTTGAGCGGAGAAGGCTGAAAGTCAACGCGGCTGTGCGGTTGCACTCTCTGCCGGACGCATTTGGGTTTTAACCACCAACTCGCCGATTTTTTTACCCATGTCTTTGCCCACTATCGTCGAAAAGCGGTAGTGGAAACCCGCATAGATACGGGCCATGGAGACTTCTTCGCTGTAGTCCTGCAGCCGAGTCCATTTGCGGGTAACGCCGGGTGCGGTTGGACTGCTCATTGAGATTTCTCCGATGTCGTCGCCAACCACATCGTGAAGGACGGCGGAAATAGCAGCCGAAGTGATGCAGTGCGCGCATGGATATTCCGGGTGCATCGGCGTATCACCCAGCGGCCTCCACGAAGCATCGCGAGGCGTAGCAC
>Ga0126371_10002661_pt1 | contig 15422 bp, 7 predicted proteins | sample PanSoiMetaPlot_4_FD_110145 | JGI IMG/M metagenome (GOLD analysis project Ga0126371, IMG submission 110145) | Tropical forest soil microbial communities from Panama - MetaG Plot_4 | ecosystem: Environmental > Terrestrial > Soil > Tropical forest > Bulk soil | place: Panama | collected 2016-02-17 | reverse complement strand
TGAGGCTGGGCTCACGCCGAGTTCTTCGAGTTTTGTGAAGTTGCTGCCGGAAAAGCGAAAATGTTTGCTCATTAATTCGCTCTGAATGGATCGGTCGGATCAGGCCGCTCCAAGGTGGACGTCAGCCGCGACGTTGGATCGGTAGCGGAAGTGGCGTTGGCGTCGAACATGGAATTAGTCTAGACGCTATCCGTACAACCCGCTATGCATAGCGCGCCATTGTATATGCAAAACGCGTCACTCGCGGGGAACTTCGATGGGCCAACGAGCCTTGAGACGACGATCAGTGTGGTTTCTGTTGTTAAGTAAAGCGGCGAAGACCGGGGTGGCGAGTGCCGTTATTTCATTGGGCGACTGTGCGAGTTATTTAATGCCGAGTTCGGAGAGCTTATCAACGGGTCTTGCCAGCACTGCCTTGAAGTCTCGCATTACGAATGGCCTTTGGATGAGCTCCGGATGTTCTGCCATCACGCGAATCAGTTGGTCGTCGCTCAGGTTTCTGTCGGCTACATACTGCTTATAGGCGGCCTCGTTCTTTCGAAGCGCCTCTTGCGGCTTCAATCCAGCACTCTGCAACAGGCGCTTCAGATCGCTTAGTGAGATTGACTCTTTGGTGTAGTCAATGCTCTCAAAATCAATTCCTTTTTCAGTCAAGATCCTCTTGACCTCGCGGCATTTGGTTCATGTCGGCTTCTCGTATACCGTAACCGTGCCCGCGCGCTCCATGACTGCCTCCTGTTAGAGAATCTCGGCAGAACTGCCAGCGATCGCGATTTCTATCTGTTGCGGTCCGAGACTCGGATGGGTCGCTTTGAGAGTCACTTTTCCCGGCGTTTCCTGTGCGCGAACCCAGATTGCGCCGGTCCCACCAATCAGGGAAAACGGATTATCGCCGATGATCCGGGCGGGTCCCTCGAGCTCAAAGCGAATGGAATCATTCGCAAAAGGCTGCACGGCACCGAACTCGTCGGTAACACGTAAAACAACGCGAGTGGTGTCGCCTCCGTCCGCAATCAGTTCGGTGTCGTCGGGAAGAAGCATAAATTTCGAATCGACGCCCTTTCCCGACATGTTTTTAGAAATCACTTGCTTCCCTTGGATGTAGCCTTCGATTCGCAGGTCTCCCCATTTGTGGAACAGCTCTCCCATTTCTAGGGTGAAGGGCGCATAACGGAGGTGAGCAAACTGCTTGCGGTCTGGGTCAACTTCCGCGATGAGTTTGTGGTCGATATAAAACTTCAGATGATCGCAGTTGGAGCACACCATGGCTCTCGAGAAACCAATTGACGCGTCGCCCCTCGCCCAATGGAAAGCCGGTTCGAGCACAATCTCGTCAGCGGGGTCACATTGAGACTTATAAAAGCCTGCCGCTGGTTTTGGTTCACGAAACATATCAGTGACTCCGTGGTAGCAAACACGGTCGCCGGAGCCGAAATTACCGTGCGTGTTGTAATCGAAGGCGCACCACCCAATTCCTCCAGCATATTGCGGGTTGGAGGCTAGCTGGTCATGGACGCGGGCGTGGCGCACCGTGTGTTCGGTGAGGCGCTCAACTTGATCGATGGTCTTGGTGGGATAGGTATGTCCTGCGAATTCAGTATTCAGGTAGCGCGGGTGATTTGGCGGCTTCAAAGGAAAGCCGAAATCGTTCATGGTGAAGACGTCCTCCAGGAATTCGGAATCCTGGAAGTAGCGAATCCCTCCCGTTTGCCGGGTGGGATCGAGTTGATGAGACAGCGCGTTGGTTCGCGTGTAGAAGTCGTGGTTGTCCCGGGACTCATTGATGCGCACACCCCAGAGAATGATGGAGGGATGATTCCAATCCCGCCGAATCATGCGACTCACATTGTCGACAGAAATGTCCTGCCAGGCTTTGTCACCGATATGCTGCCAGCCGGGGATCTCTTCCAGAACCAGCAGGCCCATCTCATCGCACGCATCAAGGAAGTGGCGCGACTGCGGATAGTGCGACGTGCGCACGATATTGCACTTGAGTTTGTTGCGCAGGATGTCAGCGTCGCGGCGCTGAACGCGACCGGGCATCGCCTGTCCGACCCAGGGGAAAGTCTGATGGCGATCCAGCCCCCGCAGCTTGATGACCTTGCCATTCAACTCGAAGCCGTGATCGGTGAATTGAGCCTGGCGGAACCCGATGCGGCGGGAGTCTTCATCGACCAGTTGCGTGCCGCGCTGCAAGCGGACCCGGCAGGTGTACAAATTTCGATTTTGCAGGTCCCACAGCTTGATTCCATTCAGATGGTCGAGGTCAATCGTGTGCGCCACCGGTTCCGCTGACGGTTCGGACTTCTGCAGGGGTGTCGAGGCCTTCGCGATCACGCGGTCGTTTTCGAGCAGTTCCACATCAAGAGAAAGGCCTTTTGCCGCTTCCGAGTGCTGAATGAAGCAATCCACGTCGAGCGCAGGATGAGATGCGAGCACATCTTTTGGTTTCGCGAGAATATTTTCAATGAAAGTCTGCGGTACGATCCGCAACCAGACCTCTCGGTAAATCCCCCCGAAGGTCAGATAGTCGATTTCGTATCCAAAGGGAGGAATGTCGGCACGTTCGGTCGAATCGAGATCGACGGCGAGAACGTTTTCTCCGCCGAGGTCCAGATGAGAAGTCAACTCGAAAGAGAATGGAGTGTAGCCGCCCTTGTACTCTCCCAGTCGCTGGCCGTTAATCCACACGGTGGAAGCCGTCATTGCCCCCTCGAAATCGACGAAAACTCGCTTCCCGCGGGCTTCGGGAGGTGCCTTGAAACGGCGACGATACAGCGAAACGAACTCGTAGTTCTTTTCGTCGAAGCCGTGCCACGGTAGGCGAACATTGGTATGCGGGATCACAATCCGCTCGAAGCCAGAGTCGTCACAATCCTTGGCGTGCCCGCCGTCGACCTGGGTTCGGCTATATCTCCAGTTTCGATTCATGGGGAGAATACGCCGCCCTCCGGGCGCGGAGGCAGTATTGTCGGACTTACTCTGCGGCATCGCATACGGAGCCAGCGAGGCTCCGGCAATGAGCGTACCTGTTTGTTTTATGAAACTGCGTCGATCCATGATTCCCCCAAGGTCGCATTGAACACAAAACAGCGCGTGAACCGCAGAACGCGAAAAAAGTTAGACCGTCCAGGAAAGCAGTTGCTTCAGATCGGGAGCCGACCTGGATTCTGTGGAACGCGCCATCGCCGGGCCGATAGCCACCGCCTGATTGTGACCTTCAAACCAGACTACAAACGAAGACTGCTCGGCTCCGAGCAGGCGTTGCTGGTTCAGCCAGTTGTAGTAAGCGGAGAAGTCGGCATCGATGAGCGAACCGAGGGGATCAGGCTCCGGACGGGCAGGGATCCCACCGAGTAATTCGTTCATCGGCTTTTGTCTCTGACGCGGAGCAAATCGTACAAGCAACGTAACTGGTTGCGCTCGTCGAAGAGCCTCCCGGGCGGCCCACTGGGCAAAACTCGTGCTGAAAATCTGGGTCCCCGAGCCTTCCGTCAAGAGACTGAGCGCGAAGCGCCTCATGACAGGATCTTGCGGCGAGACACCGACGAATTTTTCTGCGCCGAAATCCGAGGGACGCATTTGTGCCATTTTTGTACGCAAAGCTTCGGGGCCCATGCCAGGCCGTTCCAGTTCGGCCTGCATTCGCTGCAGCAGAGAAGCACGAAGCGACTCCAAAGCGTTGTACGAAACACTCGTCAGTGCCGCGGGATGCTCGGCCTCTTCGCCACCATCGATATACCAGTGCCCGTAAGGAATGGAATGTGCCTGGGCGCGCTCGGCGAGAAAGCCGAGTAGCTTACGAACACCATCTTCCGGATTGACTTTGCTGAAGTACGTGCCGTGAGGACGCAATTTGCGAAACAGAGGACTGTCGTAGGAGGCGACACCCTGGCCAATGATGGTGATCCCCAGTCGCGGGATGGGAGGAGCTTCGGGTGGAACAGCGGCTCGTAAGTGATCGGCGTAATCATTAGACGCTTTGCGGAAAGCATCGAGCTGGCGAGTACTCCAAAGGTGAGCCGAGAGCTGCTCCACGAACTGGGCGGGCGATTTGACCCAATCAAACGCTTCCAGTTGCGGCGAAAGTCGAATGACTGCGAACCCTGAAAGGCATTCTTTCGTCTGCTCGGGCGAAAGACGGCTGATATACGCCAACTCTTTTTCCCGGGCGCTGCGTTCAGCGGGAAATTTGAAATCGTATTCGATGATTTCACGCAGCAAGCCCGGAACAAAGCTCAACGGAAGACGCTGAAGCGTGGAGACATAATTCGTCGCCAGCTTCCGCGCCTCCGGTGGATAAGAGGAGAAATGTTCCGGTTTGAGATCCTGGGGAAACATGACGCTTAAACCAGTTCGCTGATCTTTTGTCCTTGGGCAAATGTCGGGGAGAATCCCAGCATCGCCCCGAGAGTCGGCACCAGATCGGTAGACTCCATGGCGCGGTCATACACTACGCCCTCACGGATGCCGGGGCCGACAACCAGCATCCATGTGGTACGAGAGAGCACGTCCCCTGTGCGGTGGTGCTGAAAACCGTTCCCGCCGGCATCATCGTCCGAATCTCGTCCAAAGTCGGGCAAGATAAATAGTGTGGTTTTGCCGGCGTAATCCGGCTCGCTTTGAATTGCTTTCCACAATTCCGAGCACAAGCGGTCGGTGCGTTGGATGCCTTCGATGTAGAGCGAATAAGCGCCAGCATGAGCAACATCGATATCGTGCATCGTGATCCAAAGCAGGGTTGGAGAGACCTCGCGCATCAAGCGCCGCGCGATATAAAGCGAAAGCTCATCCGGACTCGACAGAGTTTGAGCATGCTCCCGGAAGTCACCGACCGAGACCTTCAGAAGAGTTTCGAGTTGCTGTAACTGGAACTCATTGCCCTCGAGTTCAGGCGCGTAGAAGGGCGTTTCATAGTTGTCCCGGAGTAAGTGCTGGAAGTCGTTGCGGCCGCCAGAAGTCGCGGCCGACAGAAGGTGCTTCGGCAGAATGACTCTGGCGCCCAAACCCGACCCGTAGGAACGGTGGCTGCTCTCGCCGATGCGGTTGAAACCGTTGCTGGGAGCAACAACCCATGCATCCGAAGACGGGCGCTTTAGATCCTTGCGGAAATATTCAAAGACAGTCGGAGATTCCGGAGGCAGCGAGGCAAAGTTGTTGATGGTTTCGTATACGCCCGTAGCCAAGCTTGCTGTGGCTACATAATGTCCGAGGATCCCGCGATTCACTACTTGCGTGAAAAAACTGGCCTGCGGAATGAGCTCGTTCATCAGGTGGGGAATGTTTTCCTGACCTTCGGGAGCGAATGTCTCCTGATCGCGAGCGCCTCCGCCGAATGTAACGACGATCACTTTCCGCTTCGCTGAACTCACGCCACGCGCCCACCAAGACGGCATGAGTGTGCTGCCGAGCGTAAGCCCTGCGGCATCGCACAGAAAGTCGCGTCGCGTACGCGCGAGCACGCGGCCGGCGTCTCTGATGTTCGACGAAGCCAACGACCCTTTCCCCTTAACTGAAAATCAGTGCACAACTCGGGTTCCCGTCAGGGCATGGCCCCCGAGTCTTGTTTCTCTGAGTACACGAACTGCCGAATCTCCGCGATCTGCTTGTCCAGTTCCGCCAGGTGCGCGGACCGCAGCTTCTGATAGACCTCGAACTGCTCCTGCGCTTTATCTTTTGCGCTCGTGTGCACAAAGGATTGCCCAAGACGGTAATGCGCATCGGCCAGCTCAGGATTGCTCGCAATCGCCGCCTCATATTGCGGAATGGCATCCACATATCGTGCCTGATCGGAGAAAAGATTGCCCAACTGCAGATGAGCATCGGCTAGCTTCGGATCGAGGGCAATGGCTTTCTGCAGCAAAATCTCAATCTGGCGCCGGTCCAACTCCGGATCTTGAGCCCGCCTCCCTTTCCATAGGCTCATTGCGTAGTAATAATACGCACGCGCGTTTTCCGGCTGCAGTTGGGAAAATCGGCGGAAGCGCTCAATGACCTGATCGGCTTGGTTCGGCGAACTATCGTACGCCTTGGAAAGAAAGAAGTAGCAGCGTGGGTCGGTGGGGCTCAGATCGGCCGAATGCAGCAACGATTGCAACGCTTCGTCATAGTTTCCCCGTGAGTAGAGGGCGATGCCAAGTCCAATTGCAATACGCGGCGAATTCGGATAGCGCTCTGCCGCCTTGCGAAAAACCTCGATGGCGGGCTCTAGCGTGCGATGCAATAGAAGTTCACTGCCCCAATCAAATAAGTTCGTCTCGCTCGCCTCCTGGTGAGCCGCCGCTTCGAATTCATTGACGGCGACGACGTAATTTCCGTCTTTTTCTTCGATCTGCGCCAGGAGATTGTGCAACTCGGCGGTGTCCTTCGCCTGCAACAAGCTGCGCACGACCCCCCTCCCCGCGCTTAGCTTATTAGTCGCGAGATAGGCCATTGCCAGATCGAAGCCGTTATCGTAAGCCGCGGGCTTGATTTGCTGAGCGGCTCTGAGATACGGCACCGCGTCGGGAATTTTTCCCATACGCAAGTAGACCTCACCCAAATTGTGATTGGCATCATAGTTGCGCGGCTCCAATTTGAGGGCACGGGTGAGCTGCCCCTGGGCGTCGTCCAGTTTCCCAAGGCGAACCAGATATGCGGCCAGATTGGTTCGTGCCAGAGCCGAAGCTGGCCTCAGGCGCACGGCTGCCTGGAGATGCTGATTCGCAAGCGCATCCTTCGACTGCTCGGAGTAAATCAGACCCAGCAGTTCCTGTACCTCGAAATTTTCCGGAACTTCGCGCACGAGCTTTTCAAGCTGCGCGGCCGCCTCCGGAAGATGTCCAGCGTCATACTGCGCGACCGCGGCCTGGAAATCGCGGTTAAGGCGGTCGCTCTGCTGACTCGCCGCAAGCGTTGCCGTGCACACAACCGCTGCGAGAAAAAGAAGGAGCCCGTAACGAAATCGAATATTCACGATGCGCATGCAAACAGCCATCGATGCGGCGAGCGGCCGCCGGAACAGATAGCTGCCGCCCGAGAAGACACTTTGTTCGCGCCTTCCCGGGCAAGAATGCCACTTTCCGCCTAGTAGTACAACTTCAAAGCGAACTGGATCTGCCGCGGATCGTAGGGCGCATCGCGGGTAGAACCGATTTCTCCGAAGTTCGAGTTGTAGAAGTTTGTGGAATTCGGGAGTGCCACCACGCCGTTGCCACCGAATCCCGGGGCATTAAAGTTTGGGTGGTTAAAGATGTTGAAGAACTCCGACCGGAACTGCAACATGAAGCGCTCGGTCAGCCTGAAGTCCTTGAACGCCGAGAAGTCCAAACGATGGAAGCCGGGTCCTCTGGTTTGTGAAGGGCCACCGCCCAGCGCACCGGTCCCGGTCAGCGGAACGCAGCCCGATGGGTTATTAGCTTCTGGTGCGGGGGCGGCTACGGTACCACCCAGTACGCAAGGCTGTGTGAACGCATTTGGGTTTCCGAACCAGCTCAACTGCCCATTCGCGTCGGTATGCAATCCTAGCTTCTGGCTTTGCCCGGGTACCATCAGAGCAGTACAGTTAGTTCCAGACGTGGTCCCCGTGGGGCAACCAAGCGTGATCGGTTGACCGCCCTGCAGCGTGGTGATCCAGTTAACGCTCCAGTCTCCTATAACGGCGTTGGCAATACTTCCCGCATTGCCCGCAAATTTCTTGCCGCGGCCGAACGGCAAGGCATATCCGCCACTGAAATGCACAACATTGCGTATGTCGAAATCAGCCAAGCCCCGGTCCTTCCCGATGCCAAAACCCGGAACGTACGGAGCACGGTAGCCGTTGCCACCTCCAATGCTTCCGCCGTTCAACTCGTCGGCCGCATCGGAGAATGCCTTGGACCACGTGTACGTCAGCAGGAAGTTCAGGCCTCCACTGAATTGCTTCTCCAGCTTCGTTTGCAGGCCGTTGTAACTGCTGCTGCCAACTGTTGCCTGATAACTACCGCCGCCGAAGCCCGGGAAGGGGATATACGGTGTGGTGCTGGTCCCAGACGGCAGGATTTGCGCTACGTTATTCGCTCCCAGGCCGAGCTGCAGATGACGCGCCTCGGTGTTGACCCAGCCTGCTTGCACCGTTAACGTCGGCTGGAGCTGATACTGCAGCGTGAGATTCGTACTCAGTGTGTAAGGCGTCTTGAAATCAAACGACAGTCCCTGCAGTCCCAAACCGCTGGCATTTACCGCTTGTGGAGAGAGAGAGATACACGAGAATCCTGACGAAAGCGTGGCTACTCCACCGGCACCTGCCGTGGCACACCCCGTCCATGGGTTGGGATTTGCAGCCGGGTCGCGTCCGATCGAGGTCCAATCGTTCGTGTTGAACCACGAGAAATTGAACACGAATGGGTAGTTCTCACCGTCATTCGGTCCGTATCCCTGATTCTCGAATGCGTTGTAAAAGATGCCGTATCCGCCGCGTGCCACCAACTTGGGCGTGACCTGATACGCGAAGCCGAGTCGCGGAGCGAAATTGGTTTTTTGCGGGTTACCCAGCCCCAAGCCGTAGCCACCAATTTTTAGCTGAATATTATCGGCTGCCAATTGATTGACGAAACTCGCGGACAATTGGTTTTGATCGACATTGCCAGGCAGCAGGAACATTGGATGGCCGGTCGGAGGCCCATAAGGCACCCAATTGGCTTGCCTGCCGTGCTGCTCGTAGATGAGGCCGAACCAATCCCAACGCAAGCCGAGGTTGAGCGTGAGCTTCTTGCTCATCTTCCAGTCATCCTGGAAGTATGTGGCGAAGTAGTTTTTCGCGTCATTAGTCTTGGAGATGTTCGAGGCGAAAACTTCGTCGGCTCCGCCGACGTAATCGACGCCACCCACACTCGATGTGGACGGGATCAGCAAGAATTGTGCAATCCCCGTCGTACTGGAGTTGTTTTGTGAAATGTCAGTGAATTGGCCGTTGTAGTCAAACTGACCACGCGACCACGCGGGCTGCAGAGTTGCAAAGTGGATATGCTGGTATTCCACGCCCATCTTGAAGCTGTGCTTTCCGTATATCTTCGTGAAATCGTCAGTAAACTGAATGGTTTGGCTGACTTCGTCTGAAGGCAGGAAAGCATTACTACCCATGGTATTGAGCCCGCCGAAACTGATTGCGGGCAGTCCGCCATTGAGGTTCCCTTGCGGAACGCCCTGAATTCCATACTGGTCCGGAATATTCGTGCTCACTGCGCCTTCTGGTCCTGTTCTGGACGTACGCAGATAGTTGAGTCCGATCCGAGCAACGTTGACTATGGTTGGTGAAAACTCGTGCGTGTGCACCAATGCGCTCTGTTGAGCCACCGCTTTTTGGATTCCCTGCTGGAAGGCGCCGCCGTCGGCGAGACCGCCGAAGATTCCTGGGATATATTGCGGATCGTCGACGTAACTGAAGCGGAAGAATGTCTGATCCTTCTGACTCCAGTTGACGTCCATGCGCGTATCGAACGAGTTGCGGTGCTCGTACAGAGGACGGCTACTGGCAAAGTTATTGGAGATCGTGCCGGTAGTCGGCGTGGGGAAAAGGTTCAGAAGCGAAATGGCGTTCTTATCGAATCGTGCCGGATTAATCTGGTTGAGGAAGCAGTTGGCGATTTTTCCAGTGAAATCTTTGGTGCTTGCCGGACATGCAGCAGCACCGAAGGCATTCCCAGAACCGTTGTAGCTGAAGGGATCGCGAACAAAGCCCGTGCTCGCCGCCGTGAGGCCCGTGACCGGATCTGCGCTGCCTGCCGTAACGGCGCGCGTAGTCGCAGGGTCGAGAATAGTTCCGGCCTGAATCGTGCGCCCTAAATCGTCAACGCGTCCGGTACTCGAGGTCTGGATGAGATCCGAAAGATTTGCGTACCCACTGGTGCGATCCGCTACAGTTGGCACCGTGCCGGTCTGAATGGTCCCTTGAACTCTGCGGAACCCTTCATAGTCGCCAAAAAGGAAAATCTTATTCTTGATGATCGGCCCGCCGGCTGAAAATCCGAACTGGTTTTGCCGCAATTCGCCTTTCTTGATGTTGTGCTGATCTTCAAAATAATCGGCGGCGTCGAATTTGTCGTTGCGGAAAAACTCCCATGCCGCGCCATGCAACTGATTCGTGCCTGATTTGATCGTGGCGTTCAGGACGGCACCGGCGGAACGGCCGAGTTCAGCGCTGAAGTCCGAGGTCTGGACTTTGAACTCCTGCACCGCGTCGATCGGAGGCAGCACGACGTAGTTTGTCCCGTTCAAGAAGTCGACGGTGTCGGAATTGTTGTCGATGCCGTCGAGCAAGTAGTTGTTCTGCGCAGGCCGTAAACCGTTGGCCGAGAAAGCGCCAGTGGAAGCATTGCCGCGCGTATCGGCCTGCGGACTGTTGACGCCGGCCGCGAGCTGCGCGAGAAACGTGAAATTGCGGCCATTTAGAGGCAGTTCGTTCACGTTCTTCTGATTGACGACTTGTCCCACCGATGCGTCTTCTGATTGAAGCAAGGGAGCTGAGCTCGTAACTTCAATCGTTTCCGAAACCTGGCCTGGCTGCAGTTTGAAATTCCGCGTGACGTTGGAACTGACGTCGACGGCGACGTGAATTTCGCTCGCGGTCTTAAACCCTTCCGCCACCACATCCAGCCGGTAGTTACCAATGCGGACCGGACTGAAGCGGTACAGGCCGTCGGGGCCGGCTATCGTGATGAAGCTGGCCGCGGTGCCTTCGTTGGTGAGCGTAACTTTGGCGCCAGGCATCACAGCGCCGGAAGGGTCAGTTACTGTGCCCGTGACTGAACCGGTATCAACTTGAGCTTGGAGGGGGAGAGTGCTGAAAACAGCACAAGCTGCGAGTGCCAAGAAACTACGCAGAATCCAGGAGCACGCCGATCGGTTCATGAGCTCTCCTTTGAGCTGCCCAGGCTGCGACAGAGCGAGCCTGGAGACACATCCGTTAGCCACAACCAATCCGCCGAGCAGACCGCATGCTCGCCAGAGCCCTAATTATGTCTTTGCTACCCCAAAAGCCTTAAGCGGTGATCCCCACTGTGAATTAACCGCTTAACCTAAACCCTGCACTAGTCGAAACCTACTAGGTCGGGAGTGCTTGGGAGATATCATGTCGCCGACGGCGTTGTCAAGAATTTTCTAGTCGTCTATACTCCGCACTCTTAGCGATTCGGGTGCACACGGGTTCGATCGGCCGAGAACGTACCATGAGTGTAACGATCCGCGACGTAGCGAAGTCCGCACAGGTCTCCACGGCAACCGTCTCTAATGTCCTGAACAAGACGGGAAAAGTGGGAAAGGAAACTCGCCGCCTGGTTCTTTCGACCGTTCGAAAACTAGGCTACATCCGTGACGTTCACGCACGGCACTTGGCTTCGCACGACAGGCGCACCCTCGGCATCATCGTCTCCGATATTGAGAACCCGTTCTTTCCGGAGGTAGTGAAGAGCTTCGAGACTCGAGCCCGTCAACTCGGATACGATGCTATCCTCAGCGATACAAACTACGATACCCGTCGAACTCAGGAAGCTGCCGAGCGGATGATGGAACACAAAGTTCGCGGCGTGGCGATTATGACCTCTGAGATCAGCCTGCGCCTGGTGAATGAACTCTCCCGCAGAATGATCGCAGTCACTTTTCTGGATCTCGCCCCTGTCCAGAGCTACACCAGCAGCCTGCGAATCGACTATCTGTCTGGAGTGGAACAGATCGTCAAGTACTTGCATAAAAACGGTCACCGGCACATCGCTTTTGTCTCCGGAAGAAAAGGGCTTAAATCCAACCTCGAACGGCTTCAGGCTTATCAGCAGTCGATGCGACACCTGGGGCTTGAGCCGGGGCCCGTACTCCCGGGAGATTTGCGTTTTGAAGGCGGACTTGCAGCGGGCACAGACATCGCGAAGTTAGTGCCGCGGCCAACCGCCGTGGTGGCCATCAATGACTTGACAGCCGTTGGCGTGATCAAAGGCCTGCTGAACGCAGGCTGCCGGGTTCCTGAAGACGTTTCGGTCACAGGATTCGATAAGACACGACTGGCTGAGTATTGCAACCCCTCGCTTACGACGGTAGACATCCATCGCGAGACGTTAGGGCGCCTGGCTGCGGACTCATTGCACGAACTCTCCAGCGCCGCAAACCCTCACGGCAAAGAATATCGAATATCGTCTGAACTGGTCATTGGAGGTTCTTCAGGGCGCGCTCCGCAGTGATTCGAACTCCTGCCAGAAACTCGAGGGAAGGTGCTAGCATGCTCGAGTTGAGTTCCAATCGGGCGGACAGTTGGAGATGAAGGATTTACCAATCGGAGCGCACAATCCAGCGCGCAGAAATTTCCTGAAGCAGATGGGCTGGGCGCCTGTGCTCTTCCTTCCCGCTCCAATTCAACGAGGGCTGCAGGCACTCTCGCCCACCCGAATTCTTCACTTCCCTTTCGCGGATGTTCACTTTGCCCCTCATTATCCCGCAGCCTCACCGCTGGATGGCGTTCTTCGTCTCGCCTCTCCCGGCTCCGATAAATACGTGGAAGAAGGCTACTCGGCTCAGGTTTTCGCGCTGCTTACCGAGTGGAGCCGGGAATTGAAGGTCAGCCCGTCCGGAAGAACCGCTTTGCAGAAGTTCGTTGGCGCATCCATCGCGGCAACATCCATGGAACCGCGGCAGGACACGCGCGTTCGCTGTGCCTATGGAATTGAGGTATTGCGCAGAGAGTTCAAGAATGACCCGATTACGGTCCGTGAGTCCTTTTTTGCGGCGTTGAACGAATACTTCTCTCCGCTGAAGCGAATTGAAGTCGCCGATTTCGAGATTTTTCGCTGCACACCAACAAGCACATCTCCCCTGACGTTGGACGTGGCCGTCCGCTACGAGTTTGTCGGAGTGCGCGAGGACGGTTCCCGCGAAAGCCGCATCGGCAAGTGGAAGACGGCCTGGATACGGGGTGAGTCAGGCGAGTGGCAGGCTACGAAGTGGAGTACCGAGAGTGAAACTGTCAGCCGGGCTCCCCGCCCTTTGTTCATCGATGTCACATCCTGTGCTCTCGGCGAAAACGATTCCTATCGGAGTCAACTCGCGCATGGGGCCGACTATTGGCGGACTGTTCTGGATGGAGCAATCGGAGTCGACGTCTACGGCAACAACGGCATCGCGGCCGGGGACTTCGACAACGACGGCCACGATGATCTTTATGTATGCCAGCCTGCAGGCTTGCCTAATCGGCTCTATCGCAATCGCGGAGATGGGACTTTCGAGGATGTAACGGAGAAGGCGGGAGTCGGAGTGCTCGACTTTTCGGCGTGCGCATTGTTCGCTGATTTCGAGAACCGTGGACTGCAGGATTTGCTTGTGGTGTGCGCGACGGGGCCCCTGCTCTTTGTAAACGACGGCACCGGCAAATTCTCTATGCAGAAAGACGCCTTTCACTTCGAACGTCCGCCTCAGGGTTCCTTCACACACGCCGCCATCGCCGATTACGATCGCGACGGCCGTCTGGATGTTTATTTTTGCCTCTACACCTACTATCAGGGATTGGATCAGTATCGCTATCCCGTGCCGTATTTCGACGCGCGGAATGGCCCGCCCAATTATCTCTTTCAGAACACGGGAAACTGGGTGTTCCAGGATCGCACGGAAGCAGCGGGATTGAACGTCGAGAATGACCGCTATAGCTTCGCTTGTTCATGGGGCGACTGCGATGGCGACGGTTGGCCAGACTTATATGTGGTCAATGATTTTGGCCGCAATGTTCTCTACCAGAACAAAGCGGATGGAACCTTTGCGGCGGTGTCTAACTTGGCCCACGTAGATGAGGCTGGCGCAGGCATGAGCGCCTGCTGGCTCGACTTCAACAACGATGGAAAGCAGGATATTTACGCTGCGGGCATGTGGGTCGCGGCGGGTATGCGCGTCTTCGAAGATCCGCACTTTCATCCCGGCGAACCGGAAACCATCCGCGCGCTCTACCGTCGGCACATGGCCGGGAACTCTCTCTACCGAAACCAGGGTGACGGAAAGTTTGAAAATGTGGGCACGAAGGCAGGCGTCGAAATGGGCCGCTGGTCCTGGTCCGCCGATGCGTGGGATTTCGACAATGACGGCTATCCGGATCTGTATGTGGCGAACGGATACATCTCCGGCCTTCAGGAGCAGGACGTCTCAAGTTTTTTCTGGCGCCAGGTGGTGGCGAAGTCGCCGCAGGATTCGACGCCTTCTCCGCAATACGAGCGGGGCTGGGGCGCTATGAATGAACTCATCCGCTCCGACGCAACCTGGAACGGCCACGAGCGGAATGTCTTCTTCGCGAATAATCGCGACGGCACGTTTTCCGACATATCAGGCGTCGCTGGATTGGATTTGCGGGACGACAGCCGCGCATTTGCGCTTACGGATCTCGACGGCGATGGCAGGGTGGAAATCGTCCTGAAGAATCGAAACGCGCCGCAACTTCGAATCTTGCGCAATGCGATGGATGCCATCGGAAATTCCATCACGATTCGTTTGCGGGGAGACAAGAGCAACCGCGATGCCATTGGAGCAGCAGTGACAGTCACGTGCAGCTCACTTCGCCAGACAAAATATGTGCAAGCTGGTTCGGGCTTTTTGTCGCAACATACGAAGGAACTTTTCTTCGGACTTGCAGAGAATTCGGGCGAAGTCAAAGCCAGCATCCGCTGGCCGAGTGGGCTGACGCAGAATTTCGAGTCTTTACCCGCAAATCATCGCGTTGAAATCCTCGAAGGTTCAACGGAATTTCACGCGAAGCCATTCGCGGCTCCTGCCCAAACCTGGGCGAGACCTGTCAATTTCCCAGCCGGGGAGGTCCTTCCCTCCGACTGGGGAACTTGGTTGGTTGAGGCTGTAAGAGCTCCAGAATTTTCGCTACCCGATCTCAGCGGAAATCTACGGGAACTCCGATCCTTCCGAGGTAAGCCCCTTCTATTAAGTTTGTGGACGACAAGTGCGCCCACCAGCCGAGAGCTGCTGGTGAATCTGCGTAAATCTCATGCCGCGCTGGGCGGCAGAGGGCTTCAGATCGTCGCGGTTAACTTCGAGGAAACGCAAAACAACCGTGACCTACATACGGTCGCCGATAAAGAGGCTTTTCCTTTCCCGATTCTGCTGGCCGACGCGGAAATCGCGGGCATTTACAATATCGTCTACCGCTATCTCTTCGACCGCCATCGCGATCTATCTTTTCCGACCAGTTTATTGATCGACTCGTCGGGAGACATCATCAAGATCTATCAGGGAATGCTTAGTGCCGAAGACGTCATCGCGGACTTAGTGTCTGTGCCCCGCACGCTAAGCGACCGCGTCCATAAGGCCTTGCCTTTCGCGGGCACTCTTCATCGGGACGAGTTTCAGAGGAATGCGCTCACATACGGCGTGGCTTTCTTCCAGCACGGGTTTCTCGAGCACGCTGAGCGGGCGTTCCAGCAGGTCATCGCCGC
>Ga0126371_10002660_pt1 | contig 15423 bp, 13 predicted proteins | sample PanSoiMetaPlot_4_FD_110145 | JGI IMG/M metagenome (GOLD analysis project Ga0126371, IMG submission 110145) | Tropical forest soil microbial communities from Panama - MetaG Plot_4 | ecosystem: Environmental > Terrestrial > Soil > Tropical forest > Bulk soil | place: Panama | collected 2016-02-17 | reverse complement strand
TGATCCAGGGACTTCCGTGGTCTTGCCCGCGCGCAAATCGTAGAGATAGAGGTGCCGAACTACCCTGGGGCTCCCTCCTCCCATTTCTCCGGGCGGCTGTATCCGGCGACCAAGCAGGATCAGCTTGAACCGTTATCGGGCTTGGAATCTCGTGCAAGGCGCCACCATCCGCAGAAACCCAGCGAACCGTTTTTGGTGACTCCCTTACACCGTTTTTTGGCGGCTTTCAATGGCTCAAGCTGTAAGAGTGAACTCCCTTCGGCGGACGCGCCAGGCGCGCCTGAATCATGGTTGTTTTTCACTTAGCACTCCTCGGTGAGTTGCGTTGTAGGCTGCTTCTGAGTTCTTGAGGCGAACTCCAGCTTCCGCACGTCACATTAACGTCACAATAAAACTAGGTTTTTGGTGAGGATTCTTTGAGGTATGTAGAGCAATATCAACAAGTTAACCGTGGGAGACTACAGCCCTGAAAAGGCTGGCGTCGGCGGTTCGATTCTGTCCCTGGCCACCATTCAAATCAATCACTTGCACGGTTCCGATTCCCTGCTTTGGTTCCATTTGGTTCCAATTCTCTACTGCACCATCTTCGATAAACTGCTTAGCTTCTCGACAATCTGCTGTTGCGACTTTGGAACGAATTGCTGATAGAGGTCGAGGGTTGTACTCGCCCGAGAGTGCCGCATCCGGTCCCGAAAACGCGGCGCTCGACTCCTAGCGTGTGTGGAAGGAGGTCCTCGCCTGGGCCTTATCAGCCCCGGAGCGCCCAGGCTGTACTCGAGCATCATGGTTGTCTCTGCCGGTGCTCAGGTCCTAAACGTACGGCCGTCACTGAGCCGGAGCACAAAGCAAATATGGGCGCAGGAAAAATATCACTCGGCTTTTCGGGCAGGCGCGTTTCTCTTTTTGGCTTCTGCCATTACCGATTGGAAACGTGGATCGGAGCGAAGGGGGATCATGTCCAAGTCAGAGTGTACATATTCCGCAGAATAACCGTTTTCAACCGCCTGCCGGAGATACTGCAGAGCGTCCTGGCGATGACCAGCTAGCAGAGCTGCGGTTGCAAAGCCGTACCAGACGTTCGCAATCATGGCACGCTGCCCCATTTTCGTCGCGGACTCAATCGCGTCGCGAAACAGCAGCTCGGCCTCGGAAAATCGCTTTTCACAACTCAGAGTGACGCCGAGGCCGTCAGTGGCTTCGAGGGTAGCGGGGTTTTGCTGCCCAACCAGCTCATTTTGAGCCTCAACGCATTCGCGATAGAGCTTTTCCGCCTCAACACACTTACCCTGCGAACGTAATGTGGCCGCCAGATTGGAAAGTGCCTCCAGAGTAGTGGGGTTTTTGGGTCCGAGCGCCTTGCTGCTGATTTCCACGTTCTCCCGGAGAAGCTTCTCAGACTCGGCATATCGACTTTCCTGTCGGAGCGTAGCACCTAGATTTGCCATTGTGTCCAGGGTGTCCGGGTTCTCGGCACCCAGCACATGGCGGTCTGTCTCGAAGACTTGCCGAAGAAAAACTTCGGACTCCCGAAAACGCCCTTCTTCCCGCAACAAAATTCCAAGATCGGTCATGCATGCTAGCGTGTTTCTATGTTCATTTCCTAAAACAGCGCGTTGTCCAGCCAAGGCTGTGCGGTAGGATTTTTCTGCCTCTGCGAATTTTCCTTCGTACTCTAACGTGACGCCCAAGTTTCTCGTTGTCATCAGGGTTGCGGTATGGTTCGGTCCCAAGATTCGGCTTTGCAACTCATGCAGTTCGCGATACAAGGTTTCGGCTTCACTGTAACGACCCTCGTCGGTGAGAGTGCCTGCGAGATTATTCATGCTGACCAGCACTGAGGGATGTTCTGAGCCGAGAACGCGGCGCTGGATCTCAAGCACCTGCCTTTGCAGATTTTCTGCTTGAGCAAGATGCCCCTCTTCAGAGGCGTTGATCGCAAGATTCCCCATTACGCGCAAAGTTTCAGGATCTTCTGGTCCCAGGACATGGCGATCGAAATCGAGTGTATTTGCGAGCAACACCTCTGCCTCGGCAAAGCGTCCTTCCCGCGTCAGAGTCCAACCCAGGGCGTTCATTGTGGCTAACGTGTCCAGGTGCTTTGGACCAAGTCGGCGGCGTTGGATTTCCAATGCCTGCCGGAGCAGCTTCTCGGCTTCGGAGTGACGGCCGATCTCCGTCAATGTCCAGCCCAGTTCGCGCATAGTCTTCAGCGTGGCGGGATTTTCCGGGCCCACCGCTTGCTGTTGTATGTCTAAGGCACGCTCAAAAAGGGTCTGAGCCCGGGCATGGAGGCCAAGGCCCTCATAGGTGCGGCCCATTACATGGATCAGCTGTCCCTGGACCTGCGGTTCAGTTTTCAAACCTTCTTCGATCTGTTGCGAAGACTTGTCCAGAATCTCTCTTGCGGTAATGGTGTTTCCCTTTGCCTCACTTGGATCCGAGACCTTAAACATATCTGTCATGAACTCGGTGATGCGATCAGCGCGGTCCCGTTCGCCTGATGCGGCGCAGTTCGACCGCTTGCATGACGGCAAAGGCCAACAACAACACCAAGGCTCCAGACGCAACTGCTACCGCTGCTGTATGACGCCTTACATATTTGCGAGTGCGATATCCCAGGCTGGCAGGTCGGGCGATCACTGGCCGACTGCAAAGATAGTTTTCGATATCCGCAGCGAGGGCCGATGGCGTCGCATACCTTCGCTCGCGCTCCCTCTCAAGCGCCTTCATCGTGATCCAGTCCAGATCGCCCCGCAGCAGACTGGTCAGTTGTTCGGGCTCGATACTTCGCGCTTCGGCCTTGCTGGTCGAGGTCTCGCGGTTCGTGCTGACCTTCGTGCTCGGACGCGGCGGATCCTCTTCCCGCAACTTCCGCAAATACTCTTCTGGCCGCTGCTTTTTCCAGTCCGCTGTGTCGAACGGCAGAACTCCCGTTAATAACTCATAGAGAATCACGCCAAGCGAATAAACATCTGTGCGCGTATCAACATCACGCGCGGCCGGATCGGCCTGCTCCGGGCTCATGTACCCTGGCGTTCCGAGAAACGTTCCAACCTGCGTGAAAAGCGTTTGTCCCGGGATCGGTGGCGCTGCGGCCTTGGCCAAACCGAAGTCGATGATGCGCGGCATCGGTTTGCCATCGACCTCGACCACGAGAACGTTCGAAGGCTTAAGATCGCGGTGAATGATTGCCTTCTGATGCGCATGCTGCACGCCTTCACAAACTGCCATGAATAGCTGTAGCCGCTCACGGATGGTTAACTTTTTGGAATCGCAATAGTCAGTGATAGGCCGTCCGTTCACATACTCCATCACCAAATACGGCTGGCCTGCGGCGGTTGTGCCAGCGTTGAAAACCTTGGCAATCGCGGGATGATCCATGATGGCCAAGGACTGGCGCTCAGCCTTGAATCGCTGAACCGTCGCCGAGTCGTACATACCCGCGCGAATCAACTTCAGGGCCACTGGCCGCCGTATCGGTTCGGTCTGTTCGGCAAGCCAGACCTGTCCCATGCCGCCAACGCCGAGCTCCTTGAGTAAGCGGTAGGGCCCGATGACCTGCGCTTGCGTTTGTGTGTCGGCCGAGGAGTCAGGCAAAAAACTCTCGAAAAGCGCATCGGAATGAGAATAGGCGGAAAGTAGTGATTCGACCTCTGCGCGCAACTCGGAATCGTGCGAGCAGACCTGGTCGAGATAGGCGCGGCGCTCGGCAGGAGACCGCTCCAGAACCGAGGCTACAATCTCCTTAACCTTTTGCCATTGGCCGACCTTCTCCATGGCTCGCCTCGCGAGTAATCTAGGCGTCATCAGCTGATTCAGCAAAAATCGAACGCCCGGCATTAATTGCAAGCCAGGCATAGACGACGATGGCAAGCAGAATGGATAACGAGAATATCGATCGCCACACGAACCACTGTGAGAAATCCAAGGTTACGGGCCACCGTCGCAGGACGAAGTAAAAGAAGAGAGTCACTGCGACGGACAAAAGACCGAAGCGGAATAGCAGACCGTAAACAATGGCCGCGCACAACATGGCAGCCGGAATCGCAATCATCAAATTGTCTGCTGCCAGCGCCACCAGCCCGAGGCTGACCGCACTGACTACGACCGCCGGCCAATCGCGACGCATGAGAAAACGCGCGACTACCAGGAACGCTCCGGTGGCGAGCGCCCACTGTACTGACAGATTGGAAAAATAACCCAAAGCGGCCACCATCCCGGCAGGTGAGCTGAGCGTCAAGTGCGATGGTCGGATGGGCAGGATATTGGCCACATGGAACCAAGCTGGAATGGCATTGACACCATTCTGGATGATTGCCATTCCCACGCCGCCTAGTGCGCCAAGCATTGCATCCCGACCAACCCGGGAATCGTAAGGCTTGCCGGTCAACACCCGCGTCCACGAGATCAACGTCTCGGGCCAGCGGCGGCGCATGTAAGGCTCGATGGCCAGGTACAGGACCCACATGAATCCCGCCATGTATAACGCTTCCCCGCAGCCTGCCACGAATGTCCAATAGTCCTCCCAGGCATTGGCGACAAAGTGAGCGGCCAAAGCCCAACCGACGAATTCGCCAGTGAAGACGAACAGTGCTACACGAAAGGCTCCTTGGCGATCACCGCGACCGCGTCGCATATTTCGGCGGGCAACCAGCCAGCCGCCGATGCCGCATACGGCGGCGGCGACCACGAACATGATGTCGGACAATGTTCCCAGCCCCGATCCTTCCGTGCTCCCGTGGTGATCCACGCCGGACAAGGATGTACGGAAGTAGACCACTTTGCCGTTGTATGCAGCCGCTGTGATGACGGTGGTTTTTCCCCACTCTGTCGCCTGCCAATCCTGCCTTAGGTCATATGCGAGCGGCGGTATTACGGCGCTGATCCCGGTCGAAAGTTGGGCAGAGCCAAGCCCCGCCTCCGAGAGCAGGACTGACCATTGTGGCGTCTGAACATCATGCTTTTCGCCGGGCATCGGCAAGGCTGAGAATTCGCGCAGTCGTCCACGTGCGTCAAGCACAACGCTGATCATTCCGGGTACATCCGCAGCGGGATGGTTGCTGTCGACATCGGAAAAGAGATTCCGCGGAATCATAGGGCGCGGGCTTTGCCGATAGAAAAAGAGAATGCTATCCGGAGAGCCGCGATCAGCCGGTGTCAAGCTGTGGTTCACCTCCATCCACCAAGCGGCGTCGGCGGCATTTTCATCGTATCCAAAACGTGTGATCAGTTCGCGCGCCCGTTCCGCCAAAGCCTCAGGCGGCTTGCCTCCGCGAACCGCATTGAGCCAATTGGCGTATCGCCCCAGACTGGCCGACACAGCGATACCCGCAAGAACGGCGACAAAGAGTCCGACGGAGGCGACCGTCGACATGACGACCGACCCGCCGGAGGCGGCGACTGTTTCCGGCGACGGAGTTTCGCCGGCCTCAATTGCCACCCGCAGAGGGTCGCCGCCAGGGAGTCCCGAGGCCACCTCCGGCGCTGAAGGTCGTGCGTCAGGATTTGGATCGAGGCAGCGGTTAATGACGCGCTCGATTGCCGGATCAAATCCGTCGATGATTTTCGTCAGTCGTAGAGGAGTCGGGCGATGCTGGTCCAGCGTTTTGGTCAAGGGAGACGCATGGCGGCCGCTAAACAACTCGTACATAACAAGGCCAGCAGCGTAGACATCGGTTCGTGAGGTGATTTTACCGCCGCTAACTTGTTCGGGCGCCATGTAGCCAGGCGTACCGGCGAGGACCTGGTCTTTCCGCAGTTCCTCGACTAGGGCGGCGAGACCAAAATCAGTAATGCGGACTCGCCCGCGGCCATCAATCATGACGTTGGCAGGTTTCAGGTCACGGTGGACGATGTCTAACTCGTGAGCGGCTGCCAGCCCGGTGAAGAGTTGGTGAGCCACTTGCAAGCCTTTATCAGCATGCAATCGTCCGATCCGCCTCAACAGCGAGGCCAGATCCTCACCGTCGATGAACTCCATTGTGATAAACGGTCCGTCGTTACTCTCGCCGATGTCGAAAACGCGGCAGACATTGGGATGCGAGATCTGTCGAGCGATACGCACTTCGCGTACGACTCGGGACCAGGCTTCAGGAATATGAGCAATGGTCTTTGGGAGGAACTTTAGGGCAATCGTTTGGCCTAACCGCAAATCCTCAGCGCGGTAGACCTCGCCCATCCCACCCTGTCCAACGGGAGCGACAATGCGATAGCGCTTAGCCAGGAGCGTCCCGGGCACGAATCGCGCTGGAGTGATCTCGTCTGTCCCGGACGCGGAGATTGCCCAGGGAATTTTAGATAAAGTCCTAGAATCGGGATACGCCGCAAGCAGCGATTCGACTTCCTTGCGCAACGCCATGTCTCCAGAACAGGCTTGGTCCAGATAGGCGGAACGTTCGGCGACGGGCCGCTCGAGAGCCGAGCCGACGATCTCCTTAACCCTCTGCCATTGCTGGAGCTTCTCCATGACGGCTTCGCTTCATCTGCCTGGATAGCCACGCCTTGGCGACGTTCCATTCGCGCTTGACCGTTGAGCGGGAAACGCCCAGCACTTCGCCGATCTCCTCGATCGAGAGGCCTCCAAAGAATCGCATCTCCACAATCCGGCCCTGCTGTTCATCAATACAGGAAAGTTGATCGAGAGCCTCGTCTAGCGCCACCAGCTCAGCGCTTCGCTCCTGACAAACGACCAGTGCGGCATCGAAATCAACCTTGAGTTCAGCGCCACGCTTGACGGCAGCATGGCTGCGGGCGTAGTCCACCAGGATCTGCCGCATGAGGCGGGACGCTACCGTCAAAAAATGGGCACGGTCTGCCGCTTCGAATGGCTTCTGATTAACAAGGCGCAGATAGGCTTCATGAACCAAAGCTGCGCTCTGCAAGGTGTGTCCCGGACGCTCGCGTTGCAGATGATAGCGCGCGATGTCGCGCAATTCCTTGTAGACGAGAGGAACCAGTGTCTCCAGGGCCTTCTTGTCACCAACCCTCCAGCGCACCAAAAGTTCGCTAACTGGTTTCGAAGATGGCTGAGAGGTATCCACAACGGCACAGCGTGGGGAATGACCCAAAAGATAGCCCCGCAGGCGCCTGTAAGTCAATGCCGCTCTGACATTTGCTCAGTCGTTTTTCGCGAACCCGGTCTGAACCCTTTCACGTGGCTTTTCCGCAGTTGTTAGTAGAACGGCATTGGGGCAGCCGGTGGGAAAGTCGTAGCGTCCGCTCCACGCTCAGTGCGAAACCTCGAGAGTCCAAGGTGATTCTAGGTCGGACTCCATTCGGATCGCAGTCTTTCTGCTTCGCTCAGCGTGGGGAGATCTCGGCGAACATGTGTAGCTCTCAGAAGGAGGATGGTTATGGTTAACCGATTCTGGTGTCGGAAACTGGCGTTTGCCTGCGGAGTATTCTGCATCTCCAGTTTGGTATTCGCCCAGAAGGACCCTGGTGTCCGCGGCGGAATCCAAAATACCGGTGGCGGACTTCAACAACAGGGGATCCCAATCCCTCATCCGCCGCTGATCAGCCCGCACCCGGTGACTGGGGCAACCGTTAACGACAACGAACGTGCATCGTTTGAAGAAGGGATCCTGCGAGCTGGCCAGCTTGAGGCCACCTGCGATACCTGCAACGACGTGACCGATGGTTCGCCGGTACCTGGCGAACTCGATCCCGAGTTCCCTCAAGTCAAAACCAATTCCAACGGCACGGGCGCGCGCCACAATGCCGACCAGTGTTTCGTGTGCCATGCGCAGCCGCAACTCGGGGGTTCCGGCGGATTCATCGTTCCGAATCCTGCCGATCCCATTCCGCAGCAGGCCGAGAATCCTCAATTTCAGCTGGTGCCACACCGCTTCGGACGACAGAATATCGTCCCCTCGTTCGAGAAACAGTTCGGCCCCATTCGCGAGGTACGCTTCAAGTACAAACCTGATGCCACGCGGGATGGCGGAGTGCATCAACTCTGGACGGTGCGCGGGAGCACCAATGATCCCACGATTCCCAACTGTGCACTCACTCAACCTGACTTCGAAGCTGAGCTCAGAGCCCACAATCTCGCGTTCCGAATTCCCTTGCAGATGACAGGCCTGGGGCTAATTGAGTCCATCCAGGATCGAGAGATTTTGGCCCAACATGATGCGACGGCTGCGCTGCGCGGGTCGCTCGGAATCGAAGGTCATCCCAACCGAAGCGGGAATGACGGCACCATCACACGGTTCGGATGGAAAGCGCAAAACAAGTCCATCACCATGTTCGCGGGCGAAGCCTACAACGTAGAGATGGGCATCACGAATGAGTTATTCCCCACGGCAACGGAAGAAAATCCCGACTGCAACGGAACCAACAAGCCGCTGCCAAATGATGTGGTCCGCACTGACAAAGACGATCACGACAACAAGGCCTTCGACAATCCGCTCCATATTCTGCCGGACTGGATGCAGTTCCAGGTGATGATGCGCTTCACGGACGGTCCGGCACCGGATCCGCACCCAAGCAAGAGCGCCCAGCGGGGGAAGACCTTGTTTTCCGATATCGGGTGTGCTCTTTGCCACACGCCGCAGATGCAAACCGCGCCGGTCATGAATAGCCCCGTGTTGCAGGATCGACCCGTCAATCTGTTTTCGGATCTGCTCGTGCACCACATGGGAGCGAAATTGGCCGATGACATCATCCAAGGCCAAGCTGCGCCTGACGAGTTCCGCACAACGCCGTTGTGGGGAGTGGGGCAGCGCATCTTCTTCTTTCAGGACGGGAGAACAGCAGATTTACTGCAGGTAATCAAGGACCACTTCTCGCCGGCGACGGACAAGTATCCCGCTTCGGAAGCCAATGCCGTTGTACACCGTTTTAACAAACTCTCGCCCGAGGAGCAGCAAGCGATTTTGAACTTTCTGCGTTCGTTATGAGCACCGAGGGGGGCGAAGCAGCTTCTCCGGAGTGAGTACAGAAGAAGCTGCCTCGAAAACAACGGTCATCAGCACGAACAAAGAGAACAGCATTATGAGCCAGTGGAACACAACCACGTTCAGGACACGTCGGCCGTGCAGGATCAGGAAGCGACTTGCTCAACGTGCGCTCTATGTTGGCGCTCTCTGCATGTGCTGCACGATTTCCTGGGCGATGACAATTGAGGGCAAAGTCATAAACCGCACCACGGGCGAGCCGACGCGCGGAGATGAAGTCATCTTGTACCGCGTAGACCGAAGTATGCACGAAGAAGCACGTGCGAGAACCAACGAGCACGGGGACTTTCGCTTCGATACGCGTACCGGACTTCGTTATCTCGTGGCGGTCCGCCATCAGAATGTTGCTTATCACACAAAGACAATTGGTGACGGGTCCCGGGTGGAAGTCAACGTCTATGACGCGGTCGCAAAGATCGAACAGGTTCGCGAAGACTCCGCTACTCTGTTCTTTGAAGTCACACCCGGTACACTCAAAATCACCGAATTCTTCGTCCTTTCCAACACGTCTACCCCACCTCGAACTTTGGCTGGGGGAAGTACGTTCCAATTCGCTGTACCCGGCGAAGCAACTTTGGATTCCGTGGCGGTTCAGCCACCAGAGACCCTCCCGTTTGAAACTAAATCACGTCCACTCCGAATCCCTGGGCAATACTGGATCAATTCTCCGATTCGACCTGGTGTGACGAAAGTGCGGGTGAAGTACAGTCTCCCCTATTCAGGGACCGCTTCGTTCCATCCACGGGTCCTCCGTCCTGTTGCTGCCATGGCATTGATGATTCCCGAATCTATGCGGCTCAGCGTGGATCAACCTGAAATGTTCACGTACACCGGTAAAGACGTTGGTCTGTCGGTGTACATGGCAAAACAAATGAAACCGGGTCGACAGCCTCGACTCTGGGTGAGCTCAGTTGGAAGCCTTGAAACTACTGGTACGTCGGCGGAGGATGGGACAGCTGCATCCGGTCTCGACGCATCGAATGCAGACTTCCTTCCCGGACCCTCTTCCAACCAAGGATTCCTTGCCGATACAACCCGATTTGTAATTGTGTGTTTCGAGACGCCTGTCCTAGTAATAGCGCTGGTCATCGTTGTCGCGATGCTTAGAGAGAGGCGCCAGTTGTCGACGCAAATAAGCCAACGGCGGAACGGAATCGAATCCGCCGGTCTAGGGGGGTCGGATCGTGGCTAACAGACGAAAACGGCCAACGTCCATCTTAGCGCTCGCTCACCTTGCACTGCTTGCAGTCCTTGCTTGTTCACAGAGTGACTTGTGTCTGGCTCAGCGCGGCACGCAATGGCACAAGGCAATTGCAGTCTCGATAACCGAGCCCGTGATCTTGGACCTTCATCTCCTCCAAAGCGATCTGCAGATTGCGTATGCACATGAGGGTGAGGTCTTGATTTCTGCGCAGGTACAACCGAACGACGCGGGCGATGTAACGATGGATTTCCTGTCCGATGCGCTCGCTGTGGCTGCCGATGGCAACACGATCGAGATCCGGCAACGTGACGCGGAGATAGTCCGCAAGCTCAACGTCTCCTATCGGATCAGTGTGCCTTATCGCACCGAAGTCCGGTCCTCCTTGAGGTCTGGAAAACAAACCATTACCGGTGTGATGGGACCCATCAATGCCCATGCTGATCGGGGCGACATACACATCTCTTATGTTGCGAAAGCCGTACTTGCTCAAACCGGGATTGGAAACTTGTCCCTAGAGGTGATAGGCGAGCGAGCGAAGGTCGCAGCTGGCGTCGGCAACATTTCCTGCGCTCGCATCGCTCAGGGCGTCAACGCGGAAACGGGGGACGGCGACATATCACTAATGGTTGTCGGTCCATCCGAAGCAAAAGTGAGGCAAGGCGCAGGAAGAATAGATGTGGGCGGAGTCAGAGGAACGCTCACCGCGTCAACCGACGCTGGCGATCTGCACGTAAAGGCGGTCCCGCATGACAACTGGCAATTGAGTTCGGTGTCGAGCACGATTCGCATCGAGCTCCCTCTCGCCTCCAGGTTCGATCTTGATGTGATGACGGATTCCGGGGAACTCGTGATCGGACGAGACGATCTGCCCAAACCGAGCGCTGGAGTTCTGCAGTTCAATCAAAAAGCCAACGGTGGCGGCAAGCGAATCGAGGCCCGGAGTAAGAGCGGAAGGATCGTGGTCAGCTGAGATTTTTCAGGCGGAGTGAAAGTTATGTCAACAAACCAGGCAGTTGCGCCTTCGATGACGCCAAATCTTTCTTTCAACGTTATGCGCGTGCTATCGCTCCCGTGGCTCGATCGCACAATCGCCGCCATCGCCTGTGTCCCGCTGGTCTATGGGGCGTATTACCGCTACCTGCATTTTCACCGTATCGGGCTTCCGCTCATTGCTTCCGTGATCAACATGCTGATTTTGGTCGCCACTATGATGTTGCGGAGACCGCCCAAGCGCGTAACCGCGAATCCCTGGTATTGGCTGCTCGCGTTTGTGGCGAGTTATTGGCTCACTTTCATTATCTTCCTGCTCGAAAAAGGCCGGCCCTTGATCGCCAATTGGGCTACCGACACGCTCGCGATGCTGGGCCTGACCACGATGCTGTGGGCGCGAATCAGCCTGGGACGCAACATTGGTTTCGTGCCTGCCCAGCGCGAACTGGTGCACACCGGCGCTTACGCCTTCATGCGGCATCCGGTGTACACGGGAGTGCTGCTCACGAACCTCGCGTTCGTCCTTCGCGCCTACAGTCCGCTGAATGCCGTGCTGATTGGACTCGGAGTTTTCTGGTTTATTCCGGTGAAGAGCCTGGTCGAGGAGGATTTTCTGCGCCACGATCCGCAATACGCCACCTACATGAAGAGGGTGCGGGCACGGTGGATCCCATATGTGATCTGAAGATAACCCTGCGTCTTGGCCGGCGGAATGCCCCGGCTTACCGATCGCACGTGCGTGAATTACGGAACTCACCATGGCAAGTTGCCAGATCGCTGCAAACAATTCGGAAATTACACAGAGGGTGCGCAACGCTGCAATGCCGATGGCGCTCGCACTGCTGGTGGTCTCCGTCTTCCTCAACTATGTGGATCGCGGCAATCTCTCCATTGCTGCGCCGCTGCTCAAGAACGAGCTAGCGCTCTCAGTTTCACAGCTGGGCATCCTCTTTTCAGCGTTCTTTTGGACTTACACCGCGATGTTGTTTGTCTGCGGTTGGTTCGTGGACCGGTTTGACGTCAATCGCGTGCTAGCCCTGGGATTTCTACTGTGGTCGTTGGCAACCGCAGCGACCGGTCTCGTTAGCGGGTTTGCGACGCTGCTGGTTGCACGCTTGGTGCTCGGCTTTGGTGAATCAGTTGCCTTCCCGTGCTACTCGAAAATTCTGGCGCAGCACGTTCCGGAACCGGATCGCGGGCTCGCCAACGGCGCCATCATTGCGGGCATGAAGCTGGGTCCTGCGGCGGGCACGCTGGGCGCCGGAATGCTCATGACGACCTATGGCTGGCGGCCGGTTTTCATCGGGATTGGCCTCGTCAGCCTGCTGTGGCTGCCCGCTTGGATGAAGTGGCGACCGCGTGCGGAAACAATAAAAAGCAACCCTGTTTGCGAGGTCTCGGTTGCTGATATTTTGCGACAGCGCAAATTCTGGGCCACCGCCGCAGGTGGCTTTTGCGTCGCGTATCCGCTGTATTTCACCATCACTTGGCTTCCGTTCTATCTGGTCCACGAACAACACCTCTCCATGGCTGAAATGGTCAACAAGGCCGCGCTCTACTACACCGTGGACGCTGCGGCGGCGCTGGTCACGGGCTGGCTCACGGATTTTTGGATTCGGCGTGGCTTTGGTATTGGATTCGTTCGTAAGTCGGCAATGGCTCTGGGATGGATGACAGCTGCTGTGGGATTCCTTGGCTGCTCCTATGCTGGACCGCATTTCTATCTGGCATGGCTGATGGTTGTGGCGCTCGGGTGTGGCACTGGCAATGCGTGCTTCTGGAGCTTCGTCCAGACGCTGGCCGGACCGAGAGCCGCAGGACGGTGGGGAGGCTTGAAGAATGGCTTCGCGAATCTCGCCGGAATCATCTGCCCAGCCTTGACTGGCTTCACCGTGGATTGGACAGGACATTTTCATGTGGCGATTGCAGTCACGGCATCGGTTAGCGTTTTGGGCGCGATGGTTTGGCTCCTCTTCCTGGGCGAATTGAAAGAAGTAGATTGGATAGGAGATCGAAAGAGGATGATGAGCCTGGCATGGCAGAAGAGCGGCAAATGACGATTGCGAGTTCACGAAGACGCCACCGTCCCGTGGCTCACTGGTTCTTTCTCGGGGTTCGGCGGAACCAATGCCACTTGTTACGCATGGGGGAATGCTTTTACCGAGCATGGTTGGACCCCCGGCGTTCCTGCTACCCAAGCATGGGTTGCCTTCTACCTGCAAGATCAATCGTTATTGAACCTTGCGGCAATTTCTTTGGCTGTGAGGTCTCCCTAGGAGCCGCTGACGAAGGATGAGCTGGGAGCGCGCAGGGCGCTTCGGCGGCCGGCAGTCCAACCGGCTTGCTGGGGTAGAGGTCTATCACGTCGTCTTGCTCATGTTTCCTGGCGTCCCGGCGAATCAGTGACCGATAGATGAGAGGCACGTATGGCTGGGCTGCAGTATCCGCAGCGGACACCTCATCTGCCTCATACGCCCGCAAAAGAACAGTTGCAACGTAGGCGACGGTATTTGCGACCTTCGGATCCATTCTCCCAGCCTTCACCTCGGCCATCGTCTCAGCCAGCATTCGCCTTACATCGGCCGCCGACTCGGGTGGGGCAATATGTTCCGTTGCCTGCTCGTAGGTTTGCTTACGGTGCCGGCCCCGTTTCGCCCCAACTCCACAGCTTTATCGGGATTCGCATGGAAATAGCAGAGGCCGCCTTCCATCGCCCAAGCCGTGCAAGCCGCGCCGTTTCTGGTGACGCCCTTACACCGTTTTTGGGCGGCTTTCAATGGCTCACGCTGTAAGAGTGAACTTCCTTCGGCGGACGCGCCAGGCGCAATGGGCTGCAACTTCTCAGCCCCCTCCATTGGTTCCGTGGAGAAGTACACGTAATCCAATAGCTCGAGGGTAGATAGGGCAGCGAACATTTCAATCATCCGCTTTGTACGAAAATACTCGTCCGCGTCACCGCTTTATAAGTGAATTCAACATTGAAAGGAGAAACAGGAGCCTTGGCAACGATGTGTTGAAGTCGGAGAACTTCCTAAACTTCGACTAGAAGATAAGCTTCAGCCCGTACTGAATCTCACGCGGCCCCCTAGTCAAGGTCGAGAAACCTATTCCGCTCTGGGCGCTCTGACGCGTGATAACGCTGTTGCTCGGACTGCAGGGCGAGTAAGCTCCCGTGCCATCGGGTGCGCCGCAGTTGACGTTGGCGAAGACCTGGCCCGTCGCCGATTGCCCGCCATTGATAAGATCACCGCGGAAATTAGCATGGTTGAAAACGTTGAAGAAGTCGAGCCGGAACTGGAGGCGCAGTTTCTCGCCCCACAGCCGCCAGTTCTTGTCGATCGACAAGTCGGTATTGACATACCCCGGTCCACGGCAGTAGCCGCGAGGCTCCGTGGCCTTGGGAATCGTGCCGATCTGGTACCCAATCAGCGTCACCGACTCAGGATTGAGGACCTCAGGACCTGCTACTGCCTTGCAGGCAACTGAGGTCGCCAACGGCCGCGTGGTGAACGTGAAGCCCGTACCAGACAATGAGGACAAACTGCCACCGGCGAGGTCTTGAATGCCAGTCTGGTACAGTTCTGTGGAAGTACCAGAAGCAAACTGCGTTATGCCGGTGAGTTCCCATCCACCCACGGTCGCCTGAACAAACGAGCTGGCGCCCTTCAAGTCAGGCAAGTAGTAGACGGCATTTGCCACGAAGATCTGTGGACGGTTAATTGCCGTATTGCCACGATCGAGACTCGGATTTGGTCCCCAAGTGTAGCTATCCCCACTGACACCACCGGCAGAGTTCTGGTTGGTGACGTTGCCGATGGAGTGCGACCAGGTGTAGGCCGCCTGCAGTTGGAGCTTCTGGACTTGGGTCTTGAACAGGATCTGCAGAGAGTTGTAGGTCGCGTCACCGTTATTCAACCACCAGGTCATGGTTGTCCATCCTGGGAAACGGCGCAGGTTGTCCACCCCGCCACCGGACTGAAACGCTGCATTGACCCATTGAGACTGAGGCACGTAGTTAATGTCGTAGCTGTTCAATTGGTGGACTGCGTGGTTGCCAACATACCCGACTTCGAGCGTCGTGTTCTTGGCAAAGCCGTGCTCCAGGGTAAGGTTCCACTGCAATGAGTTGGACACCTTATCGCTGGGATCATATCCGCCGGCAGGAGATGTGCCGCCCGCCGGAATGGTGGTCGCAGGCTGTGCGTCCAAAGTACGGGTGAAGTTGGCATTCAGCGCAAACGGCGCATTCGCCGAGTTGACGTATGACGGCGT
>Ga0126371_10002659_pt1 | contig 15424 bp, 14 predicted proteins | sample PanSoiMetaPlot_4_FD_110145 | JGI IMG/M metagenome (GOLD analysis project Ga0126371, IMG submission 110145) | Tropical forest soil microbial communities from Panama - MetaG Plot_4 | ecosystem: Environmental > Terrestrial > Soil > Tropical forest > Bulk soil | place: Panama | collected 2016-02-17 | reverse complement strand
GCGAACCGGGCGGCGTCCTCGCGGGACAGCCCGCGGAACATGCCCGCCACCATCGCCACCCCGTCCCGGCTGATGCCGGCCAGCAGGGCCAGGATCTGCGCCGTGCCGATGAGGAAGGCGGACAGGTAGCTCTGCGCCGACAGCCGCCGGTCCGACTCGATGGCCAGTGAGTACTCGGCCGCCCGTTCGGCCTGGTGGCCAGCCGCGTGCTTGGCGGTGCCCGGGGGCCGCGCCCCGCCGACCGCCACCAGCTCACGCTCCTGCGCGATCTCCCGGTCCGCTTCCACCGACGCCTTCCGGCGGAAGAACTCCCCGGCCAGCAGGATCAGGCCGTTGATGACCAGGAAGATGGCGGCCCGGATCGGCTTGCCGAACAGAACCCGGAACTCGTGCTCGAACTTGAGCCCGACCAGTCCCACCGGGATCGTCGCCACGATGATCAGCCAGGCGAGCCGCTGGTCAGCGGTTTGCAGCTGCCACCGGCTGGTCCCCTCGGCGGGCCGGATGACGTGGCCGAGCGAGGCGAAGAACCCCTTGATGATCCGGACCCAGTCCCGCCAGAAGTAGATCAGCAGCGCGATCGCGGTGGCGACGTGCAGCCCGACGATGTAGGCGAGGTAGGGCGATTCGGGCCTGGCGACATTGAGGTCGGCGCCCCAGCTGCCGCCGACGAGCGCGGGGAGCAGGACGTTATGCCCGAGGCTGGAGATCGGGAACAGCTCAGTGACGCCCTGGACCAGGCCGACAACCGCAGCCTCGAGGTAAGTAAGGTGTGTCATGTCAGCCCTTCACTGGCGTCCGGACCGGGCGCGTTGTCACTGTAGTGCGCGGGCGTCGGGTACATGAGACATCCTACGGAGTTGTCACGGCCGCCCCACCTTCACATGTCTTAGACACCGCCCCTGGCTGGATGTGGCCGTGGCTGATGGCCATCGCCAGGGCGTCGGTGACCAATTGGTGCGCATGTGGCGGGCCAGCTGCCAGCCGGTCACCATGCGGGTGGCCAGGCCGATCACCGTCGCGAAGACGCTAGTAGGGCTTCGCTGGTGTAACCCAGGCGGCCCGGGGTAGCCGTGATCTTCTATGTGTGGTGATACCGGAAGAGATGGAGCGGGTCTGGCCGCAGCTGGAGATGTCCGCTGCCCAGATGCTGGGCGCGCTGGCCCGCGACCATACCCCCCAGTAATAGGACAAACCCCTAGCGCTAGGCCGCAGCCGTCTGCTATACCCTGGTACGACGGGTGGCAACTATACCCTGGTACGACGGGGTGGCAACGCACAGGAATGGGCACCTATGCGGTTCCGTACCAAGCTGGCCACACTGGCCAGCATCGAGGCCCTCGCCCTCGGCGTGGGTCTCGCGACTGCAACTGCAGGCACCCCGGCTGCAAGCAGCATCTCGTACAAATTAGGCTTGGGGTCACCTATCGCACGGCCGCTGCGCGGCTCTTCCATGGTGCTTCCGGGGTGGGTGCTCAGGAACCTGAGGGCCCAAATCAGCACCCAGCCCGCTACGCGCCCACGAACGAGGTGACCTGATCGGCTTGATTTTGTAGGAAGAGCCCGCAGCGGATCTGGGGGGACAGAGGCCCGCGGCGGTGACGCAAAGGAGCAGGGAGAGACGCAAAGGAGCGGGGAGATGCGCCTTGTCTTCTGTGACGAGAACCGGATTCTGAGCGAAGCGCTCGCCACTGCCATGGCAGCGCTGGGGCACGAGGTAGTGGCGATCACCACCAGTCCGGAGGACGGCCTCGCGGCGGTGGGCAAACATCAGCCTGACGCCGTGCTGCTGGATCCTCGTTTCCCGGGCTGTGACGGCCAGGACGGAACGGGGGCCGACGCCGCGGAAGGGCTGAGCGCCGCCGCGGCGATGCTGCAGGACGCACCGGGCACGGCCGTGCTCGTGCTTTCTGGCCTTGCGGACCGGCCAACATGGTTAGCCGCCATGAGGGTCGGCGCCGCCGGCTTTATCTGTAAAGACCAGGACGTCGGCCAGATCGCCGCCGCGCTCGATGAGGTCGGCGCTGGCAGGCTGGTATTCGATCCCATGGTGCCCAGCCAGGCGAGCATCCGCTGCCATCCCCGCCGGCGTCCCTCGCCCCTGCACATGCTCACCCCCCGGGAGAAGGAGGTGCTGCGCCGAATCGTGGCGGGCCAGAGCACCGGCCAGATGGCCGACGAGATGGACATCGCGATCAACACCCTGCGCAGCTATGTCAAGAACGTCCTCACCAAGCTAGGCGCGCACAGCCGCCTCCAGGCCGCCGCCTTCGCGGCACGGGAGGACCTGCTCGGTGAACTCTCTGGTTAGCGCGATTCACGGCTACCCCAGTTGGCGTATGCCCGGCCACGCAGGCTGGGCTAGCGGCACGGGGCCCTTATCGTAAAGCTGGCGGCTATGGGGCTCAATGTCTTCCTCATCGATAAGGAGCGGACATTCGCAAACGCCCTGGCCGCTCGCCTGGAGGCGGAGGACGACATCGACGTCGTCCTGGCTGTGCACCGGCAAGCACCAGCGCCGTCCCTCATCGTGGGAAGGCACGCGGATGTTGTCCTGCTCGACGCTGATCTGCCCGGCGATGCGGCGGTCCGCCTGTGTGAGGAACTGTCCGGGCGTGCCGACGCCCCCCGTGTTGTCATGCTCAGCCGAGTTTCGGAGGCGAGCCGGATTGCGGATGCGGTCCGTGCGGGCGCGGCAGGCTGGGTGCGCAAGGGCGAATCGCTGGCGTACCTGCTGCAGGTAATCCGTGGTGTGGCGGAGGGGGAGACATGGCTGTCGCCAGCGGAGACGGGGGCCGTTCTGCGGCTGCTCATGCGGGAGGAGAAGCAGCAGCGAGACAGTGACCGGCTGCTCGCCTCGTTGACTCCGCGCGAGCGGGAAGTTCTAGCATGCCTGGCCGAAGGCGCGGGACGGCAGGATGTAGCAGAACGGTTGCACCTGTCCGCCAACACGGTACGGACGCACTTGCAGAACCTCATGGCCAAGCTCGGCGTGCATTCCACGCTGGAAGCGGTGGCAGTGGTGCGGTCACAGCTCAGTGTCGTGCCCTCACAGCTGGCTGAACCTGCTAACGACCGGACGGAGGGCATGACGTCGAGGTCGGCGCTGGGGCGCCAGATGCTGGGCCCGTCCAGATCAGGCGATGCCCTAATTTGACGTAGCCTGGCCGCTCCATGCGGGGGTGCCGTCGCCCGGGGAAATAAGCCAGGCTCCTGAATTGTGCAGATAAATTCGGAAGGGCTACGTGTCGGCGTCGTCGGTGTAGGTTATTGGGGATCGAAGCACGTCCGCGTGCTGCGGTCCACGACCGGGGTGGCGACCGTCATCGGCGTGGACCAGCGATTCCGCCAGATCGATGAGGGATTTTCGCAGATCGATCACGGTATTGCCGCATACGCCGATATCGAAGATGCCCTGCCACACGTCGACGCTGTCATCATTGCGACACCGCCAGCCAGCCATGCGCTGCTCGGCCAGAAAGCCATCGCTGCGGGCAAGCACGTGCTTATAGAAAAGCCATTGGCGACTACGTCGGAAGCCGCGCAGGCGCTCATTGATGCGGCTAAAGCCGTCGGCGTCGTGCTTATGCCGGGCCACACCTTCGAGCACAACGCAGCAGTTCATAAGCTTCGCGACCTCGTGCGGGGGGGCGATCTTGGGCGGCCTTTCTATCTCGATTGCGCACGTCTCAATCTCGGTCTATACCAGACGGACGTGAATGTCATCCTCGACCTGGCCCCGCACGACATCTCCATCTCTAACTTCGTGCTCGGCTCATTTCCGACAACCGTCACGGCATGGGGATCACGGTACGTCCACCCTGAGCATGAAGACGTCGCCTATCTGAGGCTCGACTACGCCGATGTCGGCGTCCGGACAAACATTCACGTTAGCTGGCTCGATCCGCACAAGGTGCGCCGGATCACGGCGGTGGGTTCGAAAAAAATGGTCGTGTATAACGACATGGCAGACGGTGAGCGGATCCGCGTATACGACAAATCGGCGGTTCCGCCTGGCGAAGGCGACGGGCCGCTGTCTCAGTTCGCTTATCACCTCGGAGACACTGTGTCACCCTTTGTCGCCTTTGCTGAGCCGCTCGCAGTTCAAGATCAGCACTTCGTCGACTGCATCACCAACGGCTCACGGCCTTCCGTGGAAGGCAGCAGCGGCCTGGCCGTGGTCCAGGTCTTGGAATGTGCTCAGATGTCGCTGCGGGAGCAACGGCCGGTTGCACTGGCCGAGGTGACGCAGTGGGCCCACCGCCACCCGGCCCATGTAGCCGGGACGAGGTAGGCGCCGAGATGACCCCCGTTCCTTTCACGGATCTGGTCGCCATGACGGACGATGTCTGGCCGTCGATTGAGAAGGATTACCGGGCCTGCCTGCTCAGCGGCGCGTACGTCGGCGGGTCCGCCGTGACGTCTTTTGAACGGGACTGGGCTGCCTACTGCGGTGCCGATTACGCGGTGGGTGTCGCGAATGGCACGGATGCGCTTGAGCTCACCCTGACCGCGCTGGGTGTAGGTCCGGGCGACCAGGTCATTGTCCCGGCCAACACCTTCATCGCAACGGCGGCTGCCGTCGTCCGGGTGGGCGCCGCCCCCCGCTTCGCCGACGTTAGCGACGACACCCTGCTCATGACGCCCAGCACCCTGACCGCTGCCATCACACCACGCACGCGTGCTGTCATCGTGGTGCATCTGTTTGGACAGGTGCCGGACATGCCCGGCATCCTCCGCGCAGCCAGCGACGCGGGAATCCCCGTGATCGAAGACGCCGCGCAGGCACACGGCGCGGAATGGGACGGCCAGCGCGCAGGGTCTTTCAGTGAAGCGGCTTGTTTCAGCTTCTATCCCGCGAAGAACCTGGGCGCCTTCGGCGACGCCGGTGCCGTGGTGACTTCGCGGCCGGAATTAGCGGAGCGGGTGCGGACGCTGGCCAACCATGGCCGTTCCTCGGGCACCTCACACTACGAGCACGAGCACGTCGGCACGAACAGCCGCCTCGATGCCCTCCAGGCGATCGTACTCTCAGGCAAGCTGGCCCAGCTCGACACGTGGACCCAGCGGCGGATCGAGCTGGCCACCCGGTATCGCGCGCTGCTCGGCGGCACTGACGTGAAACTGACGGGTGTTGCGCCGTCGGCGCGACACGTCTACCACCTGTTCGTCGTGCGTGTCGCCGGGCGCGACAGCGTCCGGGCGGAGCTGGCGCGCCGCGGCATTCAGACCGGTGTCCACTACCCCGTGCCGTGTCACCGGCAGCCGCCGCTCCAGCGGTTCGCGGACCACCCGCTGCCAGTCGCCGAGCGGGCGGCCGGCCAGCTGCTGTCGCTGCCAATGTTCCCTCATCTAACGGATGGCCAGGTCGACTACACGTGCGAGGCGCTCGGTCACGTGACCGCCGGTTCGGAGCTCATCGATGCCTGGTAAAGCCGGCCGCCGCGAAGGAACCGGGACATGACTGATCTCGCAGAAAGGAAAGAGACAACTGCGCGCGGGCTAGGGGATGAAGCGGCCAAGAGAACGATGGATATTGTGCTGTCTCTGGCACTGATCATATTCGCGATGCCGTTACTGCTGCTCTTGGGGCTCCTTGTGCGGTCGACGTCCGCCGGGCCGGCGTTCTTCCGGCAGGGTCGGCTGGGCCGTGACAAGCAGCCTTTCACCATGCTGAAACTGCGCACCATGCGGATCGATAATGACGACCGGATACATCGCGAGTATGTCGCAAGTCTGCTGTCCGCCGACGGGGCGGCCACAGCTGCAGGTAACGGGCTGTTCAAGCTCGATGGCGATCCGCGTGTCACCCGGCTTGGCGCCTGGCTGCGCCGGACCAGCCTCGACGAATTGCCGCAACTGGTCAATGTGCTGCGGGGCGAGATGTCGCTCGTCGGCCCACGTCCCGTGCTTCCCTGGGAAGCGCAACTGTTCGACGAACTGTACCAGCAGCGTTTTGCTGTGAAGCCCGGTATGACCGGCCTGTGGCAGGTCAGTGGGCGCAGCAGATTGACCATGCGGAATGCCCTCGAACTCGATGTCGAGTACGTGGCCCGCCGCAACTTCTTCTTTGATGTCGCTATTCTTGCTCGCACACTGCCAGCCGTTTTCCGGGGCGGAGCGAACTGACGAAAAGCGACCTGGAAAGGCGTTAAACCGGGCAGCCGTAAGTGGCAGCGCAGTGGGCTTGCTGTTTAGAGTTGTCGAAGCCGGGATCCAGCCAAACCCGGTCCCTTTCCGTGCTCTGCACCTTGGCAACATATGCATTAGCGGCGGGCGAGTGCCACTGGCCCGAAAACCACGAGCCGATGCAGCCCCATAGATCACCGGCCCGGTAGGTGTGGGTGCCTGTATTCTTCAGCCAGGTCTCCCAGCCTTCGTAGCAGCCACGAATAGAGGCGCCCCAGTAGTCAGCGGCGGCAGCCGTAGAGTCGCGGGTAAACGGAAACGTGCCGTTCTGGTTGCCGGGATATGGGTACCCTGATCTCCCAGGCGGGTTAGCCCAGCTCATCACGCCGAGAATCGAGAACGTCTTCGGGCACATCCCTGGGCGCGGCGTATAGGGGTAGCCGCCCGAGCTCGTCACCGGATCTTTCTGGTAATTATGCACCTCGCTCGGCAACAGCCCTTGCGTGGCGATAGCATTACAGTAGGTAATAGTGCTAGGCGTGGGCAACCGGAAATTGTCACCACAGCCGCGCTTCCAGTAGCAACTGCCGCCCCCGCCACCAGCGCTGGCATTGCCCGGGAAGTGCATATATTGAAACCAGGTCGACTCGACCGCGGCATCCGCGCGGATCAAGTTTGCGGGCAGGCCCCATTTGCAGGCCGCCCATTGCAGAATCTCATCAGTTGTGCCGGTGAACCGGCCGTCCACTCGTGGCAGCAGCCAGGTGTCCCACAGTCGGCTGTAGGTGTTGCTTTGGTCGCGTGGCCGCAAGCGGAATGACGCCGCCATGGCGCCAGGCGCTGGCATGGTGTGATTTTGCTGGTAATTTTCCGGGCGCGGCTCCCAAGTGGAGTAATGCATCCTGGCTGCGCACTGGCTGTCACTCGGCAGAATCCGCCACGATCCCACGGGCCGGAGCGAGAGGTAGCCGACCGCGGCAGGTAGGGCGGAGTTCGCGGCAGGCGGGGCGGGGTTCGCGGCAGGCGGGGCGGAGTTCAGGGCGGCCGGGCGCTGCGAACACCCGTACAGCCCGGACAGGCCAAGGCCGGCCACCAGCAGAATCTGTATTTTCGCGACACGCCGCAAGAGGGTGAACATCAAAAACCCTGACTTTTGCTGCCCGAGGACGGTAGCGCACCATCACGGTGCGTTCTGCCGCGCAGCCGACGCGCAGAGCCGGTTGATCACCTTAAGGTACGCGGCCGCCTGGTGATCCCAGGCTACTTCGTCCCACACCTTGGCCCGGCCGACCTGTCCGAACTCGCGGCGGCGCTCGGCGTCGTCCAGCAGGGCGTTGATGGCGCACGCGTGCCCGCGGACGTCGCCCGCTTTCGCGTACACGGCCGCACCCTCGGTGAGTACCCGCGTTTCGGGCAGGTCGAAGGTCACCACGGGGAGGCCGAACGCCATGTATTCCATGGCCTTGACCGGCGACACGTCGATCTGCAGGCTGGCGTCTAGGCCCAGGTCAGCCGTGGCCAGGTAACGGAACACGTCGTCGGGGTCCAGCTGACCGGTGAACTCCACCCACTTGCACAGGTCCAGTTCCTGCGCCAGTGCCCGGGCCGTCGGGAGGTACTCGCCCGTACCGATGATGGCGAACTCACAATCGTCTCGTCCGAGCCCGTGGACGAGATGGTCGATCGAGCGCAGCAACAGATCGACCCGGTCCTGTAGCCCCATCACTCCCACCCAGCAGCACAGGTACTTGTGTCCGCGCTTCAGCGACTCATCGGATGTGGCCCTGGACACCTGGGCCAGCACCGGCCCGTTGCCCGCCACCGCCACCCGGTCCCCGGCCAGGTCCGACACGCCGAGAATCCGCTCCCGAAGGTAGTCGTTGACACACAGGACGCCATCGGCGCCCCTGAAGCTGCGCCGCTCCAGGAACCGCAGAACCGTCAGCATCTGTTTCTGGATGCTGCCGTACCGGGCGGCATAAAGCTCCGGGAGCAGGTCGCGCTGGTCCACGACAACCCGGGCGCCAAGCATCTTGAAGACCCAGCCGAGCGGGAAATAGATGTTGGGTGGCTCACAGAACTGCACGACATCCGGTCTGTGCCGCGCCGCGGCGCCAACCGACAGGAAGGCGGCCGCGAGGACCGAGTACCCGTATTCCACGACGTAGCCGAGCCGGCCCCGCGGCTGGTACGGAGGCGGGTACGCAAAGACCCTGATCCGGGGGTGATCCCGGTATACCGCGTCGCTCGGGCCCCTCGGAGTGATCAGCCCAACCTGATAGCCGGCCTCGACCAGCGAGCCGATCTGCTTTACCGTGCGGTGGTCCCTAGTGCCGGGGCCGTTCTCAATGATGATCAGTATGCGGCCACGGTGACCGTTGCCGCCTGCTCGCGCCGGTATCAGCCCGCTCATAGGCGCCCGTAAATCAATCCGCCGAGAGCCGCCGTTACCGGCAAGGGCAGTCGGCGCCATGTCCACTGGGCGCACCGCAGGAAGGGCCCGGGCGCCAGCACGCCCCGTTCGGGTTCCCGGTGCCGCGGGTAGTGGTAGCGGTAGAGATCGACAGGAACCGCGCCCCATTTCTCTTTGAAGCGCGCGAGTCCCTCGTTTTCGCGGATGACCTCACCGAAGTCGTACAGTCGGTGGCCCGTCCGGCACGCCTCGTTCATCGCGCTCCAGTGAATGGCGTCGTTGGGGCGGAATTCAGGCTGGGTCGAGTCGCGGCCGCTGAACGCGGCGATGACCCTGCTGTTATGGGCGAGGAAGAGGTTGCCGGCCAGCATTTGCGTCGATCCCCCGCTGCTTCGCTCAGCCAGGAGCCAACGGGCCAGGCCCAGCGGCGTCAGGATGTCCCAGATCACCTCGAACAGCCGCAGCGGTCGCGGCGGGAGGCGGTGCGTGCGCATGTTTACCAGGTAGAGCTGATACCAGCGGCGGACATCGCCGAACGACGACGCCTCACGGACCGCCACGCCGAGCCGGGCGGCCTGGCGGACGTTGCGCCGGATGCCGGCGTTGCGGCGGGAGTTGTGGCGCGAGCCGCCGAACCGGAGCTGTTCAGGATCGGCAGGAAGGTCCACTACGTAACTCGGCACCCAGATGCCGCCGGTGAAACCGTGGGCCAGCCCGTCGAGCGCCGGTCCCTCGACCTTCAGCTGCAGCCAGCTCACACCGGAGTCATCGACCCGCGCCGCCGCGCCGCTGAGCAGGGCGCCCAGGCTGGCGCGGTCGAAGGCGAGCGGTCCAGCGGTGGGAGTATTCGGCAGCGATGACAAGTGCCCGCGCGCCAGCAGGCTCTTCTTCTCCGCCAGCGGCAGCACCCCGGTCAGGCGCCCCGTCGCATCGGTGCTGCCCAGCGCGGCCAGCCGGTACCCAAATGTTTCCCGCAGGACTTGAGACCACGCCGGATGGTGGTACGGCAGGGCGTCAGGGTGGCTCGCTACGAAATCCCCCCAGCGCGGGTCCTCCGGACCGAGGTCGATGACTTCACGCCGGCCCAAGGGCTGATCAGCCTGGCCTGAAGCTGGGCTAGGGTGATTCGCCATCAGCGGCCTTCCCGGTCGAACACGCGGCCAATGGGCCGCCGAGCCCCGCGCCGATCAGCGCCATGATCGTCTGGCCGGCGACGACCCTGTCGCCGGCCTGCACCGCCACCCTGATCTGCGGGCTCGCCGTGATGATCAGGTCGACTTGGGATCCGAAGCGAATAACCCCGATGCGCTGGCCCAAACCGAGCAGGTCGCCCTCGGACACGAACGTCACGATGCGCCGGACCAGCCGGGAAGCGATCTGAACTATCGCGACTTCCAGGTCGCCTTCCTCGATCACCGTCGTCACCCGCTCGTTGGTCAGCAGCATCTGCGGGTTGCGCAGCGAGCCGAACGTACCGGGGACGTGCTTGACCAGCCGGACCCGGCCGCCGGCCGGCGCGCGGTTCACGTGCACGTCCGACAGGTTCATGGAGATCCCGATGACCGTCGCGCAGCCATCGCCGAGCGTGGTTCCCGCCAGCTCCCGCAGCGCATAGGTTCGGCCGTTCTTGGTGGCCGCCGGAAGCTGGCCGGGCTGAACCGGGCGCACGTAAACCACGCGGCCGTCGGCGGGACTGACGATGACATCGTCGCGGCCGGGGGCCGACCGGTCGGGGTCCCGGAAGAACACGATCAGCAAGCTGGCCAGGGCGGCTAGCAGGGTGGCTCCCCACATCGCCAGGGTTCCGGTGATCGGGGTGAACGCCAGCCACCGGTCGGCACCGGTGAGCGCGACCGCGACGAGCATTGATACGGCAAGCAGGTACACGCAGGCGCGCAAGACGCCTAGCTGCCATTTCCACGCCAGGGGCACGCCTGTAGCGAGCGCCAGCGCGGTGCCACCCACCACGTAATCAGGCACGCCTCAGACCCAGCCGGAACTCCGTGGCGTGCACCATGCGCGTCACGTCTGTCAACCCCCTGTGGGCTGTCCTCAAGGCCTGGCGGGCTGGCTCACGCGAGAGCGGCCTTTCAGGCGTTTCACCGGCTTTGTTCAGGCGTTTCACCGGCTTAAGCCGAACGCTAACGAGGGTCGGGTGGACGGGCATCTGCTGTCTGACGTAGTCGGCCTGCGCCGGATAGGGTTGCCGCCGGCCAGGCGGAAAGCCGATCGTTAACTGGTGCGCCCAGCGATGAGCCGACCCGGGCTGCTGGTGGCTGCCCTGCTGGCGGCGTCGTTCGTGGCAGCGTGCGGGGATGGCAGTTCTCAGCCCGCGTCCCCGGGGTCCCCGACCGCCAGCAGCGCGGTCTCGGCGGCAAGTCCGGCCCCTGCGACCAGCCCGGCACCGACATCCCGCCCCACTGCCGGGCACGGCACCCCCCAGGACGCGGCCGAAGGGTACATGCAGGCGGAATTCGAGGGGAATTGGCTTCTGGCGTGCTCCTACGCGTTGCCCGACACCCGGCAGGCGTGTCTTCAAGGCAACGCCGATCTCGGCCGGGAGTCGGGGAAAGTGATCATCGAAGGCGCCGTTATAAAAGGCAATTACGCGCTGGTTGAGCTAAGAGGGACCGTGTGCAACAAGGTCCTTGGTTGTATCTCTAACTTCTATTCGAAGCCATCATCAGGCATGCCGACCGGACACTCTGATTTCCGGGCTGCCTATAAGGCGGCGCTTCCGTCCTCCCCCCACAGGTTCGAAGTCATTATTTCACCGCTGCCCATGATCAAAGTGAATGGTCAGTGGTATCTCAACTACGGCTGATAAAGCCGCTTACCAGGACAAAGACGTCACCCCGGTCCGTGTCAGCCGGGCCTGTCCCGGCCGTTCACCGCCCGGTTGCCGCGGACCAGGCGCTCTCAGCTATCTCCCCATGACTTGAAGTCCAGCAGCACATAGCCGTCGCACCCGGGCTTCGGCCTGGGGACCAGCGTGGTCGCCGGGCAGGTGCGGAGGATCAGCGGCCGCAGCGGCTTCTGGGTGAAATCGAAGGCGCTCGACAGGTCGCCGGTGAGGTTCTCCCGCACGTCGGGCCGGGAGTCCGGGCGGCCGTCGGTCGCAGGGTTGAGCCGTGCGCCGCCGAGGAAGTCATCTTCGATGAACTTCAGATAGGAGTCGGTGGACGCCGCCTGGTGGTCGATGTAGCCACGCCTGGCGTAGGGACTGATGACCAGAGCGGGAACCCGGATGCCGTAGCCGAGTCCGTCGATCTTCGGCGGCACCACATGATCGTAGAAGCCGCCCCAGTCGTCCCAGGATAGGAAGATCGCGCTGGAGGACCAGTCGCTGCTCTGCATGACCGCGTTGATGACGCTGGTCACGTACGCCTGGCCTCGGCTGATGTGCGAGGGCGGATGTTCGCTGTCGGCCGGTTGCGGTATGACCCACGAGACCGCGGGCAGCGTGCCCGCGCGGGCCTCCGCGAAGAAGTTGGTCAGGTTCTGCACGTTGTGCTGTTGCCTGTCCTGCCCCACGTCGGTGAACCCGGGCAAGGGGTTCCAGATCGTCGGCACGCCGTCCGTCGCCTTGTTCGTGAACGTGGCACCGTTATCGAGGTAATATCCCCAGCTCACGTGGTGCTTGTGCAGCAGCCAGGTGATGTCGGTCCAGGCGAACGGGGTCGGGCGGCGGGGGGTCCTGTTCGCGGCATTGGTGCTGCTGGTGCAGCTCATCGGGTTGGTGTCTGACGTGCATCTCGCCGACCAGGCGGAGACCTCCTCCAGGTGGGCGGGGAAGCTCCAGGAATCGACGGACTCGAACATGTGGTCCTGGAGCACGAAGTTCTGCGCATAGGCCCAGTAGTTGGGAATGTCCGAGGCCACGTGATAGCCCATGGCCGCGCGGCCACACATGCTCTTGGAGTTGGTGCAGCCGCTTTCTGAGACGCGGACGAACCCGTCCATCTTCCCGCCGTGTAGGTCGACGACAGAGGCAGCGTTGTTGTGCAGCAGGTACACGCCAGGGTCGCCGTCGGAATGGTCAACATAGGGACGGATACAGCCACCGCGCAGCCGGTCGGGCAGGCAGACGCCGCGCGGAATGCCGTCCGCGCCAGGGTAGGTGCCGAAGTAGTTGTCGAATGACCGGTTCTCCTGCGTGATGACGATGACATGCTTGATCTTGTGGATGTCCGGTGCGGCTGCGGTCCCGTGCCGGAGAGCGGGTCCATGCGCCGGCTGTGGCGATGCCACGGCCAGCGGGATGGCCACGGCCAGCGGGATGGCCGCGGCCAACGCGGCCAACGGCGCGCCACCGAACCTGAGGCGAAACTTCATACCGCCCTCCATCAGTCAAACTAAGGCCGCTTTGACCAATGCGGTCGTTGCCGGCTGCCGGTTGACCACGTGGCCCGCCGGCCCGAGGCGACGATCACCGAACCGGGCGCGACCTGCACGTCGTCGCCCCACTCGACAGGCGACTCGAAGTAGATGCCGGTGCCGCCCACCGCGACAAGGCCGGGGCCGCGCATATTGGCCCCGGTCGTGATGTCGTCGGCCCGGTCGAGATGCCGGAGCCAAGCCGGTTGTGATGGTCGCAGGATTGGCCTTTCAGGCGTTTCGCCGGCTCAGGCCTTTCACCGGCTGTAGCCAGACGCTAACGTTGGTCGTGTGATCGGGGCATCTGCTGTCTGACGTAGGCGGCCTGCGCCGGATAGGGTTGCCGCCGGTCAGGCGGAAAGCGGATCGTTAACTGGTTGGCCCAGCATGAGCCGACGGGCCAGGCATCACCCTGGGCCGCGAGCCGAGGGGGACGCCGTGGTCATCGGCCGGGATTATCAGGGCCGGGGCATTGCCCGGAGCCTGGGACAGCACGGCACCCAAGTGTGCGTCGTCGATGAGACCTGCATCGCCCGCGCGTCGCGCTTCCTCAAGCACGTTGTACAGGTGCGGCGCCGACGATGGAGGAAGTGATGTTCGAGGCCTCATACCCGTTCGGTCTGTTCGACTACTTCCGCGTCCCCTATCAGGTACGGCCGGCGCTGAGTTGCGATCGCGCCTCCGGCCTGCCCGCGCACCGGCTGACGTGCGCGGGCCAGTCGCGCTCACTGCTGTGGCTGGCCAGTAATTCAGCTCCAGCGAGGCCGACTGCGGCTCTTCGGCTTGGCCGCTACCGGCTGCGGGAATGGACGTTCTTCGGACACGTTGCCCTCGGTACCACCGCCCCTGCCCTGCTCAGCGGCGTTGGCCAGGGATGGGAACCGGCCGAAGAGATCTTCGATGCCGGGGCTCGCCACGTAGCCAGTGTGTGGCGCGATCGCGAGGGGAACATCGTCTTGCCCTTCGACCCCGGCGAGATGATGCGGCGGTACTGGTCCGAGACTTACCGGGCCGTTGGGCACTCCCCCCTGGGTGGCGCGGCCCGCTCCGCTGCCATGCGCGGCTACTACCTCGCCCGGCCGGCCATTCCCCGCCCGGTCCAGCTACGGCTACGGCGCCTGCTCACCAACGTCCAGTCCCGGTCGTCCTTTCCGGCCTGGCCCATGGAGGACAGCCTGCACAGCCTGTACGCCTGGCTTCTCGCGCTGGTAGCTGAGCTGGCCGGGCATCCGGTCCCGTTCGTCCACCCGTGGCCGGACGGCAAGAACTGGGCCCTCGTGCTGACACACGACGTCGAGACCGCGGCCGGCTACCGCGACATGGAACTGCTCCGCTCGCTGGAGCGCGAGCGTGGCTACCGTTCGTCATGGAACTTCGTGGGCGGACGCTACCCGGTGGACGACGGCAAGCTCCGGGTACTGCGTGATGAGGGATGCGAGGTCGGGGTGCACGGCCTGCGTCATGACGGCCGCGACCTTGGTTCACGGCGGCTGGTGGAACGGCGCCTGCCGGCTATGCGCGAATTCGCCGAGCGGTGGGACGCCATCGGATTCCGCTCGCCATCCACGCAACGCGATTGGGAACTGATGCCCAGGCTCGGCTTCGGCTACGATTCCTCGTACACCGATACCGATCCGTATGAGCCTGAGCCCGGAGGATGCTGCACCTACTGGCCATACTTCAACCAGGCGATGGTCGAGTTGCCCATAACATTGCCGCAGGACCATACCATATTCTTTATTCTCCAGCATTCCGGGCCGGATATATGGCTGGAGAAGGCCCGGTTTCTGCGCGACCGGCAGGGGATGGCCCTGCTGCTCACTCACCCTGATTATGCACACGACCGGCGGGTGGCCGACGGCTACCGAACACTCCTGGAAGAGTTCCAGCACGACGACACCGCTTGGCGCACCGTACCCCGTGAGGTCGCGGCGTGGTGGCGCGACCGCGATGCCTCAACGATCGGGAGGGCCGGCGACGCCTGGCGCGTCGAGGGTCCTGCCGCCGGCCGGGCCCGGCTATGTCTCGCCTATCCTGGTACGTCGGCACCGGCCGGGCTGCGCCGAGATGGTGACGGGGAATCCGGCCCGGTGCTGGCTCGACGGTCATCTGTCTCTAGACGTGCACGTCTCGTCACGTTTCGTATGCGAGGTCAGGGAGCCAGGTCCCCCCATTAGGCGTAGCCGCGCCCCTCCATTAGGCGTAGTCGCGCCCCGGCAGGCTAGGGTTTTGTGTTTGCCCGCGGCGCGCGAGGCTCCTGTTATGGCCGCTAGGCTTCTGATCTTCGTTTATGAAGTCACCTTTGCCGACGCACTGGCGGCACGGCTACGGCAGCCCGCGGCCGGGTCGGGATCGCTCCATTCCCTCCTGCGCCCGGAACCTCGATGAGCAAGGGCGTTCCGTTCACGGACCTCACCACCATGATGCGCCATATCCCCTCTCATATCGAGAGGGCATGGGCGGTGCTCCTCACCACGCGTGGTGCGCTGTGAGTACCGCGGACGT
>Ga0126371_10002658_pt1 | contig 15424 bp, 11 predicted proteins | sample PanSoiMetaPlot_4_FD_110145 | JGI IMG/M metagenome (GOLD analysis project Ga0126371, IMG submission 110145) | Tropical forest soil microbial communities from Panama - MetaG Plot_4 | ecosystem: Environmental > Terrestrial > Soil > Tropical forest > Bulk soil | place: Panama | collected 2016-02-17 | reverse complement strand
CCGGCGCGCCTGAGCGCCGCGTCGTCGAGCCGCGCACCCTTGAGCGCATTCTCGGCGCCCGCGAGCCGCGTCGCCTTGGTGGTGGCGGCGCTCGCCACCACGATGGCGTCGCGCAGCGTGTCGGCCGCGGCCTCGACCGAGACCGCGACGCCGACCGCCGGCCAATCCTCGGCCGAGCCGGCCGTGAACTTCATGTAGGCGGCGCGCCGCGCGCCCTGCGCCGGGATCTTGATCTCGGCGATCAGCTCGGTCTTGGCGAGCGCCGTCTCGTAATAGCCGGTGAGTAGGTCCTCCACACGGAGGGTGCGCTCGCCGGTCGGGCTCACCGCCGTGACGCTGGCGCCGAGCGCGATCAGCACCGGCGGCAGGTCCATGTGCGGATCGCCGTGGGCGAGCGCGCCGCCGACGGTCGCGACATTGCGCACCCGCACGTTCGAGAGCCGCCGCATCGTGCGGGTGATCACCGGCGCGAGCTTGGCCACCTCGGCGGAATGTTCCAGCGCCGCGAGCGGCGTCATCGCGCCGATCGTGAGGTTTCCGTCGGTGCCGGCCTTGATGCCGGAAAAACGGCCGCCGACCTTGCGCAGGCTGACCAGCCGCGTCGGGTGGAACACGCCCGCTTTCATCATCAGCATCAGGGCGGTGCCGCCGCCGACCGGGCGTACCGTCGGGTCGTCGGCATCGAGCAGGCCCAGCGCCTCCTTGAGCGAGGTGGGCTCGAAGAGCTCAAACGGCGTCATTGCGCATCCCCTGGCGTCTCCCCGGCCGCAAAGGCGGCGCGCAGTCGTTCGGTGAACTTCTTTTCCATGTCCTTGGCCTTGGCGCGCAGCACCGGCTGGCCGATGCTGCCAAGCTTGCCGGCGAGCGTCGAGTCGATCGAGTAGGCGATGACGGTCTGCCCGCCCGCTTCCTTGAGATGCGTGCGCGAGGTCGCGGTGAGCCGGCCGACCACGCCCAGCGGCGTGCCCTCGACCTTCGCCTCGATGGTGTCGGGCGGGCTGAGCTGGGTGACCTCGACATTCACCTTGAAGCGGAAGGTCATGTAGGCGACCTTGGTCTCCAGCACGGCGTCGTAATGCGTCGCGTCGATCTCGTGCAGGTCCTTCACGCCGTCGACGCAGGAGGCGAAGAACGGCGCGTCCTTGAGCTTGTCGAACACGGCGGCGCGCGGCGCCGCGACGGTGATCTCGCCGGAGATGTTCATTGCATTGACGCCTGCCGCCCCGCCTCGTGCCGGTCCTTATCGGGCACGCCCCGCAAAACCTCAAGCCCACTCTGTGCGCACAAGAGGCTTGCGACGGGTGCATGCGCTCGCGCCGACGATCCGCTATGTAAGGTGAGCACGGCGCCTGCGCTCCCTCTCCCCGCGTGCGGGGAGAGGGTCGGGGTGAGGGGGCATCTCCGCGAGTTGTTGCCAACGATGTATTCGTGGAGACTCAGCGCCCCTCACCCCAACCCTCTCCCCGAAAGAACGGGGAGAGGGAGCGCAGGCGCAGCACCTACGTGATGAATGCTGCCGGAGACGTTCCTGAATGACCCCAAAAAGAAAACCGGTCGCCTTTGGCGATTTGCGCGGCTGGATCGCAGCGCTCGAGGCTGCGGGCGAGCTGCGCCAGATCAACGCCGAGGTCGACTGGAACATCGAGCTCGGGACCATCGCGCGGCTGGCGCAGGGCGCCGGCACCGGCCCGGCGCTCATGTTCAACAACATCAAGGACTACAACGGGCCGAACAGCCGCTGCCGCCGCGTCTTCAGCAATGCGCTGTCGAGCTATCGCCGCATGGCGCTGATGCTCGGCCTGCCGGCGGACACGCACCCGCGCGAGCTGGTCAAGCTCGGCCGCACCGTCATGACGGGCAGCATTGCGCCGCGCATCGTCAAGGACGGGCCGGTGAAGCAGAACGTGGTCACCGGCAAGGACATCGATCTCTATCAGCTGCCGGTGCCGTACTGGAACCGGCTCGACGGCGGCCGCTACATCATGACCTACGGCGGCGTCGTCACCAAGGACCCGACCACCGGCACCATGAATGTCGGCGTCTATCGCGGCATGATTTCCGCGAAGGACCGCATTCCGATCCTGATGTGGCGCGCCCAGCATATCGGCCACCACGTCACCGCCTGGCAGAACGGCGGCAAGGCCGAGATGCCGATCGCGGTCGCGATCGGCTGGGAGCCGACCATGGAGTTCGTCGCCGGCGCGCCGGTGCCGAAGGGTGTGTGCGAGTACGACGTCGCCGGCGCGCTGCGCGGCGAGCCGGTCGATCTCGTCAAGTGCGAGACGGTCGACCTGCACGTGCCGGCGAGCGCCGAGATCGTCATCGAAGGGTTTCTCGGCCTCGACCCCGCGACCTACGAGATGGAGGGACCGTTCGCCGAGTTCACCGGCTATTTCGCCGGCGACCGGGTGCCGAAGCCGACCATCCGCGTCACCGCCATCACGCATCGCAACGATCCGATCCTGCGCGGCACCATCGAGGGCTCGCTCCCCGGCTCCTATTCGGAGAACGCCATGACCTCCTCGATCATGCGCGCGGGCGCCGCCTGGAACGTGCTCGACCGCGCCGGCGTGCCCGGCGTCACCGACGTGTGGTGCCCGCCGGTGCATGCCGGGATCAATCTGCTGATCCGCATGCAGCAGAGCTATCGCGGCCAGGCCAAGCAGGCCGCCAATGCGATCTGGGGCTCGTCCGCCGCGCACGTGCGTTACAAGCATGTCACCGTCGTCGACGATGATATCGACATCCACGATTACGCCGCGGTCGACTGGGCGATCGCGCATCGCGTCAATGCGGGCGAGAACGACATCGTCATCATGCCGGCGACCTTCGGGCTCGGCCTCGATCCCTCGACGCGCAAGCGCGACCGCAACCCGTCGCTGTTCGGCACGGGAAAATGGAATCGCGTGCTGATCGATGCCACCCAGAACCTCGACTACGACCCCGATCCCGAGTTCGACGGCGCCCGCTTCCCGCCGCTCGCGCGCCCCGACCAGAAGGACATCGATGCCGCCTATGCGCGCTTCGATGAGCTCGGCCTGGAAAAGCCGAAGGGCGATTGAGATGTGCGCGGCTGCTGAATGTGAGGAGAGCACCGCGCCCGCGCTCCCTCTCCCCGCTACGCGGGGAGAGGGTCGGGGTGAGGGGCCAGGCACGACCTCGCCACGAACCACAAACGCTCAGACTCGCGGAGACGCCCCCTCATCCCGACCTTCGCCCCGCAAGCGGGGAGAAGGAGCGCGACCTCGGTGCTCGCCTCACACTCGATTTCCCTCGCCACAAATTCTGATCTCGATCTGCTTTACCCTCATCGTCGCGTTATCCTCGGCCGCCGCCCACGCCCAGACCTATCCGGTGCGCCCCATCCGCACCGTCGTCTCGACCGCGGCGGGCGGCATCACGGACATCTGCGGGCGAGTACTCGGCAATTTGATCACGCGGCAGACCGGGCAGCCGGTGGTGATCGACAACAAGCCGGGCGGCAGCGGCAACATCGGGATGGAGTTCGTCTCGCGCGCGGCGCCCGACGGCTACACGCTCGGCGTCGCCAATACGGGGCAGATCGTCATCAATCCGTTCCTCTATGCGCACATGTCCTACGACCCGCTGCACGACCTCGTGCCGGTCGGATCGATCGGCGAGGTGCCGCTGTTCCTCGTCGTCAGCGGCAAGCTGCCGGTGCATTCGCTGCAGGAGTTCATCGCCTACGCCAAGGCGCGGCCCGGCAAGCTGAGCTACGCGTCGGCCGGCAGCGGCACCACGCCCCATCTCGTCGCCGACGCGTTTTTTCGCCGCACCGGCCTCGAGCTGGTGCATGTGCCCTATCGCGGCGCGCTGCCCGGCGTGATGGACGTGATCGCCGGGCGGATGCAGGCGACCTTCGTGTCGATGGGGCCGTACATGGATTTCGTGCGCCGCGGCGACCTGCGCATTCTCGGCATCGCGGCCGAGAAGCGCGCGTCGTATCTGCCGGACGTGCCGACCTTCGCGGAGCAGGGCGTGCCGGATTTCATCGCCTCCACCTGGTTCGCCATGTTCGCGCCGCGCGACACGCCGCCGGCGACGGTCGAGCAGCTCAACGGCTACATCCGCGCGCTTGCGTCCGACCCGGACTCGCGCCGGCGGCTCGACGCGGCTTTCATCGAGCCGACCCCGCTGTCGCTTTCCGACTTCACCCGACTCGTGGCCGCCGACGCGGCGAAGTGGAAGAAAATCGTGCAGGCGTCCGGTGCGAGAATCGATAGATGAACCACTTTTTTCGTCATGGCCGGGCACAGCCGTTCGAAGAACGGCGTCGCTTCGCTCGCCTATGTCCCGGCCATCCACGTCTTGCTTGCGGACGAAGGAAGACGTGGATGCCCGCATTCGCGGGCATGACGAATGGGTGGGGTGAATCATGAAAGCCATCGTCATCCATCGCTTCGGCCCGCCCGAGGTGCTGAGCTACGAGGATCTGCCCGACCCGGCGCCGCGCGCCGGCGAGATCCGCATCCGCGTGCATGCCGCGACCGTCAACCGCGTGCTCGACGTGCGTCTGCGCGCCGGGACCGAGGGTCATCGCGGCGCGACGCTGCCGCTCATTCCGGGCGTCGATTGCGCCGGCATCGTCGACGCGGTCGGCGCGGGCGTGACGCGCTGGCGGGTCGGCGATCGCGCCGCCGCCGCCGGCGTCATGCCGCTCGATGTCTGTGCCGAGGACGAGGCGGGCTACACGGGCCCGCAAGGAATGATGGGTGTCCGCCGGCCGGGCGGCTTTGCCGAGTTGGTCTGCGTGCCGGCGAGCGCCGGCGTCGCGGTGCCGGCCGCGCTCGATTTCCACCATGCGGCCGTGATCATGCGGCACGCGCCGACGGCGTGGAACCTGCTGTGCAACCTCGCCAAGCTGAAAGCCGGCGAGACCGTGCTGATCATGGGTGCCGGCGGCAACCTCGGCACCGTCGGCATCCAGATCGCCAAGCACGTCATTGGCGCGACCGTCATTGCGGCGGCAGGCTCATACGAGCGCGTGCAACTCGGGCTCGAGCTCGGCGCCGATCACGGCGTCGACTACCACGCGCGCGATCTCCACGATGCCGTGATGGAGATCACCGCCGGGCGCGGCGTCGACGTGCTCTACGACAACATCGCCAATCCGCGCGTGCTGCCGCGCGCCTTCAAGACGCTCGGTCTCGACGGCCGCATGGTCACGGCCGGCGCGCATGCCGGCCCCGAGGCCGCGATCGACTTCCATCACCTCTACGACCGCCGCATCACCATCATCGGCCGGCCCGGCCATCGCGCCGAAGACCGCGCCACCTGTTTTGCGGCGGCTGCCGAGGGCAAGATCAGGGCACAGATCGAGCGCGTGCTGCCGCTGTCGCGGGCCGCGGAGGCGCATCGCCTCGTCGAGAGCGGAGAAGTGCAGGGCAAGATCGTGCTCGATCCGACGATGGGGTGATTATTTAAAGCAGCAAGCACTGAGCCAGCGCCCTCTCCCCCGCCTGCGGGGGAGAGCCGGAGAGGGGGGAACCGCTTGCTCATGCGTTCGCGGCTTCCCCCTCCCCCGCAAGCGGGGGAGGGGGACGCGAGCGCTGTACGCGGTCGCTCAGTTTGATAGTCTGCAGACAAGAAAAATCTTCGGGAGGAAATCGCGCAATGAATACCGCCGCATCGAGCCACGGCGCAGGCTGCGCCTGCCATCCATCCATGTCCTATACGCCGGTCTCGCGCCGCGCGCTGCTCGCCGGCGCTGGCGCGCTCGCGGCCGCGAGCGTGCTGCCGGCCGGCACGGCGCGGGCGCAGGGCGCCAAGGCGAAGGTGATCGACACGCACTACCACTTTTATGCGCCGAAGTATCAGAAGGCGTGGCTCGATTGGGATCAGGCGCACAAGGTGCGGATCTTCCCCAGCCAGGCCGCCTGGTCGGTGCAGAAGGCGGTCGAGGAGCTCGACAAGAACGGCATTTCGACCGGCGTGCTGTCGCTGCCGTCGACCCCCGGCAACTGGTTCGGCCTCGATGCGGCCGGCGCCGGCGCCATGGCGCGCGCGTGCAATGATTTCGGCGCCGAGATGATGCGCGACCACAAGGGCCGCTTCGGCCTGTTCGCGACGCTCTCGATGTTCGACATCGACGCGACGCTCAAGGAGATCGAATACGTGTTCGACACGCTGCATGCCGACGGCGTCGGCCTGCAGACCAACTACGGCAACAAGTGGCTCGGCAATCCGGTCTACAAGCCGGTGTTCGAGGAGCTCAATCGCCGCAAGGCGGTGGTCTACGTGCACCCGCTCGCCGCGAACTGCTGCGGCAATCTCAGCGTCGGCGCCTACCCGGCCGTGCTCGAGGTGCCGCACGACACCACGCGCACCGTGACGAGCCTGCTGCTCAGCGGCACGCTGGTGCGTCTGCGCGACATCAAGTGGCTGTTCTCGCACGCGGGCGGCACCATCCCGATGCTCGCGGGCCGCATCGAGGCGTTCTACGCCCGCGCGGCCGCGACCGGCGACAAGGACAAGTCGTTCGCGCCGAACGGCATCCTGGCCGAGCTGCAACGGCTGCACTACGACACCGCCAACGCCACCAGCGCGCCCGCGATGGCGGCGCTGATGAAGCTCGTGGCGACCACGCAGATCACCTTCGGCTCGGACTATCCCTACTTCCCGCTCGACCAGATCGAGGTCATCCGCAAGATGGGCCTGCCCGCCGCCGACGTCGCCGCGATCGAAAGCGGCAATGCGAGCCGGCTGGTGCCGCGGTTGGCGAGCGCGTGACTTAGTCGTCATTGCGAGCGAAGCGAGGCAATCTCGAACCCTCGTGCTCATGCGTATGCGGATCGAGATTGCTTCGTCGGCCTTCGGCCTCCTCGCAATGACGTCAAACCGCCGTCGGAAAGAACCCCGCCCAAGCGCGCTCCAAGATCCCGATCGCCTCGTCGAGCCCCGCCACCGCCAGCCTGCCGCCCTCGCGCCGTAGCAGCTTGAGCCGCGCGAGCTTCGCCAGCGCCTCCGCGACCTCGAAATCGACATCGACGCGGAACGTCGCCTTGAGCCACGCCTCGACGCGGCGCTCCAGCTCGGCCTGCGTCAGCGGCGCATCCGCGCGCGCCAGAAAACAGTAGGCCAGCAGCGCTTCCTTGAACTCCTGCTTCTCGGCCGAGCCGATGATGTGGTCGAACACGCCCGCATTGTTGCTGATGTTGTGGAAATAGACGGTGTCGGAAATCTCCTTCTGGTACATCAGCGACTGGCGCTGATACTTGAGCCATTGATGCGCGAGGAAGCCGCCGAGCGCGACCAGCGCGCTCACGGCGGCGAGCGCCTGCTGCGTCTCGTCGCCCCGCGCCGCTCCGGCGGCGCCAAGATAAGTCGCGATGATCACCGCCAGCACCGAGATCGCCGGGATCAGCTTGAGCAGAATGGGTATGCCGCCCGCGATCGCGGGCAGTCCGAGCACGAGCTTGTCGAACCGGCTCATCACCACGCGCACGTCGGGAAACAGCATGCTGAGGTCGCTGCGCGCGACGTCACGGAAATACTTGATCAGGATGCTGCCGGGCCGCAGCCGGTTTTTGGCGAGGTGGTGCGCAAGCCGCTTCGACATGATCTCGCTGGCCGGCTTGATCATCACCATCAGCACCAAGTCGTCATAGACATCGACCTCGACCTTGCGCCTGCGTAGCCCGAACCACCCGGCGACCTGGACCATGGCGCGGTGCCGGCCGCGGCGGAAGAAGCGTACCTCGCGATAATCGGCGGCCGGCAGCTCGATCGCGACATTGAGCACGTGGCGCTCCTGGTGCGAGCGCGCAAGATCGTCGGGCATGACCTCGACGAAGTCCGCCTTCGCCAGCACGCGGGTGAGCGTCGCCACCAGCTCGTCATGCTCGCGCGCGAGCGTTTGCGGGTCGACCGCGGCGCCGGGCGGCAGGTCGGGATTGAAATGATCGTAGTCGTTGTGCAGCGCCTCGAGGCGCTCGAAATATTCGTAATGGTAGATCGCGCCGAGCAGGCGCCCGAGCAGGCGAAATTTCTCCGCCGCGGCGTCGTGCAGGCCGCCATGCCCGATCAGCGCATCGAGGATGTCGCTCTTGCGCACCGGAATGAACCGGTCGCGCGGTTCCGCCGCCCCGCCCGGCTGATTGTGGGCCGTCATCCCTCGTCCCTCGCCTCGGATCGCATGATAGGCGAGTGGTAGGCCAAATGAAGACAGGCCGATGACGCACTTTACCCTTGTGGATGGCGCGGCCGCGCCTTGACATCGCCACGCCCCCGCGTGAGACACGCCGCAAGGGGAGTCGCATCATGCCGTTCCGCCTGCGCCATGCCGGCCGTGCCGCCGCGCGCGCGGTCGCGCTCGTCGGCCTGCTCGCTGCCGTCGCGCTGGCGCAAAGCCCGCAGTCGACCGCGGAGCTTGCCGCCGCGCTCAAGCCGCTGCAGGCGTCGCTCGCCTCGATCGAGATAACGGCGCGGTATGCGAGCAATGATCAGGAGCTTGCCGCGCTCGGGCCGCGGCTTGCGCCGCTGCGCGAGCAGCTTCGCGCGAACATCGAGGCGCTCCAGCCGCGGCTCGCCCAGATCGACACGCGCCTGAAGCAACTCGGCGCGCCGCCCGCCGCCGGTGCGCCGCCCGAGGATCCGGCGCTCGCCGCCGAGCGCAAGCGGCTCACCGCGGAACGCGGCGAGGTCGATGCCGCGCTCAAGCAGGCCAACCTGGTCGTTCTGCGCGCCGAGCAGCTGTCCGACGATATCAGCCGCCGCCGCCGCGACCTCTTGACCGGCCGGCTGTTCGCGCGGTCGGCCGGGCTGCTCGACCCGGCGTTCTGGCGCGAGACCGCCGCCGTCGCGCCGGCGGAAGCGGACGCGATCGGCGATCTCGCGCGCTCGTCCTGGTCGGCTGCGCGCGACAAGATCGGGACGACGGGCCTGATCGCCGTCGCCGTGGTCGTCGCCGGCTTCGGGATGGCCGTGATGCTGCTGGCGCGCGCCTGGCGCCGGCGGCTGCTGGCGCGGCCGACCATGACGCGGTTCGCCCGCGCGGCCGCCGCCGCGACCGTGTTTGCATTCGCGACGCTGGTGCCGCCGGCCGCGGCGGTCGTCGTGATTCTGGCGCTGCAGGGGCTCGGCGTCCTCACGGAGCCGCTGGCGCGGCTGGGCTACGGGGTCGCGACCGCGATCGCGGTCGCACGCTTCGGCCGCGGCGCGGCGCTCGCGCTGTTCGCGCCCGACCAGCCGTCGCGCCGGCTGGTCGGCTGGCACGACAACGAGGCGCGCGCCTTCACGGGCCACCTCGCCTGGGCGGTGCGGGTGCTCGCCATCGGGATCGTCTGCAATTCGCTGCTCCGCGTTACCGGCGCGCCGGTCGCGCTCGCGGTCGCGGTGAACGCGCTCACCTCGCTCGCGATCGCCTGCGTCGCCGCGCACCTGCTCGGCCGCTTTCCCGAGCGCGCAGAGGGCGCGCGGCTGCCCGGCCTGCGAGTGCTGTTGTGGCTGTTCGTCGCCACGCTCGCGGTGGCGCTCGCGTCCGGCTACATCGGGCTTGCCGCCTTCCTGTCCGGCCGCGTCATCGCGGCGCTGGCGCTCGCCTGCGCGCTCTACGTCGTCCTCGCGCTGATCGACGCGCTGTTCACCGAGGTGCTCACCGGCGACACCGAGGCGGGCCGCCGCATCGCGGCCGTGTTCGGCATCACGCCGCGCGGGCTCGAGCTCTCCGGCACGCTCATCTCGGCGGTGCTGCGCATCGTCATCGTGCTGATCGCGCTGCCGCCGGTGCTCGGGCCGTGGAGCCTGTTCGCGACCGACGTGTTCGACTTCGTGCGGCAGGTGGCGGCGGGCGTGCGCGTCGCCGGCATCACGATTTCGCTGGCCGCCATCCTCACGGCGCTCGTCTGGCTCATCGTCGGTGTGCTGGCGGCGCGCGGCGTGCAGCGCTGGCTGGAGCTGCGGTTCATGCCGCGCACCGGCATCGATCCGAGCCTGCAGCACTCGGTCGCCACGCTGATGGGCTGGACGCTGCTGATCGCCGCCATCGCGCTCGCGCTCGCCCATCTCGGCATCGAGCCGCAGCAGATCGCGCTGATCGCCGGCGCGCTGTCGGTCGGCATCGGCTTCGGCCTGCAGGCGGTCGTCTCCAACTTCATCTGCGGCATCATCCTGCTCGCCGAGCGGCCGATCCGCGTCGGCGACTGGGTGGTGGTGAAGAGCGAGGAGGGCATCGTGCGCCGCATCAGCGTGCGCGCGACCGAGATCGAGACCTTCGACCGCGCCAGCGTCATCATCCCCAATTCGGAGTTCATCACCGGCGCGGTCAAGAACCTCACCCATTCCGACACGCTCGGGCGCATCACCGTGAAGGTCCGCGTCGCCTACGACAGCGACATCGAGGCCGTGAACGCCATGCTGCTCGCGGCCGCGGCCGAGCACCCGCAGGTGCTGCAGACGCCGCCGCCGCGCGTGTTCCTCATCGCGTTCGGCGACATCGCGATCGAGGTCGAGCTGCGCTGCATCGTCGCCAACGTCAACTACGGACTCAACGTGAAGAGCGACGTGCAGCTGGCCATCCTGCGGCGCTTCCGCGCCGCCGGCATCAAGGTCCCACTGCTGCCGCACGTGGAGTCGGTGGCGGGCGGCGGGCCGGCCTCGCCGCAAGCGCCGGCCTCGCCGCAAGCGCGTCCGGGCCCCTGATGTTCATCTTTTGGCTACGGTCGGGCCGCATGATCGCTCGCCCGAATCGGAGACCCTGATGTTCCGCCTGCCTGTGACTAGTGGCGCGTATCTTCGTCGGCGAACCGGCATCCACCCCCGATCAAGTCGGGGGCAGGCTTTCGCCGGGATACGCGCTGGCCTGATCGCCGCGCTTGCCGTCGCGCTTGCGTCCTGCGCGGGCGAGAACGAGGCGCCGATCGAGCAGCCGACCTTCTACCGCAGCCTCGCGAGCCCGGGCGCACAGCTCGATGCGACGGCCGCGGCCTCGATGATCTCCGGGTTTCGCCAGAATAACGGCCTCGGCGCCGTGACGGTCGATCCCGTCCTGATGCAACTCGCGCAGACCCAGGCGAGCGCCATGGCGGCACGCGACAAGCTCGATCACGAGAGCAAGGGCGAGTTCGCCAAGCGCATGAGAAAGTCCGGCTTCGACCCCAAGGTCACGGTCGAGAACGTCTCGGCCGGCTATCACACGCTCGCCGAGGCCTTCTCGGGCTGGCGCGATTCACCTCCGCACCGCGCCCACATGCTGCAGCCGGGTGTGACCCGCATCGGCATCGCGGCGGTCTATACGCCGAACTCGAAGTACAAGGTGTACTGGGCGCTGATCCTCGCGGAGCCGGTGGGGACGTAGATTCTCACCTCGTCATGGCCGGGTCGTCATGGCCGGGCTTGTCCTGGCCATCCACGTCTTTCTCACTGAATAAGCCGCAAGACGTGGATGCGCGGGACAAGCCCGCGCATGACGCAGAGTTATTTTGCTTCCACCATACCGAACATCTCCGGCCCATAAGTCCCCGTCGCCTCGTCGAGCAGCGGCCGTACCGCATTCGCAAATAACCCGTGCTCGGCCGCCGTCAGCTCGACGATCTCGCAGCCCTGCGCCTCGATGGCGCGCCGCGCCTCGCCGTCCTCCTCGACCGCAAGCCCACGCTGGAACGCGACCGCGTCCTTCACGGCCGCCTGCATGGCTGCCTGCAGGTCGGCCGGCCAGCCATCGAAGGCGGCGCGGTGCAAAAAGATCGGCCGCGAGATGTAGAAGTGGTTGGAGATGGTGTGGAAGCGGTGGAACTTGTGCACCCCGTAGGTCACCGTGTTGGCGAACGGATTCTCCTGCGCGTCGATCGTTCCCGCCTTGATCATCGCGATCGCCTCGGTGAGATCCATGCGCATCGGCACCGCGCCGAGGAGTTCGAACGTGCGCCGCTGCACCTCGCTCGGCAGCACGCGGATGCGCAGGCCGGAAAGATCCGCGGGCGCGTGGATCGGCCGCACGCGGTTCGAGATCTGGCGAAAGCCGTTCTCGAACCAGCCGAGGATGCGGTAGCTCACCGCCGCCTCGATCTTGCGCGCGAGATGCGCGCCGAGGGCGCCGTCCATGGCGCCGCGCGCCTGCGCATTGTCGGAGAACAGGAACGGCAGGTCGACGAAGCCGAGCTCGGGGACGCGGTCGGTGAGGTAGCTCGACGATTGGTAGCCCAGCGTGAGCAGGCCGTGCTCGACCAGCCACAGGATGTCCTCGGCCTTGTAGCCCAGGTCCATGACGTTCCAGACGTACTTGACCTGCACGCGGTCGCCGAATTCCTGCTCCAGCCGGTCGCCGATGAATTTCAGCGCGCGCGAGAAGCCGGTGGTCGCGGGGCCGTAGCCGCCCATGCGGATCTGGATCGGGGTGGTCATTTACAGTGAGTCCTCTGGTAGCCCGGACGACCCTCTCGAATGCGAGGGAAGATCCGGGGACGGCCATGATAGTGACCTATCCACCGACGTCATCGTCCGCGCAAGCGGACACGTAGGATGGGTTGAGGGCGAAGCCCGAAACCCATCATCCATGCGTCGGCCGCTAAACTGATGGGTTTCGCTTCGCTCTACCCATCCTGCGCGCCCGCTTTCGCGGGCAATGACGCGGCAGGCTTCAGCGAACCTTGGCTTCATCCCCGTCGATGAACGCCAGCGCCTCTTTCGTCGCGCCGTAATCGTCGAGATCGTTGTGGCGGCCCTTGTCGTAGAGGATGAACCGCTTGGGCTCGTGCGCGAGCGCGAACAGCCGCTTGCCGAACCGCATCGGAATCACGCCGTCGCGCGCGCCGTGCATCATCAGGATCGGCGCCTTCACGGCGCCGATCCACTGGTCGGAATGGAACTGATCCTTCATCAGCCCGCGCACCGGCACGTACGGGAAGCGCGCGACCGCGACGTCCGCGGTCGACGAGTAGGGCGCCTCGAGGATGAGCCTGGCGACCGGCTTTTCCGACGCGAGCTTCACCGCGACGCCGGTGCCGAGCGAGTGACCCCAGAGCACGATGCGATCCGGCTTGTAGTGCGCGGCCGCAAACGCATACGCGGCCTCCGCGTCGCGATGGAGGCCCGTTTCGGTCGGCGTGCCGGTCGAGCCGCCGTAGCCGCGGTAGGACAGCGCGATCACGCCGACGCCGTCCGCCATCAGCGCGCGGTAGCGCTCGGTCCGCAACCCGATCAGCTCGCCGTTGCCCGGGAAGTAGATCACCACCGGCTTGTCGCCGCGCGGCGCAACATGCCAGGCGATCACCTTCTCGCCGTCGCTGGTGTCGAGCACGACCTGCCGCGCTTCCGGCAGGACCGCCTCCGGTCGCGGCATAGCGATCGCGGGCGGATGGTAGAGCATCGCGCGCTGCGTCACATAGAGCAGCGCGACCAGTGCGACATAGCCGGACGCCGCGATGATCAGCAGCCATTTGAGAGTCGTCATGCGGTGTCTTTAACCGCGAAATACGACCAAAATGTTCATGCGGTCCCGGCGCCCCGCTTGCAGGGCCGCGCCCTTTCCGCCAATGTCCGGGCGCGAATTCCATCGCTTCGGGAGCCTCGATGGCCGATCCGGCGAAACGCGTCGGTCTCTTCGTCACCTGCCTGGTCGACATGATCCGGCCGTCGATCGGCTTTGCGGCCGCAAAGCTGCTCGAGGAAGCCGGCTGCATCGTCGAGGTGCCACGCCAGGCATGCTGCGGCCAGCCGGCGTTCAACTCGGGCGACCGCGCGACGACGCGCGCCATCGCGGAGCAGGTGATCGACGTGTTCGCTCCCTACGACTACGTGGTCGCGCCGTCCGGCTCCTGTGCCGGCATGCTCAAGGCGCACTACCCCGAGCTCTTCCACGGCGACCCCAACTGGCTGCCGCGCGCCGATGCGTTCGCCGCGAAGACCTACGAGCTGATCTCGTTCCTGGTCGACGTGCTCGGGGTCTCGCGCGTCGACGCGAGCCTGGAGACGACCGCGACCTATCACGACTCGTGTTCCGGCCTGCGCGAACTGGGCGTGCGCATCCAGCCGCGCCGCCTGCTCGGCACCGTGCGCGGGCTCACCCTCAAGGAGATGCGCGACGCCGATGTGTGCTGCGGCTTCGGCGGCACCTTCTGCGTCAAGTATCCGGACATCTCCAACGCCATCGTCGAGAAGAAGGCCGCGAACGTGGCGGCGACCGGCGCAAATCTGCTCATCGCCGGCGATCTCGGCTGCCTGATGAACATGGCCGGCAAGCTGCAGCGCGAGGGCAAGCCGGTCGAGGTGCGCCACGTCGCCGAGGTGCTGGCCGGCATGACGGGCGAGCCCGCGATCGGCGCGCCACAGCATCCCGAGCCGGCGCGGGAGCCCGATGCGGCGCAGCGTTTCGGTACGGAGCGACGCCAGTGACCCACGTCGCCAGCTCGCCGCGATTCAAGGAGAACGCCAAGGCGGCGCTCGCCGATGCCGAGCTGCAGAACGCGCTCAAGTTCGTCGAGGTGAACGTTGTCACGCGGCGGCGTGACGTCGTCGAGCGGCTGCCCGAGTTCGACGCGCTGCGCGACTCCGCGCGCGACATCAAGAACCATACGCTCGCACATCTCGATCTGTACCTGGAGGCCTACGAGAAGAAGGTCACGGCGGCGGGCGGGCACGTTCACTTTGCGGTGACCGCGGACGACGCCAAGACGATCGTCCTCGATATCTGCAAGCGCCTCGGCGCCAGGATCGTCACCAAGGGCAAGTCGATGATCGGCGAGGAGATCGGCCTCAACGATCACCTCGAGGCGAACGGCATCACGCCGGTCGAGACCGACCTCGGCGAATACATCATCCAGCTTCGGCACGAGATGCCGTCGCATATCATCATGCCGGCTGTGCACCTCACCAAAGAACAGATCGAGGCAGACTTCCGTCGCGCCCACACCGCGCTGCCGGCCGATCGCAACCTGGACGAGGCAACCAGCCTGCTCACCGAGGCACGCGCGATTCTGCGCGAGAAATTCCTCGCCGCCGACGTCGGCATCACGGGCGCCAACTTCCTGATCGCCGAGACCGGCACGTCGATCATCGTGACCAACGAGGGCAACGGCGATCTCACCCAGACGTTGCCGAAGGCCCACATCGTCCTCGCCAGCATCGAGAAGCTGGTGCCCACGCTGGAGGACGTCTCCCAGCTTCTGCGCGTGCTCGCCCGTTCGGCCACCGCCCAGGAGATGTCGGTCTACACCACGCTGTCGACGGGCCCGCGCCGCGCCGACGACCCCGACGGGCCTGGCGAGTACCACGTCATCATTCTCGACAACGGCCGCTCGTCGATGCTGGGCGGCGCGTTCGGCGACATGCTGCGTTGCATCCGCTGCGGCGCCTGCATGAACCACTGTCCGGTCTTTCACGCGGTCGGCGGCCACGCCTATGGCTGGGTCTATCCCGGCCCGATGGGCGCGGTGCTCACCCCGAGCCTGATCGGCGTCGACCAGGCCGG
>Ga0126371_10002657_pt1 | contig 15429 bp, 14 predicted proteins | sample PanSoiMetaPlot_4_FD_110145 | JGI IMG/M metagenome (GOLD analysis project Ga0126371, IMG submission 110145) | Tropical forest soil microbial communities from Panama - MetaG Plot_4 | ecosystem: Environmental > Terrestrial > Soil > Tropical forest > Bulk soil | place: Panama | collected 2016-02-17 | reverse complement strand
TTCCTTTCGATTCCGACCGTCGCGGCGGGGCGGGCCGCGCACGCGTCGCTGATAAAGCACATCGTCCGGTTCAGAACAAGCTCCGGCAAGCGTTAATATGCCGTTCCAGCACGGTTTTTCCGGCCGGGTCGAATTGACACTCGCGTTATATGCCCCTATCTCTCATAACGTCGCCGTGGCGACGCCCGACTTTTCCGCCATCCCATCGAGGTCTTGATGATCGGCGCCCTTGCCCGGCGATTCTTCGGTTCGGCGAATGACCGCTATATCAAAAGCCTGCAACCGCTGGTCGACGACATCAACGCGCTCGAAACGGAACTGGTGGGCCTTTCGGATGGCGACCTGCGCGCGCGCACCGACGTCTTCCGCAAGCGGCTGAACGACGGCGAAGAGCTCGACGATCTATTGGTCGACGCGTTTGCCACCGTGCGCGAAGCGGCGAAACGGGTTCTCGGCCAACGCCATTTCGACGTTCAGCTCATGGGCGGCATGGTGCTGCATCGCGGCATGATCGCCGAGATGCGAACCGGCGAAGGCAAGACGCTGGTGGCGACGTTGCCGGTCTATCTCAACGCGCTTTCGGGCAAAGGCGTGCACGTCGTCACGGTCAACGACTACCTCGCCAAGCGCGACAGCGAATGGATGGGCCAGGTCTACAAATTTCTTGGCCTGTCGGTCGGCTGCATCGTTCACGATCTCGACGATCTGCAACGGCGCGCGGCCTACGAAGCCGACGTCACCTACGGCACCAACAACGAGTTCGGCTTCGATTATCTCCGCGACAACATGAAATTCTCGTTGGTCCAGATGGTCCAGCGGCCGTTCAACTATGCGATCGTCGACGAAGTCGATTCGATCCTAATCGACGAGGCGCGCACGCCGCTCATCATCTCGGGTCCGACCGAAGATTCGTCGGAGCTCTACCGCGCAGTCGACAAGCTCATTCCGAAGCTCGCGCCCGAAGACTACGAGAAGGACGAGAAGCAGCGCGCGGTCACGCTCACGGAATCGGGCGTTGAGAAGATCGAAGCGATGTTGCGCGAAACCGGCTTGATGAAGTCCGGCACGCTTTATGACATCAACAACCTTTCGCTCGTCCATCACGCCAATCAGGCGCTGCGCGCGCACAAGTTGTTCGCGCGCGATACCGATTACATCGTGCGCGACGGCAAGATCGTCATCATCGACGAATTCACCGGCCGCATGATGGAGGGGCGCCGCTATTCCGAAGGCTTGCACCAGGCGCTCGAGGCCAAGGAAGGCGTCGAGGTGCAGAACGAGAACCAGACGCTGGCGACCATCACCTTTCAGAATTATTTCCGCCTGTTTCCCAAGCTCTCGGGCATGACCGGCACGGCAATGACCGAAGCGACTGAGCTCGGCGAAATCTACAAGCTCGACGTCATCGACGTGCCGACCAACAAGCCTTGCATCCGCCTCGATGCCGACGACGAGGTTTACCGCACTGCGCGCGAAAAGTACGACGCGATCATCCAGCAGGTTCTGGAGTGCCGCGAGCGCAAGCAGCCGGTTCTCGTCGGCACGGTCAGCATCGAGAAATCGGAGACGCTGTCCGACCTGTTCAAGAAAAAGAAGATTCCGCACAACGTGCTGAACGCCCGCTATCACGAACAAGAAGCGCAGATCATTGCCCAGGCCGGCCGGCTCGGCGCCGTCACCATCGCCACCAACATGGCCGGCCGCGGCACCGACATCCAGCTCGGTGGCAACATCGAGATGCGCCTGCACAACGAGCTTTCGGGCATCAACGATCCGTCTGTGCGCGACCGCCGCGCCGCCGAGATCCGCGCCGAGGTGCAAGAGGCGCACGAAGAAGCCGTCAAGGCCGGCGGCCTGTACGTCATCGGCAGCGAACGCCACGAAAGTCGCCGCATCGACAATCAGCTGCGCGGCCGCTCCGGCCGCCAGGGCGATCCTGGCGCGTCGAAATTCTTCGTCTCGCTGGACGACGATCTGATGCGCATCTTCGGATCGGACCGGATGGACGGCATGCTGCAGAAGCTCGGCCTCAAGGAAGGCGAGGCGATCATCCATCCGTGGATCAACAAGGCGCTGGAGAAGGCGCAGGAGAAGGTCGAAGGCCGCAACTACGAGATCCGCAAGCATCTGCTGCGCTTCGACGATGTGATGAACGACCAGCGCAAGGTCGTGTACCAGCAGCGCAAGGAAATTATGGCCGCAGCCGACGTCAGCGCGATGATGGCCGACATGCGCGACGAGGTGATCGAGAATCTGGTGGCGCGCTGTGTGCCGACGAATGCGCTGCCCGACCAATGGGACACGGCGGCATTGCACGAAGAGGTGCGGCGCGTCTTCAATCTCGATCTGCCGATTGCCGACTGGGCGAAAGAGGAAGGCATCGCCGACGCCGAGCTGCGCGAGCGCATCAGCCGCGCCGTCGGCGAGAAAACCGCCCAGAAGGAAGCGCTCTACGGCGCCGACATCATGCGCATGGCCGAGCGCAGCCTGCTGCTGCAGATCCTCGACCAGCAGTGGAAGGATCATCTGCTGGTCCTCGACCATCTGCGGCAGGGGATCAATCTGCGCGCCTATGCGCAGCGCGATCCGCTCAACGAATACAAGCGCGAGGCCTTCGAGCTGTTCCAGCAAATGCTCATCGCGCTGCGCGAGCAGGTGGTCAGCGTGCTGGCGCATGTCGAGCTGCGGGTCGAACGCGGCGACGGCGCGCCGCCGCCCGGCATGACGCCACCGCCGCCACGCGGCGTCGAGACGCGCGAAGATCCGGCGCTGGCGTCGGCAGCGCCGGAGGCGCGCGCCGCTGCGGCGCCGGCGCCATGGGCGCGCACGCCGCGCAATGCGCCGTGCCCGTGCGGCTCGGGTAAGAAGTACAAGCATTGCCACGGCCGGGTTTGACGCCGAGCGTTCCGGTCCGATGGCCGGAAAAGCGCCGCATTAAACCGAATTAATCGAAGCGAAGGGGCGGCGTAATCCGCCCGCGGTCATGGTGGCACGGAATTCGGGTGCGGACCGGCACGGCGGGGGCCGGTCAGCTTGGAACGCCGTTCCTTTGGCGACGACACCTTCTTTCTTTGAGGCGAGGTTGATCCATGACGTTTTCCACGATGTCCGCCGGCCGGTTGCGCCGGCTCGCCGTTGCAGCCGCCTTGTCCGCCGCATTGGTCGGTGCGCCGATGGTCTTCTCGCAGGCGCAAGCGGCCGAGCCCGCGATCGTGCCGATGCCGAGCTTCGCGCCGATGGTGAAGAAGGTGCTGCCGGCGGTGGTGAACATCTCGGTCACCGAAAAATCCAACGTCGCCAATTCCGACAACAGCACCGACGATCAGCAGCAGCTCGGCCAGAACGACAATCCGTTCCAGGGATTCCCGCCGTCGCCGTTCGACGAATTCCTGCGCCGCTTCTTCCAGCAGCAGCAACGCCAATTCCATGAATCGCCGGTGCCCGAGGGCCAGCGCGTCGCGCTCGGCTCGGGCTTCATCATCGATCCGACCGGCTACGTCGTGACCAACAATCACGTGGTCCAGGACGCGAGCAAGGTGACCGTGATCCTCCAGGACAACAGCCGGCATCCGGCCAAGGTGATCGGCCGCGATCCCAAGACCGATCTCGCGCTGATCAAGATCGAGAGCAAGGAGCCGTTGCCGTACGTCACCTGGGGCGACAGCGACGCCGCGCAGGTCGGCGACTGGGTGCTCGCGGTCGGCAATCCGTTCGGCCTCGGCGGCACCGTCAGTCCGGGCGTCTTGTCGGCGCGCGGCCGCGACATCCATGCCGGTCCCTACGACGATTTCCTCCAGATCGACGCTTCGATCAATCGCGGCAATTCGGGCGGCCCCGACTTCAACCTCGAAGGTCAGGTCATCGGCATCAACACCGCGATCTATTCGCCCAACGGCGGCTCGGTCGGCATCGGTTTTGCGATCCCGTCGAGCCTGGCGAAGCCGATCATCGAGCAGCTGCGCACCCACGGCAAAGTGCAGCGCGGCTGGCTCGGCGTGCAGATCCAGAGCGTCACGCCGGACATCGCCAAGAGCCTCGGCCTCGCCAAGGCGGAGGGCGCACTGGTCGCCGACGTGACCAAGGACAGCCCTGCCGCTAAGGCTGGCGTGAAGCAGGGCGACGTGATCCTGAACTATGACGGCCACGATATCGGCCAGGTCCGCGATCTGCCGATCGCGGTCGCCGAGACGCCGGTGGGTCAGGCCGCGACGATCAAGGTCTGGCGCAACGACAAGCCGGCGAGCGTGCAGGTGAAAATCGGCGAGATGCCGGACAACCTCGCACAGGTGGCGACAGCGGAGCAGCCGGAGCACGGCAACTCGGCGGCGATGGGTCTCAAGCTGTCGACCCTGACGCCGGAGCTGCGCCGTCAGGTGCGCGTGCCGAAGGACGTGCACGGCGTGGTCGTCACCGACGTCGACGCCGGCTCACCGCTCGGTGCGGTCGGCGTACAACCGGGCGACGTCATCGTATCGATCAACCGGAAGCCGGTGGAGACGCCGCGCGAAGCCGTGCATGAGCTGGAAGCGGCGCAGAAGGCCAAAGGCCCGAGCCAGACGCTGCTGCTGCTGATCAACCGGCACGGTGTCAACGAGTACGTCGCGCTCACGGTCCAGAATGGCGCGGAAAAAGGCTGATGCGGGCGAGGGGACGCGCGTGCACATTCTGGTCATCGAGGACGATCGCGAGGCGGCGGCCTATCTCGTCAAGGGCCTGACGGAAAGCGGCCATCACGTCGATCTCGCGTCGGAGGGACGGCAGGGGCTCGATCGCGCCCGCGGCGGCAATTTCGACGCCATGATCATCGACCGCATGTTGCCCGGCCTCGATGGGCTGTCGATCATAGCGGCGCTGCGCGCGGCCAACGATCTGACGCCGGTTCTGGTTTTGAGCGCGCTCGGCGACGTCGAAGACCGGGTACAGGGACTCAACTCGGGCTGCGACGACTACCTGCCGAAGCCGTTCGCTTTCTCGGAGCTGCTGGCGCGCCTCGAAGCGCTCACGCGCCGCGGCGGCGCCGAGACCAAGCTCAAGGTCGCCGATCTCGAAATGGATCTGATCGCGCGCGAGGTTTCCCGCGCCGGCCGCGCGATCGAGCTGCTGCCGCGCGAATTCCGCTTGCTCGAATATCTGATGCGCAACGCGGACCACATCGTCACGCGCACGATGCTATTGGAAAAAGTCTGGGATCATCACTTCGATCCGCAGACCAACGTCATTGACGTCCATGTCAGCCGGCTGCGGCAGAAGATCGATCGCGGCTTCGATCAGCCGCTGCTGCACACCGTCCGCGGCACCGGCTACGTCCTGCGTCCGCCGCGGAACTAGATTCCGCGCGTTCCCATCTGCAGGAATTTGGCGCGCCGCGCCGCGCGCAGGCCCGGCCCGTCGAGCTTCAACAACGGCAGCAGTGCCTTCTCGATGGCGTCGCCGGCGGCGGCGATCGTCGTCTCATGCGCGCGGTGCGCGCCGCCCAGCGGCTCGGGTATGACGGCGTCGATGACGCCCAGCCGCAACAGGTCCTGCGCCGTCAGGCGCAGAGCCTCGGCCGCTTCCCGCGCGTTCTCGGCGCTGCGCCACAGGATCGACGCGCACCCCTCGGGCGAGATGACCGAATAAACCGCGTGCTCGAGCATGAGCACGACGTTGCCGGTCGCCAGCGCGATCGCGCCGCCCGAGCCGCCTTCGCCGATGACGGTCGCGACCAGCGGCACTTGAAGTTCGAGGCCGGCTTCGACCGCACGCGCAATGGCCTCGGCCTGGCCGCGCGCCTCGGCGTCGACGCCGGGATAGGCGCCGGCGGTGTCGACGAAGGTCAGCACCGGCAGTTTGAACCGGTTGGCGAGTTCCATCAGACGCCGCGCCTTGCGATAACCTTCGGGCCGCGCCATGCCGAAATTATGCCGCACGCGCGCTTCGGTATCGGCGCCTTTTTCGTGCGCGATGGCGACGACCGAGCGGCCGCGGAAGCGGCCGAGGCCGCCGACGATGGCGCGATCCTCGGCGAAGGTGCGGTCGCCGGCGAGCGGTGTGAGGTCGGTCACGAGCCGCTTCAGGTAATCGTTGCCGTGCGGCCGATCGGGATGGCGCGCGATCTGGACCTTCTGCCACGGGGTCAGCTTGGCATAGGTCTGGCGTAGGAATTTCTCGACCTTGGCTTCGAGCCGCGCGACTTCCTCGGCGATGTTGAGATCGCCGCCGTCCGAGATGTGACGGAGCTCTTCGATCTTGCCTTCGAGGTCGGCGAGCGGCTGTTCGAAATCCAGAAAATGACGCATGGCGGCTTGACCTAGCATGCGGCGTGCGGCGACGCCACCCTCGGAAGCGCGCTATTTCTTCCGCGCCAGCGGATGCGCCGCGTTTACCAACCGCCGGAGCCGCTCGCTTTGCACGTGCGTATAAATCTGCGTCGTCGCGATATCGGCATGGCCGAGCATTTCCTGCACACTGCGCAGGTCGGCGCCGCGATCGACCAGATGGCTGGCGAAGGCGTGACGCAGCACGTGCGGCGAGACCTTGAGGCCAGTTTCGCGCGCCAGTCCGGCGACGAGTTGGCCGCATCGCCGTCGTGTCAGGTGTCCCTCGGCGCCGCGCGACGGAAACAGCCAGCGCGATTCCGCGTCGTCCTTGAGAAAGCGGTCGCGCACAGCGAGATAGGCGTCGAGCGCGCGCCGCGCCGGCCGGCCGAGCGGCACCAGCCGCTCTTTGCTGCCTTTGCCGCGCACCACCAGGAACCGTGGATCGCGGCGCGCCGCGGCGACGGTCAACGTCACCAACTCGGACACGCGGAGACCGCCGCCATAAAGCAGTTCGACCAGGCATAGGAGGCGCACGCCGTCGGCGCCGTCTTTCGCCCGCGCCGCGGCGATCAGTTTTTCCGCGTCGTCGGCGACCAGCACTTTGGGCAGCGGCCGACGCAGCCGCGGACCGTCGAGCGCCGCCGTCGGATCGTCGCGGCGAACCTTCTCCAGCACGAGAAAGCGGTAGAACTGGCGCAATGCCGACAGCCGGCGCGCCGAGGTTCCCGGCGCGCGGCGTGCGCCCGCCAAGGTCGCAAGATAGCCGCGCAGATCGTCACTCGTGGCGGCGACAAGGGCCGCGCCGCGCGGCTGGAGGAAGGCGTCGACCTGCCGCAGGTCGTTGCGATAGGCGTCCAACGTGAGCTTGGCGGCGCCGCGCTCGGCGGCCAGCATTTCGAGGAAAGCCTCGATATGCCGGTCCATGTCAGATGCCGGCGTCGAGCGCCGCCTCGAGCGCGAGCGCATGCGCATCGCCATCGAGCCCGACCGCGCGCAAGCCGGCGACGGCGCGCCCGAGCAGCAAGGATTCGGACGTCAGCCGGCCGTCGCTTTCGGCAATCAAGATTGTCGCCAGCACCGTCGAACCGAGCTGGTTGTTCTGCGCCGCTCGCTGTTGCTCGTCCCACAGCGCCGCGTTGGGCAACGCACCCGGCGTCGCCGGCGCGGTCAACGCCGACGGGGTGAGATCGGCAAGCGTCGCCGGATCGACGCCGAGCGCGGTCAGCAGGACGTACAGCAGCCCGGCGCGCGGACCGGCGGCTGCGTCACCGGCGGCAGCGGCGGCATCGTGCGCAATGCCGGCCTCGATCCGCGGCACGCCGGGTGTCGCGATCAGACTCAGCAGCAGCGTCGCCCGGTCGCTGGCGGCGCTGACCCAAGGTTTGACGGCATCGGCGTCGCCCGCCGCGAGCAGGATGCGCGCGGCTACGCCGGCGAATTTCGGATCAGCGCCGGCGATTGGAATGTCCGCCAGCATCGGTGCCAGAACGCCGGCTTCCGGTACGAATACACCGCGCTTTTCGGCTTCGGCGGCCAGGGCCCCGATCGCCGCCATGCGCACGGCGAAATCGGTGCCGGATTTCGCCAGCGTATAAAGCAACGCCCGATCGCGCGGCGTGGCCGGCGGCCGGATCGACCGGCGTGCGCGTTCGATCTCCTCGGGCTTGAAATTGATCGCGCCGTAGAGCGCCGCGAGCGCCGGCGGCGGCAGCACGCCCAGCGCCTCGGCGCGCTCGGCCGCGGCGAGACGATCGTCCGCCGGCACGCTGTCGTTGCCGGCATAGCCCGCGAGCGCGGCCGGATCGGCGACGGCAATCGCTTCCGCCGGCAGCGGCCGCTTGGCTGCCGCCAGCAAGGTCACGCGCAACGGCGTCGGATCGCCAAGCCGCGCGACCCGCGCCGTGCCATGTTCCGACAGCAGCCGGACCAAGGCGTCGAATTCGGGGTCTGCCGGCGTTTTCTGATCCGCGAGCAGGCTTTGACCGAGCGAGGCTTTGCCGAAATCGCCGGCTAGCGCCTGGCAAGCGATCAGCGCCCGCGCCCACCACGCTCCGGCGTAGCGGTCGATGCGGGCCGTAACGTCGTTGCACGCGCCGGTCGCGTCGTTGGTGGCAAAGCGCAGCTCGACGCGGTCGCGGTCGATGGCGTCGGTGACCGCGGTATTCGGCAGTGACTCAATCAGTGCGAGGCCGTCGCGCACGAAGCCGAGCGCGTAGATCCGGTCGATGCGCTCGGCCAGCAGCCGGGGGCCGGCGGTGGCATCGGTGGCGTTGCCGGCCGGCGCGGGGGCCGCCGCGTTGCTCAACAGCAGCCGCCGCGCCAGGCTGGTAAGTTCCGGCGAGGTCGCCGGCTGGAGCTGCGGCAAAGCGGCAACGACAAAACTGCGGTTGGCGCCATTCCACATGTCCTGCGGGAAGCCGCCCTTGTTCGGTCCGAGCAAGCCGGCCCAGGAGATATCTACGGGTTGCAGCGGCGAAACCTGAATCTGATCGCCGCCGTCCAGGCTTTGCGGCGGCGCCACCGACGACGGGGCCGCCGGCGCCGGCGTCGGGCTCGGGGTCAACTGGATCGGCTGCGCCATCGCCGGCGCGGCGCCCAGCACCGTCGCCGCGACCAACCATGCGGCGAACTGCCGCGTCGTCGGCCGATCAATGCGCCAGCTGGGCATCGGAAATGGGGTGCTCGATCCGCGCGGTCGGCGCCGGAACGTGCCACACCATCAGAACTCCGCCGCCAACGATGATCAATACGACCAGTGTCGCGAGCGCGATCAGAATGAATTTTCCCATGAACTCCGATTTCCTCGACGAGCCCGGTCTGCGCGGGCCGATTGGCAGCGAATCCCGGCGGTATGCTAGGCTCCGGCGATGAGCAAACATCGCCAGTTTATCGGCGCCGCATGAGCGTTTCAACGCCACACCGCGATTTGCGCGTGTCCAAGACGGTTGCGCTCGTCGGCCTGATGGGCGCGGGCAAGACCGCCGTCGGACGCCGGCTGGCGCAGCGGCTGGGCATCGAGTTCGCCGACGCCGACGCCGAGATCGAGAAAGCGGCCAACGCCACGATCGCAGAAATTTTTGCGGCGAACGGCGAGCCGTTTTTCCGCGATCGCGAGCGCGAGGTGATCAAGCGCCTGCTCGCCGGCCCGGTTCACGTCCTCGCCACCGGCGGCGGCGCGTTCATGGATCCGTCGACGCGGGCCTTGCTGCGCGAGCGCGCCATCACCGTCTGGTTGCGCGCCGATCTGGACCTGATGCTGGCGCGGGTGATGCGCCGCAACAACCGGCCGTTGCTCAAGGACGGCGACCCGCGCGCCGTGCTCGAACGCCTCATGGTCGAGCGCTATCCGATCTATTCCGAGGCCGACATCGCCGTCGACAGCGTCGACGGTCCCGCCGAGGTGACGCTCGAGCGCGTGATTGCGGCGTTGGCGTCGCATCTCGGCGTGCCTGCGGGTGTCGCGCCATGAGCGGCGCCCAACGGCTGCGCGTCGAACTCGGCGCGCGCAGTTACGACATCGTGGTCGGTGCGCGGCTGCTGCCGCAGGCTGGCGCGCTGATCGCCGGCGTCACCCGCCAGAAACGCGCCTTGATCGTGACTGATGCGAACGTGGCGCGGCTGCATCTCGACAGTCTGCGGCACGGCCTCGACGCGGCCGGCTTCGCGCACGCCGCGATCGTCCTGCCGCCGGGCGAGGAGACCAAGGACTTCGCGCATTTCCAGAAATTGTGCGAGGACATGCTCGCGGCCGGCATCGAGCGTGCGACGCCGATCGTCGCGCTCGGCGGCGGCGTGGTCGGCGATCTTGCCGGTTTCGCCGCGGCGACGCTGCTGCGCGGTCTCGACTACATCCAGGTACCGACGACACTGTTGGCGCAGGTCGATAGCTCGGTCGGCGGCAAGACCGCCATCGATACGCGTCAGGGCAAGAATTTGGTCGGCGCTTTCCATCAACCGGTGCTGGTCGTCGCCGACACCGACACGCTCGGCACCTTGCCGCATCGCGAGCTGCTCGCCGGTTATGCCGAGGTGGTGAAATACGGGCTGATCCGCGACCGCGGCTTTTATGAATGGCTCGAAGGCAAGGCCGGCGCGCTGCTGAAGGGCGATGCCGATCTGTGCCGCGAGACGGTGTTGCGCAGCTGTGCTGCGAAAGCGGCGGTCGTCGCCGCCGACGAGCGCGAGACCGGCGAGCGCGCCTTGTTGAACTTCGGCCACACCTTCGGGCACGCGTTGGAGGCCGCGACCGGCTTCGGCAAGGCCCTGCTGCACGGCGAGGCGGTCGCGCTCGGCATGGCCATGGCATTCGATCTTTCGGCCCGGTTGCGGCTCTGCCCGGCGAACGCCGCCAGCCGCGTGCGGCGTCATTTCGCCAGCGTCGGCTTGCGCACGGAAGTCGATGGCGTCGACGCCGACGCCCTGCTCGAACTGATGCGCAAGGACAAGAAGGTCAAGGACGGCCATATCAGCCTCGTCCTGGTCCGCGACATCGGCCAAGCCTTTGTCAGCCGCGACGTCGCCGCCGATACACTGCGCGCGTTCCTGCGCGACGCGGTCAAGACGCTGGCGCGGCCGGCGCGCGCCCTCTAGGCAGGGCGCTTTTTCCGGAGGGTCCGGTCATGCCGTTATCGCCCGCGCAACCGCGCCAGCACATCCACACACGCCAGGTCCAATGCCGCGGTTACCGCCGCGACGACGGCTTATGGGACATCGAGGGCCACCTCACCGACACCAAAACCTATGCCTTCGACAACGATTACCGCGGCCGTATCGAAGCGGGCGATCCGGTGCACGACATGTGGGTCCGGCTTACCGTCGACGACGATCTGATCGTGCGCGGCGTCGAAGCGGTCACCGACAAGAGCCCGTTTCCGGTCTGTCCGGCGGTTGCGCCGAACTTCGCGCGCCTCGAAGGCTTGAGCATCCGGCCGGGCTTTCTGTCGAAAGTCCGCGAACGGCTGGACGGGATCGAAGGCTGCACCCATTTGGTCGAGCTCATGGGGCCGATCGCGACCACCGCCTATCAGACGATCTATCCCTATCGCCACCGCCTGACGCGGGCGAGCGGCGACGCGCCGCCGCAGCCGCCGAAAGAACGGCCGCGCCTCATCAACACCTGTCATGCGTTCCGCAGCGACGGCGAGATCGTCAAGAGGCTGTGGCCGGACTATTACACCGGTGCGCCGGGCTGATGGTGCGCGTCAGATGCGAATGCGCGAACGCGCGATGCCGTGCCCCGCGCGCAGATGGCCTTCGTCGGTCGCCGCCGCTTGGAAATAGGTCAGCAGGAAAACGCGGATCGCGGCGGTGAGCGTCGATTGGTTACGGCTGCGCGCGATCGCGGTGACCAGTTCGTTCAGGCTTTTGTTTTCGCGCTTGCAGACCATGTTGAGCGCGTCCCACATCGCCGGCTCAAGGCGAATGCTGGTGCGATGGCCTTCGACCGTAACGTTGCGATTGACCAGCGTGGAACGTGTAGAACCGACATGCACCTCTTCGCCGCTTCCGGTCTGATCGAAACCGGCAAGCCTCTGTTCACGGGAATCCATGGTTAAATGTTAGCGCGATTTACGCGCCTTGCAACCATTAAGAGCACAACGATAGTGATATACAACCTTAGATTGTATGCAGCGCGGAACCGGTCGTCTATCCGGCGTGACGATCCTCGTCGGGCGTCAGGGTCGTCAATTGGAGCGCATGCACCCCGGACTGGAGTTCATCGGCGAGCAGCGCATAGACCCGCCGCTGGCGCGAAACCCGGCTTTCGCCGGCAAAGTCCGATGAAACGATTTCAAGGCGGAAATGGCTTTCACCACCAGGACGTGCACCCGCGTGCCCGGCATGGCGGCCGGAATCGTCGTGGATGGCGAGCCGCGTCGGCCGCAGCGTGGCCAGCTTGCTGCGGATTCGCTCGGCAACTGATCCGGACATACGATTAACCCTTTAAATCCGCGGAAATAGGCCCATTTTACCGGTATCCCCGACCCGCGACCGGCACGGCCTTGTCAGGAATCGACCGTCTCTCCATACTGTCAAACATCATGCCACGTCCTGTAAGCGCGAGCTATGCCGACCCGGACAGGGCGGCAAACCGCCGGCCGTGCGACCATCCCGGCTGCGCCGGCATGGGCGAATTCCGTGCGCCGCGGTCGCGTTCGGCGCTGCATGAATTCCTGTGGTTCTGCCTCGACCATGTCCGGCTGTATAATTCGTCGTGGAACTATTACGCCGGCATGTCGCCAGGCGAGATCGAACGCGAAATCCGGCACGACACCGTGTGGCAGCGGCCGAGCTGGCCGTTGGGTTCGCGCACCTTCCGCTATCAGGCGCGGTTCAACGGCGACGGCCTGTTCGATCTCGACGACGACGAGCCGGCAGCCAACGGCAACGGCGCCGCGCGGCATCACCATCCGGCGTCGCCGGAGGCGCGGGCGTTGGCGGTTTTCGATCTCAACAAGCCGGTTTCACTGCCGGATCTCAAGGCGCGCTACAAGGCGCTGGTGAAACTGAACCACCCCGACGCGCACGGCGGCGACAAGGAAGCCGAAGAGCGTCTCAAGATCATCAACCAGGCCTATTCGACGCTCAAGGCCTGCTACACCTCGTGACACAGAGCGGCGACAGAAAGCGGTTATGACAGCGAATACCACGACCCAATCCGACGAGACGCTCAACCGGCCGGACATCACGGTTTCGGTGCGGCAGACCTTCGGCATCGATTCCGACTTGCAGGTGCCGGCCTTTTCGCGGCCGAGCGACCACGTGCCGGATCTCGACGAAGCGTACCGCTTCGACCGCGATACCACGCTCGCGATCCTCGCCGGCTTCGCCTACAACCGCCGCGTTCTGATCCAGGGCTATCACGGCACCGGCAAGTCGACCCACATCGAGCAGGTCGCCGCGCGCCTCAACTGGCCGCTGATCCGCATCAATCTCGACAGCCACATCAGCCGCATCGATCTCGTGGGCAAGGACGCGATCGTCCTCAAGGACGGGTTGCAGATCACCGAATACCGCGAGGGCCTGTTGCCCTGGGCGCTGCAGCATCCGACCGCGTTGTGCTTCGACGAATACGACGCCGGCCGGCCGGACGTTATGTTCGTCATCCAGCGCGTGCTCGAGGTCGAAGGCAAACTGACGTTGCTCGATCAGAACCGCGTCATCCGCCCGCATCCGGCGTTCCGGCTGTTTGCGACCGCCAACACGGTCGGTCTCGGCGACACCACCGGCCTTTATCACGGCACGCAGCAGATCAACCAGGGCCAGATGGACCGCTGGAACATCGTCGCGACGCTGAACTATCTGCCGCACGATGCCGAGGTCGACATCGTCCTCGCCAAAGCGCCGTCCTACGACAACGAGGAAGGCCGCCGCATCGTCCACGCCATGGTGTCGCTCGCCGAGTTGACGCGCACGGGCTTCGTCAACGGCGATATTTCGACCGTGATGTCGCCGCGCACGGTCATCACCTGGGCCGAGAACAACCGCATCTTCAACGACATGGCCTTTGCCTTCCGCACCACCTTCCTGAACAAGTGCGACGAGGTCGAGCGCGCCACCGTGGCCGAATACTATCAACGCTGCTTCGGCGGCGAGCTCAAGGAAAGCGGCGTCCGCGTCACCGTGAGCTGACGCGCCGGAGGCCACGGCCATGCCGGACAACGATTCGCCCGTCGAAATCTTCAAGCGGTCAACCGCCGCGGCGCTGCGTGCCATCGCGCGGCGCGGCGATGTCACGGTGACCTATGGCGCCGAGCCGGCCGGCGCCGCCGGCACGCGGATTCGGCTGCCGCTGCCGCCGCGCGACCTGGCGGAAAAGGACGCGGCGCCAGTACGCGGCGCCGCCGATGCGCTCGGGCTGCGGCTGCGCTATCACGATCCGGCGGTGCATGCGCGGCGGGCGCCCGCCGGCGAAACCGCGCGCACGATCTTCGAAGGCGTCGAACAGGCGCGGGTCGAGGCGCTTGGCTCGCGCAACATGGCCGGCGTCGCCGGCAACCTGGCGGCCATGCTCGACGAGCGTTATCGCCGTCAGGGCTACGAGCAGATGGTGGAGCGCAACGACGTGACGCTGGCCGAGGCGATCCGCCTGCTGGTGCGCGAGCGGCTCGCCGGCGCGCCGCCGCCGCCGGCCGCGCGACAGGTGGTCGAGCTGTGGCGGCCCTATCTCGAAGGCAAGGTCGGACGCGACCTGATCGACCTGGAGCGCCACATACGCGACCAGACGAGCTATGCGCGCACCGCGCGGCAGTTGATTCAGGATCTCGATCTCGATCTCGGCGAAGCCGAAGACGCCGCCGCCGAGGACAGCGCCGACGACGACAGCGACAAGGTCAACGAGAGCAACAGCGAAAGCGACAGCGGCGAGGGCGCGAGCGCCGGCGCGCAAGGCGCGCTCGAAGGTGGCACGCCCGACGAGGAGAAGCAGGACGGCGAGGCCGGCGGCGCGGAAGAGGTACAGGGCGAATTGATGCACGGCGCCGGCGACGACGATCCGGGCCGCCCTGGCCGGCCGGGACAGATGCCGCGCCAGCGCGGCGCCAACGAAGACCCGTTCGCTTATCGCCCTTTCACCACCCAGTGCGACGAGATCGTTGAGGCGGCCGGCCTGTGCGATCCCGACGAACTGACGCGGCTGCGCGGGCTGCTCGACCAGCAGCTGGCGCATTTGCAAAGCATCATCGCGCGTCTTGCCAATCGGTTGCAGCGCCGGCTGCTCGCCAAGCAGGCGCGCTCGTGGGAATTCGATCTCGAAGAGGGCATTCTCGATTCTGCACGGCTCGATCGCGTCGTCACCAACCCGGTCTATCCGCTGTCCTACAAGCGCGAAAAGGAGATGGAATTCCGCGATACGGTGGTGACGCTGCTGATCGACAATTCGGGTTCGATGCGCGGCCGGCCGATCACCGTCGCGGCGATGAGCGCCGACATCCTGGCGCGCACGCTCGAACGCTGCGGCGTCAAGGTCGAGATCCTGGGTTTCACCACGCGGGCGTGGAAAGGCGGCCAGGCGCGTGAACGCTGGATTGCGGCCGGAAAGCCGCCCAATCCGGGCCGGCTCAACGATTTGCGGCACATCATTTACAAGGCCGCCGACGAGCCGTGGCGGCGCGCACGCAAGAGTCTCGGC
>Ga0126371_10002656_pt1 | contig 15430 bp, 14 predicted proteins | sample PanSoiMetaPlot_4_FD_110145 | JGI IMG/M metagenome (GOLD analysis project Ga0126371, IMG submission 110145) | Tropical forest soil microbial communities from Panama - MetaG Plot_4 | ecosystem: Environmental > Terrestrial > Soil > Tropical forest > Bulk soil | place: Panama | collected 2016-02-17 | reverse complement strand
TTCGGATTCCCGGCTGGCCAGGCTAACTGGAAGGTCATGCCGAGCCAGTTCACTTGCATGTTGATCCTGGGAGTCGCACTGGAGGTGTGTTTTCTGGTCTGCTCGATTTTCCGTGGGGCGCTCGTCCGCTATTTCTTTCTCAATCTGTACGTAATCCTTTCTCTTTTCGCCGACTTGGTCCGCCAATACGTCCTGCATTACTACGGCTTCCATTCGCCGGACTACGTATACGTTTACTATTACTCCGATTTGTTGTTGACCCTTAGTTTATTCATCGTGGTTATCAGCCTCGCATCCCGTGTGTTCGAGGAGCTCCATTTTGCCCGATTCGTTCGCTGGGTGGCCGTGCTTCTTTTGCTTGGGACGGCCGTCTTTTCCTATGGTGTCATCGCCCAATCCTCCCAGCGTCTGTACACAACCTTTGCCTATGAGTTATCGCAAAATCTGTACTTCGTCGGGCTTGTGATTACCTATATTTTGTGGGGGGCGGTCCTCAAACTCCGCGAAACGCGCACGCGCCTGGTGCAGATGGTGCTTGCCCTCGGCCTGTATTTCAGCGCGTATGCCGGCACTTACGCCCTTGTAAATCTGGGCACGAAACACGAAGTGGTTCTTGTTCAATATCTCGGCCCGCTCCTTGGCTGTTTCCTCCCGATCTCCTGGATGGTCACCATCTTGCGTCATAACGAGGATTCGCGTCTCACTCCCGCGCGACTGGTGGCGGTGCCTCGATGATGGCCGCCTTCATTCTCGCGTTCTCGCTGCTCACATTGTTGATGTTCTTCATTTCCTATTGCCGCTCTCTAACCGCTTCGACGCTGCATACCACGCTATCTGCGGAAGTTCTCGACGTCACCGGTATCCAGGCCAAGGCTTCCGGCCGCGACTTCGCCCGCGTCATGCAGATGCTCCAGTTGTGCCCGGACCTTCCCGAGGATCGTACGCGCCTCCAGGTCGTGTCCACCTACTACTCTTTGCTCAATCTGATTGACCAGCTTTTTGCGAAAATGATGCCCGCCGTTGGCAACTGGGCCGAAGGGGAGCGCGCGGGTTGCGCCCATTTTGCCGCCGTGGCCCTCGGCCACCGCATCGCCCTCAACCGCGAAATGCTCGCCCAGCAGTCCGGCCTTTAGGATTCTTCACCCCCATACCTTCACGGAGGAGAGCACACGACTTCGGTTGTGCCGTAGCAGGCTTTTCTTCAAGATGTGGGGGCTTCAGCCCTTGAAGGAATTGAGAAGATCTCCTCCTATCTCTTTCGCTCCACGCTTCCACAAACACTCTTTTCCGCTTGCCTCTCTGGTGCTACTCTGATTGCCTCTGCTCCCGCCGGAGTGAGAGCGTCCGCAGCGCAAAACACACCGGTGAATACAATCTGCTCGCAGTGTGGCGCGGTGCTGGCTTCTGGGGCGTCCGCGTGCCACTTTTGTGATCATCCCAAACTCTCGCGCAACACCGAATCCGGGGCCACCACGCACGGCAATCTCGCGTTGCGCGCGTCCGCCGAAGAGGAATGGCGCGGTGAATTGAACCAGCGCCTTCAGGCCTATCGCGCGCGTCGCAGGAAGCCAAACGAAGCGCAATCGGAACTCCCCTTTGAGAGCGACGCGCCAAGCCGCGCCCTTGCGGTAGAGGACGACGCGCGCGCCGAAGCTCCGGATTCCAACGACAACTTCGCATTCACCATTGCCATCGGGCGTCCGCCGCGCCAGGCTGCCGACGATGCGCGCCTGACGATCGACGTCTCCCTGCCGCCATTGCCCGAGGAAAGCGCGGGTCCCGTCGAGGAGTTCGATCCGCCTCCGTCCAAGCTCTATCCTGTGGCCTCGCTCCTTGAGCGCCGCCGCGCCGCGGTCATTGACACGGCATGCCTTGCCTTCGCCTTTGGCGGCTTTCTCGCTCTGTTCGGCTCGCTCGGCGGACGCTTCACGCTCGACAAGCTCAGCGCCGTGGTCTGCTTCTCCACCTTCGCCTTCGTCTACGTGCAATACTTTTGCCTGTTCACCGTCTTCGGCGGCACCACGCCCGGCATGATGGTTCGCGGCCTCCACGTCGCCAGCACTTTCGGCGATCAACCCACGGCTCGCCAGCTCTTCTGGCGCTCCGTGGGCTATCTCATTTCCGCCGGCACATTTTTTCTCGGCTTTTTCTGGGCCATCTGGGATGAAGACGGCATGACCTGGCACGACCGGCTCTCGCGCACCTATCTCGCCATCCCCGAAACCTTCGCCGACCACGAAATCTCCCACGCCACGTCGGCGCGCTGATCACCCCCTGCAATCCAGTGGGCAGGTTCCGGTCCTCGCTTCACTGGATTCACATGCCTGCCAGATCGCCCGGGCGCATCTCTGCAATTACCGAAGGGCAATGCCATCGGTCCGCCGACACTCGCTTCTTTCGTTTGCGCAGCCGCCTGGCGGCGCGCAGCTTCAATCGATGCGGTACGACCGAAGGCGCGCCCAGCGGCGGTTCTCCGATCAGCAAAGACACATGCTCCGGCATCACCACGTAGCCGATCAGCCGGTATCCCGGTTCGCCGCGCACCTTGGCCAGTTCGTGCACGAAGAGGTCCGCGCACCCGCCGCTTTTTAGAAGCGCCAGCCGACGGTGGCAACTGAAGGTAAGGAAATGGAGATGGCCGCGGCGGTAGAAGCGTTTGAGTCCAGCGGGCATAGACATCCCCAGGAAGGGAGAATCATCGTCCGAAAGTGGAGCAGCACAGAAGAAGAAAAAGCAACCCCAAGACCCAGGTTCCCAACACCGGAACCTAGGGCCCCTACTTCAACTTTCGCGATTAACTACTTCTTGACCACTTTTTCGTCGGAGGCGATTTTTCCGTCGCGAATGAAGATCACGCGATGCGCGTGCTGCGCGATGTCCATTTCATGCGTCACCAAAATGATGGTGTTCCCCTGGCTATGAAGATTCGCAAACAGGTGCATGATCTCCTCGCCTGTTTTCGAGTCCAGATTTCCTGTAGGTTCATCGGCCAGCACAATCGACGGATTGTTGACCAGCGCCCGCGCAATGGCCACGCGTTGCCGCTGGCCGCCCGAGAGCTCGTTGGGCTTGTGGCTTATGCGCGAAGTCAGGTCCACGCGCTCCAGCGCCTGCTTGGCCCGCTCCACACGCTCTTCGGCGGGCGTGCCGTTGTAAATCAACGGCAGCTCCACGTTGTGCAAAGCCGTGGCTCGCGGCAACAAATTAAACGTCTGAAAGACGAAGCCAATCTCCTTGTTCCGGATGTACGCCAGTTCGTCATCATCCAGCTCGCTGACCAGCCGCCCCGCCAGCCAATAGCGTCCCGAGCTCGGCGAATCCAGGCACCCAATCAGGTTCATCAACGTGGATTTGCCCGACCCCGACGGCCCCATGATGGCTACGTACTCCCCCTTGCGGATCTCCACATCTACGCCGTTCAGCGCGTGTACCTCTTCCGCGCCCATCTGATACATCTTCGTCAGCGCTTCCGTGCGAATCACGATGCCGGCATCCACCAGGTCTTGCCGGTAGGATTCCGGAGTCGTCAGCTCAGCAGGCATCCGCGTCTCCCTCTTTCAAGATACGCTACTCCTTGTCTTTCTCTTCCGGCTTTTTCGGCGCCGAATTGTCCACCTTGATCGGCGCATCGGGCTTCAACGTGCGCAGCGCTTTGTAGCTGCCCACAACGATTTCGTCGCCCGGCTGCAGTCCCTTGGTGATTTCGATATCGGTCACCCCGGAAATCCCCGTTTCCACCGGCCAGAAAGCCGCCCTTTTCGTGTGGACCAAAAAAACGCCCTGTATCTCTTCCTTCTTGGGATCGCCCATAGCTGCCGGCGGAGCTGCCGCCAGTGTCACGTGGCTCCCTTTCGCTTCCTCTTTCGCCGCCGCTTCCAGATCTTTCCGCGAGCGCACCGCCAGCGCCTGGATGGGAATGGCAACGACGTCCTTCCTCTCCGCGGTCTTGATTTTCGCGGTGGTGGAAAGTCCCGGCCGCAGATTTTCCGGCGGGTTTTCCAGCGTAACCACGACCTTGAAATCCTTTGCTTCCTGGTTGCTGGTGGTCGTCTGCGTAGTCGCCAGGCCAGAGCTCCGCAAGACGGCTTGCGACCCGATCTCCGTTACCGTGCCCTTGAAGATCTTTCCGGGGATGGCGTCAATGGTCACATCCGCAATCTGGCCATTGCGCACGTTCACGATGTCGGTCTCATCTACTTTCACTTCCGAAGTCACCGTGGACATATCCGAAAGCGTCATCAAGAAACTTCCGTTAGCGTTCTGGATTCCTGGCACAACATATTCGCCCAGGCGAGCCGGCAGGTAACTCACGATCCCGTTGATGGGGGAAATGTACGTGGTTTTCTGCAGCACATCCTTGGTGCGGACCAGCACCGCCTTGCTCTGGTCGAGTTGCGAGCGCATCTGCTCGAGTTGCGCCCTTTGCGCCTGCACGCGCGCCTTGGAAGAGTCGGCGGCGGCCACCGCCGCATCGTACGCGGTCTTCCGCTGGTCGAAGTCCTGCTTGGGAATCAATCCATCCTTGAAGAGATTCTTCCCGCGATCGTAGTCGAGTTTGGCCTTTTCCAGGTTTGCTTCCTGCTGGATCAGGTCAGCCTGCGTCGCCTTGTAGCTCGCGCTCGCGGCCTGCACGCCCGATTCATTGGAATTGATCATCGCAGCTTGCGCCTGCACGTCCGCGTTCGCCTGCACGTTCTCCTGCAAAAGCAGGCGATCACCCTTCTTGATGTGGTCGCCTTCCTTCACCAGGATATCGGTGATTCTGCCAAAACCCTGCGCGGTAATATTGGTGTAGGTGGTGGGCTTAATTTCTCCGGAGGCGGTTACCTGAGAAACCAGCGTCTCCATCTTGGCCACTTTGGCCGTTTGCACGGTGACCAACCCTTTATTGGCCTGGTAAACGCTGAACCAGACAACACCCCCCAGCGTGGCCGCGCCACCAATCGCAATCGCGGCTTTCTGCCATCTCTTCATGCCTTGCCTCTCATGATCGGCTGCACACCACTCGCGCGCGGGGACACTCTAAGCGTGTTTCCGTTTTTCTGCTGCCTATCCCTAATACGGCTTCAGGACCTGAAATGTTTCGCGGCGGGGCGCAGCCAGAGACTTCCACTCAGGCGAAAAACATACGAGAACACGACGCCGTGTTCCGGTAGCTTGCGTTCCCCTATTCTAAGCCGAAGCTCAAGCAAAGAAAAGTTTGTGCTTTAACCCTCAGGCTAAGAAATCAAATCAACCCGCCAACAGAACGTTAGACGCTGGCCTGGGCGATTTGGTCTACCGCGCCTTAGACCAGGCGCTCTTTTGCAAAGCCCACGATTGGCCTTGTGCTACTCGTTTTTGCCCCTGGCGGCGTATAATTTGGCCCAGAATTCCGAACCGCTTTTATCGTGATCCTCGAGTGCGCTCGGCCGTGGTTTCCCGGTTGACCGCCGGGGAGTTGGCAACCCACTACGGGCGGCGCGATGTTACGGTGATCCCCAACGCCGTGGCTGCTCTGCGTCTCGCGGAAAACGAGTTCGTCCTCCTCCTGGTTGGTAACGACTGGGAAAAAAGGCTCAGGCCACCTCTGAAATCCGTGGCCGCAAATAGCGATCTTCCGCTCAAACTGTTGGTGGTGGGCCGCGACGCGCAGGCCCCTTTTCTGGAGCAGATTCGCCAACTCGAACTTGGCGATCGCGTGCTCTTTCCGGACCCGTCTGCAGACATCATGCAGAAGTAAGTGCTTTAGCGTTTTTGCCGGGCAAGCACCGCCTTGCGCGTGGCTCCCAGCGTGAATTCCAGCGTTTCTTTCGGGATGCTGGTTACGAATGGTTCGATCAGCCAACCGAATCCCACGGGAATATCGCGGGTGAGCGTACTGGCTTCATTTTGCACATAAACGCCACCGTCGCGTTCTTCCATGCGCCACCACGTTTCCATCTGCCACAAAAACCCATTGTCGTTCCCGGGTGATTTTTCCCGCTCTTGCGGCGTTCCAGGATCCGCGACTTCGCGGATGCCAATTGCCGAGCTCCGGCTGTGCGCGCGTGTCGGCGAATCGCGGAAATAATGAACGTCCTGCTCGGTGTTCAGCACCACGGTAACCACCTTGTGCCTGCGAAAGCGCATGAAAACGCGAAAGTGGTCCCCGTCGTGCGTTTCGATCTTGGCCCGCTCCACGTCCGGCGAATAATAAGACGCATGGTGGTCGTAATCCTGCAAAAGCGTGAGGACTTCGTCGAGTTTTGCGTTCGGAATGAACACCATGCCCTGCCAATCGTGGATCATCCCTCCCGTTATCTGCGGAGCCGTGCCGGAATTTTTCCCGTTCAGCTGCCGCACGACGACGCCACCTTGTTTCAATTTGAACAGTGCTTCTCTTTGCGCATCTCCGGACAATTCCTCTGTCCAAAGAAACGCCCCACCCTGCAGGCTTTGTTGGTTCCTCAACTCGGCCGCTGCCACATAAGCTCGAAAACTCCGCAGCGTGGCTTCCTTCAACTCGGGCAAGCCGGCGCCGGCCAGGCGCAGCGGTTGCAGCGCCATCCAAAGAATTACAATCGCCTGTGGGAGGCGCACAAAGTCCCTGTCGGCTTGTCCCGACACTTCAAGTCTTTTTCTGGAATTTTGCGCCGCCCAAAATGCCATACAGGAACTGGATGCACGAGGCGTGCCGAACGTGTTCAAGGCAATAACGAAGGAAGTTCCCCGCTTGAATAAGATATGGTGGGTTGGGTAGCTCGCACACGGCCCCTTGCGGGACCGCTGTCCCCGCGCGGCCCCCAACCCATCGTGCAACCAGCTTAAGAATTGCCGGAATTTGTAACAATGGCCCAATAGCCCCATCGGACAGGGTACGCGGGTCTTAGTACTAGAAACTCAGCTTAAGCCGTTCATAATCAGCGTAATACAAAGACGCTCCCATGCTGGTACCGGTGCCCCATTCCTGCCGCGCGAGTTCGTTTCACGAAACGCTTTCCCTCCGCACAAAACCGCTTCACTGACGACCGCCTCAACCGCAATTCGCAAATTTGCGGAAGGATCTTGAGGGAAAAAATCTCCTTCGAAGCGGAACCCGTTAGCTCCTCCGGAGTCGGGAAAACTCTGCGCACTAATTCCGCGGTCGCTCACCATCTGGCGGGTTTTCCTTACAGCCTGTACGTCCTGCACTTTCCTTTTTGCTTTGCCTGCGAAACCTGCTGGTCCCTGTGGGGTGCGCCGGCAACCGCCGCCCATCTGCTCTCCGCTGCCATAGTCGGCGCGGGCTGCCTTCTGTTTGCCTGGTGCGTTTCGCTTTTTACGGAAAAGAAAACGGACGTGACGCATAGAAGGATCAAGCGCTTCCTGGCCTAGCGTCTTTCCGCCAATCTTTTTTGTAAAGCTGGAAGAAGATGATGCGGCTCGCGAAGCCGCCCAGCTACTGTTTTTTCTTGACGGGCATGGCTCCCGAAAGCGCCGTATCGCCGTTCAGCAGTTGCAGCGTCACTTCTTTCGTCTGCGTCGAGCCCATCGGAATGTTCTTATCCCAATCGGAGTACGACCCATTCGCATAAGCCCGCAAGTCGTAGTTTTCCCGCTTCAGCCCGGTAATGAAAAACCGGCCTTTGGAGTCCGTATGCACGGCCCGGGGCTTCAAGCCGCTGGAGGTCTGGCACATCACGCTGGCGCCTTTCACAGGCCTTCCGGTTGCATCCAGCACCGTTCCCGTAAAAGTCGCCCCGTTCTTTTTGGGCTTGGTCTGGGCTTGAACGGGCAGGGCAATGAAAATCGCCGCCGCGCTAATCAGCGCAAAAATCAGGTTGCGTTTCATGGGTCTACTCCTTTTCCCTTGCAGCCAGTTTAGGCGCATTCGCCGCTGCAACTCGCGGCGCTTCGCCGTATGTGCCGCAATCCATACCTGTCTCGCGGTACAGGAGCTCCAGATTCAATGAAGGCGAGAGGAAATCGGGAGACTACGGAAGCTTCAGATCGATCGAGTAGACGTCCACGTCCCCATGGTCCACCGTGACATAAACGGAACCGTCGGGACTCAGCCCGGTGAAAATGCAGCGCTCCGCGCCCGAACTGAGTAGGTCCCCAAAGCGCGTGACAGGTTCCGGATCCCGCGTGGCCATGGGCACGCGAAAAACGGATTCCTCCACTTCGTCCGTGTCCTGGTAATACAGTGCGTCTCCGCCAGGGGACCAGCGCAGCGTCGACGGAAAATTCGCCTCCGCCAGCACCGACCACTTCAGTAATTTGCAGTCGTAAAGGAAAATCTGCTTCTTTTTGGGATTCAGCGCGGCGATGTATCGTCCATCCGCAGACCAGCGTGGTTCGATCAATCCCTCTGATCCGGGGATAGAAGAAAGGCGGTTGGTTTCCAGGTCAAGAATGCGGATGTTCGATTCTCCTCCTGTGGCCGTGTCCTGCACGTCCACCACAATCTGCCGGCCATCCGTGCGCCAGTCGCCCGACACCGACGCCCAGCCGTTGTTCATCGGCAAGACCGTCTTTGGCGACCCACCTTGCGTGGAGACGACGTAAAGGCGCGGCTGTTTATCCAGCAGAAATCCCGTGAACAGAATCTGTTTCTGGTCCGGCGACCAGTGTGGCGCAAAGGCTCCCGTGGCCCCGGCCATCAATTGCACGCGATTGCTGCCGTCAATGCGGCTCTTCCAGAGTGTGCCGTCCTCACGCGCGGCGTACACCACCCATTGCCCGTCGAGAGAAAAATCCATGTCCGTGGCGCCGGATTCGGAGAGCATGGCCGTCTTCGTCAACGTTTTTGGATCGATGCGCAGCAACTGATATTCGCTGTGGGAACCAATCGCGTAAACACGCGTCCCGTTGGTTACTGAAGTCGGGTGATCGAACGCGATGGGTCCTTTGGTTAGCTGGACGGGATCTCCCCGCCGGGTGCCCAGCCAGCCGTGTTTTTCTTCTAGCAGCCAGAGGTTCGCTTGCGTGTCCACGGCCAGATTGGCACGTAGGTCCTGGCCCGTGGAAAATGCAAAGTAGTTCCCGCCCTCCAACCACGTGCCGCTGCCTTCATGAGGCCCTCCTTGCTGCCCCGGCAACACGCGCCGCAGAGATTTGCCATCCGTTCCGATCTCCCACATCGAGTCGGTGCCTTCCACCAGGTTGGATTGCGTGAAACGCAGCCGCTTGCCATCGGGAGACCACAGAAGCGAATGGGGCGGCAACTGGAACCGTGCTACCTCACGCACATGGCCGCCTTCCGAGTCGGAAATAAGTATCGTTTCTCCCCGCAGGAAAGCGATGGACTCGCCCTTGGGCGACCACACCGCTTCTGTGGCCATTACATCTCCGATGCGTCGCGGTGCTCCGCCCTGCACCGGCCAGGTCCACAGCGCCGTTTCTTCTCCTTCATGCGTCAATTGGCCGATCAGGAATTGTGAGTGGTCCGGCGACAGGTCAAAGATTCGCGTGTTATCAAACGGGGTCGGCGTGCGCTGGATGTTCCCTCCTTCGACGGAGGTCTGCATCAGGTTCCAGCCTGTGACGTCGCGCACCACGAAATAGATGCGGCTGCCGTCGGTCACCAGTTTGCCCCAAGGGTCGACTTGCCCGGTGTGCGTCAGTTGCCGCACTGCCAGCACCCTTGGTTCAGACCGAGGCCACAGCACAAAGAGCAGCACAACAGTCGCCACGGCAAGAGCTGACAAGGCCTCCCACCAATGGCGCACCAATCTCGGCTTGATGCCGACGTGCTCATTTTCGCTCCCGGTCTGAACTTCCGCGCCTGCGTCCAGCGGGAGTTCTACCGCTTCGCGATCCTCCGCGCTCTCGACGCGAATGGCGGTCATCACCTGCGGCGTATCCGGCTTGATAATTTCCACCGGGGCAATAAAGCGGTATCCCCGGCGAGGAACCGTCTCAATAAAGACGGGATTCTCTGCGTTGTCGTTGAGCGCCGCCCGGAGTTTCATCAGGGCGGTGTTCAGGCTACCATCGAATTCGACAAAGGTTCCCTCGGGCCATATGCTCTTGCGCAGATCTTCCCGAGAAAGCAGTTCTCCAGGGGTTTCCAGTAGTAACGCCAAAACCCGGAAGGGCTGCTCTTGCAGTTTTACCGGTGTACCCTGGCGTGTCAGTGTTCCTTGTTCCAGGTCAGCTTCGAAGAGACCGAAGCGGTACAACTTGCGCTCTTGTGATGGAGTCGATGGCACGCTCCGCCGCCTTTACTCCGGGCATTCTACCTTTATATGCTAGTTGATACAAAGCTATATCTTTTTATAAAATCGAGAGTTAATGGTTCATAAATGAACCACCGTCAGTTCGTTTGACGATTGGCACTTTCTTTCCCATCCTCACATTCGACACCAACGCCGCCAATCTCGGTACCCACATACCGGGATGCGGCGGACCGACAGAGTAGGGTCGCTCCACGACAGCGAACTAACCCTTCACTCTGAACCAGGGATTACCCGCGTCTCGTGTCCACCGTCAAAGTAGTATTGGACACGGACGCGGCAATCCCGACTTACTCATGCATGATCTTTTCAAAACGTCAGCTTTATCGCCTAACGAAACGTGTCTGCGTGTAGACTATTTACGTACCGGTACCGGAATGAGATCCAGTTCGCCTACCGGTTATCTCGTTTTTTTTCAGTGCCCTGCTCAATTTTCCACAGGCCACGGTATTTGGCAGGTTTCGTGCGCCTTATTTCAGTCCCAGCCGGGATCATGACACTGGAGGCACTGTCGCGTCATGCGCTTTCGGCCAATATCTCTCTTTCGGGCGCTGTTATTTCTGTCTTTGCTCCAGTTCATTATCGACTTGCCTGTGCCCGCAGCGTCCAAGTCGCACCCTAACGACCCGCAGTCTTCTTCGGTTTCCGGAAAGGTCGCATCCCTTTCCGAAAGGCAACTGACTCTTTCCATTAACCGGGGCGATAAGACGTTAAACACTCTTGCTTTCGTTCTTGACAGCAACACGCAAATCGAAGGCGCGCTCGTGGTGGGAGCGCATGCAACCGTTGACTACCGGACGGAAGGCGAATATTTTATCGCCACGCGCATTGTCGCTACGCCCGCTTCGGGAGTGTCTCCGTACTAAGGGACATTCTTATACCCAGTCCGCATATCAGCTCCCGCACAACCTAGTGTACTTCGCGGGAAGCTTTCCTCAGGCTCAGGAGGAACGGCATTGCGAAGGACTCTCCAACTTGTCCTACCCCTTGCGGTCAGCGTTCTGTTTGTGTCCCTGCTGTTCACCATTCATCAGATCCAGGTGGAGCGCCGCAATCTTCGCGGAGATCTTTCCCGCAACGCCGCCATCGTCGCGGAAAATCTTTCGGAAAGCATGGAGTCGTCGCGTGCGCAGGTGACCCCCACCACGCTTAGGCGTCTGCTGGAACGCTACAAAACACGCGCCAGCCTTGCCGGGATTGCCGTGTACAGCTCCGCCGGATCCGCGGTTGCTAGTACGCCCGGACTTCCCGATCGCTTCGACCAGCGCCCGCCGGAGGCAACCGACGCCGCCAACCGCGACCGCGCAATCGAGAACTATCGCAAGTTGGGCGACGCTACGCTCTATGTGTATTCGCTTCCCGTTCACCAGGATAACGGGGCCGTCGCCACTGTGGTTGTCGTCTCTGACGCAAGCTACATCCAGGCGCGCCTGATGCGCACCTTGCGCGCCTCTTCGTTTACCGCACTCGTGCAGGCCTTCTTGATTTCTTCGCTCGCGTTCATCCTCGTCCGCTGGAATTTTATCGCTCCCCTCGCCACCACTGCGCATTGGCTGCGGACGCTGCGCTCCGGAACGCCGGACGGCACGCGCTCGCTGCCGCAGGATGGTGTGTTTGGCCAAATCCATTCCGAAGTTCGCCACCTCGCTCATGATCTGAATACCGCCCGCGCCGCGGCTCAGGAGGAAGCGCAACTTCGCGAATCGCAATCTGCGCTATGGACCCCGGACCGCCTGCGGGTCAGCCTGCTTAACAAACTCCAGGAGAATTCTCTCTTCGTAATTTCCAATCGGGAGCCCTACATGCACGTTTTCCAGGAACGCGACAAGTCCATCCAGCTCATCGTTCCTGCCAGCGGTTTGGTCACCGCGCTTGAACCGGTCCTCCTCGCTTGCCACGGCACCTGGATCGCCAACGGCTCGGGCAACGCCGACCGCCGTATGGTGGACGAGCACAATCACCTGCGCGTGCCTCCTTCCCGCCCGACGTACACCCTTCGTCGCGTGTGGCTCACTCCGGAAGAAGAACGCGGCTATTACGAGGGTCTCTCGAACGAAGGCCTTTGGCCCTTGTGCCACATCGCGCACACGCGGCCCATCTTTCGCCCTGAAGACTGGCAGCAATATCAACGTATCAACCAGCGTTTTGCCGATGCCGCTCTGGAAGAGATGAAGGATGTTGCCTCTCCCGTCGTTCTTGCGCAGGACTATCACTTCACGTTACTCCCGCGAATGATCAAAGAAGCGCGGCCCGACGCCCGTGTAGCGATCTTTTGGCACATTCCCTGGCCTAATCCCGAGGTTTTCGGGATTTGTCCCTGGCAGGCGGAACTTGTCGATGGCCTTCTGGGCGCCGACCTCGTCGGCTTTCACATTCGCACGCACTGCAACAACTTCCTGGGAACCGTTGACCATGCACTGGAAGCGCTGATTGACTGGGACCGCTTCGAAATCTATCGCCAAGGCCACGTCACGCGCGTAAGGCCTTATCCCATCAGTGTGGCGGGCATGCCCGGCGCGGACGCCAATGACTCGCGGCGCTCCAGCGGAGAGGAGCGCGCCGCCCTTTGCGAAGAACTCGGCATCGAAGCCTCTCTACTCGGCGTCGGCGTCGATCGCGTCGACTATACGAAGGGAATTCTCGAGCGTTTCCGCGCTATTGAGCGTTTCTTCGAGAGCTTTCCCGCCTATCTACAGCGCTTCAGCTTCGTGCAGATCGGTGCTCCCAGCCGCACAGACATTCCGCGGTATCGCCAATTCCTCGAGGAAGTCGGCGCGGAAGCCGAGCGCATCAACGCGCGCTTTCAATCCGGACGCTGGAAGCCTATCGCCCTTCTCCGCCGCCATCATTCTCACGAAGAAATCGTGCGCTATTATCGCGCCGCCTCGGTCTGCCTGGTCACCTCGCTGCATGATGGCATGAACTTGGTGGCCAAGGAATTCATTGCCACGCGCGAAGACAACCGCGGCGCGCTGGTCTTGAGCACCTTCACGGGAGCCGCCCAGGAGCTGCGTGACGCCCTGCTGGTGAATCCTTACGATGTGGATCAACTGGCGCGGGCCATTCGCCAGGCGCTGGAGATGAGCGACGAAGAGCAGGAAGATCGCATGGCCAACATGCGCAAAATTGTTCTCGAGAATAACGTGTTTCGCTGGGCCGCCAGTTTGATTTCGGATTTGAGCGAAATCCGGGTGCCTGCCGCAGAGCGCCAGCCTGCCTTATCCGAAAGATAAAAATCCGGGGAGAACTTGATGGACCCAGGCGAGACCCCTTTCAAATTCTTCACGGTCACCTATCTCACCCGCATTGGCAATCAATCTGCGGGAAATCTCGAAGAACTTCTCACCGGCCTCGACCAGTGCAGCGACGCCTCCATTTTCCATCACACCTTTCAGACCCTCAGTGACCATCACTTCCTCACCGAGGGTTTTTCCAACGATTTCGCGCAATGGGCGCTTGCCGAAGCCAACCGCGATGCCCTTGCCGAACACTTCGCCGCGCTCGATATCCGCGATTACACCTCCATCGCCGCCTTGCGCGACGATCTGTGCCGTGTGCTCCGCGATTTCATCGCCCAGAATCCCGCCTTCAGCCGCCAGGAGGCTCTCGACCGCTTCTATTTTTGCGAAAGCGTGGAAGTCACCACGCCCTTCGGTTTGCAAGCCCGCACACTCGATGAATTCCGCGATGGGGTGGCCAGCATAAGTCACGCGAGTTTTCATTTCCATTTCGTCAGCTCCCGCCTCCGCCTGCAGCTTGGCACCAACGACTTTTCGCACTGGCTCGCGACCAGCCTCGGGTTGACCACTCTCGCCGACACCATGAACCGCATCGACATCTACACCAACACACTCGACAGCGCGCGCGCCAAGATTATCCGCCTCGTGGATCGTGAAAGGAGAAAGCATGAGCACGTTGCAGATCCCCAGCCGCATCCCGCTCGATGATTATTCCTCGGTCATCGGCGCCGGAGAAATCGCGGAACTTCGCACCCTCGCCAGGCCCCTCGCGGATCGCGAAGTGATCATGATCAACTCGACCGCGGTCGGCGGCGGCGTGGCAGAGATTCTGAATCGTCTCGTGCCTCTTGCGGAGGAGCTTGGAATCAAAATTCGCTGGGAAGTCATGATGGGCGGGGAGGATTTTTTCGAGGTTACCAAGTCGTTTCACAACGCGCTTCATGGCGCCCCCTATCACCCGGAGATCCGGCACTTTGAAATCTTTCGGGAATACACCGAAAAAAACGCCAAGCGCCTGCCCCTCGACGCCGAATTCATGGTCATCCACGATCCCCAGCCTTGCGGCCTCATTTCCTATCGCGAGAAAAAGAACAACCACTGGACTTGGCGGTGCCACATCGATCTTTCTCACTCCAATCCCGCCGTCTGGAATTTCCTTGCGGAGTTCGTGCCATGCTACGACGCGGCCATTTTTTCCTCACCGCAATTCGCTAAGCAGCTTCCCATCCCGCAATATCTGTTCTATCCGGCGATCGACCCGCTCTCCGAAAAAAACCGCGAACTGCCCCCGGAATTTATCCTCGATGTTCTGGCGCGTTACGGCATCGACCATTTGCGCCCCATCCTCACGCAGATTTCCCGCTTCGATCGCCTCAAGGATCCCGTCGGCGTGATTCGCGCCTACCGCATTGTCCGCCGTTATTTCGATTGCCAGCTTGTCCTCGCCGGCGGTGGCGCTTCGGATGATCCCGAGGGCGCGGCGGTTCTAATGGAGGCGCAGGCCGCCGCCGACGGCGATCCCGACATCAAGCTTCTCGAACTTCCCGCATGGGCGCCACTTGAAGTAAATGCATTGCAGCGCGCTTCAACCATAGTTATTCAGAAAAGCTTGCGGGAGGGTTTCGGCCTCACGGTTTCCGAAGCCTTGTGGAAACGCAAACCCGTCGTAGCCTCCGCCGTGGGTGGCATTCCCACGCAGATCATTCATAAACACACCGGCCTCCTCGCGCACTCCGTCGAAGGCACCGCCTATCAGATTCGTTTTCTGCTTTCACACCCGGAAATCGCCGGCCGCCTCGGAGAGCAGGGCCACCTGCACGTCAAGGAAAATTTTCTGATTACGCAAAACCTCAAGCTGTATCTTACGCTGTTTCTGCAACTGGGAAAGCTGCTGTAGGGCTAACGGCTTAAGGCTACTTAGTGGGCCGAAGTTTTTCCGCTGGAACAGTGCCCTGGCCTTCGAGCACGCTGTAATACTTGTCCGCGTCGAGATTCCTCAACGTTTCGACCGCG